>WNGK01000518.1_pt1 | contig 55440 bp, 49 predicted proteins | sample 5400601 | NCBI WGS metagenome assembly WNGK01 (sample SAMN13153376, study PRJNA577476) | soil metagenome | isolation source: 60 cm soil or saprolite under Garry oak tree replicate 1 | place: USA:California | collected 2016-06-15 | reverse complement strand
GAGCCCCGGTTCCTCGAATACGCTCGACGGTTCGGAATCGAATGGGAATCCTACGCAGATGTCGGCCATATGCGGTTCGGCCCCGAAGCCGACATGATGATCCAGCTCCTCTCCGACTATGCAAACACGGTAACTCGACGGATCGGCATCCCGATCCTCAACGTTCGAGGCACCAACATGTTCGACGTGAACGTCAGACCGATCAAAGAACATCTCCAACTGTTTGGGTCCAGAGCCTATGAGCTCGGTGTGGATGAGAGAAACTTCGTCCTACGCTACGCAGCCTGCTTCCAGCAGTTCTCTATGGTCAAGGACTGGACCCTGAGCTATCGAACCCTTCCATTTGGAACGCTTGAGGTAGCTGATAGTTATCGTATGGAACAGAGCGGAGAGCTGCTGCTGTCATTCCGGCTGAGAAAGTTTCTGATGCCGGACCTCCACATCTACTTGACCGACCTGGACCAATCGATCGATGTAGGCAAGAAGGTCCACGAGAGAATCTATGAGGAGATTCGAAAGCTTCATCGTGAATACGTCTCCATTTACAACACAACAAGATCATTCTTCAACGAACACAAAGACCTGTTCCTCGACCTCGTCAAGGTTGAGAAGAAGCCGATCCTGCTCAACTTTGTCCCTGAAGGCATCTACTACTGGGTCCTAAACGTAGAGTACAACATCGTCGACGATCTCGACAGACCGCGAGAAATCGGAACGTTCCAGATAGACGTTGGAAACGCGAAACGGTTCGACATACACTACGCCAACGATAAGGGCGAACGGGTCTACCCGGTCATTATCCATACCGCAGTGCTGGGCGGGCTAGAACGCTACCTCTTCGCCTTATTGGACACTGCCGTCAGAATGGAGAAGCAGGGCAAGAAGCCAATGCTACCGGTCTGGATCTCACCAGTCCACGCTCGAATAATCCCGATCGCCAAACAACACCTCGGCGAAGCAACAAAACTACTGGAAAGCTTAGAGATGCATGGTCTACGTGTAGACTTGGACGACCGAGAAGACACTCTTCAGAGCCGCATCAGAGAGGCAGAGCTTGGCTGGGTCCCTTACATTATCGTTCTCGGAGACAGGGAGATCAAGACCGGCGAACTCTCCGTGAGACATAGAGAACAAGGAAAGGAACTCAAGACCACTGCTAACGACTTGGTAACCAGGGTAAAGCAGGAGATACAAGGCTACCCATCAACGCCCTTGACCTATCCTACTCTGATGTCCAAGAGACCTGGATACAAGAGAATCTAAGAGTCCGACCAGGAGGACTATTCAGATTCAAGAGACTCATCTCAACTCAAATGTCGGAACTTATCCAGATCTTCGAGCTCGCCAGAGCTTGAAGGGTCTGCCCCTCAGCCTAAACACGTATGAGGCTCCTGAAGTTCTAACAAACAAACATTTTCACGAATTAAATACGCCCGAAGTCGAAAGGTTCTACCTTCCCGAGAGCATGACTCCTTTCACATATCTCACCCCCTCGGGCACGAAACAGTTCATCGTAGACGATAACCGAGGAGCAGTCTCTCCTTCACCAGTTTTGGAAATGGACGGCACTGACTTTTACCTCTCAGTCAAGGGCGTGGGCTCTACCACCAGCCCGTTTTCTCATCAGCTACTAGGGAAAGCCGAGATCTGCAACCTGTTGAAAGATTCTACACTGAAGAACAGAATCGTGAATGCTAAGGAAACGGCTCCTCGATACATTACAGGGGAGTTATGGTTGAGGGGGTCCCCGTACGGAGGACAGGGACTGCAGCACGCGTCTACTTCAATGCGAGTGTCCGAAATGGCCGACCTGACCTCAATCCACGGATTCCGACTCGCGCCTTTACTGAAAATAGTCCCCCTCCCAGAAGAACTCGAGAATCAAATCAAGAAGATCTACTGGTACCGCAGATTCCCGGGACGAATGGTCCAAGAGACAAGGCTCGTTCCCTCAAACGTGAGAATCTATTTTCACTCGGGAAGCACGGTCGGCGACAACATACACTCAATCTTCGACCTCTTCGGAATAGACGAGAACGGCAAGGCGCTAGAGTTCCTGAAGAATTTCGTCAGGAGCGGAATCGCCTTTCTGACCCTGTTTATCAGGTCGATAAAGAGCAACGAGGATGGAACGTTCAGCGGACTCGACTTCTACGATGTCTGGCTCGACAAAGACGCCGTCCTCGCTCCGGATGGCACCATTTACTTCGTAGACCTTGAAGGCCTGGAATGGATAACGGTCACGAAAGCGAAGGTCCATGAAAAGATAGACGACCAGATTTACAGATCGCTTTACGAATTCCTATACGCTTATGAACAGATTGAACGCGAACGAGCCGCAAGATTCGGGGCAATGACCGACCGAAAGGCGCAGTTCGAATACCTCCTCAGAGAAGCTCTCAGGGACGACGAGGTTATCGAGCTCGCTAAAAGCAGAGAAAGTCTCGAACTAGTCCTGGGCAATATTATCGGAGAAGACAGCTTAACCGTGAGATTCCCGATCATCGATTGGTGAACGCACATGAAGTGCAACGACGTGAGATCATTCCTCTCCCAAATATCAGACAAGTCAGTCTCCATCCAAGTACAACAATCGGATATTGATTTTCTTTCCACAAGCGGCTACCTCACGGTTATGCCGAAGGACGATTACAATAAGGCCGCAGCCCAAGTTGCAAACATGACACAGATGAACATGGACCTGCAGAACGAGGCCGTGGAGGCGAGGACCGCGGAGGCAACTCTAGCAGCGGAGCAGAGGAAAACTCACTCGATCCTGTTTCATTTCGAGGGGCGAGACAGGAGAGAAGCGGACCTTGCCGCTCTAGAAAGCCAGAGGAATATTGTGTCCAAAGAAGAAGCCGATGTAGTTGCAAAGGACTCGGCGATCAAGCAACTTATTCAGACGAAATCCGCGATTGACCGGATGGTACCGTACGATGGCGAATATTTGTCGCTTACCGGTCTGGGGGTAGTCACGCTCAACGATCTTAACGTGAGGAACTACCGGGTCGCTGACAACGAGTTTTCACAGTTCATCGAAGAGACCCGGGAAACGTCCAGCGAATTGCGCTCCATCGCGGAGCGAGGCCAGTTTGAAGCGTCCGGCCTTAGAACCGCATTTCCAGAGGCTGATTTTTCTCAGCTCTGGAGCGTCTCAATAGGACTCGCGAAGCTTCAAGGCGACCCGAATCAGATCAACCAAAGCTTCCGTCTCGCACTAGGCATTCTCCAGCACTTCAAATCCACACTTGACAATAAGATGATGGCAGCGGAGATCATGACCTCGCTGACGCCGCCCCAATCCCCAACTTACAACTCTGATCTCCAGAACCTGTCACAGTCACTCCAGAATCTTGACCACGAACTCAGGCACCACGCAAATGTTCCCAAGGAATTGTCCGCTGGTGTCGCTGCGTTGATATTGTTCGGAAGGAGACACGACGGCACATTCCCCATCGAGAACTTCAAGGAATTCTCAAGAATGACCCGCTCGTATGAATCAGCCGCGATACTCTCCGTGCTCAATGTCCCTACGGATCAACTGGCGAGCAAATTCCAATCCTTCAGATCAATGTTCGGCTTCTGGGGATTCCAGACCTCAGAGGATACAGAACTCGCCTCCGCCTATCTCTCCATCTCGGATCTCGGACCCGAAGACGTCAGGACGAAAATGACCATGATTGTCGACGCGCTCAAGAACTACCTGGAATATCCACTCGTGGCAACAGCAATACTCACCTCGATACCAACCCTAGAAGGTAACGAGACCCTCGACCTCATGGAAAAGACCTATTCTCTACTCTGGTCCTACGCGATAGGACTGGAGCGTTCTGAACTGATAAGCCTCTCAGTCAGAATGATTCATGGAATAAAGAACGAGCTCGTAAAAGAGCTTGATCCGACAGCCAAGATAGCAAACACTCCGGTCCAGTTCACACACGCCCCATCAAACATTTTCTTCCTATTCCGTGCACCCGTGATCGTCGCACACTCATCCTACTACTCAACATTCAGCGGAATCGGAGGCATGCACCCTGGCCATGTTCATGGTGTTGGCGGAGGCTTCGGAGGCTGATGATCAAAAAGACACTCTTACTCATCATAATCGTTTCACTCTCCATAGCTTTCGCCCCGGCTAACGCTCAAACAAGATACGTTCCCCGTCAGGGCGATTACTTCAGCTATCATGAGGTCGCCGACGTCGGAAGCGGCACGGGCGATTATGCACCATATTCCGACCACACGGTCACCGACGGGATGGAAAGAATAAATCAAGTGTTCGCAAATAATAAAACAGTAGCGACCAACTACAAGTTCACCTCGAACTTTAATGATTACACGGGCGCCAACCCCAAGTCATGGGGCTCATCGGGCAATTTCAGTTGGTCAGCAATCAGCTTCCTCTACCTAAAGGGCAATGACAGCCAGATCGGATACGCTAACCCACTAGCAGTCTGGTTCTACATGGACAACTCGACCCAGACAGATGGTGCCTTCACTCTTCTGGACACTCCGATGACAGTCACATCTACAAGCTACAGCTATCACCTTGCTTCAGAGAACAGGAACGTATATGCGATTCGGGCTCAAGGGACCGGCAGTTATACACGAAACGATAGTTACGGGATATTCAAAGCAGCATATACGTGGACCACGTATTTTGATCCTTCAACAGGATATATCATCGGATACGAATGGAACGAACAAGACACTAGCTCGTCGGCCACGTTTACTTATACCGAAACCCTCTATGCGACTTTGACGAGCTATCCTCTAACAACAGCCCCCGCAACTTCGAACATAGGGCAATATCTGGTCTACATCGCCGCATTCTTCTTCGTCATCCTATTGATCGTAATTGTCCCTGTCGCAATTTCAAGAAGAAGCAGAAGGCTTCCCAAGCACACCTACCCTCAAGTACCGGTTGCGCCACCCCAGATCGATCTTACTCCAAAACAGCAACCGCCAGTACAGCAAATCGTCATCAAAGAAGTTGTGAAGGTAAAGTGTCGCTACTGTGGAGCACTCATCGACTCTACTGTACAGACTTGCCCGTTCTGCGGAGCACCTAGAACGTAGACACGTGCGTCAGCCTTTCAGCTGGGTCTCTATAGCGGGGTCCCTTGAAGTATTGGAAAATCTGTCCGTAGACCCTCATACCCCCTTTCACTGCGATTCTTGAAGACGCAGTATTTTCTCGAGAAATCTCTGAGAATGCCGAATGGGCATGCTTTGACTCGAGCCAGAAGAGTCGCGCGTGCAGGATATCCTGACCGATGCCTGTTCTTCTGAACTGAGGCTTCACAAAGAGTGAATGTAATCTTCCGACGCCCTTGACGAGTGATAGCCATCCCAGCCCTGCAATTTCGCTGCCTAACCTGACGATGAAGCACTTGTCTCCATCTTTGAGCGCCACACCGACCCAATATCTGTTTACTCCGGGATGGGTTAAGGCCATGAACCGTCTGATCTCATCAATCTGCCCCTCGTCCGCTATCGTGATTTCATGGCGGAAACTATGATCAATCATGACGTTCTCAAGGTCGATTGTGTAGATATCGTAGATTTCGCATTCGTGCTCAGTTCTCATCTCGGCAAAGAGGAGACCAAACGGTTTCAATTCATAAAAGCAGTCGAACGCTTCTCTTGATCTGGTAAACATTGTTCCAGTCTTCTCGTAGTCGTCGTAAATGAAAAGCCCTGAAATGGTTCCATCGGAGGTCGTTGAAACATAGGCTTCGCCTCCCACTTCGAGAATTTGTTTCACATAGTATTCGAGATAGGGTTGGAAGAACGAGATTCCGTTCGGGAAAACCAAGCAGATATCAGAAGAGCTCCGTATTTCGGAAAGTCTGGTTTCCCCCGAAACGATCAATGTTTCTAAGAACGCCTCACTCGTCCGTCAGAGCTAACACGCAGCCTTCAACGTAATTGATTTATATAGAGATTCGAGAAGCCGTCAAACACAAGGTAGACACGCAAAGTGACGAACAAGGACCAATCCTATGGTGCAGCAATACTCGCAGTATCCGTCCTAGTCTTGATACTCTATATCTTCTCACTAACCTCGCCGTTGGCAGGATTCGTAATAGAGATCGTGGTGAGTATCGCTGTCGTAGGAATCCTTGGCATTACCGGGTGGATCGGGTGGACAATGCTTACGACACCACCTCCAGCGCCACTTGAGGCTGAGCTCGGAACATCAGGCACCCCTACGAGTGGGACATCTGGTTCAAGCTCGGCGACAATGAAGCCTGAAGAGAAACACTAGTCCGACTCGCCGTATTCATCAGTAACTGGTTCTTTTCTCTCTAAGTTACATTAGTCCTAAGACTGGCTCGCCAGTCTCAAAGCTCATCGTCGGTGCGTGACAAGATGAGCGAAGTCAGCATAGAAAAAGTGGTTACTGATATCAACGGGTTCCGTCAGCGACTCGCGATGCTCCGTGACGAGCTTAATCGGGCAAACCGCGCCATGGCTGACAAGATGGCACAACTAGGAGAGACTCTCACACAGAGAGTAAGGGATCTTAGAGACCAAGTAACAAACGCACCCCAAAACCTTCTAGCCCTTGAGAGCAGGTTCATGTCTGGCGACATGCCCGAACAAGAGTACAAGGCGACACGCGAGGAGTATCGTAACCAGCTGACCAGGAATTTGCGAAGCATCGACGAGATACGAAGCCTCCTGCTGATAATGAGCCAGCTGGACGCTCGTCCCACAACTCCTGGACCGCAAGTACCCAATCCAATGGGTGGAATGGGCAGACCGGTCTCAGTCGACCAGTAAATACCGACGCTACGAGCTACAAACCTCAACGTGGAGACCGGACTCCTTCCGCTTTCCAAGACCACAGTTTGGACACTTTGCAATGTTGAATGATGCGCTGGGAGTAGCGAAGAAGCTTGCCGAGCAGCAATCTTGTCGCTCTGAAACAGACAAGAATTCGCAGTGCTTGTTCGCTTATAGGCGGCCCGTAGAACAAAGTCGAAGACGTGTCATGAGGGAACCAATGAGAGCTATGTTATCCTAATCAGCACGAAGACATTCATTAAGCGCCATTGTCGAGACAAGATCGGCTTCGTAGAGGTGCAGGGCCGGAGTTTCTGGGCAGCTGCAGCGCAGGCGCTAAACCACGTCCTGCCTGCGTTGGCCAGCATCAGACTAGGTCTAACCGACAGGTTAGTACATCACGAACCGCATGATCTTCCAGTCACCTAGTACTCTACTTTTTTACGTAGGGAGAATCCTTACCATATTCCGTAGATATTGTAAAAGCTTAAATGCATCTACTCTCATGCATCGGGTCTATGAAGTCTACCAAATTAGGTAGATATGGTAGTAAACTTGCGCGAATCACCTACCAAGGATTTCCGAGGTATTTACCTAACAAAGGTAGGATGTCGAGGTAGAACCCATGGCCACTTCAAGACGGTCTCACGCTGCAAACGAACCGAACGGTACAAACGGACTAAGCATCGAATCCTTCGGGGAGCAGCTCGACAGGCACCGCCTTGTCATTGTCTGCGTCAAGGGAAACGTGAGCGTCAGAGAGACTCTTCGCACGATAATCCAGAATGCCCTAGGCCCTCATGACACGCCGCCACTCCTTGTCCTAGGTCCCACCGCCCCCGAGGACATCGCCAGCGGCCAAGGCAATAGGATCGGATGGGTCACCTTCGTCGACGGCACCTCCCTCGCCCATCCTCTTCCTCAAGTGGAAATAATTTCTCCGGACAATCTGTTGGAAGTGAACCTGTTTATTGAGAAAGCAGCACAGCAAGAGAATCACACCATTGTCGGCGACTTCCTGGACAATGTCATCAGGACCATAGGCTCCCCTGAAAGCTTCTACACGTTCTTCTGCCAGCTCGCATCGAGAGTAAAACTCAAGAAGAGAACGGCCATACTCGTTATCAAGGAAGACATTCACGACCGCTCAATGGTCGAAACCGTCAAGAGATTCGCAGATGTTGTCTTAGAGTTCCGGGACCAAGACGACGAGGCTGGCTTGAAGGTTGAGATGCGCACGCTGAATTTTGCAGACAACATCTACTCCGCATGGAGACCCTTCAACGACTGGATGCGGCCAGTCCCGATCAGTGCCGCCTAACCCTTAAACCCAAAACTATCCCGGCAGACGCTTGGCGCGTCCCTCTGAGACTGCTCAAGTACAAAACGCTAGAATCCACCAACACGACCGCATACCAACTCGGCGAACGAGGATCACCTGAATGGACGGTCGTGGTAGCGGACAGGCAGACCAAGGGAAGGGGAAGGAACAAGAACAAATGGGAATCGGTCAAAGGCGGACTCTGGTTCTCAATTCTCCTTAGACCCCGCATCTCTAGCGCCAAGCTCTCGATCCTTCAGTTCTTGGCTGCAAACGCGACCCGGCAAGCTCTCGAGGACGAAACGCGTCTCAAGATTCAGCTGAAATGGCCCAACGATCTCGTCACGAATCGAGGAAAACTTGGTGGAATCCTCGTCGAATCAAAGACCACAGTTGACAAGGTTGCTTTTGCAGTCATCGGAATCGGTATCAACCTCAACCAGAAACAGGACGCACTTCCGAAAGGAGCAGTCTCCCTGCTACGAGAGACGAGGACTCGATACGAACGCCTAAGGCTCTTGAGAGCAATCGTTCACACTACTGCCACCAAACTCGACGACTTGGACAAACCCTCGTCTATAATGAAAGAATGGTGGCGTAACTGCATACATCGGCCCTTCCATGTCCAGATCACTTGCCATAATGAAACCGTAAGTGGAATCACCCGAAGCATTGACGAAGAGGGAACGTTGCTTCTCGAGACTGACGATCATAAAGTAAGGAGAATCAGCGAGGGGACTCTACGTCTCTTGGACGATCAGTCTGGCTGAATCCTGCTTTTATAGATCGGACAACCCCCGCCCCTTTCGTGGCAAAGACATGACACAACGATTCGAAGCGCTAAAGCAGAAGCGAGAACTGGCCAGGCTCGGCGGCGGCATTGAGAAGATAGAATCACAGCACAAGAGAGGCAAGATGACCGCCAGAGAGAGAATCGATGCGCTGGTCGACCCCGGCAGCTTTGTCGAAATCGACAGATTTGTCGTTCATCAGACCGTTGACTTCGGAATGGCTGACAAGAAAATCCTCGGCGATGGCGTGGTCACCGGCCGCGCACAAATCGACGGTCGCCTCGTCTACATCTTCTCACACGACTTCACCGTGTTCGGAGGATCCCTCGGTGAAATGTTCGCCCGGAAAGTGACGAAGATAATGGACATGGCCCTCAAGACCGGGGTCCCAGTCATAGGAATAAACGACTCCGGAGGTGCAAGAATCCAAGAAGGCGTAGTCAGCCTCGGAGGCTACGCAGAGATATTCTTCCGCAACGTCTTATCCTCTGGTGTGGTACCGCAGTTGTCCGCGATCATGGGACCCTGCGCCGGAGGAGCCGTCTACTCTCCCGCAATGACCGACTTCACCTTCATGGTTGACAAGACAAGCTACATGTTCATCACCGGACCCGACGTCATCAAGGCAGTCCTCAACCAAGACGTAACTTTCGAGGATCTTGGAGGGGCGAGACTGCACAACTCAACGAGCGGAGTCGCCCACTTCTTTGCCAAAGACGAGAAGGAATGCCTTGAACAGATCCGGAGGCTTCTCAGCTACATACCCAGCAACAACATGGAAGACCCTCCGCAGGCTCCGCCACGACCACCAGCGGGGAAGAAGGAGGAGCTCAACACGATCCTGCCCGACGACTACGACAAACCCTACGATATGAAAGAGATACTTACGAGGATCGTGGACGGCGGAGAACTGCTAGAGGTCCAAGCTCTCTGGGCCCCCAACATGATAACAGCCTTTGCAAGGATCAACGGCCAATCGATTGGGATACTTGCGAACCAGCCTAAGTTCTATGCAGGAGTCATCGACATCAACTCCTCCGTAAAGGGCGCACGATTCATCCGATTCTGCGACGCGTTCAACATTCCAATCCTCACGCTCGTAGACGTGCCAGGCTTCCTGCCGGGCATCGACCAAGAACATGATGGGATCATAAGACACGGCTCCAAACTGCTCTACGCCTACTGTGAAGCTACAGTCCCCAAACTGACGATAATAGTCAGAAAAGCCTACGGCGGAGCATACGACGTCCTAGGAAGCAAACATATCCGAGCAGACGCTAATTTTGCCTGGCCATCGGCCGAGATCGCGGTAATGGGTCCTGAGGGAGCAATCAACATCATATTCCGGGAGGAACTGACAAAGTCGAAGGACCGGGAAGCCAAGCGAAGGGAACTGGTTCAGTCGTATCGGGAGAAGTTTGCCAACCCGTACGTGGCCGCGGAACGTGGATACCTCGATGATGTGATCGAGCCCAGCGATACGAGGGAGGTGCTCATCAACTATCTCGAATCGTTGAAGACGAAGAGAGAAGCTCGACCTCCCCGAAAGCACGGAAACATTCCGCTATAGAAGACCCGCCAAATGTTCAGGAAGATCCTGATCGCGAACAGGGGAGAGATTGCTCTTAGGATCATACGAACATGCAAACGACTCGACGTCAAGACGGTTGCAGTATACTCTGACGCAGACCTAGAGTCCAGACACGTCACGAGCGCGGACGAGGCCTATGACATCGGCCCCGGACCCCCGCCAGAAAGCTACCTGAATATTCCGAACATCATCAAAGCAGCAAGAAGATCCGGTGTGGAGGCGGTCCACCCTGGTTACGGGTTTCTCGCGGAAAATCCTGACCTGGCCGTGGCGTGTGAGGAGAACAAGCTCGTCTTCATAGGACCAAGCAGCAAAGTCCTGGAGCACGTCGCGAACAAGCTCGAATCCAAAAAGTTCGCCGCCAACGCAGGAGTCCCAGTAGTTCCCGGCGCAAGCACAGAAGTCCAATCCCTGGACAAGGCAGAATCTGAAGCGCGAAAGATCGGATTCCCAATTCTCGTGAAAGCCGCCTTCGGAGGAGGAGGAAGGGGGATGAGGGTCGTCCGGACCATTAGGGAGCTGCACAGAACACTCGAGACTGCCCGGGTCGAAGCGACGACCGGATTCGGACACCCAGAACTCTACATCGAAAAATACCTGGAAGAACCCCGCCACATCGAAGTCCAGATTCTAGCCGGCCCCCGCGGAAGAACCGTGCATCTCGGCGAGAGGGAATGTTCTCTCCAGCGACGATACCAGAAGATTCTCGAAGAGACCCCGTCTCCCGCTCTCGACTCCAAGAAGAGAAGACAGCTCATCTCTCTAGCTCTCAAAGTAGTCCGCGCGACGCATTATGAGAATGCTGGCACTGTCGAGTTCGTACTATCAAGAGATGGCGAGTTCTACTATCTAGAAACGAACAAGCGAATCCAAGTGGAGCATCTCATCAGCGAGATGGTAACCGCTATCGACATCGTCGAGAAACAGTTGTTAATGGCAAGCGAACACAAACTCGACATATCACAGGACGAAATCACGTTTACCGGCGCAGCTCTGAACTGCAGAATCAACGCCGAAGACCCCGCGCACGGATTTGCACCGAACCCTGGAACCGTTAGCAAGTTTGTCCCGCCAGGTGGACCGGGGATCCGAGTCGACAGCGCGCTCTACGATGGAGCACCGGTGCCCGAATTCTATGACTCACTCGTCGCAAAGGTGGCCTCGCACGGTCGCGGGAGAGACGAAGCAATTCAGAGGATGCGAGTAGCTCTCAATGAGATGGTCGTTGAAGGGATCAAGACAACCATTCCAGTTCATCAAACCATTCTAGAAGAGAGAAGATTCCTCCAAGGCAACTATCACACGCAATACCTGGACAAGATGCTCGCAGGTTGGAGGCCACACGCGACACTAACTTCCGAAGAGGCGGCGACGATTTTCTTGACTATCAAACGCTTAGCGAGTCCAGTCCGTGCCGAGGGTGTCGGGGATACGCCTCGGCGAAATGCTTGGCGCCAAGGTTGGCAGCAGCAACAGGCGGCCAGACCCGCGCTGTACGTGGAGGGAGTCTAGTGCCTGTTCTAAGCGTTGATGGGAAGAAATTTCGGCTAGGAGACATCGCAGGCGAGGGCGCATCCTGGACTGTATTCGTCGACGAGAAGAAGATTGCGGTCGAGATCCTAGAACATACTACAACAGAACCTTCGACAGTCCTAGCCCGTATCGGCGGAAAAGTATTTCGAATCACAGTGGATAGACAGGGAGGGAGAGACATTTACTCGGTCGAACTGAACGGAAGGCCATTGGTTGTCAGAGTAGAAGAAGAAGTGCCGCTCTTGCACGCCGAAGGGACAGGGGCGGTCGAGGGTCCTGTGCTAGTGACTTCTCCCATGGCGGGAAAGATCGCATCGGTAAGGACCTCAGCGGGTGCGTCGGTCGAGGAGGGACAAGCCCTGGTCGTGCTTGAAGCTATGAAGATGGAGAATGAGATCGCTGCACCCAAGAAAGGAACAGTAAAAGACGTCTATGTCCAGCAGGGTGCCCTGGCAAAACCAGGCGACAAGCTCGTGCTAATTGAGTAGCTTTTCAGCAAGAGCCTCTCTGTAGAACTTGAGACATTCAGGGTTTGATATTGCGTCCACATTCGCTACAGGTCTATTGTTCACAATGTTGGCAACAGCTGTCTCCACCTTCTTCATGTTAAACGTGTAAGGAATCTCGGGCACTTCGACAATAACCGCGGGAACATGCTTCGGGGAAGCCTCTTGTCGAAGCATTCTCAGAATCTTCTCCTTCAACTCCTCTGAGAGATGATGACCGGTGGATAGTTTGACGAAGAGTATAATTCTCTGATCATCCTTCCAGCCCTGACCTACCGCCAAACTGTCAGCTACCTCATCAAGCTTCTCCAACACATTGTAAATCTCAGACGTACCTATTCTGACGCCGGAGATCTTCAGCACAGAATCTGACCGTCCGTAGAAGGTTATCCCACCAGTGTCGCCGTGAAGCATCACAAAGTCTCCGTGCCGCCACACGTTCTTCCCTATCGGCTTGTAATAGTCGAAGTATGCCTCTCGATACCTTCTCTTGTCCGGGTCGTCCCAGAAGTAGAGGGGCATGGAGGGAGCAGGCATCTCACAGACAAGCTCACCCAACGTGTCAACGACCGGCTTGCCGTTCTCGTCGTAGACGCTGATCTTCATCCCAAGCCCGGGCGCTTGCAGTTCCCCAGCGTAGACCGGCTGGATCGGTACTCCCCCGGCGAAACAACCGTTGATGTCAGTACCGCCCGAGATCGAGTTAAGATGAAGGTCTGGCTTGACGTGTTTGTAGACCCATTCGAAGCCCTCCACTGAGAGAGGAGATCCTGTCTGGGATATCTCTCTGAGAGACGAAAGATCATAGGTGTTGCCCGGCTCTGCTGAGACAGTCATTAGGTAGTTGATGTAGCTCGCGCTACACCCGAGAAACGTAAGCCTCTCCTCTTGGACGAGATTCCACATTGCTCCCCAGTCGGGATGAGTCGGATTCCCGTCATACAGGACGACAGAGCCTCCAACCGCGAGACAGCTCAGCAGCCAGTTCCACATCATCCAACTCGGCGAACTGATGTATGTCACACAATCCGTCTTCTTGAGGTCGGCATGCAACAGAATCTCCTTCAGCTGGGTGACCAGCACCCCGGCCGCGCTCTGGACCATGCACTTGGGCTTCCCGGTCGTACCGGAGGTGAACATGATGTAGACCGGATGATCAGCCGGCAACTGTTCGAACAGGGGCCCACCTGCCCCGCGTGTGCCTAGGCTCTCAAACCCTACAGCACCACGGACCCTACCAGTGTCCACTTCTTTCCCAAGATTCGATACCAAAACGACCTTCTCGATCGAAGAGACCCCGGCGACAACTCTCTCTACATTCGCTAGAATGTCGAGCTCTCGGCCCTTGTAGACGTACCCATCCGCGGCGAAAAGAACCCTCGGCCTTATCTGACCTAAACGATCCAATACAGCATTCGGACCGAGCTCCGCACCACAACAAGCCCAGACAGCCCCAACGCTCGTTGCGGCAAGCATGGCAATCGCAGTCTCCGCTATATTCGGCAGATAGCCCGCGACTCTGTCCCCTGCTCGGACTCCCATCTCTCGAAACCAGGCTGAAACGCGCCCAACCTCCCGGTTCAAATCCGAATACGTCAACCGCGACCTGACTCCACCTTCGGATCTTGAGACGAGACCGAGGCACTCATCATTGTATCGCAGCAAGTTCTGGGCGAAGTTGAGCCGGGCTCCCGGGAACCATTTGGCTCCGGGAAACTTGCTGAGATCCTCTACGACTTTATCGTAGGGGTGGGAGCTGATTATGCCTGCGTACTGCCAGACTGCGGACCAGAAGTCCGGAACTTTTTCGACGGACCATCGATATAGTTGGGAATAGGAATGGACTCTGGCAGCGTATTTCTCGTTGACAAGCGTCATGAACTGTGTGAGATTGGCCTCTCTGACCTGCTTCTCCGATGGTATCCAGAGCGGCCGCCGAGCCATGCTGACTGCCTCAGTCTTCTCCCAGACGAGACTAATGCTCCTTGATAACTTCTAAGATTAGGTAGGCCACTGAGCTAGACAAGAAATAGTTCCATCTAATCGCGCATGCCTGACTCCCGATGACGGTTCTCGACGTAAAGCTTCTCTCAGACGGCTACTTTACACTTGACAAGAGCTTCCTCGTCTTTGGAAAGTATCAGGGAATCAAATACAAGGCCGCCCTGAAACCGCTGCTCATCCGGACGGAGAAAGAGACAATTCTCGTAGACACTGGCGTAGGAAGTCTTCCTCCAAAGTACCAGACCTTCCATGATGTAATAAGGACCAAAGACGAGGAATTGAGCCATTCTCTTCACAACGCAGGACTCCGTCCCGAGGATGTGACTATGGTCGTGAACACTCACCTACACTTCGACCATTGCGGCAACAATCGAATGTTTGCGAAGAGCAAGTTTCTAGTTCAGACAGACGAGATTCGGTACGCGTACTTTCCAGACCGTTTCATGCGAGTCAGCTATCTGCGTGACTTCTTTGATGTCGAAGGCGACTACCTGCCCGTAAGAGGCAGGTACGAGATCGAGGATGGAGTAGACGTCCTACCCACCCCTGGCCATACGATAGGACACCAGTCGCTAGTTGTCAAGTGGAAGAATCGGAACATCGTGTACGCGGGGGATGCAGCACCTCTCGCGGAGAATATCGAAAAGCGAAACATTACAGGAATGATCTACGATTCTGCGCTTGGAGTTCAGTCAATCGATCTTCTTCGACGTATTGAAAATCCCGTGTACATCTATTCACACGACAACCAACAACTCAAGCCGGAAATCTAAAGGGCCACCGATTACTAGGACCAGCCCCTCTCGACCGCCTTCCAGTACGCTCGCCAATATGGGTCCACTGTGGGATAGCGAAGCCGCGCGCGTCCCCTCCTAGTCACGCCGTACATTCTGCGTATTTTGGAGGATAGTCGACCCACCACCGTCGCATCGATTCTCCTGGAACGTAGTCTACCTATGACTGCGTCAGTCCGGTGAGGACTGCACGCGACTACGAGACAACCTTCCCCAAGAGAGACCAAAGGATCGATTCGAAAGAACTTGCAGAGCTGTCGAGTTTCATCGGAAATCGGAATATCATCCAAGAATACGCTTCCTCCCAGGCCAGAGGCCTCAGCCATCTCTAACAGTGCCGCAGTAATGCCTCCCTCGGTCGCATCATGCATCGCAGTAACTCCCCGCTGGTGGATTCCAGCACTCGCCGCCGTTATTGCGTCTGTGACAATGTTCGAATGGGAAAAGTACGTCCTAGCTTTCTCAAATAACGAAGGGCCTATCGCTTTCCTCACTGTTTCTGGAAACGCTTTCGTAAGCACCGACGTGGCGCCAAACGCGGCGCTCTTCGTGAGAATCAGATCATCACCATCCCTCGCCATCATGGATGTCACGTACTCTCGGTCGCCGCAGGATACCCAAAGCGTCGCACCCCCGATGACTGAATAATCGCACCCTTGGAATCTCCCAGTGTGACCGCCAACAATGGACAGACCCAATTCAAGACAAGCACTGTGGAAGGATTTCCAGTACCTAGTTAGAAGGCTGTCAGAGATTTGTGGTGGTAGATTTAGATCTATCATGGCGTATTTCGGTGGAATCCCGCTTGTTGCGACATCTGACGCTACTTCGTAGACACTCATCCTCGCAGATGCATCTGGTCCCATTGATGGTATGAATGAGACAGGGTCACAACTGACAATCATGACTCTACGATTGTCGATCCGTAAAACCGACACATCCACTCCAAGCTTTGGCCCGACGATAATGTTCGACGACTTCGCGCCTGTGAATCTGTCTATCACGTCGGCCATTATCTGTTTACTGGGCTTGCCTAGTAGCATCTTGCTCAGAGCAAGCGTTTGACATTGAATAACGCTTAGGGTCCTTAGATGTAGAGCTCCAAGGCCCGTGCTCTGATTAAGAGCCCCATGATAACGAGGCTTATCGCCATTTCAGGAATCAGAAAGCCCGCATTGTACGCGGCCGAGTAAGCGTAGGGGTTCCACCCAGACCAGGCAAAGCTAGCAAAGAAGAGAACCCCGGATACGAAGTGGGCACAAAAACGAGCTGCTGTACCAACGACTATTCCAAGCAAAGGCTTCTGGGTAAAGAAGCCTGCAAGCCCGAGGAGACCGAAGGCCAGAGGATAATCAAGAAACAGCCCAAAAGGATTGTAGACGAACTGGTCTTCAACAAGTGCAACGAGTCCGAAGATCGCTCCCCCGATTATTCCTACACGCGGTCCCCGGCGAAGCGCTAGCAGAAAGATGGGAACCATCGATGCCAACGTGATTGAACCTCCTTGAGGGAGTGTGAAGACCTTGACAGCATACAAGGCACCTGACAGCGCAACCATGGCTGCAGTCTCCGCCAAGACCTTAACTCTCAACACCTCACGACTTGACGAGGTCGCAAGCTTCGCACTCTCGGACACTTGTTCTGAAATCCTCATTTGTTGTCTCGCTGTCCGTTGCGGAGAACTGTAGCTAGGCTGTAGACAACTTCGTCTCGTCCCTCCGCCGGCATTACCCGGATCAGGTTCAAAGGGTCGATGGCGACGAAGCCATCCTCTCAGCCGGGTCTTATCCCAGCTCCCCGTTGAACCTCGTTTAGGCTCGTCGATTATTTAAGCGATGGTACTGATCCTAGACGAACCTCTACGCGGTCTCTTTGAAGAAGTAGCGTGGCCACTGTGGCCAAGCGGACTCTTGTGGTTTCGGGCTGAAGTCCACTTCCAGCTCCATTCCAATCTTAAGCGATTCGAGCCGAGAAGTTCGAATTATACTGGGAACTTTCACTCCTTCAGACATCTCTACTATCCCGACGGCGTAGGGTGTCATGTGTTTGAACTGTGGAGGTGCGACATGGACGACAGTGTAGGTGACCAGTTTTCCCCGTGGGCCAAGCTCGACCCATTCCACCTGTGTGTTCCGGCAGTTCGGGCAGATGCTTCTCGGCGGGACCATCACGTGACGGCATCGGACGCATCTGACCGCCATGAGCTTCCGCTCGCTACAGTACTTGTAGAACGAGTCGATAGTGGGGTCTGGAAGCTCGCTCATGATCCTACGTCCCCCTCAAAATGTGAACCACCGCTGTGGCGCCCGACCCTCCGAGATTGTGCGCTAGCCCAACCTTGGCATCAGCCACCTGCCGTCTCTCAGCCTGCCCGGTCAGTTGAAGGTACAGCTCGTGGATTTGCGCCGTACCCGTTGCGCCGACCGGGTGACCCTTAGACTTGAGACCGCCACTCGTGTTGACTGGAAGCGTCCCATGGAGAGCCGTAGCCCCACTTTCAACGTACTTCCCTCCCTGCCCCGGCCGGCAGAATCCGAGGTCTTCGTAACCGATGATCTCAGCAATGGTGAAGCAATCGTGTAGCTCCGCAACGTTGACATCTTTGGGCTTGATATTCGCCATCTTGTATGCATCCTGCGCGGAAGTCTTCGCTGCCTTCACCGTCGTTAAGCTCTCACGTTCATGTAGACAGAATGTGTCCTGTGCTTGTCCGGTTCCGATGATGTGAACGTAGTTGTCAGTCAACTTCTTGGCCAGCTTCGGTTTTGCGAGTATCACGCAACTTGCACCGTCAGTGATCAGCGAACAGTCATACAGTTTCAGCGGCCAGGAAACCACTCGGGACTTTAGGACCTCGTCCATCGAGACTTCTTTCTGCATGTGAGCCTTCGGGTTTAGCGATCCATTCTTGTGGTTCTTGACCGCGACCGCGGCCAACTGTTCCTCAGTCGTCCCATATTCATGCATATGAGCAGTAGCCATCAGGGCGAAAAGCCCTGGGAAGGTCATCCCGTTCCATTGTTCAAACGGATAATCCGCAGCATTCGCCAGAATCCCCGTCACCTCAGGGGTCGGCTGATTCGTCATCTTCTCGACCCCTCCCACCAAGACAATGTCGTACAAGCCTGACATTATCGCCATGATCCCGCACCTCAGCGCAGACCCCGACGACGCACATGCGTTCTCAACCCTCATCGCGGGCGCCGGAAAAAGCCCAGCCCAGCTAGCCTCAATGGGCGCGTTGTGAGCTTGATGCTCGTAAGCCTCGCTCATCTGCCCAATGAAAGCGGCCTTAATGTCCTTGGCCGGGTCCAGATCCTCGACCCTATGAAATGCGGACAGCGCGGCCTCCGCGAAAAGCTCCCGGGCATAGAGACCCTCTCGACGGCCGAATTTCGACAGACCAGCAGAGATGATGGTCGCTAACGGCTTCCCAGGCAACTAGACCTAGAGCATAGAGGATTCTCCCTGTAATAATGACTTTCAAACACGCGGCGGATTTTGGAACGAATTACAAATGATCAGAAAGGATCCCAAACGTTGAGATCGCTCGCAAAGAGTAGCCAATCACTCATTCAGTCTTCTGAAGGAGATCGGGAAACTGGGTGCCAGCAAATCTTCCATTATGACTGGTGAGCCCAAAATCGGCATCCTTCTCAAGTATGGAACCGATAGGAGGCTTGAAAGTCCATTTGATGTCCAGAATGCGACCCGATCGGGGCCTGGTATTTCGATTGTTGAATGTCTCGAAACGCTTTCGCACGAATAAAAAGTTCGAAACCCGAACAAAATCACCGAAAAAATACATCTTTTTATATGGGCCATGCGTGTCTAGATCAAAGGTTGGGATGATGGTTGTTTACACAAGTCGAAGCCGAATCCGCCATCAACCAAGCCAAAGCTGAAACTGAGAAGCGATCGGTCAGAGAGCCAGCTCACATAATTTCACAATTCTCCCGATCGTTCGCGCTCTATGAAGAGGCGAAACGACACATTCCGTCCGGCGCCTCATCTAATGTGAGAGTCCACGCCCATGATCCATTCCCTATCCTGTTCAGAAAGGGGCTGGGGTCGAAGGTCTGGGACGTTGACGACAACGAATACGTCGATCTGCTCTCAAGCTATGGCGCCGTTGTCCTTGGCCATTCGCATCCCGCTATTGTCAACGCGATAAATGAACAGATTCAGAGCGGGACAATGCTCGGGACAACGACCGAGCTAGAGGTCGAGGTAGCCAAGAAGATACAGTCGGCCGTGCCCGCTGCCGAGCTAGTAAGCTTCACCAATACCGGCACTGAGGCTACGATGGAGGCTATTCGGATTGCCCGAGCCTTCACGGGACGCGACACGATCCTCAAGTTTGAAGGTCACTATCATGGCCATCATGACTATGTCCTCTTCAGCGTAGAATCCCCGTCAGTGGTTGCGGGGCTTGAGCAATCGCCGTCGAAGCTTCCATACTATCCTGGCATACCCGACGAAATCTCTCGAACCGTGGTAGTTGCTCCGTGGAACGACCTCGTAGCTCTGGAAAGAATCCTCAAACGGAACGCGAACGACCTTGCGGCAATAATCACCGAGCCAGTAATGGGCAGCGCTGGAATAATTCCGCCCAAAGACGACTATCTCAAGTCTGTCCGAGAACTTGCCGACAAGTACGATGTCCTCCTCATTTTCGATGAAGTCCTGACTGGGTTCCGTATCGCTCCAGGTGGGGCCCAGGAATTCTACGGCGTCAAAGCCGACCTCGCCTGTTATGCAAAGGCTCTTGGCGGAGGTACGCCGATTGCCGCCGTTGCAGGCCGTCAAGACGTAATGGGCATGATCGGACCCGGCAAGATTGGCTATGGGGGGACATACAACGGAAACTCGCTGTGTTTGGCCGCCGCTAATGCGACTCTAGATGAGCTGTTGAAAGACGATGGGGCATCTTTCAGACACATGCACCTAACAGGAGCGGAGATTGTCGAAGGACTGCGAGATCTAATGACAAGGTACGATCAAGACGGAATCGTCCAGGGCATCGGTCCAATGTTCCAGCTCTACTTTACAGAGGCTAAGAAGATCCTAAGTTACCGCCACACTCTCCAAACCAACTTCGACAAGTTCCGAGACTTTCGCGACCTCATGCTGCACAGGGGAGTCTATCTGCATCCTGATGGGACGGAACGAATGATGATTACGACCGCCCACAAGAACGATGATGTTGACCGGGTCTTGTCTGCCGCCGAGGACAGCTTAGGAGAGATTCAGAAAGCAAGCTAGACAATCAACCCTTTACCTGATTTTTCGATATTTGGATAGAACTGAACTCCATCATCATTTACCGGATTTCCGAGAATTGATACGATCACAGATAAGAAGCTTGAAACTTGGAGGGAGGTCATCGTCTCAATGTCATACCCCAGAGTCCAACATCGCGAACTGTCAGTGCTCGTAGGGGTCTTAGTCGGACTATTACTTGACGTGCTCGCCACAACAACGGATACCCTGACCAACTTTAGCTTGTTCGATCTCGTAATTTTCGTCACAATACCTGCCCTTTCAGGAGCTATCGCCGGATTTGCTGATCCCGATCATGCAATAGTCAACGGTGTGGTGGTAGGAGTGGTAGCGGGATTCGTTTACGTGCTTATCAGTTCTCTGAAGCTTCCGACAAACGTTGGAGGCGACACACTGCTCTTCCTCGCACTCACTGTTCCGACCTGGGGATTCCTCGCCGGCTCCGGATCCAGGTTCGCCCACAGAACCATAACCTCAGCCCAAGAAGAAACGATCCAGACTACTCTCAGAACTTGCGTCAACTGCAAGACCGTAAACCCTTCCGACGCACTATTCTGCAAGAGCTGCGGAACCAAACTCCCCCGAAACTCGAAGGCCTCGACGAATCAGTGAATCAGATACAAGCTCTTCGGTGCAGGGTAGCTTCGGCTAGGTTCCGAGTCCACGATAGCTCTCAAACAGCACTTACGTCACCGCTCGCCGTCGATTCTGAAGGCGAGCACCAATAGGAACTAACCGCCGACTGCATGCTGGAATCTTGCTCGATCGTTCCACTTGATGGCGCTCCGGCATCATTCTGACCCTATCTACCTCGGGCTTCCCTGCCCATCTTCAGGGCATCCATTGAAATCAGAATGTTCTAAACTCTTTTTAAGGAAAAACATCTAATCTCCCCTACCCTATTTATGCAAAAAGGTAGGTCAACCCGAGAAAATTGTCGCGAATAGACGAAAATCTACACCGGATACTGAAAGACCACGGGCTGACTGAGTACGAGATCAAGACCTATCTCAAACTCATCTTCGATGGACCCGCAACACCCTACGAGATAAGCGAGAGCGTCAAGATACCATACGCGCGCGTCTACGGAACTCTAGAGGGTTTGGAGAAGCGGAAATGGATCCGAGCACGCCCAGGCCGCCCGGTAATTTATGAGTCCAACCCTCCTCGGTCCGTTGCTGAACTCGAACTTGAACAGAAACAGTCCGAGATGGAAGCTTTCACCAATCTCATGCGCCAGGATCTGCAGGCCATCTATGAAAGGAGGGAGGTTGTAAAACACATCAGCCTTTGGGTAATACACGGAGGCGACAAGATCGCTGACAAGCAAAGTGAATTGATACAGAGCGCGAAAACCCGAGCCTACCTCCAACTATCAACCATCATTCCTCAAGATGTTGAAGATCTGCGAGTGCCTATCAAGGCTGCCAGAGAACGAGGTGTGGCAGTCAAGATCATCTCGTTTTCGAATCCGCGGTTTGTTGATCAGAAGAGTCTCTCAGCTCTCTCCGAACAAGCAGAGGTCGGGGTTATTGCAGAATCCAGTGAAGAGTCATCTCGCCCAGTCAACATTTGCTCGGTTGATGGTAGAGACTCGATCGTCACATATCTATGGAACCTCGAAATGCCGTCAGAGGCTGGTTCAAGAATAGCGTTCAGACTCTCGGACGAGGAATACGCGGGAGTCCAAGAGAGATACTTCGAATACTACTGGCTGAAATCGCGGAGAATTTAGCGAACCGTAGTATTGCTTCATTATGCGTGTCGATAAGTCTAAATCAAACAGCAAGCCCATCTGAAATGTAGCGTTAGTCCTTTGAACAGGACTGTGTCCATACTCATCGCAGTATTTCTTGCGACATCATTGGCCGCAACCGGCTACGCCCTCGCGACTAACTCATTATTCGGACTCAGATTTCCTTCTGCGAATCGCACGTTCGGCCTCACCGACACAAATTCTGTACATCAAGGAGTCTCCGGAAAAGCTGTGATTGCTAACGTTTCGCCAGTCTGTGCTCTAACCGGGTCTCAGCCCGCAACTGGGCCCAGCCTAGTTATCACGTCTGTTAACGGAAAGACCGTCGTCCTTGCCATCAATTGGGCCCTTGTAAACCGCTGTGCCCTAGTCTCGCAATTTCAGGTGCCCTTGCAACCAGGCACATACTCTGTCACGCTTTCCCCATGCTCCTATCTAGGATGCAGTACATTGCCGATCACGGTTACCGTAGAACCCGGAGCCTATACGCCAGTAGACATCAACATAGTAACTGGGATTTACTAGAACCACAATGCTCGATACACCATCTGTTCCCGTCAGAACGAAACAGACGGAAATCGTCGTCTCTATCAAACGATGAAAACTTAGGAATGCGAACTTATTGAGGGGATGGTCGAGGCGGCCCAGGGGGCATCTGCTGCGCTCCGCCCGGAGGCCGCGAGTCTATTTGGGCCATTATCATCATGAGTTTCTTGGACTCGTCAAGCTTGCGGATCATGTTCGCCATCTCGCCCTTATAGTAATCTTTTTGGGCATTGTAATCCTGGTCGCTCAGTTCCCCGGACTGATATCTTCCTTGCAACGACAAGTATCCAGATAGCGTGGTTCCGCCAAGCTGGTCTCTGAGCTGGCCCAAACTCTTGTTCACCATATCGTTCAGCTGTTGGGCTCGCTCGTTGAGTGCTCTGCTAACCTTCGACATCTCCTCTTTTATCATCGCGGTCCGCTGTCTGAACCCGTTCAGCTCAACGACCACTTTCTCGATTCCCATATCGCTCATGACATTGCACCGAATGGAACGTGACATGCAACGTTAGAGCACCAGTTAGGCGCGTCGTAACCATGGCGTAGAGAGGAGGGTAAACAACCAGAGGAAGTCGCGAGATATGACAACCTTCTAGTAAGACCGCAACGGGGACTAGCCAGAGTTTGCTTGTACGCCTTTGAACGGGCAGTCGACCTGACCCATCATCTGCGAAATGGAATGCCTGTTTATCCTGGTGACCCGTCACCGTCCTTTGAAAGCTACGCGACGCTCGAGAAGAATGGTGTGAACCTGACTAAGCTCGTCATGGGATCCCACACTGGGACCCATCTCGATGCACCCAAGCATTTCATCCGAGACGGGATAGGAATAGATCAGATTCCGCCTAGCAGACTTGTAGGAGAAGCCTACGTGGCCGATCTTTCCCGCAAGGAGATCGGTAGTGGCATTACAGCGGACGACCTTCGCGAACCACAAGGAGCCATCCTAGAGGACGATATTGTAGTTTGTTACACGGGGTGTAGTCAGTACTGGGGTGAAGATGCGGTAAGGGAGAACTACACGTACCTCACCGAGGATGCTGCAGACTACTTGGTCTCGAAACGGGTACGTGGAGTTGGCATAGACTTTCTTAGCGTTGAACAATTCAAAGCGCCAGAACCGATCGCTCACAAGACCCTCCTAGGCAATGGAATCTTCATTATAGAATCTCTAAGCGACTCCCTCAAAGGATTCGCAGGGCAGAGAGTTTTGTTGATATGCATGCCCATTAAGCTCAAAGACGGGGATGGGGCGCCGGCTCGAGTCATCGCGATCCCGATACAGAAGAGCGATCAAAAACGGTGAGCAGGAACACCTCCTCACCCTCGGTAATGCTAATGTCTGGTAAGGTAGGAGGCTGACCCTGTCTTGATAGATCGATTTGAGGGCATTATTGCCCCGATGGCAACTGCTCTAACACAAGACGGAAGAATCGATGAGACAGCGACGAGGAAACTGGTCGACTTCTTGTTGGAAGGAGGAATCGACGGACTCTTCCCCCTCGGAACATCCGGAGAATTTGCGCTCCTCGACAGGGACGAGAGAAAACATGTCATCAAGACAGTGGTAGACCAAGCTAATGGCCGCGTACCTGTACTTGCGGGAGTCTCAGACCCGAGTCTCACAAACGTGCTTCACTATGCCAACGATGCCAAAGAAGAAGGAGCCGACGCTATCGTGGCAACGCCACCATACTACTTCACAACGGGCGAAGATGGTTTGTTCGAACATTTCGAGACAATTTCTAGCAAGGCCGAGCTCCCCCTCTTCGTATACAACATCCCAGAGTGGACACATCTCTTCGTCCCCCCAAGCGTCGTCCAGAAACTAGCAGACAAACGACTTATCGTTGGCATGAAATACACCGAGTATAATCTCCTCAATCTCCTCAGATTCATCAAAGCTACAGGCGACAAGATCTCGATTCTAACAGGGTCCGACGCCATGACGTTCACCAATCTGGAATTCGGTGGAAGCGGAGGAGTAATCGGCGTCGCAAACGTGGCCCCGAAACTCGCCAGTGCGATATTCGATGAATTCAGGAAAAATAACCTCGAAGCCGCTCGAAGCAACCAGTCAAAGCTACTGCCAGTCATAGAAGCAATCGGAGTCGGAAGATTTCCCGCAGGGTTGAAAGAAGCGATGAGAATGATCGGAATGCCAGTAGGGAGTGTCAGACAACCGCTTCAACCGCTCACCAGTAAGGAGAAAGAGTCCGTCGCAGGGTTTCTTCGAGAAGCGGGATTGTTGAAACGGGGATCCTAGAGAAATGACAAGCACTTCCGTGGCACGGGCCTCAGCGAACCGGTACCGAATGTACATCAGCGGCGAATGGGTCGATTCAGAGAAAGAAGAAAGAATCGAGGTGGTCAACCCAACTACGGAACGAGTAATCGCGTCTGTCCCCAAGGCTAGCCGCGAACAGACGAAAGAAGCACTAGAAGCCGCGGAAAAGGCCCAACCGAAGTGGGAGGATCTAGCCCCAATTCAGCGCGCGTCCTTTCTGCTCAAGGCCGCTCAGCTGATTCGAAGAGATAAGGAGAGGTTGGCTAAAATCTTGACTGCGGAGCAGGGCAAACCTCTCTTCGAGGCGAGGGCTGAGATAGATGGCGCTGCGTCCAACTTCGAGTACTACCACGGCTTTGCTAGGAGGATTGAGGGTGACGTTCTTCCCAGCGACAACCCTCGACAGACGATAATGATACTCAAGCTGCCTATCGGAGTCGTCGCATCGATTACTCCCTGGAATTTTCCGTCAGCAACGGTCGCCAGGAAGCTCGCGCCTGCTTTGATCACTGGAAACACTGTCGTGACGAAGCCGTCGAGCAACACGCCTCTCAGCACTATCGAGATGGTAAAGCTGATGGAAGAGGCAGGATTTCCGAAAGGAGTCGTGAACGTTGTCACAGGCAGCGGATCAGAGGTTGGAGAGGAATTGGTGACGAACAAGATTACGGGTCTCGTCACGATGACCGGCAGCACGGAGGCAGGACGCGCGATTATGGAACATTCCTCGAATCATCTTCCCAAGCTCATCCTTGAGCTAGGCGGGAAAGCGCCGTTCATCGTCTGGCATGACGCGGACATTCCATGGGCGCTGAAATGCGCAATATGGGCAAGGTTCTGGAACTGCGGCCAAACATGCATCTGCTCCGAACGGATGTATGTTGACGAGAAGATCAAGGACAAGTTCGTTCCAGAATTCGTCCGGATGGCAAAGAACCTCAGGATTGGAGATCCTCTACAACCCGGTACCGATCTCGGACCAATGGTCAGCAGGGAAGAAAGACAGACCAGCATGAACTTCATAGAGAAAGCTGAGGAGGAAGGTGACAAGGTCATCATAGGCGGCGACAGACCTCCGTCACGCGATAAGGGCTGGTTCCTCGAACCGACTATAATCGGAGGTGTGAAGCAGCAGTCTCCGCTTGTCCAAGACGAAATCTTCGGGCCCGTCGTCCCGATATTGGAGGTTGAGAGTTTTGACAAGGCGATCGACTATGCGAACGACTCGAAGTATGGCCTAGCATCGTACGTGTTCACGAAGGACAGTACTCGGGTTCTGAAGGCCATGAACCGGATAAAGTTCGGCGAATCCTACATCAACCAAGTCGGACCAGAACAGCTCCAGGGAGCTCATACAGGGTTCCGCCAGTCAGGACTCGGCGCAGAAGGATCAAAATACGGACTTGAATGCTACACGCAGTTGAAGACTTGCTACGTTGATTGGAACGACAAACCCAGTTTGTCATACCTGTTCCCTTACAGAGACAAATAGAACTTCGCTGGCCCTGGAACCCTAATCTTGCCTGGCTAGAGGTTGCGCACACAAGGTGCGAGCCAGTATTGGCCATTGGTCTGGTATATCGCTCCCTCACAGAGGAAAACGTAGCTAAGAGACCCGAACTGTGTGACATCTTGGCAAGAACTATCGTAGCATTGCAAATGTTGGGAACCCTCAAGAGGAAGCAGAAGCACGAAAGTAAAGAACGCGAAAACAGCTGCTGCTACCAGAAACAGACGAACAAACAATCTTCTCGATAATTCGACCATCTCACGTCACAGCTGCCTGACAGACCCTCTGAGCATTTTGCTTCACCGTAACCCGTCTCAAGCTCTTCCCGAAACGCTTACGGCGCGAGTGGGATCCTATTTCGCGGCAAGGATCATGACATCATTTACGTTAGTCCCGGTAGGCCCTGTTTTCAAGAGGCTGCCTAATCGTGAAAAGTAGCTGTACGAATCATTGTTCTCAAGAAATATTTCAGGGTCCATGCCGCGTCTGCGACCCATTTCGATGGTGATTCCGTCGACCAAGGCCCCCGCAGCGTCGGTTGGGCCGTCAACCCCGTCGGTTCCAAAAGAGCCTAGGACAAGATTCTCTGACCCATCTATCGCGATCGCCGCGGCTAGGGCCAATTCCTGGTTTCTTCCACCCTTCCCTTTTCCCCGAACCGTAACAGTCGTTTCTCCTCCCGCTACCAGCGCGCCTGGGGGCGAAAACCATTCGTTGTTGCGCATGTCTGTCGCAATTGACCCCAAGATTCTGCCGGCTTCTCTCGCTTCTCCAACAATGTGAGTTGACAAAACATGAGAATTGTACCCCCTGCGCTTCATATATGCAGTTGCGGCGTAGCAGCTCTCACGATTGCTTCCGATCACAAGATTCCTCACAGGTCCAAAGAATCGATCGTCCTTTGGAGTCTCAGCTATGGCCCCCTTCCTTCCAAGTTCCACTACGTTCCTGACGCGAGCGGGGGTCTTTGACCATATGCCGTAGCGAGCTAGAACTTGTTTGGCCTCCTCGTAAGTGGTCGGATCCGGCACGGTTGGCCCCGAGCCTATAGCGTCGAGCCGGTCTCCGACAACATCTGAAATGATCAGGGTCAAGATACGAGTATTTCGAAGAGTCTCGGCCAGGCGTCCTCCTTTTACCTGAGAAAGATGCTTTCGCACGGTGTTGACTTCCTGAATCTTCGCCCCAGATTTCAGCAACAGATCCGTTGTCTTTCTCTCGTCTGACAAGGTAATTCCTTGTAGAGGATAATCCATCAATGCGGAAGCTCCCCCTGAGAGGGCAAGAATGACAAGATCATTCGAGCTGGCATTTTTCGCCAATTCGATCATTTGGACTACTCCGTCGACATTTTCCTGCGATGGAATCGGATGAGTGCCAGAGTAGTACTTGATTCGACGACCTTTCGGCCAAGGTCGAAGATAATCTGGCACTATGACAAGCCCGCTGGTGATCCTGCTCCCCAGCCGTTTCTCCAGTTCCTCGCCCATGTAGCCGCTTGCTTTTCCCGCTCCGATGACGAAGACCCTTCGATATTTGTTTAGAAGATAAGCGATATTGTCTACGCGAAGCGTATCGCGGTCAAACTTCACACGGCTTCTTACGATACTAGCCGGATTCGCCGCTTCGAGAGCCTTATCCATCGCGATGAGGACATCGTGGTGCAGCTTGTCAAGTGTTAGGCCAGAGCTGAGTTTCGCGCGAACTCGACGCATGGAGGATTCTAACGATTTCGAGACTGTTCCACGATTTCTTATTTCGCGTACCAAGACAGGATCCAATAGCTCACGGCTATAGGAACGAGAACGATCGCGGCCACACCAGCACTTATGACTGAGAGGAGCCAGAGGCCTGCGAGTCCGAGAACTGCCCCTACATACACCGCGTAAAGAACAAGGCTTCGGAAGCTTACCTCTACTAAGAGTCTCAAAGCGAGGTTAGATCCAAAAGCCACAGGCAGAATGAGAACAACCCCAAGGATTGGATTGATGATCGAAAAGCCCAGTGCAAGAACGAGAACGATCATCCCGACATACCTAATCGTGGCGCAGACGATTAACCACTCTTTCTTCGTGGAAGTCAGAGCAACCACGCGTCTTCCCTTGACTCGATGTGGCCGCCCTAGTCCTTCCATGTCTCTTTTACGACCCAAACAGGCTCGTCGGGGTTGAAGTATTCCTGACCCTGAGCGCGATGCGCCTCTAGCAGGTTCTCGTCGACCTCAACACCGATACCTGGTCTCGTAGGCACATTGGTGTGTCCATTCTCCACCTTCGACTGGTCCTTCACCAGCTGTCTCTTCCATGCAGGGAAGCAGTCATAGAAGGACTCTTGAATGAGAAAGTTCGGAATCGTCGCGTCTACCTGTATGGTCACGGCGTTCTGTACGGGTCCGAAAGCGTTGTGAAACGCCATCTCCACTCCATAGGCTTCAGCGATCGCGGCGATCTTTCGAGCGACCGTGACCCCGCCAATGTTTGTTAAGTCGATCTGCAAATAGTCGGCTAGATTGTTTGAGACGACGTAGGCTGCTTGCTCCTTCGTCAGTATTCTCTCACCCAACGCAACCCGCACATCTGTTGCTTCTCTGTATTTTCGGAGTCCCTCAAGATTATCGGGATGCACTGGCTCCTCCATGAACAAAGGGTCAAACTCTCTCAGTCTTCGAGCGATGGCTATGGCCGAGTTGGGATCGAATCTTCCGTGATGCTCTATCAAGAGATCGACCCCACCCTTAGTAGCGTCCCTGACTGCTCTCACTCTTTCGTAAGCCCTGTCGATCCCCTTCTTGTCGATGGAGTCGTAGTGGGATCCGAAGGGATCAAACTTCAGAGCAGTGTAGCCCATTCCGGCGAACTTGTCGGCGCGTGTTCCAAACTGTTCGGGTGTGACGCACTTGTCGTACCAGCCGTTAGCGTAGACTCGGACGCTGTTTCGGAAGCTACCTCCGATGAGCCGGTGGATGGGAGCACCGAAGTGTTTACCGGCTATATCCCAGCATGCTATGTCGAACGCGCTGAGGGCTGTTGTCGATTCGAAAGAGACGGGTAGGTAGAAGTCATGCTTGTGCCACTCGTGAATGTTCAACTCCATGTCTAGAGGATCCTTTCCCTTGTAGACCCGGGCGACCTCATGGAGAGACTGTATCACGGGCTGAACTCTGAGGGTTGGAACCGCCTCGCCATAGCCAACGGTCCCATCGGAGGTTGTCAGTTTCAACAGGATGGAGTTTCCGGCCCAGGTCGCGCTTCCAGGCGAGGAGGGTTCACCTAACTGGTAGACTTCGACGTCTGTTATCTTCAACCTGAAACACGAATCCGTTTGGAACGGACCTTTTGACTTTTCAGTATGGAACCAAAGACCAGCCAAGCGCTAAGAAATGATCTACTAGGTTCTTTCGGGGCCAAAATATGGTTCTTGGCCTCTTCGTCGTCTGGGAAACAGAAAGTCCGAGAGTTGTTGTACGCTCCGAAATTCCTGGTCGGGCTGTTCCTTTGAAGGGTCTCCGCGATTCTCCGGACTCCACATTGCCGCTCCAGTGAGGACCCCTGCCCGCCTTCCCGCAACAATGTCAGCGGGCGAATCACCCACATACATGGATTCTCTAGGCTTGACGCCGAGCCGTGTCACTGCTAGCAGGATTCCCTCTGGGTCTGGCTTACTATTCTGAACATCATCCGCTGTTACGAGCTCCTCGAAGTAATTCTCTAACCCGAAAGGTTTGAGGGTGAATTCCATCATGATCCTTTCGACTCCGGTCATGAGAGCTAGACGTCGCCTTGATGATCTAATTCGTTTTAGAAGATTTGCTATCCCAGGAAAGACCAGTACTCTGCCGGGAACGTTTCGGCTATAACAATCATAATACTCCGTGACAGCTCGATTCTGAAGCTCCTCCGCGAGGCTGGCGGTTATTCCACGGATTATACTGTGCGCTGGGGGTCCGAACTTCGAAATGACCTCCTCGAGAGTCAGGGGTTTGCCAGCATACTTTTGCGAGATTTCGTTCTCGCAATGATGAATTAGAGCGAGGCTACTGACGAGAGTCCCATCCATATCGAATACGACAGCCTTCAGAAAGGCTCCACCACTCTGAAAGGAGTTGTGTCCGGCTTTAGACAAAGGATAGTTCAACTCGGTCGGAGGCTGTCTAAAAATGCCCTCCGCTCCACGCCTTAATATCGATGAGGAGAAACGGGGACGACCTGAATGAAAGAACAATGAGCCAATCCAACGACAACACTGCGCCTGGATGGCCCGGAATCTCTCCCCGCTGGACCTCCAGCGCCAAGGAAGGAGTCGGAACCTCGGCCAGCTACCAGAGCAGAGTATGGTTCACAATATCGCACGGGATCCTGAATGAGGTGTACTATCCCAGGATTGATCAGGCTAACACTAGAGACATGGAATTCCTGGTCGCCGATGGAGACCAGTACTTTTCAGAGGAAAAACGGGACACCCTTAGACGTATCTCTCCTTTGGAACAAGGAGTCCCGGCCTACAAGTTAGTGAACTCGTGCAAGAAAGGTCGCTACCGTTTGACCAAGACGGTCATAACTGACCCGGAACGAGATGTTCTACTCCAGAAGGTTCACTTCGACCCGGTCAAAGGAAAACTCGAAGACTATGGCGTCTTTGCTCTTCTTGCTCCGCACATTGGCAATCGTGGCTATGGAAACAATGGCTGGGTGGGTAGCTACAAGGGCACCCCGATGCTGTTCGCGCAGAGAGAAGGGACGGCATTAGCGCTCGCCAGCTCAATACCCTTCAGAAAAATGAGCTGTGGATACGTTGGAGTAAGTGATGGCTGGCAGGATGTTAATGTCAACAAGAAGATGAAATGGGAATACACCAATGCCCCTAACGGAAACATCGCACTCACTGCCGAGCTTGACTTGATGAATGGTGACGGCGAGTGTGTCACAGCTATGGCTTTTGGAAGAACGCCCGACGAGGCGGGACAGCAGGCTCGAAACGCGCTTCTCAAGGACTTTGACGGTGTACAGAGGTCCTTCGTTGAGGGCTGGTTGGAGTCCCGGTCCCAGAACATGGACTTGGGCAAGACGCACGAATCAGGATTCGACCTCTACAGGGTTAGCAATACAGTCCTCCGGACTCACGAGGAAAAATCCTATCCAGGCGCGGTGATCGCAAGCCTCTCGATACCGTGGGGATTCAGCAAAGGCGATGATGATCTTGGCGGATATCACCTGATCTGGCCCAGAGACTTGGCGCATGCCGCAGGAGGCCTGATCGCTTCCGGTGATGTGGCGCATGCAAGGGAGACCCTGCTCTATTTGATGTCCACGCAAGAGCAGGATGGACATTGGCTGCAGAACATGTGGCTGGACGGCTCCCCTTACTGGGGTGGCGTGCAGATGGACGAGACGGCATTCCCGATATTGGTAGCGGATCATCTGAAACGATTGGATGCGCTGACAGGCTTCGATCCATGGCCGATGATACAACGGGCCGCAGGATATCTGGTCCGGAATGGACCAGTTACACAACAGGACAGATGGGAGGAAGATGGTGGATACTCGCCCTTCACGATAGCCGTTGAAGTGGCAGCCATCCTCGCCGCGGCGGACTTTGCAGAACTGAAGGGAGACTTCGGACTTGCAAACTACCTTAGAGAAACGGCCGATAATTGGAATGAGAACATAGAACGCTGGACCTATGTTGGCGGGACAGAACTTGCGAAGAAAGTTGGAGTAACCGGCTACTATGTCAGAATTTCTCCCGCTAACGTGCCTGATTCCGACACGGCTTCTACGGCTCTCGTCGCGATAAAGAACCGTCCCCTTGGACAGAACGTTCTGCCGGTAGAACAGATAGTGAGTGTTGACGCTCTCGCCCTCGTCAGATACGGACTACGATCGCCGCAAGACCCCAAGATAATCGACACTGTGAAGGTCATCGACAAAATCCTGCGAAAAGAGACACGGACGGGTCCTGTCTGGCACAGGTACAATCTTGACGGCTATGGAGAACACGATGACGGCTCTCCCTTCGACGGCACAGGCGTTGGACGAGGATGGCCCCTGTTGGCGGGGGAGAGAGCGCACTATGAGCTGTCGAATGGAAATTTCGAAGAAGCTGATCGTCTCCTCCATGTCATGGAGGCTCAGGCGAGTCCAGGCGGTCTGATTCCTGAACAGGTCTGGGATGCTGACGACATTCCGAAGCGAGGACTCCACAACGGGCGCCCTTCAGGCTCTGCGATGCCCCTCGTGTGGGCTCACGCGGAATACATCAAGCTCGTCAGGTCCCTGCACGATCGACATGTCTTCGACACTCCACCGCAGACAGTGGCACGGTATCAGAGAGGTAAGACCCTGTCCAAATTTGGCTCTTGGAGGTTCAATCAGAAGACAGCTACAGTCCCCGAAGGAAAGATCCTGCGTGTCGAAGTCCTGGTGCCGGTACTGGTCCACTGGAGCGATGACAACTGGCAGACTACAAAAGACTCGAAAACGATTGACACAGGACTCGGGGTCCACTATGTAGATCTACCGACGAACAGACTCTCCCCCGGTGCGAATATTGTCTTCACCTTCTTCTGGCCCGAAGCCGACAAATGGGAGGGCACAGACTTCCAGGTCACAGTCGCCGAACGGGCTAAGAGCATCGTTCATGCAGAATCGTAAGGCTTAGCACTACAGCCTCTACTCTTCCACCCGTCGCTTTCCCCTTGACCGTCGGACCAGTCGTAGAGCATGAGCTGCTTACCCCCTATGACGTCTACCTCTTCAGGGAGGGAAAACACCAGCAACTCCACGATAGACTAGGTTCACATCCGATCATCGTTGACGAACAAGACGGAACCCAGTTTGCAGTGTGGGCTCCCAACGCTAACCATGTCGATGTCATCGGAGACTTCAACGGCTGGCGGCCCGGCAGCCATTCCCTGAGGACGAGAAGCGACGGGTCAGGAATCTGGGAAGGCTTCATTCCGAAAATATCGCGAGGAGCCGTCTACAAGTATCACATAGAGTCAAAGGCTCACCACGGATACTCGATGGACAAGGGCGATCCCTTCGCCCTCTACTGGGAGCTCCCTCCCAGAACAGCCTCGATAGTATGGGACCTCAAACCCACATGGAACGATGCGGAATGGATGCACAAGCGTTCAGCGAACAACTCGCTCGAGTCACCATGGCTAATCTACGAGATGCATCTCGGCTCATGGAAACGAGCCCCTGAAGACAACAACCGCTGGCTGACATATCGAGAAACCGCCACTGTTCTGCCACGCTATCTTTCCGACTTGGGTTTCACACACGTCGAACTTCTTCCAATAATGGAACACCCCTACAATCGGTCCTGGGGGTATCAGACGCTCGGCTACTTCGCACCTACAAGCCGGTTCGGACTGCCCGAGGATTTCATTCACCTAGTCGACGAGCTGCATAAGCAAGGACTGGGTGTAATCTTAGACTGGGTTCCCAGCCACTTCCCCTCGGACGCCTATGGGCTCGCCTATTACGACGGGACTCACCTCTACGAGTACTCGGATCCGAGGAAGGGCTATCATCCCGACTGGAACAGCTACATCTTCGACTTCGGAAAGAACGAGGTCCGGTCGTTTTTGTTGAGCAGTGCCTTGTTCTGGCTGGACAAGTACCATTCAGATGGGCTGAGAGTCGACGGAGTCGCGTCCATGCTCTACCTAGACTACTCGCGCAAGAAGGGAGAGTGGATTCCCAACAAGTACGGAGGCAAAGAGAACTTGGAGGCTATCTCGTTTCTCCGCGAACTCAACGAGGCAGTCTATCATGCACATCATGATGTGCAGATGATCGCGGAGGAGTCGACCGCCTGGCCAATGGTCTCACGACCCACATATCTAGGCGGGCTAGGTTTTGGGATGAAATGGAACATGGGATGGATGCACGATACACTCGAATACATGGGTAAAGACCCTGTGTATCGCAAGCATCATCATGACCAACTGACCTTCAGCCTCTGGTACGCGTTCGCGGAGAATTTCGTTCTGCCGCTGTCACATGACGAGGTCGTGTACGGCAAGAACTCTCTGCTCGGGAAGATGCCTGGTGACGTTTGGCAGAAGTTTGCGAACCTGCGCCTCCTCTATGGCTACATGTACGGGCATCCAGGGAAGAAGCTCTTGTTCATGGGTGGAGAGTTTGGAGTATGGGACGAGTGGGATTTTGAGAAGAGCCTCGACTGGCACTTGATAGATGATGACAAACATAGGAAAATCCAGCTGTGGCTGAAGGATCTAAACAAGTTTTACCGAGCGGAGCTGGCTATGCACCAGCTGGACTTTGAGCGTCTCGGGTTCGAGTGGCTTGACATTCAGGACTGGGAGAAGAGTATCATTAGCTTTGTCCGACGGGCAAGGAAACCTGAGCATATGGTCGTCGCCGTCTGCAATTTCACACCCGTCCTTCGTAAGAACTACAGGCTAGGAGTCCCTAAAGGCGGGCGATGGAAAGAGGTCCTAAACAGTGACGCTTTGGAATATGGAGGCAGCGGACAGGGCAACTTAGGCGGAGTCGACGCATATCCACGTCCCTCCCATGGGAAGAGCGATTCCATCTCGATCACTATTCCACCTTTGAGCGCCCTCTTCTTCAGAAGCGAGGACTAGGATGGGATCCCATGTTTCTATGCGAGTTGAGACGGTCATCCTGGGTAGGCTTATGACCAGAAGAGGTCCCGACAGAGTTCATTGCCGCGCCGTATCTTTCCAATGCCATTCGACCTGCATTCTCCCATCTGAAATTCCGCTCGACCCTAGTTCTACAGTTTTCCCTGATCTTTGAGCCGAAAGTAGGGTTCTGCCTGACCATCTCTCCTAGAGGTTTGCTAGATATGCCATGGACTAGGTCGATGGGATAATCACCCGCGCGTTGTGCGTACTCGTCAATCTGCATTACATGGAGTAGAGTGATCAATGATTCGGCCAATTCTTTCGTGTCGCCTGGGGGGAACAACATTCCAGTTCCGGAATCTCGGTGAGCCTCGAAGTCCAGAACAGTCTCTTTGATTCCACCAATATTGCTCCCGACAACCGGGTTTCCTGTGACCATTGCTTCGAGCGCGCTTATGCCGAAAGGTTCGAACCGTGAAGGCATAGCGTAAACATCCGCTGCAACATGGGACATCATGTAGGTTTGAGGATGCCTAGAAAAAATCACCCTGACATTATCGGGATAGTCAGAAGCCCCCTCTTCTAAGGAGGACATCTGTTCCGCGTCGCCGGAGGGAAGTAGGAAGAGAAGGAACTTTGCAGTTGGTATTGCCATTACTACGAGGGGAACTGCGTCGAGGAGTAGGTCGGCTCCTTTCTGAGGGCTTAGCCGGCCGGTCATCAGTACGAGAGGGCCATCCTGCTCGAACGGTTCAACTACACCAGGGTCTTTGCCCTTCGTGGAAGACCCTCGGTGGTCCCGGGTTGAGTTTTCGAAATTGATTTGAGCGATTCCACGCGTAAGTAGAAAACCTCTGAGGTCCCACCGGTTTGCCAGCGTCAGTCCTTCTGGAGCCTTGGCGGGCGGCCGACTTTCTGCGAGTATTGTCTCCTTAATCGTGTCGGGGTCCCAGTCACAACCATTGTAGATGTGCCCGCTCTTTCCTCTGATCACATTCCCCACGTACCGCATGACGTCCTGGGCTAGATAGGACTCACTGACCGATGTGACATAGTCAGCCTCGTAGCAGCCAAACCTTTCGAGAGAATTGTGGCATCGTCGTTCCCAGACCTGTCTGTATGTCATCGGCGGCGAGCTGCGTCTTCCGAATCTTATCCTGTGTGGCTGATCTTCTATCCCGCACCATTCCGCGGATGCGTAGTGCCAGGGTAATGTCACTGTGCTTAGAAGGTGAACTGTGAAAACGAGTGGGACCGGGAATCCTTTTTGCTGCAGATTCTGTTTGACCGCTACTCCTGCTGGGACCATGTGCCAGTCGTTCGCGTGGATCAGATCAGGTAGTTCCAAGGGTCTGTTCATTGATAGTAGATATTCGGAGTAGAGTTTGACGGTGCGGGCGAACAGAGCCATCTTTTCAAACGTCAACTCATGATCGTACAACAGTGGGTCGTCTAGCCAACGGCTTGTTGGCGTATCGAGTCCCTTGACCAGGACGTAGTCGACAGCTTCTCTGCGTCCCTTCTCGACGCCTGATAGAAACGGATAGTAGACGCCATTGACCCCGGTCCGATACCCTTGAGCTATGAAGGTTGAATCTTCCTTCAGAGCGTACGATTCTCTGACGCGAGGTTCCAGGTGTCTTCCATGGCTCGGAAGGAAGACCGTCACATCGAGATTATAATCCAACCCCAGGGTCTTCGCCAGACCTGCTACAGCCTCGCCTAATCCGCCTGCCTGAGCTATGCCGGCACACTCATGCGAGAACATCCAGACCTTTCTAACCTTGCGGAACTCTTGCGGGCCGGATCCCTTGTCGGACTCTTCCTTGATGCTCGGCATGCTTGAAACACGGTTTACTCTCGCACATAAAGAGACAGAGTTTTAGCCAAGCGCTTTCCGCGTATGGAGCAAGGATTTGAGATAGTGCCAACGAAAGCGTTGAGAAATGTTGCCTCCAATATACTCCGAAGCGTCCCACCTCAGAACGCCTTCTACTTCTACCGAGCAATGGGCGCACCGACAGGTGCCGCTGCCCGGAATCTAACGGACTTTCTGGGAATAATCAACACGATCGACACCACGTCTCTCCAGTTTCACCTCGGGCGAGGCGATTTCGAGAACTGGGTTAAGATGCTGGGCGACAATACACTGGCTAAGCAGCTCGCAAGCGTGAAGGAGAAGAAACTGCGAGGAGAAGATCTTAGACTGCAGCTGGTAGATACCGTCAAGGCGCGACTCGATAGTCTGCAGAAGACTCCTTAGACCATCCGCAACGACGGCGCATGCTGAAGAACCCAATGGAATCGTAACGGAGTGTAATTCGAAGCTTGCTGGCCCGGATAGGATAATTCTCTGAAAGCAATCGTTGTAACTCCGGGGAAAGCCGGCAGTGTCCGCCTAATTGATGCTCCTCAGCCTAGCCCCTCCGCCGGAGAGGCTCTCCTTCGAGCCAACAAGATCGGCATCTGTGGAACTGACCTAGAGATAATTCAAGGCGCCTATGGAGAACCGCCTTCAGGTTCCGATTATCTGATACTGGGACACGAGTGTCTAGCCATTGTCGAAGAGATAGCAAACAACTCCTCAGGGATAAACAAGGGTGATCTTGTAGTCCCTACCGTGAGGCGACCTGACGAATGCCTCAACTGTCTGAACGGAGAATCCGACATGTGCCTCACGGGACAGTACAGGGAGCACGGAATCAAGGGGCTCCACGGCTTCTGTTCGGAATACTCGGTGTCAGACCTCAACTTCCTCGTTCCAGTGCCCGCGGAATTGCGGGATGTGGCTGTACTGCTGGAGCCGACGAGTGTTGCCGAGAAGGGTGTTTTTCAGAGCTTCAGAATTCAGGAGAGAATGATCTGGAAACCGGAGAGAGCGCTCGTCCTTGGGACAGGTCCTGTCGGCCTCCTCACCGTGTTGCTCCTCAGGCTCAGAGGTCTAGATGTGACCGCGGTTGCCACAAGGCCCAAGGATAGTCTCAAAGCTCGTGCAGTGGAGAAGATTGGAGGTACCTACGTCAACGCCAACGATCAACCAATCAGTGGTCTTGGGAAGTTCGACCTGATCATGGAGGAGACTGGAGTAGCCTCGCTGGCCGCTGAGGCGCAAGGGTTGCTGAATAACAATGGTGTTCTCTGCCTGTTGGGGATTTATCGACCCAACCTGGCCACGCAAGACATTGGACACTCTTACGATGACATTGTCCTAGGCAACAAGATAACATTCGGTTCAGTTAACGCGAACAAACGATACTTTGTCAGCGGGATTCAAGACTTCAAAACTATCCAAAAACGATTTCCAGGAGTTCTCAAATCGCTAATCACCAAGATGGTTGGACTCTCTGATTACACCCAGGCTTACAGCCCCACCAAAGACGACATAAAATCAGTGATAGATTTCGGACCATCCGACTAAGACCATCTGAAGCGTTCCTGCTTCAGGTAGTCTCGTTCTAACTCACGAGAATGCTTCACCTCTTCTTCCAAACTAGTGAAAGCACACCAAGAACCATCCCTAGAACTCCTACTACCAAGAGCGGGAATCCTGAAATGAGTGCGATTGGAGGTATAGTCAGCTCACAATTCCGGGATAATTGTGGGAATTGGAAGAACAGGCATGGTGCAAGGCTGAAAATCTCAAGCTTCGATGAAGTCACGCGGCTCTTTCTGACGAGTGTGCTCTGTCCATTTATCGGCTGCTGATATCATCGAGGCGTGCTAACTAGGCTCTTGTCTATCTCAGATAATGTCCGTCGACCAGTGAGGGCCATGACCGTCGCGAGGTCCGTCTTTAGGAGAGATAGCAGCTTTGAGACGCCTGCCTCTCCGCCGGCTGCGAGGGCCCAGAGAACTAGGCGTCCGAGTCCGACTGCCTTGGCTCCGAGGGCGAGAGCCATGACAATGTCGCTACCTCGCCTTATCCCACCGTCGAAATAGATTTCGATCTCAGACCCGACCTCTTCTACTACTTCTGGAAGAGCATCTAATGATGCGGGAGCACCGTCCAGCTGGCGTCCACCGTGATTCGAGACCACAACGGCCTTCGCGCGATGATCAACCGCGCGCCGAGCGTCCTCCCGTGTCAGGATTCCCTTCAACACCAATGGGAGTCGAGTTGTTTCATGGAGACGGTCTAGGACATCCCAGGTGTTGGATGCCTCCTTGCGAATATGCGCATGATCGCCTTCGATGATGGGATTCCGAAGGGGCCTAACGACCTCTGGACCATTTCCCAGAACGATAGACGACGCTAACGGAGAGCCTGCCCTGGTCTCTCCGTCCCGAGTGCCGGCGACAGGCATGTCGACCGTCAAAACTATGGCCTTGTAGTTGGCCCTCTCTGCCCTCTCAACCAGGCTCTTTGTGGTTGAGAATTCTGGCTGTAAATAGAGCTGGAACCATCTCGGACCCCCCGGGGCCGCCCATGCAATATCCTCCAAGGAAATAGATGCGAGGGTACCGAACCCTGCAAGGATGTTTCCTCGGCTCGCCGCCCTTGCTGTAGCTGCCTCCGCGTCAGGGTGAACCAAACCATGAGATGCGGTAGGTGAGACATAGAATGGAGCAGACACTTTCGTTCCGAGAATCGTTGCTCCGAGTTCTAGATTTTCGACATCAACCAGGACTCTTGGTCGTAAAGTCCTCCGATGAAAGGCTTCCCGGTTGGCCCTCATTGTCCACTCTTCGCCAGCGCCTCCCTGGATGTAGGCCCAAGCGGATTTGTCAGCTTTCTTCGACGCAGCCTCTTCAAGATCGCTGAGTGTAGCGAAGCCCGCTAGGGAATCATCCGTCATGATTTGTTCTGGAGGGGTCACAATCGATTTGTGTACTTCAATCTGAGCCCTCCTTTCCCTACGCGGGATCATTCATTTCTGACCTTGGTAGTTCATCTATCAACAGAAGGGTTGACCGTGGCCACGGTCGCTCCTATGCTATTCCGCAATGTTTGCACATTCTCTGCCACTGTACCCGACTGGTTGTAGATGCTGGACCCGGCCACCAAGACGGTTGCGCCTGCTTTCACTGCCAATGGTGCGGTTTTCGGATCGATACCACCGTCTACGACGATCGAGGCCTTCAAGCCTCCTTGGTCGAGCTCCCGTCTCAGCGACCGGATTTTTCCCAGTTGGTCTTCCTTGAAGCGTTGGCCAGCAAATCCAGGGTTAACGGTCATTACTTGAACACAATCGGCAAGATTGAGAACCTTCTCGATGGCAGTGACAGGGGTGGCGGGGTTTACAGCTACTCCTGCTTCTACCTTCAGCTTTCGGATTGAACGAAGAATCTCCGGAAGATCGCGGCAGACCTCTTGATGCACAATGATCCGGTTCGCTCCTGCTCGCGCAAACTCCTCGAGAAAGACGCCGGGATTATCAATCATCAGATGAGCGTCTAGAAAAAGACTCACCGATTTCCGCAGCGATTTAACGACCCCGGGTCCGAAGGTAAGGTTAGGGACAAAGTGGCCATCCATCACGTCTATCTGTATGCCTTCAACTCCCGCGTCTTCAGCTTCCTTCGCTTGCTGGCCAAGCCGAGCAAAGTCTGCGCTCAGAATCGAAGGCTCAATCGCAACTCGTGACTTCATTATGACCGACTCTGGGTCTTATGGAGCGACTCGAACTCCATAACTAGATCTGAATCACCCAAATAGGTTGGGACTCGCTGGACCACACTGGTGGGCTCAACATCCAAGATGTTTCCAGTTCCGGTGCTAGCTCTACCGCCAGCCTTCTCTGTTATGAACCCGATCGGGTTAGACTCGAACTGGAGTCTGTATTTTCCCTGAGGCGCATCTGTTAGTTCTGGATACGCGAAGAATCCGCCCCTAGACAAGACTTGGTTGTAGTCGCCTACGAAAGACCCCCCATATCGAAGAGAGAGTTTGCGCTTCTCTAGACTTTCCACGAACTGTTTCACCGTAGGAGTCCATTTCTCTCTCAGTCCGCCGATACCGAACACCGTGGGCGGTCTGGGAAGCTTGTGTACTTGCCCGTCGGAGATGAACCTCTTGGCTCCGACTCCTCTTCCTGCCGCAGCGGAGAGCTTCACTCCGTCTTTGAGTGCGAGGACTAGCTGAAGGAATGGCCCGTAGAGAAAGTACATGGCGGCGAGCAGGTCCCTGCCCTTCGTAGGGAGAGGCTTGTCATGGTAGACCCCGACGATGGTGCCGATCAGGTTATTGCTTTTCAGATTGGACGAGCCGTCTAAGGGGTCGAGAACGATAGAGTATTCGCCTGATCTCGACTCTGCGACTTCTTCCATCTCCTCCGAGGCGATCCTTCTAACCAAGCCGCTCTTCAGAAGCTTCTTCGTGAAGAGCTCGTTCGACCAGACATCCATCTCTAACTGCTTCTCCCCGTAAACGTTGACGCCTCCTGAGAATCCGAGCTCTCTCGGGATGCGCTGCTGGACCATGACCGCAAGATCCGCGAGCAGCGAAACTAGCTTTGAGAAACTCCTATCTTCCGAGGACAAGAGCTCTGCGAGGGTATTCTCTTTCATTCGGCTGACACTGCTTTCTCTTTGGAATGAGGGTTCATTTCAATTCTTTGATGACATCTGAATACGCATTCCAAGCGGGTTTGGGACTGCCTCTGTTGTCGAATAGTCCAAAGTGGTTTTCTTGCGGTGGGAATGATCTCCAGGCAGTGTCAATGTAGCGCCAGATTCCCATCCCAGTTACACCGTCAAGGGAACAGGCTTCTCTAGCAGCACTCTCCACATACTTGGCCTGTAGATCGGGCGTGTATCCCAAGACAGAGGGTCCGCTAGGGTATCCCGTCTCCGATATCATCACTGGCTTTTCCAAGGCCTTGGCAACCTGATCGGCAAGCTTCAAGACCCCTGTATTGATGGGATGTGCAGACTTGTAGTTGGGGTAGAAGTCCAGCCCGAGAATGTCGCATGAGGAAGAGTAGGCTCCAGGGTCTAGGGTCTTAGCATCAGCTTCCAGATTTATTATCGTGATGGCTCTCGAGTCTTCAGTGTGGACGGCGTTGTTCAGAGTCTGGAGGAGCTCTTGTCTGAGCCCGTGCTCCTGCACCCATGAAAGGCCGGATCGCCATCCACCAGCTTCATGTTCAGCCCACCAGTTGGGTTCGTTCTCGATCTGCCAGCACCTCACTCGATCCTTGTAGTGCCGGACTAGCAATTTGGCATGGATAGATGCTCGCTTCAGGTAGAGGCCTCTGTTAGGGTCCGGTTCTAGTCCTTGAGGCAGCATCCTCTGGTAGCCGCATGCGACAACAGGGACTACGCCTATCCCTCTCCTTGTTAGTGTGTTAACAAAATCGTCCGTAGGCCATTGCGGGTATGATCGATCCAGCAGCTGGTCCAGCGACGATTCTGGCATTGGGAACGGTTCGAAGTACTTCCAGGGAAACCAGCAACGGACGAAGCCAATTCGAGCCTGGATGAGATTCTCTGCGAGGGCAAGCACTGCTCGACCAGCGACGGTGCTAGGCTCTTGATTTCCGTGTGCTCTGATCTCTTGATCGTCAGCCTCGTCAAGAATCTTCCCTTCCGGCAGACTTACTGACAAAAGATGTGGGATTATGATCGATCTTGGTGGAACTATCCCACTGTATCTCCACGGATCGTCGAGGTTCATTCCGAAGGAGAAACGCGTTGTGAGATCTAGCAAGTCACGGTGAGGCGAGCACGTCCAGATTGTAAAGCCTTCATTCGAGTCTCAGAATAGGTTTCATCATGATGCTGACGATTGCGGATTGTTGCTGTCCCTTCAATTTTGTCTGTTCAGATACCTAACCCATTTAAGTTCCGGCGAACCCCTAGGGTTAAGTGTACTGGAGGATGCTTTCTACTAGCCAGCAAGCTCCGATGGGGAATCGTTCAACCCTCGTCACAATAGGGAAGAACGGGGAGCTTCGCCATCTGTTCTGGCCAAGCCACAACTATCCACAGCATGTCCGTGGGTCTTTGCCAGGAATCCTCTTCAAGATTGACGGTAAGGAATCGTTCAGCTGGTTGACAGACGACCCGTGGATTCGAAAGCAACGCTATCTTCCAGACAGCACAATCTTAGAGACGAACTTTGCGCATCCAAAGGGAATCCAAGTAAAGGCGACAGACTTTGTCCTACCAGACCGCGACGCGCTCGTCAGAGTCTTCGAGGTTGCAAACGGTAACGGCGGTGCTGTTGATGCCAGTCTTCTCTACTACAACGATTTCGACATTGCCGAGACGCCGCAAGGTGACGCGTGCTACTATGACGAGAATCTGGATGCTATGGTGTCTTACAAGCGAAACTATTGGTTCATCTTCGGAGCGGACAGACACTCCACAGCCCACCAATGCGGGGTTCACGAGGAAGGCTCGGACGCCTTTGTTGATGCGAAGGATGGCAATCTCTCAGGCAACTCGCTCGCCCTCTACGCAGGGACGAAAGGCGTGAACTCGTGTCTGAAATGGGACCTAGGCAGTTTGAGCCAAGACCCGAAGCAGCAATTGACACTTATGATGTGCTTCGCCAGCACCAAGCAGCACGCCACAGACATCATCGAGGCGACAAGACGTAGTTCATTGCCCGAGATGGTCAACAACGTAAACCGATACTGTCAGGATTGGCTAAGGCGAAGCAGAGCAATTGGTGTCCGAGAAGAATGGAATGACCTGCTGAGAAGATCACTTCTCACTCTACGAACACTCGTCTCACAGGACGTCGGTGGAATAATCGCTGCTCCCACGCTAGACCCTGACTATCGCTACGTTTGGTCGCGGGACGGTACATACGTGGCCTATGCTCTTGATCGTTGTGGCTACTCCGAAGACGCTGACGGCTTCTACCGTTGGTGCAAAGATGCGCAAGAACCGGACGGAGGATGGTACCAAAGATATCATGTCGAAAAGAGCCCAGGCCCCTCATGGGGCGAGCAGGAGGATCAATGCGCCACGATTCTTTGGGGCATCGGCCAGCACTATCAGCTCACTAGGGACGAGAATTTTCTGACCGATATCTGGCCAGCGGTGAAGAAGGGAGTTGACCACCTACTTGAGAAACGGGATGTCGAAACGGGTCTCATAGGTCCCACTTTCGACCTTTGGGAAGAGAAGAAGGCCCTTCACACTTACACCAACGCTGCGGGGTGCGCGGCGTTCAGAGAAAGTTCGAAAATGGCATCTATCCTCGGCCATGACGCACTTTCAGTCGCATGGCTAAAAGAATCGAAAACCCTGCAAGATGCAATCGTTAAACACCTATGGGATGAGCAGAACCGTCGTTTTGTCAAATCTGTCAAGCCTACCGACTCAGCAATAGACACGGCGCTCCTCGGTCTAACCTACCCGTTCTCTGTCTTTGAAGCAGATGATCCAAGAGTCCTGAGCACTTCCCGGCAGATCGAGACCGCGTTCAGATTCGCGTCGGATGGAATCGGGAGATACCCTGGCGACCTCTACCACGGAGGAAACCCGTGGTTCATCACAACGCTCTGGATGGCCTTGTACCAATGCGAGCTTCGAAACTACGACAAGGCACGGGTACTCATCGATTGGTGTGCAAAGCACGTAGATGAGCTGCAGCTCTTTGCGGAACAGGTGCACAAGGATAACGGAGAGCCAATATCCGCCTCACCGCTCGCCTGGTCCCATGCCATGTTCATACTTTCCCTCCTAGACTACAGGCAAGCCTAGCAGGTTGAGTCCTGAAACGTGTCCTCACACAATTTTGGTGAAGACAGATTTCGCAGTGGCTAAAATCAGAACAGCTCGGACCTTTGGTCGCCAGGGAAATCAAATGAGCGTGGATGAGAACAGAAGAAGGCGGGCCCACCAGATAGCCGAAGCCCGCCACACGTTCCGATGGCACTTTTCAGCATATCTCATTGTCAACCTCGTACTAGTGTTGATCTGGTTCTTCGCGGGTTCAGTGTACCCGTGGCCTCTGCTCCTCATAGTCTTCTGGGGAATAGGGGTGTTCGCACATTACATCGCGGCTTACCACGGTCAGGGCGGCGACTGGACAGAGACAGGGAAAGGAAGCGGAAAGATACTCGACGAAGACAACCTCTCGACCAAGTCCGAATAATATGCAGTTTCTTACAAAATGTGCTCCTCAAAAGAAAAAAGAAATGAGTGGGAGTTCGAAGTAAAACCACCTAAAGAAATCGGTTCTACTTCTTGCTCTTCTTTTTCGGCTTACTTCGCGTCCTGAATTCACCGTATATCACGTATTGCAATTCTTCATATAAATCTATTGTATTCTACGCAGTGTTTGAATGGATGTCATGATTTTGTGGCTTACCACCCGAAATTACCGTATTTCGCTAACTTTCTCACCGATCCTACACATCCCTACGAATTTTGGAGAATAAGTTATCTGAGGAGTAAATCGTGAGTCGGTCAAGGATCCGACTCCTTCAGGATTCACAATGCCGTATCAATCGAACAACGGAACTTTTTAATTTCAGATCTGTGCACCGCAGTTGCTGCATCGCTGGCTTGTCTCAAAGTTTAGCGTGTTGCATTATTCGCATCCGACCTTCACGATTTCTCTAACAATTTCTGTATGGGTCTGATCGGGCTGCTTTTTTTGGTGTCCATGTCAACGACGGCTCCCACCATGACGAGCATGATCCCAATCATTAGGACGAAGAATGCGAGCCCGATCGCTAGGAAGTTTGAAGCGTCAAGCACGACCACCATTATTGAGAAGATGAGGAGAAAGATCCCAGTGCCCATACTTAGGAGCTTGTTGGGCATGGTCTTGGGATCGGTTGACAAAGTAGACGGTCACATGTTATGCGGTGTCGCTGAAACAGTGTCGTAACTGGGTCGAGATTTCATTTAGTAACAGCGTTCGCCTCGAGGGGTGGCTCTCAGAGAATTCTGCTTTGTCGAGTACGGGCACGGTCTAAACGGCAGAGCGACGCACAACTCTCCTAGACCTCGGCCATTGACCGAGGAAAATGGGTATGCGCAAAGCTCACTGCTCCTCCTGGAACCATCCAGGGAAGAAAACGGTGCACAAAGCGCCCCGCGCGGACAGCAGGATCCTGATCCGCTACCACTCTCACCTCGTCCGGTGAGCCCCTATAGATCTCCAATCCTCGAACATCCTGATCTGGCAGACCTTGCAACGGGCCCGCGGCCAGCAGAACTCCTTCGTCGTGAAGCTTTGCAAGATGCGCCATGTGAGCGTCTTGGAGAACTTTCGCTTCTTCCTCTGTGAGCTTGGGCGCGTTCGGATTCAGGATCAACAATCCGATCGTGAAGTGATCAAAGTCCATCGACAGGTCCCCGATAATTTCGCAGTAATATTCACGATAGTATAAACGTGCAAGTGAGCCAAGCATGACTGGAGAAAGCTCAAATTTTCCGATTTTCTCACCCGCAATCGACGCTTCGCACAATTATCATAGTCTCCTCTTGTCGATGGACCGCATCTAACTCTCACCGCACCAAGAGCGCTTTCGACCTCTCTCATCCGAACGGTTTTATCCTTAAGACGAGGGGAAGGGTTAGAGAGCCCAGATGCCAAGTGGTGAGCGTAGACTTGGCGCCATCATGTTCACCGACTTGGTCGGGTATTCCTCCATAACCTCGCTTGACGAAGGGCAGGCTCTGAAGCTTCTTGAAGCTCACAGGGGCCTCTTACAGCCCATCTTTGGGAAACACGGGGGAACTGTGGTCAAGACTATTGGAGACGGCTTTCTGGTCGAGTTCGCTAGTGCGGTGGAAGCAGTGGACTGCGCGGTCAAGGCGCAGGAAGAGATGCGGCATTCTAATGAGAATCGGGCGCAAAATGAAAGGGTCCTCATTAGGATTGGAATCCATGTGGGCGATGTTGTTCACTCTGGCGGCGATATCTTGGGAGATGCCGTCAATGTGGCTGCCAGACTTCAACCACTGGCGGCCCCTGGCGGAATATGCGTCACCAGGCAGGTCGTGGATCAGGTCCAAGGGAGAGTTCGATACAAGATTGTCAGAGTAGGGATTCGCGAGCTTAAGAACATCAGGCACCAAGTCGAACTCTACATAGTGGAAGTGCCCAAGAGGCTGACAGAGTCCGAAGAGCCTATCCTCGACCCGCATCGAATAGCCATTCTGCCGCTGGCGAATCTGAGCGCTGACCCTAACGACAGGTACTTCGCCGACGGCATGACCGACGAACTAATCTCGACCGTCTCTAGAATCAGTGAGCTCAGCGTCATATCTCGAACATCCATCATGCGCTACAAAGATACTACGATGCCCATAGGAGAGATCGGCAGAGAACTATCAGCAGGAACACTTCTAGAGGGGAGCGTGAGGAAGGCCGGGAACAAGGTCCGAATAACAACCCAGCTGATAGACGCGAAGAACGACAGGCATCTGTGGACACAGAGCTACGATCGGGACCTCACCGACATCTTCGCGATACAAGGCGACATAGCCGAACAGGTCGCAGGAGCCCTCAAGATCAGACTCCTCTCCAAAGAGAAGGAGGCGCTGGAGCAGAGGCCCACTGGCAGTCCCGAATCATACTCACTCTACCTCAAAGGACGGTACTTTTGGAACGAGAGAACGAAAGAGAATGTGAAGAAAGCTATCCGGTATTTCGAAGAGGCAGTACGGTTGGACCCCAGCTTTTCGCTAGCATATTCGGGCCTCGCCGACTGCTACTGCATCCTAGAGGACCGGGCGTGGGCATCCCATAGCGAGGCATGGCCCCTCGCAAGAAACTATGCGCAGAAGGCCTTGCAGCTAAACAATGGCTTGGCTGAAGCCCACGCCTCAATGGGTCTGGTTCTCCACAATCAGTGGGACTTTGCCGGGTCGGAAAGAGAGCTGAAGCAGGCGATCGAGCTCAAACCGAGCTACTCAACCGCGTACCACTGGTACGCAAACCTGCTCTACAACTACGCGGAAAGACAAGAAGAAGCTCTTGAGCTTGAGAAGCGTGCGCTCGAACTCGATCCTTATTCAAGCACGTTCAGCCAAGGAGTCGGTATAGTACTGCTCCTCAACGGCAGGGATCGAGAGGCGATCGCTCAATTCGAGAAGACGGCAGAAGCAGATCCCGACTACGGGTCCGTCCACTTCTGGAATGGATGGGCACACGAGCGTATCGGAGATTTCGAAGGAGCGATCAGAGAAGCGACGAGAGGCGCCGAAACGCCAGGAGCCCCCAACGTAGCAAAGCTTTTCCTCGCCTCGACATTCGCCAGAGCAGGAAAGAAAGAGCAAGCCGTCAAATTGCTCGGGGAGATCCAGAGCGAGACGTCCTCAGATTACACCTCACCTTCTATTGTCGCAATGGTCAGATTTGACCTAGGCGAGAATGACGAGGCGTTCAAGCAACTCGAGAAAGCGTACAAAGAGCACGACGGGTTCATACTCTATTTCAGGCGATTTCCCTGGTTCGCAGATTATCGCAGAGACCCCAGATGGTTGGAGATAGAACGAAAAATGGGGTTGCCTAGGCCTTAAGGAAAAAGAGTGAGGCCTCCAAGCCTTACACTCAGTTCCCTACTCTCCTCGCGTTTGCTTAGCTCTTTTGATCGCTAAACGGCGATAGTTCGATGGTCCCTAGCGACTATTATTTCGCCGTCAAATGTTGAGGCAGCCTCCGCGAGGTATCTTTTTTCAGCGTTCTCGTTTGATGGTGAGATATGGGTCAGGACTAATCTCTTGGCCCTAGCATTTCTAGCCGTGTTCCCCGCGTCTCGGGCGGTAGAATGCTTCGTTACTGCTGCGATCGATTCCTGACCGTCGAGAAAGGTCGCGTCGTGAATGAGCAAGTCACATCCGTCAGCGAATTGAGCAATCTTCTCGAATTTCGCGGTGTCGCCCACATAGACAAAGTCGCCATCCTCGGTTTCGAATCTATAAGCCAAATTCTTCGGATTGTGGATTGTCGTCATCCATTTCACCCCGGCGTCTTTCGGACTCTCAAAGTCGACCCTGAACCTAACGAACGCGCGAGGAGTTGATTGAAGCTTGAGAATACTTCGCAGCACAGCGGCTACGCTGGTCGAGCTTATCACTCTGACTGGCCTGGTCCGATTCTCCATAGCCATCGCCCAGATCAGCCCGGTGAAATCACCAATATGATCGGAATGAGTGTGGGAAACGTAGATTTCGTTGATCGACTCGAGCTTTGTCCCGGACCTTATCAGGTTGGTTAGGACGCCGAATCCAACGTCGATCAGCTTGTCCCCGAATAGGATCCCTGAGCACATTCTTTCCTTTGTGACGACAGAACCGCCGGTTCCAAGGAAAGTGATCGACCCCATGAGCGATTTCGACCAAGAGCGAGTATTTGGATTTGTGCAGGAATCGGGTCTCTCTTCTAGGCTGAAGTATTATCCTGCAAAAGTCTAAGGTTGGGAACGAGGGCTAACGCTTTAAGTAAGCGAGGAAAACTGGTCTTTTGCTAGCGGCGAGCATCGTTGGATAAGAAAGATAATCCACAGATAGCCAAAATGTTGACTGAGGTTCCTCTTTTTGCAGGTTTGAAGGGAAAACAGATCAAGTCAGTTGCAAGCGCATTCGCAAGAGAACGCTCCTACGATTCTGGCGAGGTCATTGAGAAGGAAGGGGGCTCAGCGGTGGCCTTCTACCTAGTAACAAACGGGTCCGTTGAGGTTCGCAAGGGGGAGAAACTGGTTTCGAAGCTGGGTCGCGGCCAGTTCTTTGGCGAAATGGCTCTGATAGACAAGCAGCCCAGATCAGCGACCGTCGTAGCGGCACAATCCGGTACGAAGTGTCTAGTCATGCCCGTCTGGAATTTCAGAGCGACTGTCGAAAGCGACCCCAAGGTGGCTATGGGTGTCATGAAAGAGCTCGCGAGACGACTGCGCGAGACTACAAACGCTCTCACCGAGTAGGAGCAAGTCTCGATTCGATCAGCTCACGTGTGCTAGCTGACCAGGGTCCTCGCTAATCCTGCAAACAGGTTCGTCTCTTTTCGACCCAACCTATTCAGACCGGATTACATCTATGACGATGAGAAGAGGTCGGGCCTTCCTCTCAGAGCGATAAGTGATCGTGCAGGCACATGGGCTCGTTTCTCATCCATCCATTAGTAGAAACGCCCTTGAGAATCTCGGCAATGCCGAGATATACGCCGACGAAAGCTACGAGGACGAGCAGGAAGCTGTTGGGTGGAATAATGAATTGGAAGAGCGAGCCGAGCGGTGTAAATGGAATGGCGATTGCAAACGCGACAACGCCCAGGGTGGTGAGGAGTAATGGTCTGCTGGGCCTGCTCCTGTAGAACGGTCTTGTGGTTCGAATAACGAAGACAATTGTGGCCTCAATTGCGTCGCCGAAGAAGACGGAGACCACTTCCGCAAAAAAGGAGCAATAAGACTAAGACTATGGGGTGCTTGAAATGGGAGAGAGACTTGAGGGGAGAGCTGATCTTCTTCTCCTTGGCTAGAACGTTCGGGCCGTAGGTCTTGAGCCGCCTCGCCGCTTCGTCTGAAGTTAAGCCCTGCTGAGAGGCGTTAAGGTCTTGGAGTATCTTGTCGAGAGGTAGCACCAACTCCTCTCCGTTTCAGCTACCAGACTGCAAGCCGAACGCCGCCTCCCCAAGTTCCCTGCTATAGATTATCGCGTTACTCTCGACGTTTTCGGTCATCGAGCCGATAACGGTCGATTCTAGCGGATCGCCGCCCCATCTTAACCATCCAACGGCGAATGTATTACTTTGTTGGCTATCGTGCGCTGGCTAAGCTGAATAACCTAAGCTGGCGATCTCCCCTCATGGGGGTGATTTGTGCTGAGCATCAGTGCGGATGGCGACCCCGGTCCACCACATCCAGATCTCCCATGGCCGATCTGGCCTTTGCCGGGATAGCAGGCGAAGCTTAAAGAAACAATCGATCCTCCCTCTTTCTTTGAATACAATTGAGCGTTTTTAGCGCCGGCGAGTGGTACGCTAGGTTGCACCGTGTCATGTCGCTCCTCGACGTGGAGAACATCAAGATTCTTGAGACGATGAAACAGTACGGGCCGAGAAATCTGCAGGAGATCGCGCGAAAGTCAAAACTTCCCTATACTACGGTATACGGGCGAGTAGCTAAGCTCCAAAGCCTCAACGCGCTGAGCTCCCATATCCACCCCTCATATTCCAAGATTGGACTGGCGCGCGCCGTAGTCCTAGCCAGGCCATTCCCAGGAAAGGAACTTTTAGTGAGAGACGCGCTAAAGGTCCCTGGCTACTGGCTCAAGATAATACGCTGCACAGGAGAACCAAACGGATACTATTCTCTCCACGCGATCCCTGCTTCCAACCAGCAGGACTTCCGTCTCTACCTCGACCAGCTAGTGAACCGCAGCGTCATCAAAGAATACCAACTATTCTGGCTTGGAGAAAGCTACTCTCCTCTACCGAACTTCGACTACTACAATCCCAAAGAGAGAAGCTGGAGGTTTGAATGGAAGGAGTGGGCCCACGCAATAGCGTCCGGTCGAGCTACAGATGGCAGGAAACCGGTCTCCACTACTGGCAATGGTTTCGACAAGAAGGACCTGATCATTCTCAAAGAACTCCAGCTAGACGGAAGAGTAACCCTCGCTGCGCTTTCAAAATTGTTAGGGATGACCCTGCCGGCGACGAAGTACAGGTTCGACCGTCTTGTCGGACAGGGATACGTTGCAGACTACGTCATCAGCCTCCTTCCGTTCATACCCGAGGTCTCCGAGCTCTGCGAGCTTCGCCTCGACTTCACCAACGAGAGTTTCATGAAAAATGCGGAGAAAGTGCTCTCCAAGACGCCCTTCGTGCTTACAATTACGCCGATCATGGGCCTCCACTCGCTTGCGGTGAGAATCTATCTCCCACGACAGGAGATGACTAACTTGATGACTTTTCTCTCAACTCTAGCAAGGGAAGAGGTACTTGCAGGGTATTCCTACCTCCAGCTGGACCCTTCGACCCAGCTAACCCAGACCATATCCTACAAGACCTACGCTGATGGAACGGGCTGGCACTATGACAATAGAGAATACTTGCAATCCGTGACAAACCTCGTGTCGAAATGGTCTAAGCTGGAGGTCGAACAAGCCACCCAGCAAACCGCTACCCTAGCGGTCGAATAGAAGATCTAGGTACAAAGCTTACGGGAGATGTTAGAGAGGTGAACCAAAGGTAACATCAAGAATTTCCTTCCCATCACTTGTTAGCCCTCCACGTCAGCTTTGGGCCCCCGCTCTCATCGGTCGAGTAACTGCAAGGCGTTGCTTCTAGTTCTGGGGTTGTTTCTCGGCGGCCTTTTGGTTATTCACACTCAGCCCGTCGGAGCATCGAACAGCCCAGGCATTCCGCTCTACCTTCACCATCTTCCGGGCAACGTGACAGTCTCAGGGGTTCAAACAAGCAACATCCTGAATACCACAACCCTCTGGGACGGCACGGTGCAGAGCCCGAACCTCAGATACAACGTCTTCAACTTCACACTATATCCCACCCTGACTTCGTCCCTAACTTCTATCGGTCCAGGATCCATCGTTCTTTGGGTGACAGTCTCGGGCGCACCGGGATCGCTCAACGCTACTATCTACGACGCGAGTGCCGCTGGCCAGCTCGCGGTCGTCACCACGTCTGCAGTTATCTCGCTGAACTCTAGCCCGACTGTCCCATACAAAGAGACACTCGGATTCAACATCAACCACACGTTTTCTCAATCCTCCACGATCAAACTCTCGCTAACGGTCTTCAAGGTCTCCCAGCTCTACGTCTGGTACGACAGCGCAAGCTATTCATCTGCGCTGGTCATTCCTGTCTCGAACATTCCTACAGTCAATCGAATCGAGACCTTCAATGCGAACTTCACCCTGGCGACCAGTTTCAGCCTCAACTGGACCAGTTCTCAGAGAATCGTCAATGTCATAGTGCATGTGTCAGACCCGTTCGGAGCCTACCATGTCGCGAACGCTAACATAACCATAACCGGACCTGGGTCCGCGACCGTCTTCAGCGGAATGGGCAGTTCGCTTACAACCAACCCCGCGGCACCGAGCAAACTATTCGCGGTGAGCTGGCCGTACAGCGCGAACCTTCCAAACGGAACCTATGCCATCAGCTCGACCGCAAACGATACCTCTGGAGATACAGATGCGAACACTGTCAACATCCTTCTCACCTCCGTTCCGGGATCTCCCCAACCATCGAATCCCCCACCAATAAATCCGCCTCCATCCCTCCAGCCGCCCAGCGGCTCGTTCCCGACTCTCTACTGGCTGATAGCGTCAGGTCTCATCGCAGCACTTATCGGCGCTCTTCTAGCATTCCTGTTTCTCACTAAGAAGCACAAGATCAGCTGTACAAAATGCCACGCTAAAGTGGACCCAAAGCTCGAAAAATGCCCGTACTGTGGAAATATCCTCAGCCATACGAAGGAACCGGAGAAACAGATAAGCTCACAGCCGATTCAACAACCAACACCGAACGCCCCCATCATTGGCCCTAGCCCCGGCCAAACTTCGGTGGCCACCCCAGCTCCGCCTCTTCCGATTCAGGATCAGACCCAGAAACCGGTTGCTACCGAAAATGCCAACAAATCTTCCGCAACCTAGTGTGTACCCTCCAGATTTATCTCGCTGATCGAACGACTGAATCAGCAAGCTCAGGGAACCAGTCCTAAAGACGGGTACCCTTGAAGTGCAACAGACTTCTTCGTATCCCACTGCGCAAGCAAGAGAAAACTGAGAACATAGCCCATGAGGTTAGGCGCCAAAACCTCGATACTCGTAGCAGCTGCAGCGCTTGTCGCTCCAATCGCGATTGCCGGGACACTGAGTTCAGCACTAGAACATTCATTGCTGTGGAGAAGATCCCCTCCGTCCGTTGACGCCTCAAGCCTCTCCTTCCCAAGATTCAGAACACCAGAACTTGCCGTGCTCAACTGGACTTGTCTCTGCTCTCAGGCTCGAGCTTGCTTATTTCTTAGAAGTTACCTGTTCACTCTCGATTCTGCGCCTTGTGCTCACGGCGTAGGCACCAAGGAGTCCGGGGACGGTCAGTACGAATATTACGCCTTGGTCCGCGAACTCTCTAGGACCAAGCGATAGGACTCCCCACGGAAAGATGGCAACGCCATTCCCCGCGAAAAGCAACGCCACTTGCAGATAGATGAAGATGACAAAATAGATGCGAACTCCCAACCATAAAGTTCGAGCTCGCATTTCACTGCTTTCGATCAGCTTGGGGCACGTTGGAGCTACGAGTGGGAGCGATAGACACCAGATACGCGAGCCCGACCAAACCGATCGCCAACATCCACAGCGTTACTGTTGAGTCGACCCCCGCCAACGGGAAGCTCGCCGTCCCTGTCAGGCTCAAGACGCCGGCCGCAATCACGTACAATGTGAAGACCATGAAACCTAACAAGAGAATTCCAAACAATTTTTTCCTGCGACTCAAGTCCTTGAATCTCACCCGTATTCTCTCTTGTCCGCTCGTCTCGTTCTGAAACCTCCTCACGAACCAATAGATGAGGCCGATCCACACGGGGAACTGTAGCCCTATGAGAACGATTTCGACTAGATTGTCCATTGTCCGGCTCCGGTGACATAAAGTCGCCCAGGCTCATTAGGATTCCTGAAAACCTCGCCACTCGCAATTAGAAATTTACTCTGGGCAGAAAACCATCTTCATCATCTCGGAGGTTCCGGATCCTCTAACGGATTTGTGAGTCGGAGCAGAGTCTTTTCATCATTGTATCGGCGCTGGTTTATTTCTGTCCTCAGAGGAACGATAGTCTAGAAGGTTGAGTTTCCTTGGCTGGAAACGGACTTGGTGTTGATTATGGTGACCGTTTTCCAGCCGTGCAAGACGATGGAGTGAAGGGCCCAGCTCAGAAAGGGACTGACAAAGGTTCAGAACCGAAACTTCCAATCTTCTCAATCCTAGACTCGATTGATTTCTCGAAACATTTCCTAATCATTGGTGATGTCGGGACAGGGAAAAGCACTGTAACTCCGATTCACGAGTACGAACTGTGCAAGGGGCAGAGGCAGATCGTCATGCGCGAGCCTTCGAGGGCGGCTTGCAACGCTCTCCATTATTCGCTTCAGTCGCTGTATCCAGAACTGGATGATGAACTGGCAGTCATCACGAAAGACACTCAGATCAAAGTAAATGGCAAGATC
>WNGK01000280.1_pt1 | contig 55662 bp, 44 predicted proteins | sample 5400601 | NCBI WGS metagenome assembly WNGK01 (sample SAMN13153376, study PRJNA577476) | soil metagenome | isolation source: 60 cm soil or saprolite under Garry oak tree replicate 1 | place: USA:California | collected 2016-06-15 | reverse complement strand
GGTATTGCGGTGGGCCTTGCACTTTTCGCGATTGGCAAAGGAGCGGTCTGAGACTTTCGGTCAAAGCAAGACAGGCCTCCTCGGTGGGCTGACATATCTTCTTATGCCGACTTTAGGATTACCGGGTACAATAGCGGGTGCAACTCTTGACAGCTTTCCCGTAATCGTTTGTAAATACGGACCATTTGGTGCTGATTGTTGGCAGATGTTTCACAGCTAGGCTAAGTTATTGATTTTAAAACGGAAGTGGTGGAATTGGCAGACACACCATCTGACCGTGTTACTTTATTTATTCTCTACAAGCTCCTGATAATGAACCTCCTACCTTTCACCTCAATCACTTCCATTGAAGTCCCTCGGAGTGGCCAGTAATGCACCGTAACCGCCGGATGCACGCAGTCGGTGCAAAATCCGGTGCAGTCTATCCGCCCGCTATGCAGCCGTTAGCGGTCGCAGAACGCTGAACGCACAATCAGACCTCTGCGCTTGTGCGCGAGTAGTGTGCCAGATCGCCGAGAGTGTTCGGCAGCGGCAAGCTGCCTCTCCAACTCACGGCCGAACAGTCATTTTCTTCGCAATCGATTGATAAAAACCTGGCTTTGCTGCCGATGCAGTGCGCGAGGTGCGTGCCTCCTTGCGAGCCAAGGAGGAAATCTCTATGGCTCGCAAGGTTGGCCAAATCATCGCACGCGGCGACCGTAGATGGCTCATCCGGGTTTATCTCGGTCGCGATCACGGAACCCAGAAACGCAAATACCACAATTGAACGATCTACGGTCCCATGAGGGAAGCGCAAGCATACCTGACGAGAAAGTTGCGCGAACGCGAGCTGCGCCGTGATCTGGAAGGAGCAAAGATCACCGTCAACGAAGATCTAGATCGATGGCTTGAAACCTTGAAACGGCTGTAAGACCCCGAGTACGAGCCAAGACCTGCCCAGAACTACGAAGGCGTGCTGGTCCGGTACGTCCGACCAGACATGGGTGAAAAAAGTACTGGCGACGATTCGTCCGCTGGATCTGCAGACTACTTATAAACAGATGGTCGAGCGCCGCCTGTCGGCGCGGACGGTCCGATACAACTATCTGCGAGCATAGGTCAGCTCGCGGTTGGCACTAGGAGGATCAGCTACTGCGCGAATATAGGCTAGCAGCGCCTGAATGTCGGATTTAGTCAGGGTGTATCCGTAGGGTGGCATCTGGGGAGACCTGTTCAAGGCCGGTCCGCCGTGCGCAATGATCGCGGTGATGTCGTCATCGCTCATTTTATTAAGATAGTCGCCGTCCGTGAACGCGTGCGGCTTGACGTCTAAATTGTCGTAGTTCGAAACGCGCTCCGGGCTAGATTCGGAATTGTGACACCGCTCGCAATAGTGCTGATTGAGTGTCAAACCCAGTACTTGCTGGTAGTCGAGCGCGCTCTCCTGCAGCTTGAGATCAATCCCCTTGTGAGACTTGTCATATGTGGTAGCAGTCAGCTCGTAGCGTCCGGCGCCGCTGCCGAGAGTGACATTGGTCGTTAACTGTCCACTTGAGTCTGTGAGGCCGCTTGGAGGACCGAAAACGACGCCCGCGGGTCCCCTGAATTCAACCTCGGCTCCAGTGACGGCGTTTCCGTGCTCATCGTTTACCTGGACTACGACGGGCTGCGGCAAAAGCGTTCCCGCTGGAGCAATCTGTTTCCCGCCACTCGACTCCACTATTGCCGCGCCGAATGCGGTGGGTGCTGCCGCTGAGGAGCCCTGCTGCTTGTGAGAACATCCGGCAAGCATGAGCAGCAATAACAAGGTAAGGGCAATTTTCATTTCCTGGCCCCCTGTTTCGAAGACCCCTTCAGGCTGATCATATATGCCGTAAGCGCGCTGGCATCCTCGTCACTCATCTGGCGCTTGGGCTCCATGGTCCCCGGACGCAACGCTTGTGGGTCTTTCAACCACGCATAGATCCAAGCCGCATTCAAACGAGAACCAACTGCAGTTAACGTTGGTCCGACGTATCCCTTGTCAGCCTTGGCATCCACGATGTGGCACGCCTGACACGCGTATTTCGAGTAGAAGAGCTGCTTGCCCTCTTCTATTTGCCCGGTGGAGTAGCCAGAGACTGGCATGGAATCGCGATCGATTGCGGGAGTCTGATAGACCGTCATGATGTACTCACTGAGCTGGTTGATCTCGCGATCGCTGAGGTTGAACTTCGGCATGCGGCGAATCAGAGCCGGACGAAGCGTGGTCGGGTTCTTCAGGAAAGCCGCCAGCCACGGCCGCTGAACCGCGCTGCCTTCAACACTTAAATCGGGAGCAAGATCGCCGCCACGTCCGTTGATGCGGTGGCAACTGAAGCAGGCCAAGTCATGCATTAGTTGGCCGGCCTTCCCTGCAGGCTCATAGTTCGACTCAGCGGTGCGGACCACGATCACCGACAGAGGCAGCGTCTGTGAGCGCTCGTTGAAAGAGAGCAACACAGTTGTGAGAGCATCGATCTGCTCTGTGCTGAACGTGAATTGCGGCATTTTCAAGCCGGGTGCAAATGCCCGAGGTGTCTTGATTTTCGCCGCAATGTAGTCAGGAAGTGCGTGCGGCATTCCGGGCAAAAACAGGAGCTGGTTGATGGATTTGCTACCGATTCGGCTCAGTTCTGGCGCGAAGTTTTCCGGCTTCCTGATTCCATTGATCTGATGGCAAGAGGCGCAGCCGTAATTCATGACGAGGAGCTTGCCGTGAGCGATCTGCTCCGGAGTTGCGGGGTCAAGATGCACATTGCTCAGTAGGTCGGAATCGGTCTTCGCCATCAGGAAGCCGGACAGCGTCGCCAGCTGCTGGTCGGTGAAGCGGTAATGCGGCATTGCGGTCATGGCGTCGTAAACGCGTGGATTTTTCAGCCAGGCCTGCAACCACTCCGGTTTTGCCTTGCTGCCGATGCGCGTCAGCTCAGGTCCGATGTTCCCGCCGACAACGTTGCCGGCGGCATTCTGGACCGCGTGGCACGTCGCGCAGAAGGACTCTCCGTAAAGGCTTGCCCCGGCGGTTGGGTCGCTTGCCGCCTTTTGCGACAGCGACTGCGTGTCTCCCGCGAGAGGCGTGCTGTCGGCGATCAAGAATGCTGAAATATCGCGAGCGTCGTCGTCGCTGAGCTTGAAATTCGGCATCTCCGCGGTTGAGGCATACGCCTGCGGATCTTTGATCCACGCATAGATCCACTCGCGAGTAGTTTTGTCCGCGACGTGAGTAAGCGACGGGGGGTCGTCCGTAGTTTGCAGCGTATTGCCCCGGATTTGGACCGTGTGGCAGTGTAGACATCCACTCTGCGCAAGCAACTGGCGACCCTCATTCAGCAGCGGAGTTCCGGTCAGGCCATCCTGATGACACTGCCCACACGACGACTGAATATATTTTGTCGACAGGACGGGCTGTTCCCACGCCAGGGTACTGTAGTGCGCTTCGGAAACTGTGGTTGCGGGGCCCTGGCCGCGATGACAGATCACGCATCCGAACTCATCCAGCTTGTGCGGGATGACTGGATGTTTACCGAATGGCTGTTCGCTCACATCCGCCAGGGTGCTTTCTTTCAATCCAACGTGACAAGTCGTACAGCGATCAACAACCTGCAGGTCCGGCAACCAAATCTGTTGAATGTCTCCCTGGAAATGACGCCGCAAAGTCAGAGCCTCACTACGGTCACGAATCAGTCGCAAGTAGGCCTTCTGATAATGCCGCCACTCGCTGAAGTGGTTCTTCGCGGGCGCAATCGCGAGCAGAACCAGCAGTACAACGCTGATAAGGCCGAATGTGCGCACGCTGTCGCCAAACAGCGTGCGCCAAAACGCGAGAAATTTCCCTGTCATTATCCCAGGAGCCTCATCTTTAATAAGCCTTCCACGGCAACACCCAGGCCCAGCCCGGTCCGCGGAAGAACGTGCCTATCGCGGTCAGCTCTACCAGCTCAAACAGGAACCACGTCATGATCCAAAACGATAGCGGCTTTGCAGCCAGATACCGCCGAAAGGGCGACCGCGATTGCGGCGAACTGTAGCCCGCAAGCGCCATTAGGGCCGTGATGATCAGCGCGCCCGGGAGTGCGACGTAAACGTCGAAGAGCAGCAAGAAAATAATCAGCGCCGCCGCGAGAATCGCAAAAATCGCGAGCCGACGCTTGCGATCTCTCAGGAAAACGCCCTCCCCCTCGATGTTGATGTTGAAATAGGGAATCACAATTAACGCCATCACCACCAATCCAGGCGCCAACACGCCAGCGACAACGGGGGGGAAATAGTGCAGCAGTTCCTGCAGGCCGAGGAAATACCACGGCGCTTTCGCAGGGTTTGGCGTATGCGAAGGATCGGCGAGCCCTTCGAGCGGCGCGTTGAACAGTAGCGCGGTAATTGCGAGAGCGATAAAGAGAATCTCGATCGCGACGGCGACTCGGAACAAGAGTTCTGGATAGGTCTGCACTTGTTCTTCGTCGGTGACTTTCACCTGCGCCGACGTGCGGCGAGTGATGAACGCGACGCGGCGAGGAGTCTTTTTCGCGTTCGAGTCAATTCCGGTAACGAAGTCCTTGTCCATAATTACTTCGCCTGCGGTTGCGCAACTTCGGCGTCGGGCCCGACCGGCGCTGTCCTAACACGCGCCAGTTCGCTCTGGTGCGCGTACAGGCCGCCATCTTTGCGGATGCGCCAGAAGTGAACCGCGATCAGCGCCACCGCGACCAGCGGCAGGATTACGCAGTGCAGAACGTAGAAACGCAGAAGGGCATTAGCGTTCACCGCATTTCCGCCCAAAAGAAGGAAGTGGATCTTATTCCCGATCACCGGGACGGCGAGCGCTATGTTTGACCCGACGGTGATTGCCCAATACGCCAACTGATCCCAGGGAAGTAGGTAGCCCGTGTAGCTCAACAAAAGCGTGATTAACAGAAGAACGACGCCGATGACCCAGTTAAATTCCCGCGGCGGGCGATATGCGCCACGATAAAAGACCTTGAACATATGCGCGAATACCAGAAAGACCATCGCGTGCGCTGACCAGCGATGCAGGTTGCGGAGGAACATCCCTGATGAAACGACAAACTGCAGGTCCGTGATCACGAGGATCACAAACGTCCCAAACGTCAGCGTTCCCAAATACCAGGTCGCACTGAAGCTCATCATCCGCTTGCGCACCTTTGTGGAGAACAGGTGCAGGAAGACGTTCTGCTGGATCGCCATAGAACGATGGAGGGTGCTTGTGCCCGAACCGCTGCGGAAAATTGTTCGCCACACCCGCGTCCGCCGCAGTTGGTCGAAATAGCTCTCCGGCATGTTCGGCATGGTTACACCCTCACAAACTGCATGGGCGGAATTTCGGTCGAACGGTCCACGATCAGATCGCCATCTTCATTGATCCACATCTTTTTCCATGGCAAAGGGCGCGGCGCAGGGCCTTCAATCTTGTCGCCCGGCTTGTGATCGCCTTCATTGTGGACGTAAAACTTGCTGCCATGGCACGGGCAGGCAATAATCCCAAGCTCCTGCTTCCATGCCGTCAGGCAGCCCAGATGCGTGCAAATGGCCTGCAGTGCGAAAAATCCTTCCTGGCTGTGGATGATGTAAATTCCGGAGTTCACATCTTGCGTCACGGAGTCCAGTGGATAGCTTTCGGGCTTGCCAGCATTAATCACCGGTGATGGCTCATACAAAACGTTCGGCGAGAGATACTGATAGCTGAAAGCCGCCGTTCCCGCCGCTGCAATGGACAACGACCCTATTCCCAGCTTCGCGAAGAATGTCCGCCGGTTGAGTTCGTGGGTCTCGGATTTTCTGTCTTCTTCATCCATGTTTCTATTTCGCAAGTGAGGTACTCGCTGCCGGGCCATAAGAGCGCGTGATTCCCTCCACTGAATCTGCCGGAATCAATCCGTCGGCTTCGCCGGGCACAAAGTTGTAAGACTCCATTGTGATCGTTCCCACCGGGCAACGCATCGCGCACAGGCCGCAGCGGATGCAGCGTGTCTCGTCCTTCAACATCGCTGATCCGGTCACGATGCCGAGTTCATTCGCCGCGACCTCGTTGAGTTCGATTCCGAAACACTCGCGGTTATCCCGAATGTGCTGAACAGTCTCGGGGGTGAACTGCAGGCGATCGAGCGATACAAGCTCAAGGCAATTTTCCGGGCAGACATCTACGCAACCACCGCAAAGAATGCAGCTGGTGCCGTCTTCCGGCACGCCTTCGAACACCGTGTTTACCCAGCAATGCAGGCAGCGTTGTGCCTCCGCCATCGCCTGTTGCGCGTCGTACCCGACCTCGACCTCAGTGACGCCGGTACGCCGCTCCAACGGTCGCATGGGAACAGATTGCCGTTCGAGGTCTATAAAGTTCAGCGGCATTTGGTGGCGCTTCAGAACTTCAACTTCAATGACCGGCTCGGCGTGCCTGTGGCCGCGCAGGTATTCGTCAATTCCAATCGAGGCGCGCTTTCCGTCCGCTACGCTGTCGATGATCAGGCGGGGCCCGAATACGCAATCGCCGCCAGCGAAAATTCCTGGCGCCGAGGTCATCAGAGTTTTGGGATTTACCGAGATCAGGCCCCGCTGCGAGATTTCAACCTCGTCTTCAGGTTTAAGGAAGTCGAGCCTCGGTGCCTGGCCTATCGCCATGATAATGGTGTCGCACTCCAACTGGCTTTCGGTACCGTCGTAAAAGGCAGGATTGAAGCGTTTGTTCTCGTCGAACAAGCGCTGCGTACGCAGAGTCTCAAGCGCGGTAACACGGCCATCTTTGCCGATGATTCTCTTTGGCCCGCGCCCCGGATGCAGAATGATGCCCTCGGCCTCGGCCTCTTCAATTTCCTCGAGCGCTGCGGGCATTTCCTCGCGCCGCTCCAGACAAACGATGTTCACCTCGCGCGCTCCCATCCGCAGGGCGGAAAGGGAGATGTCCACCATCTCGCGCGTGGCCACTGCTGCGACATTTTCCACCGACGGCTCGACGTCCTCCACACCGGTCGCATGTTGTTTGACGACCTCACGAACAGCCGAACGCGCCACGTCCATGGCGACGTTACCGCCGCCGATCACGATGACCTTCTTGCCAATCGTGAACTTGTATCCCAGGTTCACGTTCAACAAGAAATCAATACCTTTGTGAACGCCGTCGAGGTCCACACCGGGAATACTCAGGTCGCGGCTGCGGTGTGCTCCAACTGCGATCAAGACCGCATCGAAGCCCTGCTTCCGCAAATCGCAGACACTAAAGTCGCGTCCGGCGGCGTGATTGAGCTTCAGCGTGATGTCACCTGTTTCAAGGATCTCGCGCACTTGCGCTTCCACCACGTCGCGCGGCAGACGGTATTCGGGGATGCCGAGATAAAGCATTCCTCCCGGCACGGGCGACGCTTCGAAAATCGTCACGGAATATCCCAGTAGCGCGAGATCGTGAGCGGCCGAAAGACCCACAGGTCCGCCGCCGACGACCGCAACGCTGTATGGCAGCGTTTTGCCGCTGCGCCTCGCGCTCGCATCTACGGGATTCTTTGATTCCGGTCCATGCCGCTCAGTGAGGAAGCGCTTCAGAGCACGAATGGCGATGGGTTTGTCGATCTCGCCGCGGCGGCATGCGGTCTCACAAGGATGCGCGCAAACGCGCCCGCAGATGCTGGCAAGTGGATTGGGATCGCGCGCAATGCGGTATGCCTCTTCGAAGCGGCCCTCCGCAATCAGCCCAACGTAGCGTCCGGCGTTGGTGTGCGCTGGACAGGCCAGCATGCAAGGAAAGTTGGTGTTCAGCCAGTCGGAATCGACCCTTTTGTCTTTGTATCGTTTCAGCATCTAGGTGGCCGTTAGAAGAATACGCCTAGCGGGCTCCAATTCCGAGGAGGAGAAGCGGAATCAGAGCCGCTCGCGTTGACCCTACTTCGACACGGTGAAGTCCGCCTTTGTGTTTCCAGATACGGAGACGGGTTTCGTCTGGTTCTTCGCGCCCTCATGCCAGACCACCACGTTGTAACTGCCGTCGGGAACGTTGTTGATCTTGTAATTGCCGCTGTCGTCGGTCTCGGCGAAGTACGGCGTCGGACTGACAACGATGTAGCCTCCCATCTCCGGGTGGACGTTGCAGAGCAGTGGCACGACTCCGGGTTTATCGAATGTGTACGCGCGCTTCTCGCCCTTCGGCCACGTGCCCATATTGTGCCCAGACTTTTTGTCGTTGCCGATCGAAGACCAAAAGACATTATGCTGCACGTTGTCGCTGTTCAGGAAGTCAACTGTAGTCCCCTGCTGAACGGCCATGACGTGAGGTGAAAACAATAGTCCCTTCTGGTCAATCACCGGATGTTCTTTCGGTGCAGGGAACGTTATTCCCGCGATTGTGTCCACGTACACAACCGAGGGGCCCTTCATTCCGGAAACCTTGCCGCTGATGCTTCCGGCCCACGCTGTCATGCACCAGACCGCCATCAGCGCCATAACGAAGATTGCTTTGAACTTCATTTCTTCTCCTTTATCTTTGCGAACCGTCCACACATTCAGAACAGAAATCTTGCAACCACATAAAACGTGTTGTTGTCGCTCGCGTTGCGGCCGTTGGCATCGTAGTTGGTCGATGCCCCATTGAATCGTGTATATCCGGTGTACTGCGCGCCCAGCTGAATGTTCTGCCACGGCCAATACGAGACGCTGGCAATGTATCCAACGCTTTTGGGATCACCGTTGAAATTGCCAGCCAGATCGCCGGTTACGGGATAAAGCGAGACATCACCTGTCCCTGAGGTCCCAAACCAACCAACCGTAGTGGTTACCCGATTGCCAAAGTGGTACTCGGCATTCGCGAGCAGCGTATTCAGATGATGGGTGCGAAACAGCGCGGTGCCCATAGCTGCCGAAGCCGCGAGATCGGAATTTTCGCGGATGTAAGTGCCTCGCAGCGAGAACACATCCGTCCGGCGCACGGTCTGATCGATCTGAGTATCCACTCCGAAATCGGTATAGGTATCAAATGCACCAACAATCCCCTGCGGGGTGGAGCGTATGTGCATCCCGTAAGTTCCAATCTCGAATTGGGTCTTCGCTCCCGATTGCTGCCAAGCGAGTCGCCAGTACGGTGCAACACCGCGAATGTTGTAAGTGAGCCCGGAGCCTGGGTTAGGTTGGCCAACACCGACGTGCGCCGAACGATAGAGCGCGGCATCGAAGTAGAGGTGATTGTTGTACATGGCGTAGGCACCGAAGCCCGCCACGTCCTGGCCCAAATTGCCATTAATAATGGGGGATGCATTCGGTGTTGGAGCGAAGTCATCCGCAAGCCAAGGGAAGCCCCAGCCCGGTGTGCTGTTCCAGAGATCCTCGATCGTGGGGTTGTTGTTTAGATCCAGGCCATAGATGAATTCCTTGCCGCTACTTAACTTCTTGCTGTTCGCGTATCGAACGTCTGTGTTGTCCATGCTGAAGTGGTCATCTTGCGTGTCGTATGTGACCTGAAGGAAGCTGCCCACATGATTGGTCCATGCTCCTGAAAGGAAAAGCGACACATCTTGCGGGAACTCGAAGGTGCCATTCTGTGTTGCTGGCACGGCCTTCTTGGTTTGCGTGTACGACGTCTCAAACATCAACGAGAGGGGTAGAGACGCGAGCAGATCGAGTGCGGCGTGCGACCTGCTGGAGTCCGAGTGAACTGTCTTGGTGTCATCAGCCCGGTCCACATAACCAAGCAGCTTGAAACGTCGCCCGGCCGGGTTGAGCTCCGGAGGGGCATAGTGGCAGCCGCTGCAAGCCAGTCCCGTCTGCCGTGCGTAGCTGGGGACAGCATGGGCCGCTGGCGGATTCACCACACTGACAAGCAACATTAATAGAGCGGTTAATGTCAAAAATGAAAAGATCGGGAATGTTTTCATCTGGCGTCCTTTCTAGTAATGGCCAAGTGTGACCACGGTACTCAGTACGGTCCACGATGGCGACACACAAACTTGGTCATTGCCAACCGAACCATCGATGTCTGTTCTTCAGAGGAAAATTGGGGAATACCGCTGAGATTCGGAATCTCATCTATTACCTCTATTACCTCCGATCATGAGAAATGAAAGCCCCAGGGTAGATGTACCTTCAATGTTTTTCTTCATCTCGCACCTGCTTGCTCAACGTTGCGTTTGCGGGAGCGTTTGGTATACCCAGCCACGATCTCTGCCAGCGTTAGCCTTGCGAAAGCTTCCTGACATGGGGTGACGGTTTCGCGGAGAGCACACATTGCCGGGCAATCGCCATCCCCATCCACCGGATGTTTCGCAAGCGGATGTTTCGCAAGGAAGAACTTGATGACCTTGCCCGCGGTGATCTGATCGGGCCTTGCCGCCAACTGAAATCCTCCCTTGGATCCGCGCCGTGAAGTCACGAATCCACCCCACACCAGCAACTGCAGAACTTTAGCAGTCTCCGCCGGCGAATCACCGGTTCTCGTTGCGATTTCCTGTGACTGCAGCGCTCCCCCCGAACGCGTCAGGCAACACAGGCACTTGAGCGCCGACCGCAGCCGCATCGGAAAGTCAAACCAGATCACATGCTTATCCTTTTGGTATTGATTGTCCGAAAAGATCAAATGGCGTGCCGTGGCTGCCAGCACATAGCGTTGTGATTGCAATCACAAAATTGGAAGGTCCATGATACTTCGCTCAGAGCTGCTCGGTGCCCCGTGTAAATCCGCGCAACGGAGTTCGGAAACCGGAATGCGGCAGGATTAGTGCGTTGCGCCTGCCCGCTTTTGGTTGCTTCTAGGTGTTGTTTTCAAGGCAGAGTGATTGTGACGATGCCTCGTTGGTCAGTCTTCGAGCTGATCTGGAGGTAGTTTCTTCAACACACGACAATGGTAGCTTGGGTTCTGAATTGCGCCTCGCTGTGTGCCGGCAGTGTGCCAGTTTTGCGACTACGGCCGTCGCTTTTACCTATTGGTGTAGACTCATGGACGATTGGTCGCCCTTCCCCATCTAACCAATGAACACCTGCGTTGCCGCCTTAGTAGTGTGCGCGATGTATGCATCTTTTGCGAGCTTTCGGGCCGTCTTTTTCCTTGGCGTCCACTGAAGAGTCTCTTGCGTTCGTTAAAGGAACGAGTTCTGTTTCGCAGTATGCTCGACGTGTCTAGCCGCTTGATTGCAGTTGCATGATCGGGCACGGCAGCTTCATGAGCCACGATGAGCCATCGATTTCCGATTTTCTTTAACACAACAAGGTTGACACCGAACACCGTCTGTCCGGCATTGGTCGCTTGGTAGCGCGACCGTGAAACCAACAAACGCAAATACCATAATCGGACCATCCACGGTCCCATGCATGAGGCGCAAGCATACCTTATTAGGAAATTGCGCGAACGTGACTTGGGCCGTGATTTAGAAGGAGCAAAAATCACGCTCAACGAGTATCTTGATCGCTGGTTCGAGACAGCCGTTAAACCCAGAGTACGAGAGAAGACCTATCAGGACTACGAAGGCATGCTGCGGAAATACATCCGACCTAACCTAGGCGAAAGAGTGCTCGCGACTATGCGCCCTCTGGATCTGCAGGCTACCTACCAGCAGGTCATTGAGCGAGGCCTGTCTGCTCGGACCATCCGCTATACACACGTTGTGCTGAGGGCAGCAATGCGGCAGGCTGTACACTGGCGCTTATTGCTCGAAAACTCGGCCGATGGTGTCAGACTACCGCAGCAGTCCAGAAACGAAATGCGGGTGCTGACCTTAGAACAGGCGCGAACCTTTCTCACCGCCGCGTCGGCCACCCCGTATGGCCCAGTGCTGGCGGTTGCGCTGACAACCGGAATGCGTCCAAGCGAATACTTGGGCTTGAAATGGCAAGACATCGACTTGACGCGGCAAACCGTAAGCGTTGCTCGAAGCCTTCGAAGGCTGAACGGCAGATGGTGTTTTAATGATGCGAAGCGCAGTCGCAGTCGCCGGCTGATCAAGGTGCAGAACTGGGTTGTCGTTCTTCTTCGTGAATTGCACACGACGACAACGGCTGACCCCCTGGTGGGCGACCCATGTTCTGAAGCGACTGACCTGGTATTCAAAACAACGTCGGGACATCCAATCAATGCCGATTGTCTTACCAAGCGTTTCAAGTCCATCCTCGAGCTGGCTGGTCTGCCAAACATCAGACTCTATGATCTGCGACACACGGCAGCCACACTGGCGCTGGCGGCAGGAGTGCCGGCGAAAGTCGTAGCGGAGCAACTAGGACACGCAAGCGTTGCCTTTACGCTGGATACGGATGCTCACGTCCTACCACACATGCAGGACGAAGCAGCCGCGAAGTTTGAAACGATGCTCTTCGTCGAGCCGATTTCCGTTGCGGCCTAATGACAGTGAGCTCGGCACTCGATCCATTTTGTGAGAAATGCCGGGGATCGAGTGCCGAGTCTCACAATCCGGCTGTTTCTTCGAGCCTCTCAATTGTTTTGACCAGCCAATTGCGCAAAGCCATCTCAATCTGTTTTTCGTTGGCGTGTGCGTCTGACAAACTGGCAATCGTTTGACCCGTGTCATTCAGGGGAATGTGGCGGCATGGAACCGCTTCATTCCGGACTTCAACTGGCACAAACCCCATCAGCACACAATCTCTCTGCGGGAAGCACTGTTCGTATCTTTTCTTCGGACAGCTTGGCGAATCCTCAAAGAACAAGGGTTGCCTCCACTGAACCGATGATTCCATGCAGAACAGAGGCTGTCTCGATCCAACTGGTGTGCGATACCCGCCGTGATTGAGGAATTCCAGCTCGTGTCTCAACGTCAAAAGAGAATTGTTATTGTTAGTGGTATTCATAACTGCCTCCAAAGAACAGGTTAACGATCACAGCAGATAAAACGTTCCGATCCAAGAATTACACCGAATCGAATGCTCTTATGCAGCATCCTGTTTGCCACGCGTTCCTCCCGACTGGGCAGCCTGCTTAATCTCCGCAATTTTCGTTCTCAGCCATTCCCGAAGCACATTTTCAATTTCGTCGATGCTTCCTGTGTTGTAAAGCGTGTGGAGGGTTTCTCCCGCTTCATTAAGAGGAATGTGCCGGCACGGTATGATCTTGTCCCGGTGTTTCTCGGGAACAAAATCCAACAGCACACATTGGGCATTGGGACAAACAGAAAATGGGGGCTTGGGGCAGATCGGGGAATCTTCAAAAACCAGCGGCGGCCTCCATCCCATCGCCTGATGATACCCGCGACTGTCGAGGAACTGTAATTCTTTCTCCAAAACCTCGAGCTTCCTTTTGGTTCCTACCCTGTTGTACCCCCGCCTGGTATTCGAGTCTGTTATTAGATCTTCCGGGTGGTTCTTACTCTGGAGAACATTCTTGGACGGCGCCAGCCGAACCCCTCCGGCGCCGCTTGCCTGAACGGTCATGAGTTGAGAACAGTCGGGACAAAGCCAGAAACACCGGAAATCGCGACGAATCTGTTCGAACTCTGAGCCGGAGTCGGATGTTTGCGCATATGCGCTGCTCCTGTGCTCAACCGCAAATACTTTTCCTTCGCGGAGATAGCGAAATTTCGCGCCGCACGCCGAATTGGCACACTTGGAAAGCATGGACTGGCTCGCGAAAGGGCCTGATCTAGCACCGTATCATCGCATCATCTCCGATATCGTTCCGTGCTTGTGGTCACGAAACCTAGTGACGCCACTCACTCCAGCATCGGACATGCGACTCAATTCCGCGAGCTTGGGTCAGCGAAGACGCGCGGGCGAGCGCTGCTGCCGTATCGATTTGAACCGCCAAAGGCCAATTTCGCGAAGTGGTCGAGGTCTCCGTCTATGCGTTCACCCCCAATTTACGCAGAAAGGACATCATTGGACACCAATTGCTAAATGCTGACTGGAACAAATTCAAGCCGACAAACGCCGTGAACAAGTACCAGTAGGGACTAACCCAGTGTCCCAGCGCGAGCGAAGCCACTATGAAAGCTCCTGCGATCATTCTTAGATAACGTTCAATTGTCATTCCAGACCTCCAAGTCGAATTGTTAGTCAGCAGCAGTCGCCAGCTCTTCTACTGGCGAAGACGTTGAAATCGATTCGCGCTGGCTGAGGTAATACAGAACCGGGACAGCCATGCGCGAAAGCACTGTAGAAGCCACTTCGCCTGCCATCAGCGACAGAGCCAGGCCCTGGAAGATCGGGTCAAAGAGAATTACACTCGCTCCCACGACGACCGCAGCGGCGGTCAGCAACATTGGGCGGAATCGCACAGCACCCGCATCCACAACCGCCTCTTCCAGCGGCATTCCCTGCGACCGGCGCAATTCAATGAAGTCCACCAGGATGATGGAATTGCGCACAATAATTCCCGCACCCGCGATGAAGCCGATCATGGATGTTGCGGTGAAGAATGCACCCATCAAGGTATGTGCGGGCAGAATTCCCACCAACGTTAGGGGGATTGGCGCCATGATGACCAGCGGTGTCTTGAAGGATCCGAACCAGCCGACCACCAGCACATAAATCAGGACCAGAACGAATGCGAAGGCCAGGCCCAGATCGCGGAAAACTTCCACGGTAATATGCCACTCGCCATCCCATTTCATGGAATAACAGTCCGAAAGATTTGGCATGGTTGTACCCTTGTATTGCTTCACGCCGTAGCCATCGGATAACTTGATTTTTTCGATCGCCTCGCTCATTTTCATGATGGCGTACACCGGGCTTTCCTCTTCTCCGGCCACATCTCCGGTGACATACACGACCGGCTGCAGATTTTTGCGATACATGCTCGTGTCAATCGTGGTTTCGCGGAGGTTGGTCACCTCCTGCAGCGCGATCTGTCCGCCGTTAGGGGCAGGCAACTTCAGATTTTGTAGATTTTCGATTCCCGAGCGATCAGGACGGGCAAGACGAACTTCGATAGGGATGTCTTCGCGCGACTGCGGATCATGCAGCAAGCCAGCCGTCGCACCGCTCAGTCCGATCTCGACCGCGCGCGTGACCTCGGATGCGGAGATGCCGTGCAGAGCGGCTTTGTCCGGATCTACTTTCAGGTCGTATTTTGTTTGTGGATCTTCAACATACCAATCGACGTCCACCACACCCGGCGTTTGCTGGAAGATTCGCTTGACTTGCGAAGCTACTTCAATTCGACCCTTCTGATCTGGGCCATAGACTTCTGCGACCAGCGTTTCCAAAACAGGCGGACCTGGAGGAACCTCGGCAACCTTGATACGCGCGCCGAACGGTTGGGCGATTTTCACCAATTCCGGGCGCAGGCGGCGGGCAATGTCGTGGCTCTGCGCCTTGCGTTCATGGCGAGAGACGAGGTTGACTTGAATGTCTGCTTGATTGGGCTGTCGCCGAACAAAATAGTGCCGCACTAATCCGTTGAAGTTGTATGGCCCGGACGTACCAGCGTAAATCTGATAGTTGATCACTTCCGGTTGTTGGACAAGATAGCTGCCGAGGGCTTGGGCAACGCGGGTTGTCTGTTCGAGCGGAGTTCCATCCGGCATGTCAATGATCACCTGAAACTCGCTCTTGTTGTCGAAAGGCAGCATCTTTACGCGTACCCACTTCAGAGGAATGAAGGCAACTGCTGCCAAAAGCAGGGCGACGACTCCTCCGAGGAACAACCAACGCATGCGCGCATTAAGAATCAGCGGATTCATCACCACCCGGTAGAGCCTCGTCGTCCAACCTTCGGATTCGTTTATTATTTCGCGATGACAAGCCTCTTTTCTGAGCAGCCGCCATGCCGCCCACGGAGAAACTACGAAGGCGACAATCAGAGAAAACATCATTGCCGCTGAGGCTCCCACCGGAATGGGCCGCATATACGGGCCCATCAGCCCGCGGACGAATGCCATCGGGAGAATGGCAGCGATCACGGCGAAAGTCGCCAGAATCGTGGGATTGCCAACCTCATCAACGGCTTCGGCCGCGACTTCAGCCAGCGACCGTCCGCGGCACTCTGGCAGACGAAAATGGCGAACGATGTTCTCGACGACGACGATAGCGTCATCGACCAGGATGCCGATTGAGAAAATCAGCGCGAAGAGGGTCACCCGATTTAGCGTGTAACCGTACATATAGAAAATGGCGAGCGTGAGGGCCAATGTAACCGGTACCGCGAGCAGCACCACGCCGGACTCCCGCCAACCCAATGCAAGTGCGACCAGCAAAGTGACCGACAGGGTTGCGATCAGCAGGTGTTTCAACAATTCATTCGACTTGTCCCTGGCGGTTTCGCCATAGTTGCGGGTTACGGTCACGTTCAGGTCGTTCGGCAGCATGTATCCGCGCAACGAATTTATTTTTTCCAGGACCCGCTCCGAGATGATGGTCGCATTGGTTCCGCGACGCTTGGCCAGGGTGAGCGTAACCGCCGGATATTCTGCTGCGGCGGAACGTTCCACGCTTCCGCGGCCGTTGGCGAATAAAACGTAGTTGTCCGGCTCAGCGGGACCGTCTTCCACCTTCTCCGCGACATCGCGCAAGTAAACCGGGCGCCCAGCATGGGTTCCGATTACCACCTCGCGCAAGTCATCTACGCCGGAAAAGAACAGACCTGCCTCGACTTGAAACTCGTAGTTGTTGCGCGTGAAGCTTCCGGCTTGTCCCCTGCTGTTCGACTGCTCAAGCTGATTCACGACCGCTGAAGGAGTCAGGCCGTAGCCAGCCAGCCGCTCGGTATCGAGAACTACGCGTATTTGACGAGGTTGTCCACCAATAATCTGCGTCTCCGAGACATCGTCGATTTGCTTGAGCGAGTTCTCTAGCTCCCCTGTAACGCGGCGCAAACGGTAGCTGTCGTAATTCTTCCCCCAGAGTGTCAGCGCGATTACCGGCACGTCATCGATCGAGCGGCTCTTAATGATCGGTTGCGAGACTCCCGGAGGGATGCGGTCGAAGTTGGAATAGAGCTTGTTGTAAGTTTGGACGACGGCATCTTCCTGCTTCGTGCCCACGTAAAAACGCACGATCAACAGACTCGCGCCGGGGTGATTGATGGAATAGACGTACTCGACCCCGGGAATTTCGCGCAGCAGTTTCTCCATCGGGACTGAAACTCGTTGCGCCACTTCCTCCGGTGACGCGCCCGGCATCTGCACGAGGACATCAAGCATGGGCACCACAATCTGCGGTTCTTCTTCGCGGGGTGTCTTGAAAATGCTGAATACCCCCAGGAATAGCGCCGCCAAAATGACGAGCGGGGTGAGTTTGGAATCAATAAAGGCTCGTGCGATACGCCCGGCGAGTCGCAGGCGTTTGGGCTCGGGCGGGTTGGCCTGCCGGTTACTCACTGCGCAGCCTCGATGCGTTTGCCGCTCAGATCGAGGTCACCTGGCTTGGCAACGATTCGCTCTCCGCTCTGAACTCCGGCAAGAACTTCTACTTCTGCGCCAACAGGCTCGCCTACCGTGATGTAACGCAGCCCAGCGATCCGACCCTCATCCAACACATAAACGGCCTGGAGCTGGCCGCGTTGGATGACTGCGCTCTGCGGAACGAGCAGCGATGATTTTTCTCCACGCGAAAACTGCGCCCGCCCAAAGAGGCCTGACCGCAGCTCTTTACGTACAGGCAAATCAACTTTGATCAGAAAACTGCGGCTCGCCGCGTCGGCCGCGGGAACAATCTGCGCGACGCGGCCTTTTACCTCGATGTTGCCGAGCGCGTCAATCAAAACAGCTGATTGTTGTCCCAGGCGAACGTAGCGAAGGTCGCTTTCATTCACCGTGGCTTCGAGCCGATAATGACTCGCATCTTCCACGGCCAGGATTGGGACGCCAGGGCTCGCCAGCGCGCCGGGATCGAGTTTTCTTTCCGTGATCGCCCCATCAAAAGGCGCACGAATGCGTGTGTATTCAAGGGCGGTGCGCACTTCGGCGAGCGCCGCTTTTGCCTGTTCCTGTTCTGCGCGCGCAAGATCACGATGTGCCAGGGCAGCCTGACTGCGAGTCCTGATCTGATCGAATTCCAGCGGGCTAACGATGCCCTTTTCGTAGAGACTCTGATAACGTTTGCGGGTAGATTCGGCCAGAGACAATTCTGATTCGGCGGCGGCGACTTCCAGCTCTGCGGCGAGTTGTGAAGCCGCGTCACGAGCCACAGCGGCCCTCGCCTGAGCGTCGTCGATTACAACCAGTACCTGCCCGCGCCGTACTGCGTCTCCCTCGCGAACGCGCACCTCGACAATATTGCCGGTCATTTGGGCCGCAAGCTCACTCGTCTGCGCCGCATGCACAGTGCCAACAGCCTCCAGCAGGTCAGGCGTCTCTGATGACTGTGCCGTAATTACGTTGACGTTGCGTACCACTTCAGGCGTGCTCGCGGCCACCTGCCGATCAGCCGAGCAGCCGGTCAGCAATATCGGAACAACCAGCATTAGTGAAGTGACAATCACAGTCTTGCCATTCATCGCGTTATCTCCGAGAGCGCCATAGAGTCCTACACTGGAAGCGATTTCGAGGGCGCCGACTCAATTCTGGGCTCCCACTGCTTCGAGCGGCTTCATCCATGCGGTTTTCTCTTCAACAATTTCGTATGTGGTATGCAGACTGGCCGTCTTTTGCACCATGGCTCCGACCGAGCAATATTTTTCTTCCGAAAGATGGATGGCCTGTTCCAATGCGGCCGCATCAATCTCGAATCCTGTAACCACATGGTGAATTCGAACTGCGGCAAAGACCTGCGGTGGACGGTCCGCCTGATCAGCCTCGACCCGCACTTCGTATGCGGTCACTTTCTGGTGATATTTCTGGCGAAGAATGGTGATGACATCGAATGCGGTGCATCCGGCCAGCGCGACCGCGACTAATTCAATCGGTTTCGGTCCGGTGCCTCCGGCTACGTCGTCGATGAGCAGTGTATGTCCAGTGCCGCTTTGAGCCACAAATTGACGCTGCTGTGTAAGTGCTTTGGTAAGTTCAACTTTAGCGGTGATCATGATTGCCTCCTGCCTACGCTCGCTTGAAGAGCACACGAATAAATGCAGAAAGCGGGATTTTGTTACAGGGAATTTTTCGAAATAAAATGCGGAGGGGACCGTGCGCTACTAATTGCGCAATGCAGAGGCGCGGCGATAGTTTTCGATCACTTGCTTCCTGAGCTTGGCGGCTTTCTTTACATTTGGAGAATCGGCGGGCGAATTTCGGCATTGTTCAATCGTGGACTCGAGTTCTGCCAGAAAGGCTTCGCAGGGTTCGCAACCGTTCAGGTGTTTTTCGAATTCCTCGCACAGCGAATCATCAAGTTTCTCATCAAGGTAATTCGAAAGCTCCGCGAACATCGCTTTGCAACGGCTTGGCCTAGGCTCTGACGCGGTCGGGCTCATAGGAGGGGGTTTCAGACGTCCGCTGGATGTGTGCATGCGCCGCTTCATCAGTTCCTTACGCACGAACAACCTTGCGCGATGAAGCCGAACGCGCACCGTGCCTGGCCGTAGGCCAGTTATTTCCGCGACCTCGTCATCCGTCAGTGCTTCCATATCACGGAGCACCAGAACGATGCGATATCGCGCAGGAAGTCTTTGGATGGCTTCGCGAAGCCGGCGTGCTTCCTGGCTGTGAATCGCAAAACTCTCTGGATTCATTCCGCTGCCTCGACTGAATTTCGCGAGCTCCTGACGATCTGGCATCAGTTCTTCAAGCGAAAGCTCTTGCTTGGGCGCGAACTTGCTTTTGCGGCGGCTCATCAGGCACCGGCTTCTTGCAACTTTGTAGAGCCAAACAATCAGCGCCTTCGGGCTCTCAAACTTGGACAGAACCGGCACGGACTTGACCAACACTTCTTGCATGGTATCTTCCGCGTCTTCACGCTGGTGGCACACCCGCATGCTGAAGGAGAAAACTGTCTGCTGCAGAAGGGCCAATGCTTTCTCCATCGAATCCGGCTCACCTGACTTCAGCAATTGAACCGCTTGTTCGATCTCACTGCGCACGCTTAAACCATAACACCAGTTTGCAACTGAGACGCGACGGCGGAGAAGCCCTGTTATGATTGCCTTTCGTAGTTGAGATTGTTGGCCTATCACTTTGGCTAAGAAGACGAATACTGACGCGGCGGCGCTGCAAGCGGAGGTCTTTGAACGGCAGGCGCGAATTTGCAAAGCGTTCGCAAATTCCACGCGGTTGCGGATGCTTGATCTGCTCGGCAAGCGAGACTGGTCTGCTACGGACCTTCAAATCGAGTTGGGAATTTCCAAAGCAAACCTTTCGCAGCATGTGGCGATCCTGAAGGGTGCAGGAATCGTAGCCGCTCGCCGTGAAGGTAAATCGGTCCATTTCTCGCTGACCATGCCTGAGGTCAAGAGCGCGTGCCAGTTGATCCGAGACGTTCTGCGGGCCCAGATTCGAGACGGCCGCCGACTGTCGGTTTAGAGCACATTTGAAGGGGGCGTAATGGCGACGAAAAACAAACCGTTACCAAAGGCAGTAGATGAGTTTCGCAGCAAATACCCAAAAATCTGGGAGACATTTAATCAGCTTGGCGATCTTTGCCACGAGGCTGGCCCGCTCGATGCCAAGAGCCGCTGCCTGGTCAAGCTGGCGCTTTCGCTTGGCGCAGGTTTGGAGGGCGCGACACATTCAGCAGTCAGGAAGGCTCGCACGGCCGGCGTCAGCCCAGACGAAATGCAGCATGTCGCCATCCTGGCGATTACTACGCTGGGATTCCCTTCAGCCATGAGGGGGGTGGCGTGGATTGGCGATCTGGAAAAAGCAAAATAATCAAACCGCCAACTGCTGTCCCTTGCGAATCTGCGCACGAAGGACGTTGCGAATGAGATGGCAGGCTCGCTTTACTTCAGGGATTGCCAGCGCGCAGTACACCTGTTTGCCCTCCCGATGAGTGCTGACAACTCCTGCTGCTTTCAGAATCGTCATGTGCTGCGACAAGTTCGCCTTCGAGATGGAGAGTTCTCCCTGAAGCTGCGAGGCAGCGTAGGGCCGTTGAGCAATCAAGTCCAGAATGTGTAGGCGAATGGGATTGGCGAACGCCTTGCAGATGTTGACCTGTTTCTCGTAGATTAGCGTCTCGAATGTGCTCTCTTTTTTCATCACCCACCACCTCCGTGTATTTGAAAACTTCTCAATCGAACCTGCTCATCTGTCCCGCAAATACAAATATGTAACGAAGCAGAAATCCGCCCGCCAGCACTAGCACCGCCGTCAGTGCTGTGATCCGCTGGTTGTAGTGAACCGTCTTCTGTGACAACAACGCCGGGACGCTTTCGTAGATCTCGATCAGCAACGGCAACAGTAATCCGAATCCTAGAAAGAAGAGCCAAAACAACAGTGTGAAAGGTCCGCCCAGAACTAAGCTCAGCGAATCCTTCACTGCTTGTACTGAAAGCTGGCCATGGACGATATACGGCACCACGATGAAGAACTCCAATGACATGAGGCCAACGTCTAGGTTGTAAAGAAACTGAAAACCCCGCGAATCAGAAGGCTTGCGATCCAAGGCCATCACCAGCAAAACCACAGCACAGCCGGTTGAGAGCGCCGAAAACAGAAAGAGTTGCGCGACCAGGTTTGTGTTCCAGAATGGCCGGGACTGTACCGCTCCTAACAGCACTCCGGTATAAATCCCAACGCCTACGGCGATCGGCAAGCCAACAAGCGCGAGAATCCGCTGCTTGCCGGATATATCGCGATTCAGAGACTGCAAGAAGCGCAAGCGCCTCGGAATTTCTGCGAATATCAAGGCGCGCTGTTCTTCCGCGAGCCATGAGTAGCAATACACCAGCGAAACCAGAGTAAATGCGATGAGCAGCCACGAACCGAGAGACATCGGGCTCGTCCATCGGAGGTGCAGGAACAATTTCCAGAACCTGAACCATTTGCCCAGATCGAAGATCAGCAGGAAGCTTCCGAGCATGACCGGCCACGGCGCCAGAAGCGCTCCAAGCTTAGCAATGCGCTTATATGCCACGTCGTCACCATTCCTCTGCAGCAAGGTGGCAACGGCCGAAACGAAGTAGAGTCCTGCGGAGAGGCCGCCGAGAAACAGGTAGCTGACGATTAGGTATCCCCATTCGATGTGTTTCACCGTCGCCTCCTTAGAGCAGGTAATAGATCTGCGGACCGGTTCCAGCTTCGGATTTCTTGGTGTAGTAGCGTCTGCGCTCAAGCAATCTGCGCACTGGCCCGCTTGGATCGTTCAAATCGCCAAACACCCGCACCTTTGACGGGCATGTTTCCACGCACGCTGGCAGTTCCCCGCGATCCACCCGCTTAGCGCAGAAGTCGCATTTCTCGACCACGCCTTTATCCTCACGAAAAAAGCGCGCATCGTATGGACACGCAATAATGCAGTAGCGGCAGCCTACACACTCGGACTCGTTGATCGCGACAATTCCATCCGGTCGCTGGTAGGACGCGCCCGTCGGGCACACCCGAACGCACGCGGGACTCTCGCATTGCTGGCACTGTCCGGGTTCAAAAGCGGCGAGTAATTTAGGCCACTCGCCCCGATGCTCCTCGTCAATCCAGTTCCGGCTATAGCGCAGGGGTACATTGTTCTCTGCGCGGCAAGCGACCACGCATGCTTTGCAGTCGATGCACTTCTTCGAGTCAATCACCAGCACGTAGCGTTTCTTGTGCATTGACATGGCCGGCCACCTAAACCTTTCTCACCTTGACGAATGTTTCGTGCATGGCAGCGTTGCCCGAAACTTTGTCCCACGCGGTTTCGAGCACTTGCGCATCGCAGGCTCCCACGCCCGCGAGGCGTTGCCATTTGGTGCGTTTGCCAAAGCCGTGCAGCATGAACACACAATCCGGCCTGATTTCCTGGGTCACCTTTGCCTTCAGCCTTACGGCGCCTGCTGTGCTCGCGGCTTCTACGAGTTGGCCGTCGGCTACTCCAAGTGAATCCGCAGTCGCTGGATTCAGCCACAGCCGGTTTTCCGGATCGAAAGCATTCAGCCATGGGTTATTTGTGCTGTTTGCGTGCGTGAAATAGGCTTTTCTTCCTGTAATCAGACGAAGCGCGCCCGGAGGCGGCGGTGCGGGGGCGTGATAAAGGGGCAACGGATCGTAACCGAACTCCTGCAGTCGATCAGAAAAAATCTCGATCTTGCCCGACTTGGTCACGAAACGGTGCTCGGAATTCAGAGTCGTGCCATACTTCGGAAAATCCGGAGGGACATAGATTCCGTGCTTCTTCAGATGATCCAGCGGAGCGTCAAGTGGAAGCTCTTTCACCTGTGCGTTTACCCACTGGTCGATGGTGAAATCAAAGTATTGTGAGAGATTCATTCGCTTAGCTAGTCCCTGAACGATTTCGAGCGTGGGCTTGGTGTCGTGCAATGGCTTGATCACCGGCTGCCGGTAAACCACCACCGGCCAGATTCCACTCATCACTTCCACCGGGTCCTGCCGTTCCAGATACGTTGATTCGGGGAAAATCACGTCGGCATACCAGGCGGTGTCGCTCATCTGGACATCAATCACACCGACAAAATCCATCTGCTGCAGCATCTGAATTGTCTTCGCCTGTTCCGGCAGAGCATTCATCGGGTCTTGCTTGTGAATCATCCAAGCCTTGACTGGATAAGGAGTGCCCGCCAGCACGTTTTCCCGCAGCTTGAGATAAGCGCCATCACCTTTCGCGGCCATGGGGAAATTCTTGTCGATCTCATCAATGCGCGGAGCGACGGGATCGTCCCAGGGGAAGAAGTCGTATTCACCGAGCGCGATCTTCCCGTTGGGCACCATGCCGCCTTCACGGTCCCAGCTTCCGACAATGGCATTCAAGATGGCCTGGGCGCGCCGGGTTTGGAAGTCTTCACGGTACCAAGACGATCTGCGGCCTGCGTAATAAACGGCTCGTGGCGCGGCATCCGAAAACTCGCGCGCGATCCGCTCGATATGTTTTGCCGAAATCTCGGTCTCCTGCTCTGCCCATTCCGGCGTGAAGGTCTTCACGTGATCGATCAACTTGTCCATGCCGACTGTATAGGCACTGACGAATTCTTTGTCGTACCGACCCTCACCCACGATCACATTCAGCATCGCCAAAATGAACGCCAGATCCGTGCCCGGCCTAATGGGATACCACTCGTCAGCTTTCGAAGCGGTGACCGTGAAGCGCGGGTCGAGATAGATCAGCCGGGCTTTGCGCTCGGTAGTTGAATCAATCAGATCCATTGTGTCGGGAGTGATGAACGATTCGAAACGGTTGGCGCCTGACATGATTATGTACTTGGCGTTGGCCAGGTCGAAGGATGGGACTGTTCCAAACGTGGCGGAATAGGCGAGGTTGACCGAGGCCAAACAGAGCGTCGGGTGACGCACAATATTCGGAGAGCCAAAGGAAAGTCCCAGGTTCTTGAAGAAAGTTTCCTGGAAGCTTTCAGTTGAGGACCAAAGCGATCCTTGTGGTCCATACTTCTCTTTCACTGCGGTGAGTTTCTGTGCAGCAAAGTCCCAGGCTTCATCCCAGGTGGCTGGCCGCCACTTGCCTTCTCCGCGCTCCCCGGCACGAATGAGTGGCCGCTTCAATCGCGCTGGATCGTAGACCTGCTGAATCCCGGCATTTCCACGAGCACATAACATGCCGCGTGATTTGGGGCTCGCCGGATTAGGGTTCAGTTTGTGGATCACTCCGTTTTCGACCACCGCGATCAACGAACACTTGTTCACACACATCTCGCAGGTGGTGGGAATCTCCAGCCGCGTCACACCGGCTTCTTTCTTCCTCATCAGAGGTTCGAAATGGAGAATGGAAGCGGCAACTGTCGCCCCCGCCGCTCCGCCCGCTGTCCAACTTAGAAATCGTCTTCGATTCATGGCATCCCACCGTCCCAGAGATCAAGAGTCGCCAGCCATTTGTCGCGCGCCGCACCAACGGCCCGCAGGTTTGCCCGCATTACTTACCGCAGGTCTCGGGTTGCAGTGAGTCGGCAGCGTGCGCATCGAGGTAGGCCGACACGTCCCGCACTTGGTCCTCGGTCATAAGTTTGGTCAGCAGTTCTTTGCCCCTGGCATGCTTTCCGGAGGCAAAGTACACCCGCCATTGCGCCTGGGTCTTGTTCAGCGGAGTGATTTCTCCTCCGACCGCGCCTTTGGTGTGGCAGGTTTTGCAGGTTCCGCGAAAGTAAAAGCGGCCCTTGTTTTCGCTTCCTTTGGCCGCAGCCGACACCGGAGTAACCGGAGGAATGGCAGCAATCAGCGCCGCCCCAGCCGCGCCGACGATGAGTAATTGTTTAATGAAAGTCCGCATGGCCCCACTCTCCTTTCGACCATCGCGATAGTTGCGATATTGCGCAACCAATATCCCATTGAGATGGGCGGCCTGTCTGTGATCCGGCGCACAGGGCTTTGTGAGTTGCGTCATTTCGATGTTGCGTAGTTGCGTGATCTATTAACTATGCAACGATTGTGAGAATAGTAATGCGGACGGGCATCCATCACGGCGGCAGTGACGCGCCAAGCAACCATGGTTCCAGTCCGGGTACAGGCAGGCCGGGCGACCCGCCAAGGCATGCACCGCCAGCCCCAAGTTCGAGTGGATTCATTCAGAAAGGACTATTCCGATGCGCAGACTAATACTAATAATGACTGTCATTGCTCTGTTTTCGCTGACCGGTTTCGCACTTTGGGCGCAAGATTCCGGCCAGCCCACGGCGGCCCCTGCCCAGGATGCCGCTCAATTGCGTCAGCAGATCGACGAGCTCAAACAAACCGTTGCGGCCATGGAGAAGCGCCTGGACGCCCAGGAAAAGGCCCAATCCGTCACGGCTGGGGAACAGAAGAAGGAAGAACCCAACGTGACTGCCGATTTACAGGCGGACGTCAAAGACCTGAACGAGCGGGTCTCTACCGCGGAACGCAAAGGACTGCTCGACCGGCTGGCGTGGACCGGCGACTACCGCTTCGAAGCACATACCATCACCGGCAATGTTCCCGCTCACTTTGACGGCATGATGATGCAGAACCTGGTCGTCAAGACCTTGTTCTACGCACAGACCAATGGCGGCGCGTTCCCCACGAGCGTAGGTGCCATTAACAGTAATGTAGCAGCCAACTACAGCCAATATCTGTTCTTCACCAATAATTTGAAATTCAGCGACCTGAAAGCGGCGATGGCACAATTCCCACCGGCAATGCAGCAGCAGTTATTCGGCACGCTCATGCCCGCAACATTCGTCCCGCGATACAGCAACGACAACAATATCCTTCAAACTAACCGCCTTCGTCTTAAGTTCGACGCGCAGGTTGCGGACAACGTCAGCGTGACCGCACGCCTTAGCATGTACAAGGTGTTCGGCGACTCTTCAGGGGTACAGGTCTTCAATGGCCAACCCAACACATTAAACATTGACGGCACGAGCGCGCGGGTACCCACAGGTGACATGGTGCGGGTGGAGCGCGTGTACTTCAACTGGAACAACATCGGCGGATCGAAGCTGTATCTGTCCATCGGACGTCGTCCTTCAACCGACGGGCCCCCGTGGACGTACCGTCAGGATGAGCCGCGTGGCGGCACTCCTTCCGGGTCACTGATCGATTACCAATTCGATGGAATCACCGTCGGATATCACATCAACGACAAAGTCGCCCTGCGCATGTGCTATGGCCAGGGCTACGAGAGCGGCTTCGGGAATGGCAACCTGCTGAAGACGCCGGCCGACAGACTCAAGGATGTCCACTTCTTTGGTGGCAACTTTGACCTCTACACCACCGACAAAACTTTCATCCAGTCCACCATCGCCCGCGCCTGGAATGTCACTGACGGCTTCAACGGGCTCACCGTACTACCTAACAATCCTCTGACTGGAGACCCGGTACAGGCGCCAGTCATCATGCGCTTCACGCCGTCCGCCAATCTGGGGGCAATCAATCTCTATGGATTGAACGTTCAGCGAACGCTGGGCCAGTTCGATCTGTACGTAAGCGGCAACTGGGTCAGCATGCGCCCCAATGGTGAGACCACGCCGTTTGGCGGTTTGATGAGCGATCCGTTTGAGAACCCCGTCAACCGTGAAGGCCAAATGCTCTATGCCGGCCTGCGTTACAGCATTCCCAAGGGGGACGGCCGGACAAAGGTCGGCGTCGAATTCAATCATGGATCGAAATACTGGTTCAACTTCGCGCAGGCAGAAGACGACATTATCGCGCCGAAGTCGAACACTCGCGGCGAAGTGTACGAGACCTACCTTACGCATCGCATCAACGACCACTTCATCTTCAAAGCGGACTTCATGCGATACAACTACACCTGGTCGGGTTCGGGCTGGCACCTGGGCGCACCCAAGCGGCTAGATTCAACGCCTCTTCTGGGCTTCCCAACCTACGACACGGCCAACATGTTCACCATGGGCTTAATCGCAAGGTTCTGACCATTAGCACGCACGAAACTAGGGGTTGGCTTCGGCCAGCCCCAATCCTTCCACACGCCCTGTTTCCGGGGCGGAACCGCCCCCCAAACCGCCCACAAGTTTCTGAGCAGACGGCCGTATTGCCCAGGACGACGCGCCACCGATGGCCAGGAAGAAAACCGTCGGCCCGTAAGCTCGACAACCTTTCTCCGTCTAATGATCAGGGTATTCAACCGAGATGTGTTCCGACGCGTTTTCTGACGCTGACAAGAATTGGAATTGCTATGAGCTGTGCAAGAACTGAGAAGACGATCAATCCCGTTAAGAAAATATCGTATAGTTTGCCGATAATTACGCTGCCGATGAACCAAAACACTCCGTAGCCAGCGGTAAAAATTCCATATGCGGACGGGGCGGCGCTGTTGCGGAACCATAGTCGCGACCGCAGCCGGAATGATCGATTCGTGCACGCCCATGCCCAAACCCCACACGGCAGAACCAATCAGGGCCAGCTTAAAGCCTCCTAAAAAAACGAGGGGCGTTGAGGCTGCCGCAATCAGGGTAAGTGGAATTAGCATCCAGAATCCGACGCGATCAAAAAGTCGACCGAAGAGAAGCGAGCCTAGTCCGCTCACGGCCGTGGCGACGGAGTAGAAGACGGGGACCCAAGTCTTCGGAATCACCGCAGCTTTCTGAAAGTGGAAGGCCATCAGGGAGAAATCGGCGAATCCGGCCGCAACTAGTGCGGCGCCCGCAAGATAAATCCAGAACACGCGTGGCAATCCTGTTGGCTGAACATTTGAAACACTTACTTCCAGGTCTTCGGGCTTGGGATACAGGAATCTTGCAACGATGAGAATACAGAGCGTGAGGATCGCAGGAACCAGCAGGACAGCAAAGGCAGTTCGGTAATTCCCGCGCCCCGCCAGTACGAAGGCGACTACCAGTGGACCAAAGAGTGCGCCGATGAGCGCTGCAAGCCAAAAGCAATTGACCGGACTGGTAAGCGATTCGATGTGCGGAGCCAAGCACATGGCTAAGGACAAGAGTCCCGCAGAATGTGCAAGGATGTGCGTTAAGCAAGAAATGAAGTACGCTTTGGTCGCCGGCGATAAAGTTTACACGCTGGAGGGACACGAGGCAGAACTGGACAAGTTGGCCGGGTCCAAAGCGACGATCAAAGGCACTGTCGCGGGAGATGTCCTGAGTGTCGACTCTGTCGAACCAGCAAAGTAGTTCGTAACCAAAAATTGAACAAGCCAAGGTGACGCTGGACGTCGACGATGGGCTTCTATGCCAGATATGTCCTGCCTTATCGACCTGGCGATGAGGAATAAGGACACGACTCGCTTGAGAGCGGAGTCCGTACCCAATGCTCTCGGACGTGTGCTTGAAGTCGGAATCGGGTCCGGTTTGAATCTTCGGTTCTATTCACCGGAGGTTCAGCATGTCTATGGTGTAGACTCATCGCTTGAACTTCAACGAATGGCGGCGAAGCGGCTATCGAATGCGGCGATGGGCGTCACATTCATAACCCAGTCTGCGGAAGATCAATTGCCGATCGACGAATCGAGCATCGACACTGCGGTGATGACCTGGACACTATGCTCCATCCCTAATCCCGTCGCTGCTCTCAGGCAGATGCGGCGAGTGTTGAAAAAAGATGGCCGCTTGATTTTTCTGGAACACGGCCGCGCTGCCGATGCCAAATTTGCGGTTTGGCAGGATCGGCTCACCCCGGTGTGGAAACGCATAGGAGGCGGCTGTCATCTCAACCGTAAGATTGATGCACTCATCAAAGAGGCTGGATTCCAAATCTCAAGCCTGCGAACGGTTTATCTTCCTGGACCGCGCCCAATGACGTACACATACCGACCAGCAAACCGCCGGGGTACGGTGTCTACAGGGTCGAGATCTCGGACGGAAATCAGTTGCACTGCCAAGGCGATGCGGGCGTCGTGCGCCCACGCCAACCGCACTCTTCACATTCGTCGTCTAGTTTCGATGCCTTCTGCGCACGAACCGATTGAGCTTCGCGCGAAGTCAAGCTGATCAGGACGAAGCTCGATGCTGCCCAATAAGGCCACTTTACGGAGTCGCTAGACCGACGGTCCGGTGCTCTCTCACCTGATACGCCAAAAACTCGTGGATCGCATGCAGCGCCTCAGGGTCAGACGTGGTAATTCGCACTCTTGCTCCATTTGGGATTTCTTCGTACTGATATTTGATCCTGTCCCGGAGCGTCTGCATGGCTGATGCTCCCGCGGGCATCTCTGCGTGTGTCATGGCTGGTACGCTGAAATCCCCATTCGTGAACTCAGGTGCGATTTTGCCGAGGTGATTCCGAATGGCCTCCAAACCTGAGGCATCAGCAGGATTTTTTACCGTGACCTCAATCGCCCCGCCATTCTCGAAGCTGCGAAAGTGGTGAGTCGTCTTGGTCTGATCGAACCCCATTACTTTAGCGTCACGCTGATTCATGTCGAGAAATCGCTTGTCTGCTGCTTGCTGCTGCGTCATATGCTGGGAATGTAACGCGCATGATTCAGCACGGTCTGCATCCTGTTTGGGCTGAGTGGCGTCCTTTTGTTGCGCACCGCCAGAAACGGCCAGGATGCCGGCAGTCAAGACGATCAGCATGAGTCGGTTCATAAAGTTCACTCCTCGTCGAATTTCAAACTTCAGGAGCGAGTGTAAGGGCTGGAACCGATTCCGGAGTCAAGCACAATTCAAGTAGCGCGTGGCGGAAACCGACGGCGCCGAATAGGAGCATCCGCGATGGATTCCAGAAGGCGAGCTGGGCTGTTTCGATGACGCGCAAGAAGCTTGTCCCATTGCCGCAGGACGGCTGCAAATTCTCGACGGAAGCGCATCAAATCTTTGAGCTGCTGGTCAATCTGCTTCATCTTTTCGCCCGCCAACGCGCGTACCATTTTGCAGGGCACACCACCTGCGTCACGGGCTTTCAATATCCGTGCCAGTTCACTAACGCTGAAGCCCAACCCTATGGCGCGGCGGACGAGTTGCACGCGTGCCAGAGCTTCACGGATACGACCGGTAGCCGCTTTGTGTGCGTGGCGGAGCAGGTAGCAAGCTCTTACGTTCGTAATAACGCAACGTATCCGGGCTTATGCCGGCAAGATGTGCTAGCTCCCCGGAGCGAAGTGTATTAGCGAAAGGCATTTTCGTGAAGATTATAGGTTCGGAATCGGTTCGAAAACACGCGGGCCCTTCCGCGAAGCCGCTGCAAACTACTGCAATTCGACGCAGGAATTCTTCCCCTTGTAACCAAAGAGCTGATGCTTTTCGCCCATCGGTTGCGAGTGTAGATTTAGTTCTCCTAAACAGTGCAATCACGAAACGTGTGAACCGCCTCCTCTCGCGTGGTTGCGTTTGACCTCCGGTAAACTAGAGTGCAAAATGTAGGTGCAAGATCCGGTGCAGCCGCCCGTTGCGCTTGAGGCTATCGCCGCTAACGTAATGTGGCAGTGTGGCTTAGCGATTGAGGCTTGGCAGATATTTTGTCTAGTTAAGAAATCTCTTATAACTTATTGATTTAACAGGCGGAAGTGGTGGAATGGCAGACACACCATCTGACCCGATCGCTTTGTCCATTCTCTACAAGCTTTTGATACTCAATCTTTTACCTTTCACCGTGACGACTTCCAGAGACCTCCCTCGGAACGGCCGGTAAGCGGACGTAACCGCCGGATGCAAGCAGTCGGTGCAAAATCCGGTGCAGCCGCTCGCGAATCGCGCATCGGTCGGCGCTTGGTTCCGCCCGACGGGATTCGCGTGAGAGGATCAAAAGGTGCTGCGCGTCGCGGCAAGTTTATGGTTCCTAGACACGAAGCCCGACTGCAGGTAAAACTGCTGGCAATTTTGTTCGGTAGAACGAAGGCAGTTCAAGACTCAAAGTTCGCCTGAACACACTCCGCTTCTGATCCGCATCTGCAGTGAACCGGCGACGCCTCCTACTTCAATTATTTTGAACACGACTCGGCAAGCGACCCGCACATTTGCTGTACCCTATCCAGCTTGGCGACTGCTTTGATCAGACTAAGGAGTGTGAGAACTCGTCGCAGATTGGTGCGGCGTCAAAATTCTAGGAAACCAATGCGCGGCATTTGCGTGGTAGAGCTTGCGAAGAACGGCCGGCGGCAGCCCAAGACCCTGGGTCTTGTGCCCGTCATACTCGAACGCGTCGCGCGTGGAGAAGTATCGCCAGTCGCGCGCGTATTGGTCTTCCCATTCCTTAATCGCGTCCTGCGAAGATTCGTCTTTTGAGAATTCCAAATCGGTCCCATAAACAACGCGGTCCTGATATTTCAGGATGAAAGCCCGCACCTTGTCGCTGGGCATGACCACCAAATGGATTGCACGCGCGGCCGTATCCACGGCGAAGTTGGGATAGCGGTCGAGGCGCTGAGCGAGTCCGTCCAGGTCATCTTCCATGCTGCCCAAATGCGCGCCGACCACGCGTAGCTTCGGATTCTGCGCCAACAAATGATCGCGCGCGTCCAGAATCTGCTGCTTCTTCGGCGCATCAGGCTTGCTGTACATGTACCAGACCGGATTTTCTTTGTAGTACGGGTAATCCAAACCATTGGGATTCGGGGCCTGCCAGGCTTCATCAGGCTCTGCCTGGTGCGCAATGAGAGTGCGATTGTGACTTTCAATGTCGCGGTAAATGGGCTCAAACCTCGGATCATCGGCCAGAACATAGCGCCCATTCTTGTCTTTCAATTCCATGCCGATGTTCTTCCAGATTTTCACTGCCACTGCACTGTTTGCAAAATCCTGATTCAGACCGCGGATCGCTGATGCTGCGAAATCTGCATTGTTCAACTGAAACGGATCGAAACTGGTGCACAGCGCAGCGTGACCGTGGCTCGCCCGAATCAGCCTCTCTGCATCTTGCCGCTGTGCATTCAGATCTTTGCGATACGGGTCGTGATCGTCGACGAGGAGAATATCCAGAATATGCATGTGCAGACGAGTGAGCATTCCATAAAAAGCTGCATCGCCTTTGGGCACGTGGGTGTGGGTATCCACCGGCTCAAGAGCGGCGAGGGCACGCAAATCGGGTCCCGATCTTCCGTTCTGGCCCGCGGACTCCTGCGGCGGTTGCGCTGCCACAACCGAGAAAGAAAACGCCAGTGACAGCAGAAACATCGTCCGGGCCCATTTAAACATCGCACGTCCCTCCTTGTGCTCAGTCGAGAGTCATGCACCGCATCGACTCGGTATTGACAAAGCGCTCCAATGTTAATACATTTGTGGCGTTTCGTGCAGTGTTATGCATGTTTGAGATCGAATATTAGCGAACTTGGTTGCGGTTATCCGCCTAATATGGAGGTAAGGAAAATTGCTCTCCGCCAATGCTGTTCGCTTTGCGCAGTCACGGTTTGCCCTTGCTCTGACAAGGTGCGAAAGAAAAAGCTTCAACCACAGAGAACAAAGGGTCTCACAGAGGAAACACGGAGATAATCAGAGCCGCATTGGCTCGGCGATTTGGAACTTAATCTTTCTCGCCTTTGTTTCCTGCGTCTTCTTCGCGCAAGGGCGCGCTGCGGAAACGGAACTCCGCAACGAAGTGCTGCGAGTTCGGATCGGCGCCGACGGTTCTTACGTAATCGCTGCCGGTAACAACTCGCCCATCATTCGGGCAGGGGTTGCGGCTGAGGTGGACCATCGCTGGATAAGGTCGGCGGAGTATCCCAGGCACGAGATCGTGGATTCAGATTTCGAAGACGCGCTGGGTCGAGGGCACCAGGAGAGAGTCACGTTCACGGGTCTAGCGAAGCAGCCCGATCTGGCCTATACGATTCGCGTTTACAGTTCGAGGCCGTTCGGCGAAATTCGCGTTGAAGTTCAAAATCATTCGGGGCGGAGCTTCGACGTTCAAAGTCTTCGTAGCGTCGACGCATTGGGCAACGTAATCCTCGATCTCCATGCGAACCAGGGCGCGGACCGCGTGCTTTCCGATAGCTTCAGCGAAGATTGGCCGCCACTCCAAATCTATGACTTGGGCAAGGCCCCTAATGGGCTGCATCTCGGTGTTGGCAGTCAAATGATCTACAACCAGCAGAGCAAGGAGAGCGTATTCTTTGGTGCGCTCGGTGCTGACCACCTGCTGACGATTCTCCACTTGCAAACGAAAACAGGGGCAACGGGCCCCACAATTTCTGCTTTCACGGTCGATTCGACCGGAACAACCGAAATCATGGCGACCAACGAAGAATCGGGAGTGCGCGAAGGTCCCAAGGAAAATCTCGTCGAGCTGACCCTGCCCGTCAACGACGGAGAGAGCCTCTCGTCTGAACCGCTGATGTTCGCAGCCGGTCCCGATTACCACGCGCAGCTCGAGAACTATGGTGCCGCTATTCGCGAACTGCACCACAGCCGCATTCCGGAAGACAACATGCTCGGATGGTGGAGCTGGACGGCGTTCTACATGCGAATCACCGAAGGGAACAGCTTCACCAACGCACTCTGGCTGGCGCAGCACCTGAAAGACCTGGGCTACGATTGGTTCCACTTCGACTTTGGTTATGGTTACGCGCGCGGCGACTACGCAACTCCGAACGCAACGAAGTTTCCTAATGGAATGCGACCGTTAACCCAGCGCATTGCACAACTGGGTCTGAACATCGGTATCTGGACGGCGCCATTCGAAGTCGGCGAGTTCGGTTCGATTTACCAGAATCATAAGGATTGGCTGGTTCACAACGTGAAGGGCGAGCCGATTCAGGTGACGACAGATGAAGAAGTCCGCTCAGAAAAAGTTTTCGCGCTGGATTGCACGAATCCAGGCGCACAGGAGTTCCTGCGCGAGACTTATCGGACGCTGGTTCGCGAATGGCAAGTCAAGTACATCAAGCTCGACTTTATGGACACGACTGCAGTGGAGGGCTATTTCTATCGCCCGCATACGACCGCGCTTGAAAACATACGAATTGGCCTTCAGGTAATCCGCGATGCCGTGGGAGACACTGTGCTTCTCGATAAGGACGGCAGCCCCATGCTGACGCCCGTGGGAATCGTCGATCAAGGGCGCGTGTCGCAGGATACGGGTCACACTTTCGAGCGCAGCAAGGAAGCTGCTCCCGGCATAGCGGCGCGTTATTACATGCACAGAAATTTTTTCGTCAATGACCCGGATGCCTTTACGGTTTCCCGGCAACAGATCGAAGAGCGCAAAATTCAAGCCCCGCTCACTTTGGACGAAGCTAAAGTTTCTATCGCCCTCTCGGCAGTTTCGGGTGGAATGTACGAGATCGGCGATGATCTTCCCACACTAGGCGCTGATGCGGATCGAGTTGCGCTGGTCACAAATCCAGATCTTCTGAGGATCGCGAAGCTCGGGCGAGCCGCGCTTCCAATGGATCTGTTAAGTTATCGGGCCGAAGACGAGCAGCCGAGCGTTTTCCTGCTGCGGGAAGATGCACGGCAATTGGTCCTTGCGGTCTTCAACTGGACAGAGAAACCCAGCTCGCATCGGTTCTCGTTTGCCGATTTAAAGCTCGCGGCTGGGCGTAAATATCGTTTCACCGACATCTTTGATTCGCAACGCGAGGTGCCGGCGAACGGTGATTCGATCACGGTCGATCAGCCGGCCCATTCCGTTCAGCTCCTTAAAATTGTTGACACGGCCGTTCCGGCTGCTACTCCTTCTGTCAGCATCGAGGTGCCAAATCACGCCAAAGTCGATGAAACCGTGAAGCTCGCAGCCACAGCTGATCCCAACGGCGTGCCGGCCCTGAGCTATCATTGGGACTTTGGCGATGGGACAAGCGAGCAGGGCCGGCAAGTGGCTCACGCATACACGATGTCTGGGACCTACACGGTTCGCTTGACCGTGGATGGTGTTGACGGTGTTGTCGCGGAAAAGCAAACCTCGATCTCGGTCAATGGCACCGAGAAAATCGGCCTGCCCACCCGTTACTACGAAGGAGAAAGAAACAGTGTGTGATAGGCGGATCTATGCATCGGATGGTACGTCGAAATCAAAGTTGATCAGCTCTTCGCGGAACCATCCGGTGCGCAGAGCGCCGTAAGTCAGACCGGCGAGCATCCAGAGGGTTCCGGCGATCTTCGCATAAACATTCAGGTTCCACCATAAGAGCAGGCAGACGAAAAAACCGCACAGCGGCGCCATGAGATTCTGCAATTTCTTATGCGGAGCTCGAAGGTAGTAATGCGTCAGAGCCGAGAGGTTCACGCCCATGAATGCGATCAATGCGCCAAAATTGAGCAACTCCACTCCGCGTTCAAAACTGATCGTGAGCGCGCCGGCAAGGGCCAATGCGCCCGCAAATAGAACATTGTTGCGAGGAGTTCGCCGGACCGGATCGAGCGCCCCGAAAAAAGATTTTGGTATAGCGTTGCTGCGGCCCATCGCATAAAGAAGCCGGGCCGCGCCCAATTGCGAACCCATCCCCGATCCGATGGTCGCCACGAGCAGAGTTCCATTCACCAGTTGGAACAACCATGCGCCACCGGCCAAACCTGCTACATGCACGAATGCGGTGGGAATGTCGGGGTACGGTCGCGAAACCGGCCAGATCAGTTGCGCGGCATAAACCTCAAACGCCGAGAGCATTCCTATGATCAGGCAGACCAGCACGGTTGCTAGCAGTATGTCGCGCTTCGGATTTTTGGCTTCCTCTGAGAGCGTGGAAATCCCATCGAAGCCAATGTAAGTAAGAACTGCGAGGGATGTTCCGCCCAATACGCTCTTCAACTGGAATGCGTTGGGCTCGTAAAACGGATGCCAGAAAAACCCGCTCTCGGCGTGAGGATGCTGGAAAACATAATGCGCGGCTACGACGAAGAAAATGGCGATCACAATTCCCATCCCGATCGCCAGGGCATCATTGATCCGCGCCGAGGTGCGAATGCCAAAGAGATTCAGCCCCGTAAACAATCCCGCAAAAAAAATCGCCCAAACAATGTACGGCACGCCGGGCGCGGAATTCAGCGCCAGTTGAGCGCAAAGAATTGTGCAGATCAGCGGGTTCAAAAGATAATCCATCACCATGCCCCAACCGGTCACGTAGCCGAGAGCCGGATGAATCTCCTGGCCAACATAGGTGAAGGCAGAACCCGCGCTGGGATACGCCCGTGCCATGCGGCCGTAACTGATCGCGGTGAAAAGCATGGCGAACATCGCGATGAGAATTGCCGTGACCACATGACCGTGGGCCTTATCGCTGACCATGCCGAATGCAGGCATTGGTGCGGTCGGCTGAATGACTACGACGCCGTAAAGAATCAGATCCCATAGCGTGAGCGCGCGGCGCAGCTTGACGGTTGTGCCCGTGGCTGGCCAAGTTGTCTCCACAATCTCCCTAAAACAGAACAGCCCGCGAGTATTTCGCGAGCCGTCGAGTTTGCGTTCCGCTTAGAAGTAAAACTTCAAAGCAAACTGGATGAATCGCGGATCACGCGCTGCCTGTGCGAAACCGAATCCCGGCGAGCCATTCTCAGTGGCGATATTCTCCACGAAGCCGTTGTAATTTGAGAACTCTGGATTCAGGTGATTGAAAGCGTTAAAGAACTCGGCGCGAAACTCAAACTGCTTGTTTTCGCTGATGGGAAACTTTTTGAACAGCGAGATGTCCCAGTTCTGGAACCCAGGTCCGCGAATGATGTTGCGGCCGGCATCGCCGTAGAACCCGCGAATCGTGTTTGTGGCAAAAGCGCAGGTATTGAAAAGCGTTCCCGACACACAGGGGTGCCCATTGGGATTCCCCACCACATTGGGCCGCGATACGTTGGCCACGGTCCCACCGCCATCAGAGTTAGAGAGATCCGTAGCAATATCGGTGGGCGTAAACCACTGGCCGGTGGAAGCTGTGGTAATTCCGGCGACCTGCCAGCCACCGATCACCTGGTTCCAGGCGCCACTTGCGCCGCCTCCGATCGCGTGCCCCTTGCCAAACGGCAACTCATACGCATAGCTCAAGACGAAGCGGTGCCGGACATCAAAGTCAGCATTTCCATATTCCAAACGCGGATCAGTCTGCAAGCGAAAATCGCCTTGATTTTGCGATCCCAGACTAGCGCTGGAAGCATCGTCAAGAGCATGGCTATAGGTGTAAGACGCCTCGAACTCAAGCCCGTGCGAGGCACGCTTCTGGAGACGAACTTGTAGAGAGTTGTAGTTCGAAAAATCGTCTGACCGGAACGTTGGAATGCTGACGTCGTAAATCGGATTGCAATTGTCGGGATTTGCGAGGTCGCAAACAGAGCCCGCGGACAGGCCGGGCAACACTGCGTGCGCCGGACGTCGCGGAGCCGTCGCAGCGCTGCTATCAGGAGTAGGCACAGCTTGGTTACCGTTATAAAAACCGAACAGTTTTAAGCCATGCGAGCCTGCGTAAGAGACTTCGAGAACCGTCTCAGACGGCAGTTGATACTGTAGGCCGAAATGCCATTGTTGGTTATACGGCGTGCGCAGCTTGGGGCTGAGCGAATAGAACTGCGGATTGTTGGGATCGGAGAGTGAGCTCGCCGGATAACCGTTCGACAAGGCATTGAACTTGGGAATCGAGCAATCCTCTTGCAAGGGATTGGCGGAGGAGTCGAAGCAATTCGTTTGCTGGAAAGTTTGCTGCAAATAAAAAGGAGGATTGAATCCGGGGCTTGGGTTAGAGAAAGGGCCATTCTCTTGTCCCCCATAGAAGATGCCGTAACCACCCCGCATCACCAGGTTGTTCGTCAGGCGGTACGCAAAGCCTACACGCGGAGCAAAATTGTTCTTATCAGGGCTGATCAGGCCGCGAGAGGCGGTGCGCTGAATAGGAATTAGGCCCGCGAGGGTCGTAGTTAACGGCGTGTTCTGCCCTTTGGACACCACCAGCGAAAGGGAATTAAAGTCGAAAGTTGCCAGTTCATTCTTGTGTTCTTTAATCGTGCTGAAGAACTCATATCGCAGGCCAAGATTCAACGTCAGCCTATCGGTTGCTTTCCAGTCATCCTCACCGTATCCGGAATAAATTTGCCTCCGATAATCTATGTTGTGCAGGCTACTGAGGTCACCACCGTCAGGGATACCGAGCAAAAAAGTTGCGAAGGCTCCGCCGGTAAATGCGCCGCTACCAGTTGTGGGCGCAGCCGGGTTGTCGGTGAAGTCGCTCCCGAAGAACATGTCGCCGCGTGATTCTGCAGGCTGAAAAATCGTGAATTGCTCAAACCGCAACTCGGTGCCGAATTTAAACGAGTGGCGTGCATGGATCCACGTCAGGTTTTCGGTAAAGACATAGCTGTTCTGCTTTTCCACGGACGGCAAAAAGGTGGAACTTCCGATCGCTATCGTGCCATCGCTGAAGCCGATGTTCGGTAGCCCGCCATTAATAGGCGTGAACGGCACGCCGGGGAACCCGAGATCCTGAGAAACATTTTTGTTGTAGTTGATCTGGAAGCGATGAGAATTGATTCGGTTATATCCGACTCGAAACTCGTTTACCAACGTTGGGCTGAACAAATGCGTTTCGCTCAAAGCCAGACTACGATAAGAATTGTCCTCGATGCCGTCAAAAAAGCCCCCTCCATCGAGGACGTTTTTAAATGGCGGGGGAATAAAGCTGGGCTGGTCTTCGTAGCTAAAACGACCGAACGAGTCGTCTTTGTCTCCGATCTTGTGATCAATTCGAATATCAAAGTTGTTCCGGCTCTCGCGTCGGATAGGATCTGACAAGAAATTATTTCCCGCTAGCGTCGTGTTTGGTTGTGGAAAGAACGCCGAGAGGCGCGCGGCCAATGGATCGATAGGGGTATTTAAGCCCGCGTTTCCAGTAAATATGTTGGTCGGATTGCCTGCCGCATCGGTTCCGATCGGCACCCCGCAAAGGCCGTTTGGGTTTTGCCCGGCGAAGGTATTCGCTGCGGCGGTTTGAGTCAGTCGCGTATTGAAGATTTCTCCGGCAAATGTTGCGTTGCCATTGCAGTCCAGCGCCGGCAGATTCGTTGGATTGCCTCCTGAATCTACGGCATTCACGGGGCTGGTCAAGTCCAGGAACGCCGAGAAATCTCCGCCGATCATCGAAGGCGTAGGAATAATCGCCAGCGCCGGCGTCGCCTGTCTTATACGCAGTCCCTCGTAATCGCCGAAAAAGAAAGTGCGATTCTTGATGATCGGCCCGCCGAGTGTAAATCCAAACTGATTCTGCTTGTATGGCTGCCGACCGAACTGGTCAAATGCGTTGCGGGCATCGAGCTTGTCGTTACGCAGGAACTCATATACATCGCCGTGCAAATTGTTGGTGCCTGTTTTAAGGATCGCGTTCATGATTGCGCCGTTTCCGCGACCAAATTCCGCGCTGTAAGAATTGGTTTGCACCTTGAATTCTGCGATGGCATCAACCGAGGGCTGAATTACGTAGGCCGACTCGTTCAGCACGTCACCAAGGTTGGCATTGTTGTCGATGCCATCGAGCAGAAAATTGTTCTGCAAAGACCGCGCGCCGTTTGCGCTGAATCCGTAGCTGGCGGAAACGCGGGAACCCGGTTCGGCCGGCGAAACCCCAACTCCGAGCAGCGCCAGTTGCGCGTAGTTTCTGCCATTCAACGGAAGCGTTTCAGCGCGCCGGGCGCTCACCACCTGGCCAAGTTCAGACGTCTCGGTCTCCAATTGCGACCCCTGCGTATTCACGGTTACGGTTTCGGCGAAGCTGCCGACTTGCATCGTGACGTCCACCTCGGGCCGCTCTTGCACGTTGACCGTGAGTGGCCCAGCCGCTGCTTTTTTGAAACCCTGTTTTTCCACAATCACGTTATAGCGTCCAATTCTCAATGGGCTCGCCACATACTCACCCTGAGAATTTGTGTTCGTGCCGAGACTCGTCCCACGATCCACGTCGGTGATAGTGACCTTGGCGCCGGCAACCACGGCGCCGCTCGCGTCCTTGACGGTGCCGGCAATTGCTCCGGTATCTTTTTGAGCCAATGATGCTGTGCACACAAACATGAGCATGCAGGCGAGCAACAGGCTGCTGCGGCCCAAACGATACGACATGCGGCGAAACAGATCAGAAGGTTTCATGGCAGACTCCGATCTTTCGGGACCCTAAACTGGCTTTCCGCGCGAATGTATTAATTTTTTGCGCGTTTGTCAACCTTTTTGTCCATGATTGATTGATTCGTAAATGGCTGGCGCTTTCTTTTCAACTTTTTTCGCGTACAATGTGATTCCCAAATGCTCGCAGAAGAACGACGTTTCCAAATCCGCGAAATTCTGAGCGCACAGCGCACTGTGTCAGCTTCAGAGCTTTGCGATCGATTGCACGTAACCGCGGCCACCATCCGCCGCGATTTGGCCGCGCTCGAGCAGGAGGGTGTGCTGGTGCGCTCGCATGGCGGAGCGGTCTCGCGCATGTCGAGCACGAACTTCCAGCCCACCTACGACGCGCTGCTCAGAAGTGAGAACGAAGAAAAGCGGCAGATTGCTCGCGTTGCCGAGCAATTCGTTCTCGATGGAGACACGATCTTTCTTGAAGGCAGCACAACCGTTTTTGAACTGGCCCGGCGGCTGATTCATCGCCACCGCCTCACGGTGGTTACGAATTCTCCGACGATTGTCTGCGAACTACAGCGCAGTGCGGGAGTCACAGTTATGTGCACGGGCGGGGACCTGCAGAAAGACACGTTCTATCTTTCTGGCGAATGGGCTCAACGCGCCTTGTCGGAAATACGATTGGACAAGGCGATTTTAGGCGTCAGCGCGATTGACCCGACATACGGAGTCTCTACTGCTCACCATGCCGAGGCCCAGATAACCAGAATGGTCTCGAAAGCCGCGAAGACGCGTATCGCGCTTGCAGACCACACCAAATTCGGCAGGCAGCGGTTTGCCTTTGTCGGCCCGGCAACGGACATTGACATTCTAATAACCGACTCAGGCACTGATCCAAAGTACATCGAGGAACTTCGCGACGCGGGCTTACAGGTGATCGTCGCCGAGGGAATCCAGGCAGCAAAAGCAACGAATCGCGCACATTCAAGCAACAACGTTGACATTCGCTCACATACGGACTAAGTTAGCCTGCGAGCTTTAATCCGCTGGAGGCGTGTGAGCGATTACGGAAAAAAAATCAGACTATTGCGTGTGTTGGGTGGTGCCGGCCATCGCGCGCTAATCGTTGCCTTTGATCACGCACTTGTCTTGGGACCCATTCCTGGAACTGAAAATCCGCTAGGCCAAATTCGACGTTTCGCGGAAGCGAAAGTGGATGGGCTTTTGCTGAATCTGGGACTCATGCGTCAGTGCGCAGAGCCCTTTTTTGAAAATCCGCTACCCGCCCTGCTGGCGCGGATCGATTGGACGACTGTGTTGTCAGTTTTTGGCAATCGAGGAGGCGAGCTGCACAGTGCGTTGCTCGCTCGGCCAGAAGAGGCTCTCCGTCAGGGTGCGGATGCAGTTGTCAGCTATCTGGTCGTGGGCACCGGCGACTCGGATTTCGAGAGTAAGGAAATCTCGCGAAATGCAGAGGTTGCGCGTGAATGCGAGCGCGCGGGCATACCGCTGATTGTTGAATGTTTGGCTCGCGGACCGGGTATTGAGAAGCCTGGAGATCCGCAGTGGCTCAAGCTCCACAGCCGGCTCGCAGCCGAGTTGGGCGCCGATGCGGTAAAAACTGACTACACGGGTGACTCCTCCTCAATGCGATCCGTCGTCGATGGCTGCCACATTCCAATTCTCGTGCTGGGTGGGAGTCGCCAAGGTTCGGACGAAGACGCGCTGGAAGTGGTGCGCGGAGTCACCCTTTCTGGTGCTGCGGGAGTGATTTTCGGACGCAACGTTTTTCAGGCAGCGGACATGCAGTCGTTCTTGCGGCAGGCGCGCTCGCTACTTGACGGCGCGGAAATCCTCAGTCAGAAAAGATGATGCCGCAGCGCAAACATACTGGCGTCGAACGATCGTGGGATATGTTGGACGGGCGCGCTGGGTATCGACTTTATGCCGATTGGGGACAGGTTGGCGTTCTCGAGGGGCGGGGGACATATTTGTGAGTTGATTCTCAACAGCGTCCCTCGGATTAATCCGCTGTGGAAACCACCGTGGAAGACGATTGATCCCGATCGCTACTCACCCGATCGGCAGACTCGAACTTACGGTCCACCGCCAGATGGCAAGTTATTAGCTGGAATTGCCGGCCACAGCTTGAGCTTTGACCACTTTGGCCCTCCATCAAAGGAGGAAACGGCGGCTGGGCTCGCAACCCATGGGGAGGCGCCGTGCACAAGATGGAAGATGAAGAAAGTTTCCGCCTCGCGCCTTCCCACTCTGCACTGCGGCTGCGTGCTTAACGAGGCGCACATGAGGTTTATGCGAACTATCTCGGTTGACAGCGCAAACCCGGTTGTTTATTGCGAAGAGCGCGCCGAAAACGTGGGAGCTTATGACCGGCCGATTTCGTGGAACGAGCACGTAACCTTCGGACCACCTTTCGTCGAATGCGGTACGACAGTCTTCGACGTGCCAGCGACTCGGGCCAAAACTTGTCCGCCGGGTTACAGCGAGAGGATCTTTCTTCAGCCAGACGCAGAGTTCATATGGCCTAACGCACCGAGGAAAGATGGTTCCCGCAGCAACCTGCGAACCATGTCGGATGAGACCTATGGACATTACACCGCGCAGCTACTCGACCCTGTGCTGGAGATCGCTTTTATTAGCGCCTGTAGTCCGCGCCTGCGTTTGCTGGTCGTTTATGCCTTCCGGCGGGAGGATTTCCCCTGGGTCGGCAACTGGGAAGAACGAAACAATCGCACATCAGTGCCTTGGAGAGGGAAGACGTTTTGTCGTGGAATGGAATTCAGTACCACGCCGTTGTCAGTTCCGCGTCGTGAAACCATCGATCAAGGGCCGCTGTTCGCAGAAAAAACCTACCGCTGGCTCCCGGCTCGGAGCAGCCTGACTGTGCGCTACTTAATTATGCTGTTCATGACTCCGGAGCGTTTTGTGGGTGTGAGCCGGGTCTCTATCGAGCGAGGGCGCGTGCTCGTGACCGAAGCTGAGCCTGGAAACCGCGAATTGCACGTTGCACTCGCCAATTTTTCCTTGAAGGGCAGCTCAGGATAATGTTGTCACCTAATGTCTTGCCGTAGAGCTATCTCTGTATGAGCCTCCTAGCTGTCGATATCGGATCGAGCACGTGTAAGGCCGTCGTATTCGCGTGCAGCGGTCAGGTCTTGGCTACAGCTTCCGCACACTACAGTCCTGAATTCCCGCGTGTTTCATTTGCCGAGATGAATCCCGAGAAGTTCTGGAATGCAGTCTGTTCATGCTGCCGCCAAGCCTGCGAACATCTGACGGAGCCAGTGCAGGCACTTTGCTTGAGTTCGCATGGGGAGACTTTTGTTCCCGTCGACTCGCACTGCATGCCCCTGATGAACGCCATTTTCAACCAGGACAGTCGTGCCATACGCGAATCAGCCTGGTGCGAGGAAGCGATTGGGCGCGAGCGCCTGTTTCAACTAACTGGGCTCTTCGCCCATCCCATGTACCCCATTCCCAAGATTCTCTGGCTGCGAAAAAACCAGCCTGATGTCTTCGCCTCCGCCAAGTGCTTCCTTTCGCTAATCGGTTACCTGCTGCACAAAATGCAGCTTCCGCCATATGTGGATTATTCACTGGCCTCGCGCTATCTGGCATTCGATGTTCGCCGGCGATCGTGGTCGGAAGAGATTCTGGCCGCGACGGAGTTGGACAGGGCCGCCCTCCCCATGCCTGTTCCCGCCGGCACGATTACTGGAAAAGTGAATTCAGAAACCGCGAATCAACTGGGCATTCCAGCCGGAACCCCTGTTGTGCTTGGAGGTCATGACCAGCCCTGCGGAGCACTTGGGACCGGGGTCGTCGACTCCGGCCGGGTCGCGGATTCCATGGGCACTTATGAATGCCTGCTCGCTGCGTCCGACGCTCCAACGCTCACCGAGAAAGCGCTGAACGCGTCGCTCAATTCTTATTGCCACGTAGTTCCCGAAAAATTCGTCACGCTCGCTTACTTTCCATCGGGAATCATGGTCAAGTGGTTTCATGATTTGCTGTATGCGAATGGTTCCGGAGGAATCGCGCTTGAGTCGTTAAGCGTGGATGCCGAGGCTGAGCACTACGCATTGCTGGAAGCGCACGCCCCGGAAGGTCCAACTGGACTGTGTATCACCCCTCACCTGATCGGCACCTGCAATCCCGAGTTCAACCCGCATGCTCGAGCGGTGATTGTTGGTTTGGGACCGGCGACCGATCGCGCACACTTATATAAGGGTATCCTCGAGGGAATTGCCTGCGAACTTTCCATAGTTGCTGAAGCTCTGTCAGACGCCGTTGGCGATTTCAGCGACATTTACGCGACAGGCGGCGGCACGCGCTCGACGCTAGGACTGCAATTGCGCGCCGCGCTCACCGGACGTCGCATGCACATCATGCGGCGCCAGGAATCGGTCTGTCTTGGGACGGCAATTCTCGCCGGGGTTGCCATCGGCGAATACAACAGCATTGGTGAAGCAGTCACAGCTCTGGTTGAAGACTGCATAACGGTGGCGCCCGGACTGGAATTGGCCGCCAGCTATCGCGAACAGATGGGGCGCTACCGGCAGCTGCGGTCCGCCATGATCCAGCAAGCCTCGTCGTCACCATCGTGAGGAGAAACCATTGATTCAACCGACAGTCGGTTTCATCGTTTACGGCGTTCACAAGGACGGACTCGACGATCCGATGGGATCTCCCTTTATCGACGATGCGGTCGTGAAGCGCTCGAAACAGGCACTTGCCCGAGCCGGGATCCGGATCGTTGAGCATGAGACTGTGCTCGCAACCAAAGAAGAGGCCCGCAGTGCTCTTAGGAAAATGAAATCCGATGATCAGGTCGACATGATCGTCTTGTTTTCGGGCACCTGGGTGTGGGCGGCACATTTGGTTGCCGCGGTCCGTGACTTTGTCACCAACGGCAAGGCAGTTCTGCTGTGGACCCATCCCGGCTCGCAAGGGTGGCGGCCGGTCGGCGGATTAGTCATGCATGGGGCGCTGCTCGAAATCGGAGTGTCGCACAAGTTCGTTTACGGCGATGCCGATGACCCCGAAACCATTCTCAGGATCACCAGTTACGCGCGGGCTGCCCACCTTAAAAATTTATTGAACATGTCCACCCTCGGCGCCTTCGGCGGGCGCGGCATGGGCCAGACCTGTGGCGTGGCCGATCCCTCGCAATGGATGCGCATGTTTGGCATCGACATCGACTCGCGCGATACCACCGAGCTGATTCGCACGGCGGACGCAGTTACAGAGAAGGAAATTTCAGCGCTGCAACCGCGCCTGAAAAAACTTTTCGGCTCTGCTCCAGAGAAAAACATTGTCAACGAAAAATCGATCCGTCTTTATCTTGCGATTAAGAAGCTCGTCGAAAAGGAAAAATTTGATTTCTACACTATCCAGTCGTTTCCCGGATTAGGCGACGACTATTCGGCGACCTGCTTTGCGCAAAGCATGATGCTCGAAGACGGTTACGGCACTTCCACTCTGGGGGATTTCAATACCGCGCTCACGGTCTGGCTGTTGACCAAGCTCAGCAAGGAGCGAGTGTATTACGGCGATCTTCAGCACATCGACAAGCAGAAGAAGGAAGTCAAGATCGTCGGCGATGGGGCTTGCCCGCCCTCACTGGCGAGCAAGCTTGGTCCGGCTGGATTTTCCGAGCATGGCATCCCCACGGAAGGCGAGGCCGGCGGACTTTCCGTGAAACTGATCTGTAAAGTTGGAGAAGGAGTGCTGGCGCGACTCGGGCGGGTTGATGGCGAGTTCCAGATGGTGATTACCCGCGCAACAGTATTCGAGCCACCCAGGAATCAAATTCAAAAGCGGCTGAACGAGTGTGGCATTCCGTTCTGGCCACACGGGTTCGTGACCGTTCACTGCGATACTGACAAAATGATCGAGAGCTGGACAAACGAGTACGCGTGCCTGGGTCACGGAGCTGAACTGTATCCTGCGCTGATCGATTTTTGCGAGCTCACGGGAGTTAAAGCGGTGCTGCCGTGAAAACCAAACTGTTTTCCAGGATCACATGCTCATACGCCTAAGGCTAGTCGCAGCAGCTGAAGCGATCACAAACGGGCAATATGCTTGACAAAACGCGCACAAACTCACTATAGTCGCGCACGACTTGGGTTTCCGACAAAGAACCATGTTGTCATGAACGTAAGGGGTGGACCATGAGAAAAACTACATTTACTGTCGTTCTTTTTTGGACACTTGGCACGGCAATGGCAGCATGGGCGCAAGTTGACACCGCAACCGTGACCGGGACAGTGCGTGATACCAGCGGAGCAGTAGTCGCCAACGCCACTGTAATAGCTACTGAGACCGAAACTGGAATCAAGGTCTCCACCAAGAGCAACCCTGACGGCAACTACGTAATTACACCACTGAAAATCGGAAGATATTCTGTTTCTGCAGAGGCCGCCGGCTTCCAGACGGAAACGCATCAGAACATCGTTCTCAATGTTCAGCAAAATCTGCGACTCGACTTTCAGCTCCATGTTGGTTCGGTTGCCCAAACTGCAGAAGTTATTAGCCAGGCCCCCCTGCTGGAGACTGAGACCGCCTCGCTAGGTGAGGTGGTCGCGGCCCAGCAAGTGGAGGAATTTCCGCTGAATGGGCGACGCTACACAGATCTGGCCGAGCTGACCGCTGGTGTGGCCAAAGTCACAGAAGGGCCGGTGAACGGCGGCAATACGCCGACCAACGGGAACGCTGGCGGAAGCTTCGCGGTAAATGGCACGCGCGGCGATCAGAACGACTTCATCCTCGATGGTATTGACAACGTCTCCAACGACAATGCGGACATAGCGATATTGAGCAGTGTGGATGCTATCGCAGAATTCAAGATTCAGACTTCAAATTATTCCCCGGAATTTGGGCGCGGCGGCGGCGCTGTGATCAACGCGAGCACAAAATCAGGCACCAACAATTTCCATGGCGAGGTCTGGGAGTTCCTCCGCAACCAGGCGTTCGATGCGAGTCAATACGGCTTCGGGTCCACCCTGCCAAAGGCGCCATACAAACAAAATCAGTTTGGCGCCGCGCTGGGCGGACCTATCAAGAGAGACAAGGCATTCTTCTTTGTGGATTATGAAGGCACGCGGATTCACCAGGCGCAGACCGATATTGTTACCGTGCCGACGGATGGCTCATTCAGTACAACCAACGAGAAAATCGGAGACTTCAGTGGCATTCTGGACCTGAGTGCGCCCTCGGGTGTCGATCCGGCCGGCCGGCCCGTTTACGCGAACGAGATTTATGAGCCCTTTACTACGTGTGCGGTGAACGGGATAACTGTGCGGAAGGGCTTTGGTTTTGATTGCAACAACAACCCGCTTGCAGGGCAAGCCAACAGAATTCCCCCTGGCTATCCCGGCTTAAGCAGCATTGGCTTGGCTTATGCCGCTTTGTATCCCGCTCCCAATCAACCGGGAACGGCCAACAATTATTCGGTAAATGCACCCGGCTACGATCAGATTGACCAAACGGACGCGCGGGCCGATGAGAACGTCACCAGCAAGATTCAGCTCTTCCAGAGATTTTCGCTGATCGAGGATTCCCGGTTTCAGGCGCCGGTATTTTCGGGAATAGCTGACGGAGGCGGTTACAACACTGGTAATCGGCCTCTAGAGGCATATGGAGGGGTACTGGGCTTGACTCATACCATAAACCCGAACGTAGTGAATTCACTGCGATTTGGTTTCAACTGGGTTCATTACATCTCCAACTCTCCTTCTTACGGCCAGAAACTCCCGCCCGCCAATCTGCAAGTACCAGGTGTGCCAAACAACCCTCTGGTCAACGGTCTGACCTGGTTTCAACCCAGTGCTTACGCCGGGTTGGGCGAGCCGCTGTTTACGCCTACTCGTAGCACGACCCAGGACATCCAGCTGAACGACACCCTGAGCTGGGTACATGGGAAACACTTGATCAAAGCCGGACCCCAGTTCCGCTTTGATCAGTTCAACCTCCTGCAAATCGGCCAGCCGCGTGGGAACCTGTCATTCAACGGCCAATTTACGTCGAGCTCGGGTTCTGGGGCAGATGGCAGTGGCAATGGCCTGGCGGACATGCTTTTGGGCCTTCCGATTTCATCGGTCATTTCCACGGTCACGTACTTCGGCAATCGCCAGCACACATATGGGGCATTCGTTCAGGACAACTACAAAGCCACGTCCAAGCTGACCCTCGACCTTGGACTGAGGTACGACTACGCCACGCCACTCTATGAGGCTCATAATCGAGAAAGCAATTTCGATTACGCCAAGGGGATTATCGTTCCCGCCGGTACTCCGGGCTATCCGAAACATCTGGCAACGCCCCACAAAGACAACTTCGCTCCACGGATCGGCTTAGCCTACAGCCCCTTCCCGTCCAGACCGTTAGTAATTCGCGCGGGATACGGTCGCTTCTTTGCGTTCTACGAAATTCGCACCGGCGATCCTCTGCAGGTTGATTACAACTTGCCATTTTTCTTCGAGCCTACATTCGATAGCGACGGGATAACTCCCTCGCCAGTTAACCTGACGACGGGATTCACAGGTCTTATAGATCCCAACAATGCGACATTTGCCGGCGTGACCAGTCAGGACTTTAATCCCGAAACCCCGGTTTATGACCAGTGGAACGTGGATCTTGAATATCAGTTGCCCGGTCAAATTTTGATTAGCCCGGCGTACGTGGGAACCAAGGGCACACACCTCCAGGTGCTTCGCGATTTGAATCAAATTCCAACGCCGCAGCCTATTTTTGATCCAACGTTGGCGCCCTTCTGCGACCCGATCGCCGGCCAACCAGGGACATGCCAATTCGCAACTTTCACGTCGATTACGAACCGGGGAAATTCTACTTATCACGCCTTCCAGCTCAAGGCCGAAAAGCGCACCAGCCATGGTCTCTATTTCTTAAGCGCATTTACTTACGGCAAGGCCATCAACGACCAACCCGAAATTTGCTGCAACTCCCCCTGGCCGCAGGACAGTTTCAACATCAGGGCTGAAAAAGGTCTCGCAGATTTTGACAACCGCGAGCGCTGGGTGACCAGCGTTGATTACGAGCTGCCTGTGGGAAAGGGACGTCAATTTTTGAACCAGGGCGGTGTGCTCGATGCGGTCCTTGGTGGATGGCATCTGGGCGGAATTATCACGTTTCGTTCTGGCTTCCCGTTCTCGCCACAGATCGATTTCGACCCCAGCAATACAGGTTCTCCGGGGCTACAGCGCTCGAACCGAATCGGCAATGGACACCTTGCGCACCCCAGCCCGAGTCTGTGGTTTAACGTGAACGACTTTCCTCTCCCCAATTGCCCGAACGGTTGCTTCGGCAACGCGGGCAAAAACATTCTCGAAGGACCGGGTGAGAAGACAGCCGACCTCTCTCTGCGAAAATTCTTCAACTTCACCGAACAGACCAATCTTGAATTTCGCGCTGAATTTTTCAACGCACTTAACCATCCCGTTTTTGCGCAACCGGATCCGTTCATAACGGATGGTCCTGGCGCTGCGGGAGTCATCACGTCGACGGTGATACCTCAACGACAGGTGCAATTTGCTCTGAAGTTGCATTTCTAGTCTCGCGGCGGAAAAGGCCACCTGAGATGAAGCGCAGAGATTTCCTAAAAACTGGCATTGCGCTGGCAGCGGCTGCTGAACTGGGAAGTAACAAAGCGCACGCGCTGGTGCCCGCCCATAACTGGGGCAAGTACGACTTCGGCTCCGGCCCGCCTGTGGTAGACCGCCTGAATCAAGGACCGTTTCCGCAGTATCCGCCCGATGCGCTCATCCCAACCGATGAAGTGGTCATGACCACGACTCCTTCGGAGGACGTTGTTCCGAATTATGGGATGGGGCTGGTCACGTACATTACTGCCGACATGGGCACGGACGAAATCAAGTCGGACAACATTGCGCAAGCGATCGAAGACCTGGTTCGTTTTCAGTTGGGTCAAAAGCTTTACATCCGTCCCACGTGGCGGGAAATTCAGCCGCGGTCGGGACGCCTGGAATTTCCTGATTACCTCAAGCATGTTTTTGATCTGGCAAAGACAAACGACAAACGCATTGGCATGCGAATTCAGATGAGCGCTCCCGATTACTGGCACGAGCCGGCGCTCCCGGATTTTGTTCTTGACAAAGTCCCCAAAGTCGACTTGGTTATGGATCCGCGGGAACCACCTGCACAGGGTGAGAGATTTCTTAGAAACCCGCACTCACGCTATCAGCCGCGATACGACCATCCTTTTTTTCAGCAGTCTTTCAAAGAGCTGATTGAGCAACTCGCGGCGGAATTCAATGGGAACCCATCGATTGAGTTCATCGACACATTTATCTATGGATTTTGGGGCGAAGGCCACACCTGGCCGTTTCGCAATACCCCTTTTCCCGATTACCAGACGGCGGAACGGACCTGGATTCAGATGTGGGAGGTCCAACAAGAGAATTTCACCAAGACGCCATTGGTGACCAACACCCAGCCCGATTACAGCCGCGTGGGCAATTCAGAGGTTCTTGATCGCACCGTGCGCAGCAACAATTGGATTCGAAGCGACACGATCTTTATTGAGAATGAGCAGATCGAAGCATTGAGCAATCGGCCGCCATGGATCGCGGTAATGATCGAACAGGGTTTGCCGGGCCAACCTCCGGACAAAGTCACTTCCCACGAGGGTATTTCGCCCTCGGATGACATGATTGTTCACGTGATGGACGTCGGTGCAAATTACTGGTCACTTTGGAATTTCCATCAAATCAGCGCCAAAAATCTGGCGAGCTACTATCAGGCATTTCCGACGTGGTTTGACCGCATCAATCGCCGCATCGGTTATCGCGTAAGGCCATCGTTCGTCTGGAGCTACGAAGACAACGGCTACCTGGGACTGATTGTCGGCTTTGCTAATGACGGCATCGCTGGGGTTCCCGGCGTGTTGCGCGTGACGGTGGAAAGCGAAGACGGGAAGCCACCAGAGGGCGGCTGCCTTGATGCCGGATATCCTCTCCCTGGCAAAGTTAGGCAGGCGCAATTTGTGTTGCCACAGGGTACGAAGTGGCAAAGCTTAAGACTTAAAGCCGAAATAGAAGTAAAGGGCATGCGCTACCCGGTGCGATGGGCTTGCCACCAGAAATTGAATGACGACGGCTCACTCACGTTGCGCGCAAACGGCCGTCATGCGTCGTAGAGATTCGCTGTACTGTGCTTCATAGAATTCGCGTTACTGAAGGCGACGCCCATAACCCTGTCATTCCGAAGTTGCGTCATCCGCTTGTCGGATGACGCAACGCAGTCGAGGAACTTGCTGTTTCTTTCTTGTAACACAACAGCAGGTTTCTCGACTCCCCGGTTTGTCCGCAAGCGGACAAACCTTGCTCCGCTCGAAATGACAGGCTCATTATTTAGGAACAGCGAAAGGAGACTGTCATATGCGCAGGCGCGACTTCGTAAAAACAAGCTTAGGGCTGACGGCAAGCAGCACTCTCGTGCCACGGCATATGTGGGCGGATGAGCCTGATCATTTGTGGGAGGGACACAGTTTCCCCGCGCCGTCGGTGACGAACCGATTAGACCAAGGGCCGTTTGGCATCAGCCAGGATGAAGGCTGGTACACCATCTTCGTCACTGATCCTTCGCGCGAGCACATTCGAAATTTCGGCACAGGCCTGGTCGGCTACACGTGGGAAGAAAACGGTCCGGCGTTAACTGTTCAGTGCGGCAGAGAAACGCTTGAGCAGGCTGTCGAGAAAATGGCCTCGCTGCCGTTCGTCGATGTCTTGTATATCCGCTGCGATTGGCGAGACGTTCAGTCCAAGCCGGGAAAGCTCGAACTCTCGCCGGTTTGGGAAGCTACATTCGACGCTGCCAAGCGTCACAACCTGGGCGTAGGTTTTCGAATTCAACTTTCCAGTCCGAACATCCAGCCGCAAAAGCTCTCGATGCCCGACTTTTTGCGCGACAAAGTTCCGACCGTCAACATTGGCGGCAAGTCCAGGGAACACCGCGCCAATTTTGATTTTTACGAGCCGCGCTACGACTCCCCGGAGTTTCAGCGAGCATTTACCGAGCTGAACGAACTGCTGGCCGAACGCTTCGATAGCAATCCGCAGTTGGAATATATGGACCTGATGATATACGGCTTCTGGGGTGAAGGGCACACGAACGATTTGCCAAGTCCTTTCCCGGATTATCTAACGGCGGAGAAGACTTTGGTCCACATGACCCAATTGCAAATTGATACGTGGAAACACACTCCCTTGGCAGTGAACACGCAACCGGACATCAGCAATGTAGGCAATCGTCAGGTGCAGGATCTGGCGGTGCGATCCGGATGCTGGTTGCGTTCGGACAGCTTGATCATGGATGAGCCAATCCAGATCGAGGAGCTTGGGCATCGCCCTCCATGGCTCGCGACCATCATCGAGGACGGAGAAAACCGTCATTACGTGCTGCCCGAATATGCCGCCGAAGAGAGAGATTGCCTGAGCAAATTGCCGGCATCCATGCTGGCATTTGTGGGAAGCGACAATGAAGCCTTCTCGAACGACGACTACCCTCACCGGATAGGCGGCCCGATCAAAGAGCCCTATCGCGAAACGGCGGGGTTTCATGCTCTCGATATCGGCACAAATTATTTCGGCCTCTGGACAGAAGCGGATAATATTCGAGGCTATTACGAGAAGTACCCCGATTCGCTGCGCGCACTGGAGCAGAAACTTGGCTATCGCGTTCGCCCTTCGCTGATCTGGCAACGAAAACGCTACGGCACGATGGAACTGATTTTGGGAATTGCCAACGACGGCATGGCAGGCGTGCCTGGAGTATTAGGAATTTACGCCGAAAGTCTCGATGGCAAAATCAAAGTTGGCGGAAATCTCGATGCCGGCGAACCACGCGCCGGCCAGATTCGGCAAGCCTCCCTCATTTTGCCGAAAGGGATGGATGGACAACAGGTCGTTCTTCGCGCGGAATTGGAAGTTAAAGGCGTGCGTCGCCCGGTGCGCTGGGCATGTCGTCAGCCGACGAACCCCGATGGTTCGCTGACGATTCGCTTGAAAAAAGGCAGCGACTCGGATTGGAGAAAGGGAGTATAGGTGTCGAACGAAAGTGACAGGTACGATAACGCGCTCGGCCTCAATCAGCCAATCTGCCGGCGTGATTTCTTAAACTCGACTCTGTTGGCCGCCGGTGGCGTGCTGCTTCGTCCGCTAAGCCCACAGCAACTGTTGGCGACCGCCGACGACGAGTGGACCGGCTACGGCGGTGTTGGCGACTACGCCAATTCGAACGGAAACACGCTTGAAGTAATGACTGCCGGCCACCAGATTCGCAATGGCGTTTTTAATTCACTGCCGCCCGACACGATTGACACCGGCGAGGTGTTCGATTGCGTCGTCGTTGGTGGTGGAGTGAGCGGCCTTTCCACCGCATTGTTCTTTAAGACGTATGGCGGTCCGAAGCTGACTTGTCTCGTTCTCGATAATCATCCGGTCTTCGGTGGTGAGGCCAAACGCAATGAATTCATCGTTGATGGCCAGCGGATCATGGGGCCACAGGGAGCTGATCATTTTCAGGTCCCCCTTCCGCACAGCTTCATGGCGAGATTTTTTGAGTTGATCGGACTCGACTGGCGTGAATTTAAATATCAGGAGTGGGGCACTTCTTCTCCCGAAATTCCGCTGGGGAACAGCTTCGAAGACATGCGATCTCCCATTGGTTTTTACTTCGGAGCGAAGTTCGGCCAGAAGCCCGGCATGTGGTTGATCGATCCGTGGAAAAAGAAATTGCAGGGCGCGCCGATTTCCAACGCGACGCGTTCTGAACTGCTCAAGTACAACGAACAACAAAGAGCGGGATTGCCGTTTGATTATCCGGGCGATGAAAAATCGCGCCAACTGGATAGCGTCACGATTGAACGTTATTTGATGGACAACTACGGTCTGAACCAAGAGACCATTCAGACATTCATGGCCGACGAAGGTGGCGGTTTCGGCGCTGGACCGGACGTGATTTCCGCCTACTGCATATATGCCTTCGACGCTGATCGTTCGATGGACGAGCCCTCCCTCTCGTTTCCAGGCGGAAACGATGGAATCGCGCGCCACATTGTGAAGATGCTCATCCCTGATTCAATTTCTGGCCCCAACACGCTCGAGGCAGTCTGCCTCAACAACATTGATTTTCAGGCACTCGATCGCCCTGGCCAGACGGCAAGGATTCGCTTGAGCAGCACGACATTCTGGGTGAAACACGAAGGCAATCCTTCTGCGTCGAATTTTGTTACCGTCGTGTACACACGCGGCGACAAGGTTTATCGCGTCAAAGCGCGATCGGTAGTAATGGCGGGAGGCTGCTGGACTTCAAAACACATCGTGCGCGATCTGTCTTCTGCGCATCGCCAGGCCTATGACCAGTTCTACCGTTCGCCTTGCATGATGGCGAATGTGGCGCTGCGGAATTGGCAGTTCCTATACAAGCTGGGAATTTCAGCGTGCCAGTGGTTTGAAGGGCTAGGCAGCTTCACGGCGGTCCGAAAGCTTCCAACCTTTTCAACTGACAACAAAACCATCAGGCCGGATTCTCCCGTGGTGCTCACCCTCAAGGTTCTCTATCCTCACTATGGTTTGCCGTTGCAGGAGCAGGGCAATCGCGGGCGCGCTCAACTCCTTACGACCTCATTTCGCGATTACGAACGCCAGATTCGAGCGCAACTGACCGATATGTTCTCTGCTTCGGGATTTGATGCGTCTCGGGACATTGCTGGGATCGTTCTCAACCGCTGGGGACACGCATACGTGAGCCCACAACCAGGGTTCTTTTTCGGTAAGGACGGCAATCCTCCGCCGCGTGCGATCCTGCGTGCCGCGCCGTTCGGACGAATCGCATTTGCAAATACGGACCTTTCAGGAACACCAGACCATCGCACCGCGATTGGAGAAGCGCATCGAGCGGTCAGTCAACTGCTTGACCGAGTATTGGTGGCATAGCTGCAGCATTGATCCAAACCGTTGCGCCGCTCGCAAGCTCGCGACCAGACCTTCGGGACACGCTCAGCGCGTTTCGCCACACGCTGTAGCGTACTTGCGCAGCACTGCCCGAATGTGATGCCGAACCATCTCAGATGGCGAGGCCTGAAGAGTTCCCGCACGAATCGCCTCGTATTCGAGTGGCAAATACTGGCTGACCAGTGTTAAGACCGGGCGAAACGCGGTGAGATTCTCGATGAGAAGCCCGATTTCGGCGTTCACTTCTGGCTCATGCCAGTAATATCGGCAACGGTCGCTATAGCTGTAGAAGCGAGAAGTGCGGAGTTGATTCTCATCACCGTGGTAGTAATCGCGCCAGTAGCTCGGGTTGCGCAGCA
>WNGK01000952.1_pt1 | contig 55741 bp, 52 predicted proteins | sample 5400601 | NCBI WGS metagenome assembly WNGK01 (sample SAMN13153376, study PRJNA577476) | soil metagenome | isolation source: 60 cm soil or saprolite under Garry oak tree replicate 1 | place: USA:California | collected 2016-06-15 | reverse complement strand
TACCTTCGCAGTCGGATTGGTTCTCGACCGGTATTATCCCCGCGCCCGACGGTTGGTTGAATACCAGAGGGTCTACGATGGCCAAATGGATCGATTATGGGAGGCAGATCGCTCGGCGCAGTTCAAAGCTCGCAAGAGGGAACGGGCAGCTCGCGAGAGGGAATGGGCAGCTCGCGAGAGGGAGGTTCGAAGACAAGTTAGGCAACTCTGCGCCGAACTGCGACGACAACTTCGCGCCAAAGGCGATCGATAGGATGAATTCGTGTCCTGCGACAGACGCATTTTCTTGAGAGACCGGCGGACAGCGAGACCACTGACACCAGACAATGAACTAGTGGCAGGAAGAGCGGGACGGATACAAACTAGCTCCAACCGAGCCGCTCGATATTTCTAACTCTATCAAAATGCGCGTCCCGGCTAACGATCGGCATTCGATGCTCTCGAGCCAACGCGGCAATCCAAGCGTCGTTCGAAGGAATCGGAGAGCCGCTTGCTTTTAATTCCGATCGAATTGCAGCGTAATACACCGATGTCTCTTCCACGACCGGAAGCACACGAAACAGAGAGAGATCTCGCCTGAGCCAGGCTTCGTACTGATCGCGCCGCCTCGAGACACCGATGCCAAAACGAAATTCGCCGAGCACAATTACGGGCAAAGCGAGCTCGCGCGATTCTCGAATCACCTCCAGCAAAGCGGAATCTTTATCCAGCAAAGCGGAAAGCGCGTTCGTATCGAGGATCACAGGCGATCCTCGGGCTCGATTTTCTCGAATTCAAACTCAATCGCGCGCTCGATCGCCTTGCGCTCCTGTCGCAAATGCCGCAGCGCGCCATAAGCTCGCATCCATCTCGGAGCAACACCTTTCCCATCGCGCGCGCTCCCTCTCGCGTCAAGCCGCGACTCCAGCGCCTGGGTTAACAGTTGTTTAAGCGTTACTCCTTCCTGTGCTGCCGTGCTCTTGGCGCGACGAAAAAGTGCTTCCGGCAATTCGATAGTCGTCTTCATCGACACCCATATTCCCATATCATGGGCATTTTAGCAAGCGCGAACAGATTGGCCCCGCGGATCGCGCCAATTGATGCGAATGAATTGCAGCGCGGTCGCATCTGGCGATTGACCGGTTGACCGGCCAAGTGATTGATAAGCAGATCGAAGTCGTAAACGAATAACGCCGCTTCGCAGGGACCACGAGACTACACGCCTTCGCCGACGCTCCGACCTCGGCATCGCAAGCAGGACTATGGACGACGGAGACCCTGAAACATTTAAAGGCGGAAAAGGTTGTATTGCTCGTGTGTGCCGATCTAGAACCAGTAATAATGACCGTTTCGCTCGCGAGCCAGGGCGCGGTAGCTCCGACCGATCTCGACACTATAAACCGCGCCTTTCTTGCTAAAGCCGAGAGAAGGATGCCACGGATTAGACTTAAACAGAGCGGAAATTTTTATCCGCAAGCTTCTGGATATGCGCGGGGAGCTGTTCGTAGCATTTCCAGAAAGACGCCAGCGCGTGTGACGTCACGGCAGCGGCGTGAAATTCCCCGAATCGATTTCAGCGTCGACCCTCTCCAGCGCCTTTTCGTGCTTTCCGCCTGGAGAGAAATCCTCTTTCAGTTCTTCGTCCCAGGCGAGCTTATCGCGCCGCGCAATGTACGCGGCCAATCTCGTCAACTCTTCCGGCGACAATGCATCAACGGCCTCTTCGATTTCGGCGAGACTCATGAAAAAACATAACGGCGGAGCGGTCTGCTAGCAAGGGGCTGGGAGTATGCGTGCCAAACCCCGAACGCGGAATCTGATCCATGATGTGATAGTGCAAAGCGGGGCGGTAATCTCAAGATTCATCGTCGAAGGCGAACAGCATTACTGGGTGCACGTTGCCATTGACCGGTTTACCGGCCAGGTAGTCGACAAGCAGATCAAGGTCGTAAACGAATAGAAATTTCGGCCAACAACTCGAAGAAGTCACAGAGTGGAAGTGATATGTGACACGGGTGACAAGTCGCCAGCAGAGAGTTCATAGCTGAAGGCTAACGGCACAGGCCAGACGCCAGATGGACTCGCGACCGTCGTTTGTTAGACAGTTAACGCTATCTCCAATACGAGGACATTTTCCTCCGATCTCTCGCGAAACTCTTGAATCACTTTCTGCTGTTTCCTGAGTAAGTCCACGATTTGTGCTGTGGAGCAGTTCCCGATGCGCAACCAGATGAATTTCGCAGGCTGCCCGAGCACGACGCTTCGTCGGTAAAAGTCGCTATCCTTCGATACGATAGTGAAACCATTCAGTGTCGCCCACTTCGCGATGACGCTGTCCTCGGCCCGGAATAGTCCTGCCTCTTTAACGTGGAGAGAGGCGGGAAACAGATCGGAGATTTGCGATACGATTCTGTCCGACAGATTCTCGTCCAACAACAGCTTCACGCCGGTGCGACGAAGAGCTTTCGTTCACGATCGGCGGCAAACGCCAGACACGCTTTGATATCGTGGGAGGTTAGTTCGGGAAAGTCAGCCAGAATCTGTTCTTCTGTCATCCCACCAGCCAGATATTCCAGGATGTCTTGCACCGTGATCCGCATCCCACGAATGCACGGTTTTCCGCTTCGCTTTCCCGGTTCGATGGTAATGATGCCGGAGTAATCCATTTGCCGGAGTATAGACCTGCGCTTCCCGGAGTGCAATCTCGCAGCAAGTCGATTCTTCAGTTCCAGCCGATTAGAACTGTTAGAATTGAGCCTTCCGACGCGAGGTCAGGAAGGCTTATCGTTTGCGACTTTTGCCGTTTTGTGGTATAATCAATCAGACAGCTATGATAATTAGCAGCCGCGGGCGGGGTAACTGGAGTAAATGCAAGAGGGTTGCCGCCACGTTCTTCATTCTGCTCTTTACGCTTGTGCTCGGGCGTGCGCAATCTATCGGCGCGTCGGTAAAAACGTGGATAGAAATCAAAGCGGCCCATAAGGCAGCAGCGGCGCTCGCGAATCCCAACGTAACGGCAAAAGAACGTTTGCGTGTGGAGCAAATCTACTACCAACTCGTCCGGGACAATCCGCAATCTGTCTCGGCGCAAAACGCCACTGCCGCATTTCTGTGGGAAAACGGGAGGGCGGAAGCAGCCATCGAACATTGGCGGACAGCGCAACGGCTCGACCCGGAGAATGGGGAGGCGGCCAACTCGTTGGGCGGCGTCTACCTCAGAATGGGCACCGTCCGCGAAGCGGCGGAGCAGTTTCTTTTGGCGGTTCGCTCCGATAGTAACAATCCCGATTATCATGCTGACCTCGGGAACGTCGAATTCGTCCTCCGACATGATCTGACTGCGGCCTGGAAGATCGATTCTGCGGAATTGTTGCAACGCGCCCTGTTTCAATTTCACGAAGCGAGCCGGCTCGCTCCGATGGATCTCGAATACGCTCGCGCTTACGCTGAAACGTTTTATGGGATGCCGAACCCCGATTGGAAAGAGGCACAAGTCGCCTGGCAACATTATCTCGAGCTCTCCACGAACCGGAACTTCGCCTACTTGCAGCTCGCGCGGGTCAGCGTGAGGCAGCGCAAGAAAGCTCAAGCGTTGTCCTTCCTCGATAAAATTTCAGACACCTCTCGGCCGTATTCCGAGGTAAAAGAAAAGCTGCGGAAGCAAGCCGAAGCACTCTAGACGGCGGCGAAGCAGGAGAAGCGGTTTGCTTTCGTTAGCGAGGTCGTCCCTCCAGTTCCGGTATTTCAGGGCCGGCCAGCGGGAGACGGAGTAGGGGAATCCAAGACGCCTCGATGCGTCGCATCCCACATCCAACCGCCGTGTTGTGGCGTTGGCTGTCGTATGATGCCCGGGACGATTCGGGGAGCTGGGGTCGGCGTCGGCCGCGGCGGAACAACTTCCTGCGGAACGACCTCCGTTGTTTGCTTGCCCGGCAGCATCCTTCGCGCGTCATCTACCCAGATTTTAAACGGTTTGTCCCAGCCGAAATAAATCAGCGCGGCGATAATAAATATTACGGCAAGCGTGCGCACGGAAGGACGATATTCTCAAAATCCAGACCGGAACGCAAGTGTTGTTGACGGAACAAGCATCCGGCTGGAACACGCGCGCTGATCGCGCGCTGTCCGAATTATGAATAAACCGCGAGGCGCAGAAGTCCAACGCCTCAAACCTTTCTATTACAATATGAAAAGAACATTTTTGGCGTTAGCGATGCTCGCTCTTGTCTTGCCTGCGCTTCCCCAGGCGAGGGGACAGGAGGTCTCGGTCGATTTCTTTTACAATAATTTGTCCGGCGGGAACTGGATCGAAGCCGGAGACTACGGCTACGGCTGGCAACCCGACGTAGCGGTGAATGACCCTAATTGGCGTCCTTATGCTGATGGTTACTGGGCCTACACCGATGACGGATGGACATGGGTTTCTTACGAAGATTTTGGCTGGGCAACTTATCATTATGGGCGGTGGGCCCGTTTGGCCGACTACAGCTGGGTCTGGTTTCCGGGCGAAGATCTCGATTGGGGACCGGCCTGGGTTTCCTGGCGAACCGGGGGTGACTACGTCGGCTGGGCTCCTTTGCCTCCGCGTGGCCCTGGAATTGTTTACGAGGGACAGTCGATCGGCGCTCGCGTGGACATCGATTTCGATATCGGTCCCGACTACTACAACTTTATCGATGCTCGATTTATCGGTGAGCCGGTCTTGCGCGATCGAATTTTCGCACCGTCGCAAAACGTTACTTACATCAACAACACGGTGAACGTGACCAACATCACTGTTCAAAACAATGTTGTTTACAATTACGGCCCTGATTACAACGCGTTGAGCGGGCGCTCGAGCCGGCCCATTCAGCGCCTTAAGATCGAGCGCCAGCAGAATGTCGACCTTTCCACGGCAGCGAAATCCGGCGCACTGACGAAAGTGCAAGGCGACAAACTCTTCGTGGGTGCTCCCACCAGGATCAGCAAATCAGCTCCGGGCGTGGCACCTCCAAAGATAAAAACGAAAGTGGCTCGGCCGAAAATCGAGAAGGGCTGGACCGGCGTTGCCAATGCGGCGCAGTTAAAGGAGAAGATTAAGACCGAGAATCCGAAGAACATTCCGCCGCCAACGGGCGCACCTCCGGCTGGACGGACAGCAGGCGCGCCATCACCGGCAGTCGGAACGAGTCCAGCAGCTACGGGAGCCGCGCCGACGTCGCCTGCGCCATTTGAACGAGGCAGGGGTAAAGCCGGCCGACCCCAACCAGGTCTGACGGGCACACCGACTGGATCTCCAGCTGGCATTTCCCCCGCGCCGTTTGAAAGAGGCAGAGCCAGAGCCGGACGAGCTCAACCAGGCTTGACGGGCACGCCAACTGAGTCTCCGGCTGGCGCTTCCCCTGCACCATTTGAAAGAGGGAGAGGCAAAGGTAAAGCCGGACGACCCCAACCCGGTCTAACGGGTACTCCGGCGGAATCCCCAATCGGAGCCGCTTCGCCAGCTTTCCAAGGTTCCCCGGCTGGAACAGAGCGAGGCAAACCTGGAAAAGGTAAGCGCGGCGAATTAGGAACTACGTCTGGGCAATCTGGCGCCGCCCCGGTTGCTCCCGAGGCGACACAGCCTCCGGGCAAACACAAGGGACAATTTGAGCGCGGAAATCTCAGCCCAACTCCCGGCCAGCCGGGTGGCCCGCCGCTTCAACCGGAGCAAGGTCGGTACAAAGGGCGGGGACCTGAGCAGACAGGAACTTCTTCCGTTACGGGCGCGGCTCCGAACGAGGGCCGTGGCAGAGGACGCGCGGTTGAGCAAGCCGGAACGCCGTCTGCGGCTGGAGTAACGCCTGAGGGCCCAGGTGGAAAACAACGCGCGCAAGGCGCCTATGGACAACCCGGTGGTGCTCCCAGCGGTGGACCTCCCGCTAGACCTGAGCGTGGTCAGGGAAAACCAGAGGGCGGAAAGAAAAAAGGGGAGAAAGCTTCTCCCTCGCCTGCCGGTCCTCCGCCAGGATAGACTTCAAATAACTTTGAGATGAACGGCGGCCCCGGAATGTTCGGGGGCCGTTTTGTTGGTAGGCGCGACCGCCAGGTACGCCGCGAAACGGGACCTAGAGTAATTCCGCAATCTGGACCGCATTCAATGCCGCGCCTTTGAGCAGTTGATCGCCCGATATCCAAAACGAAAGCCCGTTGTCAAAAGCGCAGTCCACGCGAACGCGCCCCACCTGGCAATTATCCTTTTCGGCAACCGTGATCGGCATCGGGTATCGATTATTCGCTGGTTCATCCACCAACTCCAGCCCCGGCGCCTTCGCCAAAACTTCTCGGGCGCGCTCCACGGAAACGGGTTGTTCAAATTCGGCACTAATCGCTACAGAGTGGGCGCGGTAAACGGGAACGCGCACACATGTGACCGAAGCCCGGAACTTCGGCAAATGCATGATTTTGCGACCTTCATCTTGCATTTTCATTTCCTCTTTTGTGTACCCGCTCTCCAGAAACGAATCGACGTGTGGCAGAAGATTGAATGCGATCGGATGCGCATAAACCTCCGTCGTTAGTTGTCGATCTTGCAGCGCGTTTTTGACTTGTTCTCTCAATTCGTCGATCGCGCGCGCACCGCTGCCGGAGACCGCCTGATAGCTGGCGGCAAAAACACGACGGACGCCAAAGGCACGGTGCAGCGGATAAATCCCCATCAACGCGATCGCGGTCGTACAATTTGGATTGGCGATGACACCGCTATGATTGTACGCGTCCGCTGCATTAATCTCTGGAATTACCAGCGGCACATCGGAGTCCATGCGAAAAACCGACGAGTTATCGACAGCGATCGCTCCTGCTCGCCGTGCAACGGGGATGAATTTTCGCGAGACCTCTCCGCCGGCGCTGAAAAATGCAATGTCAATTTTATCAAAAGTGTGTTCGGCGAGTTCTTGCACCGGGATCAACTCATCATGAAAGCGAACTGACTTTCCGATGGATCGCGCGGAAGAGACCGCACTCAGACTGGCGATGGGAAAGTTTCGTCTCTCAAGGACGCGCAAAAGTTCCGCACCCACTGCACCAGTCGCGCCGACGATCGCGATATGGTAGGATTTTGTCATCGGCAGGGCGATTCTACCGCCCCTCTAATCTGATGCAAACTCCGCAAACGAAGATCCATATTTCAATTCGAGATCAGCGCCTCACTTTGAAAAGAGGGGACACGCCCATCCGAAGTTATCCAGTATCAACTTCCCAATTCGGGATCGGCACCGAAGAAGGAAGCATGAAAACACCAACCGGCCGGTTCCGCGTGGCGGAAAAGATCGGCGCTGAACTGCCACTCGACACGGTTTTTCAAAGTCGCATCCCGCTCCAGCCGGGGGATCCGCTTCCTCCGACGGAAGATTGGGTCATGTCGCGAATTTTATGGCTCGATGGCGTGGAGGAGCACAACGCTAATACGCGCGACCGTTTCATCTATATTCACGGGACAAAACATGAAAACAAAATCGGCATCCCAGACAGCCACGGTTGTGTGCGGATGCGAAACGCTGATGTCGCTGAGTTATTTACGCTCATCGATGAGGGCACGCACGTATTAATAGAAGAATAATTTCGCAGCTCAGATACATCTGAAAAATGGAGAAAAAAGCGTTGCGTCCGCGAACTTCCCCGCCTAGAACATGGCAGCAACCTGCTGAGAAAGGAGGCGAGACAGAGTGAAATTTATGAAAATGATAATGATTGTGACCTTACTGGTCACTGCTTTGGGATTGGGGGCTTGCGCTCAGCACAAGGAGACAGTGACCACAGGTGCTGGTACGACCGGTTACTCTAAATAGGCGGGCATCCAATTTTTGCCGGCAGAACCTTTGCCAAAAAGGTCAGGTCGTATTCGATCTGACCTTTTTCCTTTGCGTAGGGTAGGATCTGTAGCCACGTCGCGGTGCGCTTTCTGCATCGGGCAATTCAGATCCTTTAGCCTTCTTCACATTTCGTCGAGTTCTATTAAAGTGTGCGGATGCAATTGGACGGCCAGCCGTTGACGCTATCCGAGATCGCCAAAGTGGCGCTCGAAAACGCGGCCGTTGAAGTCTCGCCATCCGCACATCCGCGGATCGTTGCTTCGCGCAAGATCATCGAAGATATCATCGCCCGAGACGCGGTCGTTTATGGCGTCAGCACGGGTTTTGGCAAATTATCGGATGTTCGCATTCCGCAAAGCGATCTGGCTGAGCTCCAGCTTAACCTCGTTCGTAGCCACGCTTGTGGAATTGGCAATCCACTTTCGGAGCCGGAGGTGCGCGCGATGATGTTGCTCCGCGCCAACGTGCTTGCTCTCGGATTCAGCGGGATCCGCCTCGAAATTGTCGAGATGCTTTGTGAAATGCTCAATCGCCGTGTCTGCCCCGTCATTCCGGAAAAGGGATCGGTTGGGGCCAGCGGCGATCTCGCTCCGCTCGCTCATCTCGCTCTGACTTTGATCGGCGAAGGTGAGGCATTTTCTCAGGGCGAACGAATGGAAAGCCATAAAGTGTTGTCGCGCGCTGGACTTAAGCCTCAGCGTCTCGAAGCAAAAGAAGGACTCGCCCTGCTCAACGGTACGCAGGCGATGCATGCTGTGGGCGGACTTGCTCTTTTGCGTGCCAAACGACTCGCTCGTGTCGCGGATATTGCCGGCGCAATGAGCCTTGAAGCGCTCAAAGGAACCCCTGCCGCGTTTGATTTGCGTTTGCAAGAGGCGCGACCGCACCCCGGACAAAAGGCGGTCGCCAAACATCTGTTGTCGATCTTAGAGGGAAGTGAGATTCGAGAATCGCACCTCAAAGACGATCCGCGAATTCAAGATGCCTACAGCCTGCGTTGCATGCCGCAGGTGCACGGCGCGGTCCGCGGCGCACTGTCACATTGTGAGGATGTGCTCCTGGTTGAATCCGGTTCGGCGACCGATAATCCGCTCGTTTTTTCCGAAAGTGGCGATGTCATTTCAGGCGGCAATTTTCACGGCGCTCCGCTTGCCCTCACGCTTGATTACGCCGCTATCGCGCTCACGGATTTAATGAGCATCAGCGAGCGAAGGATCGAGCGCCTGGTGAATCCGGACATGAACGAAGGTCTGTCCGCGTTTCTTGCTCGGCGTCCCGGGATGGAATCCGGCTTCATGATCGCGCACGTGTCCGCGGCTGCTTTACTCAACGAAGCAAAAGTGCTCGCCCACCCCTCGAGCATTGATAATGTGCCTACATCTGGTGGAAAAGAAGATCACGTCTCGATGGGAATGACGGGCGCATTGAAATTCCGATCGATTATCGACCTCGCGGAAAACTTGGTGGCGATCGAACTGCTCGCGGGTGCTGAAGGTCTGGAGCAGCGACGTCCGCTCAAAGGTGGCGTTGGTGTGGAACGCGCTTTCGCCGCTGTCAGGAGAATCGCGCGCCCACTCACACAGGACCGCCCGCTGTCCGGTGATATTGCGCACGTCGCCGAAGCAATTCGCGGGGGCGATTTCGATAGCGGCTACGAAGAATTATGAGCGGCAAACGAATCATTCACGCCCCACGCGGCAATGAGCGAACCTGCAAGGGCTGGCACCAGGAAGCGGCCATGCGGATGCTCATGAACAATCTCGATCCAAACGTGGCCGAAGATCCTGATCGGCTTGTTGTTTACGGCGGAACAGGCCGCGCCGCGAGAAGTTGGGAAGCGTTCGACGCGATTGTCCGGTCTTTGCGCGAGCTTGAAAATGACGAGACGCTCCTAGTGCAATCGGGAAAACCGGTCGGAAAATTCCGGACACACAACGAAGCGCCTCGCGTTTTGATTGCGAATTCCAATCTCGTCGGCCAGTGGTCGAACTATACGGAATTTAACCGTCTCGAACGCCTGGGCCTTACCATGTACGGGCAAATGACTGCCGGTTCGTGGATTTACATCGGCAGCCAGGGGATCGTCCAAGGCACGTTCGAAACCTTCGCCGCGGCTGGGCGCAAACATTTTGGCGGATCGCTTGAAGGAAAATTTGTTCTCAGTGGCGGGCTCGGCGGAATGGGCGGCGCACAACCGCTCGCCGCTACCATGAATGGCGCGCTATTCTTGGGCGTCGAAGTCGATCCGGCGCGAATCAAGAAAAGGCTAAAGAGCGGTTATTGCGACAAGATCGCGTGGTCGCTCGACGAAGCGCTTAAATTGATCGATAACGCGCGCAAAGATCGACACCCGATTTCAGTCGGCCTCGTCGGAAACTGCGCCGATGTCCTGCCGGAAATCGTAAAGCGTGGCATCGTTCCAGATGTTCTCACCGATCAAACCAGTGCACATGATGCGTTGAACGGCTACGTTCCAAACGGAATGACGCTCGAGGACGCGCTCGCGCTCCGAACGAAAAATCCAGACGACTACATCGAGCGCTCCATGCGTTCGATGGGCATTCATGTTGAGGCGATGCTCGCGCTGCAAAAAAAAGGCGCAGTGACTTTTGATTATGGAAACAACATTCGCGCTCAGGCGAAGAAAGCAGGCATCGAGAACGCATTTGATATTCCCGGTTTCGTTCCAGAATACATTCGGCCGCTCTTTTGCGAAGGACGTGGCCCGTTCCGCTGGGTTGCACTGAGCGGCGACCCCGAAGACATCGCGCGCACCGATCGGCTCGCACTCGAGTTGTTTCCGAAAAACCAGACGCTTGCGCGCTGGATGAAACTGGCGAAAGAGCGGATCCAATTTCAAGGGTTGCCCGCGCGCATCTGCTGGCTCGGTTATGGCGAGCGTGCAGAGTTCGGCGTCGCGATGAATGAACTGGTCAAACGCGGCGAAATCAAAGCGCCGATTGTCATTGGACGCGATCATCTCGATGCAGGCTCAGTCGCGTCCCCCAATCGCGAAACGGAGGACATGCTCGACGGCAGCGACGCAATTGCTGACTGGGCGCTGCTCAACGCGCTCATCAACACCGCTGCCGGCGCATCGTGGGTTTCGATCCACAACGGCGGCGGTGTGGGCATCGGTTTTTCGCAACATGCCGGCATGGTTGTCGTCGCGGACGGCAGTGAAAATTCCAAGCGACGACTCGAACGCGTTCTCACGAGCGATCCGGGAATGGGGGTCCTTCGCCATGCCGACGCCGGCTATTCGAAAGCAATTGAGTTTGCCGCCACGCACAGGATCGACGTCCCGATGCAGCCGCGGGCGCGCGATTAAAAAGGCAAATAAGTAGTTTCAGCGGATATCATGCAAAAACTCATCGAATGCGTCCCCAATTTTTCTGAGGGCCGCGATCTCGATATCATTCGACAGATTACGGCCGCAATTGAATCGGTAGATGGCGTTTCCCTGCTCGATGTCGATCCCGGTGCTAGTACCAACCGGACGGTCGTGACCTTTGTCGGCAGTCCCAAAGCTGCGGTGGAAGCCGCCTTTCGCGGCATTCAAAAAGCCGCGGAACTCATCGACATGCGACAACACAAAGGCGCACATCCGCGCATGGGCGCTACCGATGTCTGCCCGTTCGTCCCAATTAGTAATATCAGTTGGGAAGAAGCAATCGCCTGCGCAAATGAATTGGGAAAGCGCGTGGGTGATGAGCTGAATATTCCAGTCTATCTCTACGAAAAAGCTGCGAAGGATAAATCGCGCTCAAATCTCGCGATTATTCGTGCGGGCGAATACGAAGGCTTCTTCGACAAAATAAAAGATCCGGCATGGAAGCCGGATTTCGGCCCTTCCGTTTTCAATGAAAAAACGGGCGCAACTGCGATCGGAGCACGTGCGTTCTTGATCGCCTATAATGTGAATCTAAACACGAAGGCCGTGCGACGGGCAATGTCAGTGGCTTTCGATGTGAGAGAAAACGGCAGGATCAAAACGGAAGACGGCACGCCGTCCGGAAAACCGGTTCTTGATCAAAGTGGCGAACCCGTCCGCATTCCTGGCATGTTAAAACATGTGAAAGCCATCGGATGGTATGTCGAGGAATATGGCATCGCTCAGGTTTCCATGAATCTAACGAACATTGAGGAAACGCCGTTACATGCTGCGTTTGACGCCTGTAACGAATCGGCAAGCAAACGAGGCTTGCGTGTAACCGGATCGGAGATCGTAGGCATGCTTCCGAAGAAATGTTTGGTTGACGCGGGAAAATATTTTCTTCGTAAACAAAAGTGCTCGGAAGGCGCTTCGGAAGAAGAACTCATTGACATTGCAATCCGCTCCATGGGACTGAATGAATTGAAACCGTTCGACCCAAAAGAAAAGATAATCGAATTCAAGATGGACTCCGCTACTTCGAAGAAATCACTTCTGAACATGAACTTGCGCCAGTTCTGTAATGAGACGCTCAGCGATTCTCCTGCGCCGGGGGGTGGTTCCGTCGCCGCGCTAATGGGTGCGCTAGGCGTTTCACTCGGCGGAATGGTAGCCAATCTTTCGGCCGGGAAACGTGGATGGGACGACAAACTCGACTATTTCAGTGATTGGGCTGTCAAAGCGCAGCAACTGAAAGACGAACTGTTGGTTCTGGTCGATGAAGACACGGCTGCCTTTAATAAGCTGATGGACGCGTTCGCGCTGCCCAAGGATTCGGCGGAAGAAAAAGCAGCACGCGCAGCGGCGATACAGCTTGCAACGAAAGGCGCGGCAGAGATTCCGTTAAAGGTGATGGAAACTGCATCCAAGTCTTACCAACTGCTTTCTGAAATGGCCGAAAAGGGAAATCCGGCTTCCGTCTCGGATGTTGGCGTTGGGCTGCTGGCAGTGCGCGCTTGCGTTGAAGGAGCAGCAATGAACGTAAGAATTAATCTGACCAGCCTGAAAGATGAAAAGTCGAAATCAGCTCTCCTGAAAAAAATTGAACAGATTAGCGCGCAATCGGAATCCGAGTTCAAAAGAATTATTCAGGTTGTTGAAAGCAAGCTCAGTCAATCTTGAAGTCTGTCGCTGTTCTTCACGCATCGCAGCTTGTCACCCTGGCGGGTCCGAACAGACCGCGCGTGGGTCCCGAGATGTCCGATCTGACGATCATTCGGGACGGTGGAATGATCATTCGCGACGGTAAGATCGACCTCGTTGGATCGAGCGCGGAGATCAAAAAAAAAGCGACCGATTGCGAGATTGTTAATGCCGCTGGCCGGGTCGTTTTGCCCGGCTTTGTCGATGCGCACGCGCATCCGGTCTTTGTGGGAAATCGTCTCGACGATTTTGAACGGCGCGCTAAAGGCGAAACTTACGAGCAAATCGGCGCAGCAGGCGGGGGGATTTGGTCAACTGTCGAGAAGACACGCGCGGCAAACGAGACCAACCTTTTCGAGCAATCCAAAAAACACGCGAATTGGTTTTTGAAATGCGGAACGACCACTGTCGAAGCGAAATCGGGTTACGGGCTTACGGTTGAAGATGAGTTGAAGATTTTACGCGTGATTCGGCGGCTGAATGAAGAAACGCCAATTGAGTTTGTCCCCACTTTTTTAGGTGCCCACGCGATTCCGCGTGAATGGCGGCAGTCGGAATATGTCGATCTTGTTATTAACGAAATGTTGCCGCGCGTTGCGTCGGAAAACCTGGGCGAGTTTTGCGACGTGTTTTGCGAGCGCGGCTATTTCGATATCGCGCAGTCGAGGAAAATTTTGACCGCAGCGAAGCAAAGCTGGCTTCGGAAGCGAAAGCAAACACGGCAGATCATTTAGAAAAAATAGACGAGCAGGGGATCGCCGCGCTGAAAGCTGCCAAGGTCCAGCCGGTTTTGCTGCCGGGCTCGGTCTACGCGCTTGGATCGACAGGTTATCCGCGCGCGAGAGAGATGATCGGCGCGGGCCTTGCAGTTGTTATCGCGACAGACTTCAATCCCGGTTCATCGCCGACGGTTTCGATGCCGATGGTTTTGTCGCTCGCTTGCACGCAAATGAAAATGTCGCCAGCGGAGGCGATCACCGCATCCACCATCAATGCCGCATATTCCTTAGGTCGCGGCGACAGGATCGGCTCATTCGAAACGGGCAAGCTCGCCACCTTCTCGATCTTTGATTGCCAAGATTATCGCGAGCTCGCCTATTGGTTCGGCTTTTTTCAGGCGCATTCGGTTTACGTCAGAGGCGAGCGCGTACTAGACAAAATTTAATGCTACAGTACGAGTCATGAAGGTCGAAATTGAAACGCAGCCGGGGTCCGTTTCCACGCTGCAAATTGAGTTGGCGCCGGAAGAGGTTTCGAAGGAATGGGACGCGATCGCGAATAGTTTTGCGCGGTTTGCCAAAATTCCCGGCTATCGGCCCGGCAAAGCGCCGCGTGCGGTGATCGAAAAAAGATTTCGCAAGGAGATTCACGACGAACTGACAAAAAAACTCGTTTCCAGAAGTTACCACGACGCAGTTGAGCAGAAACAATTGCGGGTGGTTTCACTGACGAACGTGGAGGAAGTTCAATTTGGAAACGATAAGTCGATGCGGTTTCGGGCGACGGTGGTAACGGCGCCTGAGTTTGAATTACCAGAATACAAAAATATCCCGGTGCAGTTGCCAGACACGAAAGTTTCCGAGGGGGAAGTTGACGCGGCCTTGGAGCGTTTGCGTGAGCAATCGGCCGATTTTGTCGATGTTCCGGAGCGCGAGCTGCAAATGGAAGATTTCGCGGTGATCGATTTCGAAGGAGCGATCGAAGGCAGACCGATCAGTGAATTTGCACCGAATGCGAGCAAGAACCTCCACGGCGGCAAAAAGTTCTGGCTCCACCTTGCGCCTGAGAATTTCCTACCGCGATTTTGCGAGCAGATCGCCGGTATGAAGCGAGGCGAGACGCGCAGCGTGCAGGCTGAATTTCCAGCGGAGTTTCCAGTGGCCGAGCTTGCCGGAAAGAAGGCGGACTACGCGGTAACGTTAAACGAAATTAAACAGAAGGTCCTTCCACTAATCGACGATGCGTTTGCCGCCAGGCTTGTGCCTGAAAAAACAGTTGCCGACCTTCGCCACATGATCCAACACGACATCGAGCACGAAAAACAACACGAGGTCGAGCGGGCGAAGGAAGCGCAGGTCGTCAAATTTCTCCACGAACACACCGCTTTTGATTTGCCACAGCCGCTTCTAAAAAATGAAACGCGGCGCGCTTTGAACGAACTTGTGCATCGTAACCGCGAGCGCGGCGTTCCCGATGACATTCTCAAAGGCAAAGAAAAGGAACTGGTGGGAGGGGCGGGGTCCCTCGCCGCGCACCGGTTGAAGACGAATTTTATTTTGAGTCGCATCGCCGAGCGGGAAAAGATCGAAGTCTCGCGTGAGGAGCTTGACGCGCGCATCCGCGAAGAGGCCACGCGTTACGACATTTCTGTGGACAAAATGCGCAAGGAGCTCCAGGAACACGACGGCCTGAATAGTCTGACAGAACAGCTCTTGCTCGGTAAGACTCTTGATTTCCTAAAGGCGAATGTTAGCATCGAGAAGACGGAAGAACCCGCCGCCGTGGAAGAAAAATCATGAGTGTATCCAATGAAAATTTGTCGCAATCGGTGCTGGTTCCGATGGTGGTGGAGCAGACCGCCCGGGGCGAACGCAGCTACGATATTTACTCGCGATTGCTCAAGGACCGCATTGTTTTCATCGGGACGCCGATGGACGATCACATCGCCAACCTGGTGATCGCGCAGTTGCTCTTTCTGCAAATGGAGGACTCGAAGAAGGACATCAATATCTATATTAATTCGCCGGGCGGATCAGTAACGGCAGGGCTCGCAGTTTACGACACGATGCAGTTTCTTACCTGCGATGTGACGACCTATTGTCTCGGTATGGCTGCAAGCATGGCTGCGGTTTTGCTTTGCGCCGGCACGAAGGGAAAGCGCTTCGCCCTGCCAAATTCCGATATCATGATCCACCAGGTCTCCGGTGGCGCGCAGGGGGCGGCAAGCGATGTTGAGCGTCAGGTGGATTACATGTTTAAGCTAAAGAAGCGCCTGATTAGCATTATCGCCCAACATACCGGTAAATCCGAAGAACAAGTGCGGCTGGATTCTGACCGCGACTATTATATGTCGGCCGCTGAGGCCAAGGCGTATGGCCTCGTCGATGAAGTGATTAGGTCTCGCAAGGAAGTGAAGCTGCTTGATGGCGCGACGCCGCCCTCTGGCGATCGCTCGGTGGCTGTTGCCGAGGCTGCATTACCGCGCAAAGCCGGGGCATAAGAGCACGCTTTAGAAACAAACATGGCCCGCGCTTCCAACCTCACAATGTGCTCGTTTTGTGGCAAGAGCCATGCCGAGGTGCGCAAGTTGATCGCCGGGCCCGGCGTTTATATATGCGACAGTTGCATTAACGTTTGCAAAAGCATCCTCGACAAGGAGCTCAGTGAGGACGCGAAGCGTCAGTCTTCGAATATCCGCGTACCAAAGCCGGCCGAAATCCGGCGCTCTCTCGATCAGTATGTGGTTGGGCAGGAGATCGCGAAGAAAACGCTTTCGGTCGCGGTGCATAATCATTTTAAGCGCGTTTTGCAGACTCCTGCGGCGCCCGATTCGTCCTCCGCATTTCAGCCTGATCCATTGGCCGACGTTGAAATTGAGAAAAGTAATATCTTGCTGATTGGTCCAACCGGGTCCGGGAAAACGTTACTGGCCAAGACGCTGGCGAAAATTCTTGACGTGCCGTTCTGCATCGCGGATGCGACAACGCTCACCGAAGCGGGCTACGTCGGCGAGGATGTCGAGAACATCATTCTGCGCTTGTTGCAGAATGCGGATTACGACGTCAAGCGCGCGGAGATCGGTATTGTTTACATCGACGAGATCGACAAGATCGGCCGCAAGACTGACAACGTGAGCATCACGCGCGATGTTTCTGGTGAAGGCGTTCAGCAGGCGCTTTTGAAGATTTTAGAGGGCAGCACTTGCAACGTTCCGCCTCAAGGCGGCCGTAAACATCCGCATCAGGAATACATTCAGGTCAACACGGAGAAGATCCTTTTCATTTGCGGCGGCGCCTTCATCGGCCTCGATAAAATTGTTCAAAAACGGATCGGCCAAAAAGTGATGGGCTTTGGCAGCCCCACCCTGGAAGTCGAGGAAGCATTGCGAAAACAAGCTATTCGTCATGTCGAGCCGGAAGATTTGCTCTCTTTTGGAATGATTCCGGAATTCATAGGTCGGTTGCCAGTTGTGAGTTGTCTCGACGCGCTAACTGAGGAAGAGATGGTCTCGATTTTGACTGACACAAGGAATGCGATGGTCAAGCAGTATACCAAGCTCTTCTGGATGGAAGGCGTACGGCTCACCGTAACGAAAGACGCGCTCCGTGCTCTCGCAGCGCAAGCGGTCACAAAAGGAACCGGCGCGCGCGCGTTGCGCTCGATGCTCGAGCGGATCATGCTCGACATCATGTACGACGTCCCGAGCCGCGAAGATATCGCTGAAGTCACGCTTAATCGCGCCGTGGTCGAAGGCAAAAAGCTTCCGCTAATTCGCAAGAAACAAGACAAGGCCGCGTAGCCGCCTTCGGCCGAGCGTTAAAAGCATTACAGGGTTCAAAAGCGTAGAGTCACTTCGCCAGTCCAGCCGGCCTCCCGCGTTGTAACGTTGTAGCTCTTTTAACGATTCACGTCCCTAATGCGTGTCGTTCTCCTCAATACCGGCACAGAGCTTTTATTAGGCGACGTCCAAGATGCGCATCTTGCGTTTATCGCACGCCAGATTTTTCCGCTCGGATTACGCATCGAGGAACGAAGGACCGTGTCCGATGGAGTCGCAACTCGAGAGACTCTCGCGGAAATATTTCCGCGGGCAGAAATTTTGTTCGTCACCGGCGGACTCGGGCCGACCACCGACGATCTCACACGGGAAGCCGCGGCGGAATTGCTCGGGCTAAAATTGATCCGCGATCCCGAAGTGATGTCGGCGATCTCGGAAAGATTTGCGACACGCGGCATTCAATTTACTCCGCGAGTGGAGCGTCAGGCTTTCGTCCCCACCGGAGCGGAAGTCTTACCCAATGAAAATGGCACGGCGCCCGGTCTTTACCTGCGCGCCAATCTTAACCCCCACATCCGTTCGTCTCATCTGTTCTTGCTCCCTGGGCCGCCGCGTGAGCTTCAGCCGATGTTTCGACGATGGGTGATGCCGATCTTGCGTTCGGTTCATCCGCCGTCGAAGTCGTTTGAGTGCCGCATCTATCGCATTACCGGAATTGGCGAATCGCTGGTTGAAGAGGCAATCGGCGAAAAGATTTCAGCAATTCCCGCAGTTGAGCTGGGTTATTGCTCACGACCCGGAGACGTTGATGTTCGAATCATCGGCGAATCCGATCGGATTGAGCGGGCGGATAAAATCATTAGAACAACGCTCGGAAAGTCGATTTACTCTACGAGCGAAGCGACTTTGGAAGAGGTAATTGTGGAACTTCTTACGAAAAGAAGAGAAACGCTTGCCTTGGCGGAGTCGTGCACGGGCGGCCTGCTTGCAAATCGAATTACGAACGTTCCGGGTGCTTCCGCAGTTCTTTTGGCCGCTTATGTGCCTTATGCGAATGAGGCGAAGATTGACCTGCTCGATGTGGATCAAAAACTGATCGAACGACACGGCGCAGTAAGTGAATCAGGCGCGCGCGCGCTGGCAGAAGGCGCGCGGATACGCGCAAGATCGGCATATGCTCTTGCCACAACCGGAATCGCGGGGCCGACCGGTGGCTCATCGGAAAAACCGGTCGGGACCGTTTACATCGCGCTCGCTTCATCGGACGAGACAATGGTGAAAAGGTTTTTCTTCCCGAGTGATCGCAAAACCTTCAAAGAGCTCGCCGCGCAAGCCGGTTTCGATCTTCTGCGTAGAAAATTGCTGTCGATACCGACTCAGTAATCACCTACGTCGACTGGTGTGCCGACTTTGACGTGATCGTAAAATAATTTCGCGCCTTCCGCTGACTCGCGGATACAACCGTGCGAAGCTGGATAACCGGGCAAAATCCCGATGTGCATGCCGACGCCGTCTTCAGTCAAGCGCAGGAACCATTTCATGGTGGCGCCGGCAAAATGGGTTCCGCTTGGCGCCGAATCGATTCGCGCACTGACGCCCGCGCGGACGATACGGCCGAAACTGTCCACAAAATCGCCATAGAGACTGGAGTGATGGTTCGGATCTTTTTCGAGCACATGCATGTGGCCGGTTGGTGAACTGTGGCCGCGCTTGCCCGAGGAAATTGGCCCGTCCGCCGCCAGTTGTTCGCCCATCATTAAATACGCGCGCTGTTTCGGGATCGACACCACGATGCGCGCGTTGTCAGGCGTAAGGTCCCTGAGCACTGACTGATTGATTTTTAGCCGCTCTTGCTTGCGAATGAGATCGGATGCTTTCCGTAAAGGTTGCAACGTCGGCGCAGGACGTATCTGGCTGCTGGCGGAGTATGCCAGTGTGGCTGCCAGCAGCGCGCAGAAATATCTTAGAAGAGTTGCCGGCATAGATCAGCCGCGACTGTAGCTATTTACGCGCTGAATCCAACCTGCTAACCAACGTGATTCGTGCCGCTGGGGAGGAGCGTTTTGCACGCGTCGCTCCAAAACCGTTTTTGCCGAACGGGAAAATTCATTGACTGCTGTGGCGGGTTCGATGCCGTGCATAGCATCAAGCACTTGGAGCAGGCCCCACCCTTCTCCTTGGTATCGCTCTGTGTGCAAAACTCCTTCGCCTTTAAAGTTTACATAATCGGCGAGCGCGAAACAGCCCTCCCGCGTGCTGGCCATGCGCTCGAATTGTTGTTGCACGTTCGCACGATCAGAAGGTGCAGCTTCCGCGAGCATTTTCGGAAGCGCATTCTGTAGTCGCGAAATTAAAAATTCAGCTTGGAAATCGACGGTGTTAGCAAGAAATTGGCGCAATTGGTTCATTGCCGGCGTGTGCTGGGCATGCAGAAATTCGGCGCGAGAATTCCACGGACAAGGAGTCTCTTCGATTTTTAAAAGGAAGGCTGGCAACTTCGCGCCGCGACTCGCGATAAAGCTTACAAGCTTTGGAAAACTTTCTTCAAACGGGCCGCGCTGATTCTTTGGATACCAGATGAAATGACCAATGCCGAGTGAAGCGAAGTTTTCACCTTCATTCCAGGAAGTGAGGCCGGCAATCGTTCCGTTGCATTCATTCTGCCAGATTTTTCTTCCGATCCTGAGTGCATCGCCGTGGGAGAGAACGACTGCGGCAAGGAATTGCGTCCCAGGAGCAATACATGCGAGAAAAGCAAGGGTGCAGAGCATGCGAGATTGGCCGATTTGCCACCGGTTCTGTTTTCTTGACGAGTGAACTTTATCCATTAGCATGCCACTTCCTCCGGCGCTCAATTTAAAGCAAACCCGCGTGGAAAATTCCATCTTATGAAACATCTTATTTTCATTGTTACCGCATGCTCAGTTGCGTTGCCTTTGTTTGGGCAGGAGAAATCGCCGCAGCTCAAAGATCAGAAGGACAAAGTCAGCTATAGCATTGGCCTCAATATTGGGTCCAACCTCAGCAAACAGAATATACCGATCAATCCCGACGTGCTTGCCACCGGCATAAAAGATGCCATCGCGGGAAAACCTCAGCTTACACCCGATCAGGTCAAGGAGACCATGGCAGCATTTGAAAAAGATATGGAACAAAAACAACAGGCAGCGGCGCAGAAGAACGCCTCGGAAGGCGCTAAGTTTCTCGAGGAAAACAAAAAGAAAGAAGGCGTGAAGACGAGGGCAAGTGGACTGCAATACAAGCTGATCAAGGACGGAACCGGAGCCCAGCCAAAAGAGAATGACACAGTGACGGTAAATTATCGCGGCACGCTCATCAACGGTACGGAGTTCGACAGCTCATACAAACGTGGGGAGCCTGCAACCTTTCCGGTCAATGGCGTGATCAAAGGATGGACCGAAGCGCTGCAATTAATGAAAGTTGGATCAAAATATCAGTTATTCATTCCCCCGAATCTTGCATACGGCGAGCGCGCTGTGGGTCCTGATATTTCTCCCAATTCGACGTTGATTTTCGACGTCGAACTGATGGGCGTCAAACCCGCAGGGAGTGCCGCAAGCCCAGCGCCTTCCACATCGCCGAAATAAACGTAGAGCGCGCTCTTGTATCAGGCGCAGAACTAAATGACACGCGCTTGGCACAAGCGCCTCTACATCAAAATCACCGCATGATCACGGCGGCTTCCCAATCGAGCCGCGGCGCGTCGCCCCAAAGATCCTCGAGGCTGTAAAAAGCACGTTTATCTCGATGAAAGACGTGCACGACCACCTGCAGGTAATCGAGCACGATCCACTGACTGGCTGGAAATCCATCAATTGTCGATGGTCGAATCGCGTGGTCCTCTTTTAGGCGCATTTCAATTTCGTTTGCGATCGCTTTAAGTTGCGGCTCGGATGCAGCTGAGCAAATAACGAAGAAATCCGTGAACGTTGAGATGGCGCGCAAATCCAACACCACGATTTCTTCCGCCTTTTTGTTCGAGGCGAGTTCTGCGCAGGTTTTGGCTAGGTTTTCCGCGGTTATTTCACTTGCTCCCGGTAAAGTTTCTGGCGGCGAATAATTTCTTCGACTGCTCTTGGTACGAAATAGCGAATCGACTGGCCCGAGGCAACTCTCTTTCTGATTTCCGTGGCAGAAATGTCGATCGTGCGATGCACAGTTGCATAAGGATGATTGGTTCCACGCGCGGTGCGATCAAGAACAACAAAGCGAACCAGTTTTTCCAGTTCTGCGAAGCGATGCCATTTTCCGAGTGCAGCCACGTTGTCTTCGCCGATGAGATTGTAAATCTCCACGTCACGTTCTCGCCTTCGGATTTCTTCGATCGTGTCAATCGTATAAGAAGGAGGCGGGCGCTGTAGCTCGCAATCATCTACGGCGAATCCCATCTCGCCCTCGATCGCAGCTTGTAACATCGACAGTCGCATCGCTGCGCTCGCGACCGGTGAATCTTTGAACGGTGAAACTGGCGCTGGAACAAAAACTACTTTTTCCAGTCCAAGCCTCTCGCGCGCTTCTCGGGCGAGGATCAAATGTCCGTGGTGGATCGGATCAAACGTGCCGCCGTAGATACCGATTTTTCTCATTCGAGCGGTTTTTTATTTCGCACCGGAGGTGTCGACATCTAAGTTGCGCAAGTTATGGAGAGCGAATCACTTGGTCAACTGATCCTCACCGGGGTGTCCGGAAAAGAACTCGACGTCAAGACGGCGAAGTTGTTTCGGAAAGTGCAGCCGGGTGGATTCATTTTGTTCGGGCGCAACATCGAAAGCGCGACGCAATTGCGCAAACTGATAGACGATCTTCGCGAACTGAGCGCGGTTGAACCGATTATCACAATCGACCAGGAAGGCGGGCGCGTTTCTCGATTGCGTTTGATCGGTAACGAGCCGCCGAACGCGCAGCAGTTGCGCGACAAGGATGATGTCGATCTTATCCGGCAGCACGGCGACATCACCGGACGCTTGCTCCGCGTTTTTGGTTTCAATCTCGATCTTTGTCCGGTGCTGGACATGTCTTTCGACGACAACGCCGACAATTCACTGCGTGGCCGTTGCTATGGTAAAACAGTCGAGCAGGTTGTCCGTAACGCTGGCGCGTTTAATGATGCGATGCGCAAGCAGGGGATCGCGAGCTGCGGCAAACATTTTCCTGGATACTCGGCCGCGAAATCCGATGCGCACTACGAATTGCCGAGGATCGATCGGAGTCGCGAAGAACTGGATCGCGCGGAGCTAGCCGTTTTCCGCGCATTTACAGGTAGGGACAGCTCTCCGGGCCGTCCGACAAATTCCGTGGACAGCCTGATGATCTGTCACGGTTGGTACCGATGTTTCGAACCGACTAGAAAGCCTGCGTCGTTATCGCGTCGTATCGTTACTCAGCTGCTACGCGAAGAGATGGGTTTCAATGGTTTGATCATGACCGACGATCTCGACATGGGTGCAATTTTGAATGAATACAGCCTTGAAGAAACAATTCGTCTCGCCATCGCAGCAGGAAACGATCTCGCCATGATTTGCCATCGAATTCCTGAAATCGAACAGGTCCATCGCATTCTTGACACTTTGCCCCGCGATCAAATCGATCGCGCACAGGAAAGCGTGGCTAGATTCAAGAAAAAATTGACGCCGCCTCATAAATTTTCCGAAGCCGCTTTTCGCAAGATCGACAATGAAATTTGGGACCTTCGCGTCGCCGTTCTCGGCGAAGAACGCGCGAAGCAGCGCAGTCCCGAAGATGCTAAACGCTCGCCAGTGGAAATGTACTAAGCTCCCCTGCGTATGGATCGCGGCCTCAGGACAACGTCGCGGCCGACGAGATAGAGAAGCGCGCACAACACGATGAAAGGAATCAGTGCGAGCAGATCGGAATAGCCTCCGTTGAGGAATGGATTGTGCGCCATTTGCCAATCCTGAATTCGGCGATCGATCTTAGCAACGGCCGGTACCCATTCAGGCAGCAATTCTTTGGCTGCGATCACGATTCCGGTGATCGCGCCGCCGGCGATATAGCCGGAGGCGAGGAGGACGCCGGGGCTCTTGTCGCCTTCGGCAGTCAATTCGATCTCGGACAAATTCTTGTGTCGGAATTTTACGCGCAGATATCGATCGACCAACAGGCGGATCATTCCGCCAATAAAGATCGGGCTGGAAGAGGCCAGTGGCAGATAAACACCCACCGCAAAAGCGAGCGACGGGATGCCACTCATTTCGAGCACGATCGCGATCATCACACCGAGCAGCACAAGTGCCCACGGCAGTTTGCGGCTAAGGATTCCCTTGATGATATAAGACATCAAGGTCGCTTTCGGCGCATCGAATTTCGTTACGCTTGATCCATCCGGACGGATCTTGTGCGTACCGTTAATTCCAGGATCGACAAGGTAAACGGGAACGCCTTCCGGGTTCACCAAATAGCGCTGCGCAGCGCCACCGCCAGGATCGGTTCGTTGCCAGGCCCGATACGTATTTTGATCTGACAAGCCCTGTACACCTCGCAGTTTTTCCACTCGGCCAAGCTCATTGGCTGGCGCGCGCAATTCCGATGTCGCGGACACCGGCACGTAAACCGTGAAGGCATTGTTTAAGAATAGGAGCACGAAACCAAGTGTGAGCGCGGAGGCGAGCGCGCCGAAGAGGATCGCGATTTGCTGAAACCTGGGTGTCGATCCAACCAGAAAACCCGTTTTCAAATCCTGCGACGTCGTGCCGCCATTGGAAGCAGCGATGCAAACGATGCCGCCAATCGAGAGCGCGGTAACGAAATAATGTGGGCCGGTCCAGCCGACGATCAGAAACACTAAACAGGTGAGCAGCAGCGTCGCCACCGTCATTCCCGAAATCGGGTTAGACGATGATCCAATCTCGCCGGTCAATCGCGATGAGACGGTGACAAAAAGAAAACCAAACACCACGATCAGAAACGCGCCGAGCAGGTTTCCGCGCAGATTTAACTGTGGCACAACCATAATGACGGCGATGATTGCAAGACAACCGATAATCACGACGCGCATCGACAAATCACGATCGGTGCGCGGGGCGTGCTCACGCGGACCGTGCTGGCCGAGCAAATCTGCTAGCCCTCCTCTCAATCCGTGCCAAATCGTGGGGATCGACCGAAACAGACTGATGATTCCGCCCGCCGCCACTGCGCCGGCGCCGATGTAAAGGATGTATGCGCCACGAATGTCGTCCGGACTCATTTCACTGATTGGAATTGTTCCCGGTGCCACCGGCGCGGTGGTGTGTTCTCCAAAAAACTTGATTGCCGGAATCAGAACGAGGTAGGAGAGGACTCCGCCGCCGCACATGATCGAAGCGATACGCGGCCCAATGATGTAACCAACTCCAAGCAGTGCGGGTTCGATGGTGGCGGAGATTGAACCGCCCTTAAAAGGCGCTGCAAAAATTTTCTGGGGCGTGTCCTTCCACATCCTAAACGCGCCCATTGCGGCCTGATAAAGAAAGCCGATGCCGAATCCGCTAAAGATGATTTTGCCGCCGCTCGCGGCCTCTTCGTTAACGATCTCAGCGTTTGCGGTAGTATGAGTCTTGTCGGCCACTTCGAGCGATTCCTTGGACGCGGCGGCTTTGAGGACTTCGGCGCAGGCCGTGCCCTCCGGATATTTCAGGACTCCATGTTCAGCGACAATCAGCGCTCGGCGCAGCGGGATCATCATCAGAATGCCGAGCAATCCGCCCAGAATCGCGACCAGCATTACGCGCGCGATTTCGATATCGAACCCGAGAATCATGATCGCCGGCATGGTCACGCCCAGGCCGAAGGCAATCGATTCCCCGGCTGAGCCGGCCGTTTGCACGATGTTGTTTTGCAAAACGTTTGCGTCCCGAAATCCGAACTTTGAGAAGATGCGAAAGATGGTGATCGAAATCACGGCCACGGGAATTGAGGCGCTGACAGTCAATCCAACCTTGAGCACGAGATAAAGCGACGATGCGCCGAAAATCATCCCGAGAAACGTACCGGTGATTAAGTGAGGCCATGTCAGCTCCGGCAATTGCACCGACGGCGGAATGAACGGCTTGAAATTTGCTGCGAGTGGATTGGTCGGCCGCGCGCCGACGATGTCGGGATATTCCTGCGGCGGATTCGCGGTATCGACGGTCGCCATTAGCAGAGAGCTTTCAAAAACGGGTTCAAAGTGCAAGCATCTTCTGCAGTGTAGTAGCGTGATTGACGGCGCTCCACGGAATCAATAACTTCAGCGCGCGTGCATCCGGAATTGGAACAGCTGCTTGTTCTTCAAGATCGACAACAAAAGATCAAACAGATCCAGACCGAGGTAGAAACTTTGCCGCTGCAAAAGAAAAGCCTCGAAGCGCAATTGGCAGCGAGCGTGGCCGGAGTCGAGGTGCTCAAGCAAAAAGCACGAAGGGTCGAAATGGATCGAAAGAAACTCGAGCTCGACGTCGGCACTCGAGCCGAAAGTATCTCGCGTCTTAAAACCCAACAGTATCAAACACGGAAGAACGACGAGTTTCAGGCGATCGGACATGAGATTGAGCGTTATGAAAACGAAATTCGCAAGATCGAGGACGAAGAACTCGAACTGATGATAGAGGCCGACAAGCTGAAAGCCGATCTCGGCGTCGAGGAAAAGAAAGCCGCAACGGTCAAGGAATCAGTCGCGCGCCAGACAGCGGATCTCGAGGCAAAATCAAAAACTTTGGAGTCGCGTCTGGAAGAGCTGACGAAAGAACGCGCGGAGATCGCCGGCAAAATCGACGAAGATTTGCTCGGCCGTTTCGAACGTCTTTTCAAAAGCAAAGGTGACGCGGTGGTTGTCCCGCTGGAACACGAAGTTTGCACCGGCTGTCACATGAAAGTGACCACCCAAACCGCGCATCGCGCGAAAGCGGGGAAGGACATCGTCAGTTGTGACAATTGCGGACGCATTTTGTATGACGCCGCGTAAGATCGACAATCACACATTGAAGCGAAAGAGAATCACGTCGCCATCGCGCACGACGTAATCTTTACCTTCCGTTCGCAGCTTGCCAGCTTCGCGCGCCTTGGCGAAGGAACCGAGCGCCACGAGATCCTCGTAGTGAATCGTTTCCGCCGCGATGAAGCCGCGTTCGAAATCTGAATGGATCGCGCCGGCAGCCTCGGGGGCTTTCTCTCCGGCGTGAATCGTCCAGGCACGCGTTTCTTTCTCGCCGGTCGTTAGAAACGTACGCAGACCGAGCAGATGATAGACCGACCGAATGAGCTGGTTGACACCGCTGTCCTGGACGCCCAGACCACGCAAATATTCCATCGCCTCATTTTCGCTAAGATCGACGAGTTCACTTTCAATCTGCGCGCTGATAACGACCGCTTCGGTCGCGAAATGATGTTGCGCGTAACTCTGGACCGCAGCGATATGCGTGGCTGCGATGTTGTAACCGAGATCGATGACCGCGGCTCCGGTCGGATCTTTCGATCCACAGTCAGCGCCCGCCGCTACAGAAGCTACCGCGAGGTCCGGCTCAGCCACATTGCACGCGAAAATTGTCGGCTTCGATGTGAGGAGAAAAAAACCGCCCGCGATTTCTCTTTCTTCCGGAGTCAACTCAAACGTAATAGCCGGTTTGCCCGCGTCGAGATGCAACAAAAGCTTTTCGACGACTGCGTCCTCGGTTTTCGCGGTTTTCGATCCAGCACGGACCTCCTTTTGCAAACGATCTTTGCGTTTTTGGAGCGACGCGAGATCGGCGAGTACCAGCTCCGTGTTGATCACTTCGATGTCGCGAATGGGATCAATCGTTGCGCTCACGTGATGAACATCCGGATTCTCAAAACAGCGGACAACCTGCACGATCGCGTCCACCTCTCGAATGTGATGCAAGAACTGATTGCCGAGGCCTTCCCCTGCGCTCGCACCTTTCACGAGGCCAGCAATATCGACGAACTCGATCGCCGTCGGCACGATCTTTGCCGAGTGCGATATCTCGGCGAGTTTTGTTAGGCGTGGATCAGGCACAGTGACGATGCCCACGTTTGGGTCAATCGTGCAAAAGGGATAATTCTCGGCCGACGCCTTGTGGGTACGGGTGACGGCGTTAAAAAGCGTTGATTTGCCGACGTTCGGCAAACCCACGATACCGGCACTTAACATAAAGATTTATAGGGGCGGTCTATGACCGCTGAAAAATTTTGGATGCGACCCCGAATGCTTTCGAGGCCGCTACAATTAATATCGGGCCGGCGGGATTTGAACCCGCGACCTCTTGAACCCCATTCAAGCGCACTACCAAGCTGTGCTACGGCCCGATTTGTGGCAAACTATTCACCAACCTTAGGCAAATCGCCACCGATGAGGACAGCTCCCAAAATATTGCATCCCTGCGCATGCGGGTTGGCATTTCTCTGCGTGATTGGGTTAACGATCCGCGCGTTAGCCATAAATGTTAGAGAGCAAACAACGATAACCGGTCAATTACCTGCGACTGAAAAGATTCGCGCAGTCCGGCTCAACCAAGATGCGTTCGACTACGCCAAAGAGCTGATTAAGGAGGGACACGTTGTAGCGGATAGCCGAGGTGCATGGAATCAGCACCAACCTTCAGCCGAGGAAGAGAACGAATTCATTCGTCTGCACGGATTCGGAGAATATGCAAAATGGCACCTCGGAATCGACGCCGCGCACGGCGAAAAGACCAAAGCACAATATAAATTTCCCTATGGCGATCTCAAAAACGTCCATCGTTGCGCTCTTCTCGCTATAGAAAGCAGAGCCGCCCAATACAAGCATTACGGCATCGAAAATGCCGCACTCGAACTGCGTAAGAGAATTAGTGCGAGTAGCAGAGACCGATAGAAGCTTGATTGAGATAGAGCGCGCGGTCTGCGACTCATCTCGACCTCCAGGCAGTCAAAAAAGCGTCGATCAATTCCGGCAGCTCGTCGCTATAGCCGCCTTCGAGAACCGCTGCGGTAGGAATCCCGATCTTACGCAGCCAATTGCCGAACTTCGCGAAGTCTTCTTGTTCTAGTGTCATCTGCACGAGTGGATCGCCCGAGTAAGCATCGAAACCGGCCGAAACAAGAATCAGATCAGGCTTGAATGCGATCAGATTTTCCAGCGCGCGTTCCGCAAGATGGACATGCTGCGCTCGCGGCGTGAAAGGACCCACCGGATAATTGTCGATGTTCGCAAACGATTTCGCGCCCGTTCCAGGATAAGCGGGAAATTGGTGAATGGACGCAAATCTGATTTGTGGATTATTCGCAACTATCGCTTCTGTGCCGTTGCCATGATGCGCGTCAAAATCCCATATCGCGACACGCTCTGCCCGGTTCGCGAGGAGAGCTAAAGCGGCAATAGCAACGTTATTTAAATAACAAAAGCCCATCGCGCGGTCGCGCGTCGCATGATGCCCCGGCGGACGCATTAAGCTAAAAGTATGCTGACCGCTCACTGCTGCGCGCGCAGCTTCCATTGCCGCGCCAGCAGAGCGCAATGCGTGTTCGTAAATATTCGGATAAGCCGGCGTATCCGTGTCGAAATCGCGGATGGCCATCTTTATTCGCGCGATGTGGTCGGGGGAATGGACGCGCAATAGTGCGATTTCATCGGCAACCATCGGCTCGCGCCATTCCCACTCTGGATGTCGATTTTTCAATATCGCGACCGAGCCTGTGATTCGTCCTGGCCGTTCCGGGTGTCCCGGGCTGGAATATTCCACGCAACGCGGATCGTGAAAAATGATCATCGAGGTTGCAAGCTGACCCTCGAACGCATATTCGGCTACGACTATGCTAAACGGCCAGAAAATTGTCGTCGTGGTGCCGGCCTACAACGTTCCTCAAGCGATAGAGCGAAGCAGTTCCCAACGGTCCAAGCGGAAACGCAGGGCAGTTGCGAGACAACCGAAGTCGTAACGCACGCTTCTCTAGTGGAAATTGATCGACTATTGCGAAACGCCCGCGCTGATACAAGAGAACCAGCAGCCCGCAGTTCGCTTATCTCACAACGTAGTGGCCGTGGACCCAGACTCTTCGACCGTAACGCGATGTCCAATGTCCCGGCCTCCAGACGTAATAGGAGCGGCCCACGTAATAACCAGCGCCGCGATTATAATACGGCCGATCGCCAACCTCGACCGTAACGGAGCCCGGGTAAGCTGCATACCCCGGACCGTAGCCTGCGCCATACGGCCCGTAACCGCCGTAATATGGTCCGTACCCAGGATAAGCAGTATAAGTCCCTTCACATCCGCCTGCACCGAGCGCGACAGAAATCAGAAGCAACAGCAATGCCGACCATTTCAGTCTCGTTTTTGTTCCCGCTCCTGCGGAAAATGTTTTCGCCTCTGCGTGTTTAACAATATTCGTTATCATAATAATGATATTCGGATTCAAGTGAGTTTTCACGCGCCTCTCCATGGTAGAAGCGTCAATTTTCCTCGAGCAGTTCTACATTGGCCGGGAATCGCCGTCACGATAAATGTGACGCAACAGAATCCCGCGATGTTTATCTGCTAAGACGACGCGTTAAACCACGCCTTGGTCGAGCATGGCATCTGCAACTTTAACAAAACCAGCGATGTTCGCGCCGACGACAAGATTACCCGGCTGCCCGTACTCAGTGGCAGTTTCCCAGGCATTTTTGTGGATCGTTAACATGATGTGACGCAAACGCGAATCGACTTCTTCGCGTGGCCAGGGCAAACGCATCGAGTTTTGGCTCATCTCCAATCCGGAAGTGGCTACGCCACCGGCATTCGCGGCTTTGCCGGGACCGAAAAGGATTTTTCTCTCGAGGAAAAGATCGACACCCACTGGGACAGTCGGCATGTTGGCTGCTTCGGAAACCAAATAGCAACCGTTCTCGACCAACTTCCTGGCGTCTTCGCCTGTGATCTCGTTTTGCGTGGCGCATGGAAACGCGCAATCGCATTTGATGCTCCAGGGGCGCTGGCCTTCCACATATTTTGCGCGAAATTTTTTGGCGTACTCGCCGATGCGCCCGCGCCGCACGTTCTTGATGCTTTTGATCCAGGCCAGTTTTTCTTCGGTAATGCCGTTCTTGTCGTAAATAAAGCCGCTGGAATCGGAGATGGTGATCGGCTTCGCGCCGCACTCGATTAATTTTTCCACGGTGAATTGTGCGGCGTTCCCGGCTCCTGAAACCGTGCAAATTTTGCCCTCGATGGTTTGATCGCGTGTTTTAAGCATTTCCTGTGCGAAATACACTGCGCCGTAACCGGTCGCCTCCGGTCGCATGAGCGAGCCACCCCAATTGAGCGCCTTGCCGGTCAACACCCCGGTGAATTCGTTAGCAAGCCGTTTGTACTGGCCAAAGAGATACCCGATCTCGCGACCGCCTACGCCGATATCCCCGGCCGGCACATCGGTATGGGGACCAACGTGACGGAAGAGCTCGGTCATAAACGATTGGCAAAAACGCATGACCTCGGTGTCAGATTTCCCTTTTGGATCGAAGTCCGCGCCACCCTTGCCCCCGCCCATCGGCAGTCCCGTGAGAGAGTTCTTAAAAACCTGTTCGAATGCGAGGAACTTGATGATGCTGGCGGAGACGGTTGGGTGAAAACGCAAGCCGCCCTTGTAAGGTCCAAGAGCGCTGTTCATCTGGACGCGAAAACCGCGGTTTACCTGGATCTGGCCTTTGTCGTCGATCCATGGGACGCGGAACTGGATTATCCGCTCCGGTTCGACAAGGCGCTCAAGAATTTTGCCATCGCGATACTTCTTGTTGCGCTCGACCACCGGTCTGATCGACTCAAGCACTTCGGTTACCGCCTGAATGAATTCGGGCTCGTTGGGGTTACGCTTTCTTACGATATCAAGAACTTCCTGAACAAGAGCCATAAGTGATTTTGTTTTTTGGCGATTATTATCCTTGCCGCCGTGCGAAAATGCTGGTGCGCGATGCAGGGTTCGAACCTGCGACTTCTTGCGTGTGAAGCAAGCGCTCTACCACTGAGCTAATCGCGCGAATTTTCAGAAGGCCAGAAAATAGAGAGGGCGCAGGGCCGCGCAAGCGTGGCGGGCACTTCGCCCGCCAAGTTTTTAGTTGGTCGACAAGCGGGGCGCTTGCTCTACAAGCCACGCCGTTTTATTTAGAAGAATGTCCGAACACAAAATTACTCTCACTTGGAAACGCGGCGATACGCCGTTCGAGTATCAGAAATATCCACGCGATCATACTTGGAAATTTGAGGGCGGGCACGAGATGCAAGCATCGGCTGCGCCCGCTTATCTCGGCAACCCGAAGCTTGTCGATCCGGAAGAAGCGTTTGTCGCGTCGCTCTCGGGCTGTCACATGCTGACGTTCCTCGCGATTGCGTGCAAAAAAAAGTTCGTGCTCGATGATTACGTCGATGAAGCAGTTGGCTTCATGGAAAAGAACGCAGAAGGCAAATTAGCGATCACGCGCGTTGTTCTCCGGCAAAAAACAAAGTTCTCCGGCGACAAGCAACCGACGGCGCAAGAGCTGAAAGAAATGAATCATGCCGCGCACGAGCAATGCTTCATCGCGAGTTCGGTGAAAACCCAAGTCACGATCGAACCGCAAACATAACGGCGACATGGTCAATTGATTTGGAGGGACGACCTCTGTGCCGTCCCATTTTTTGATTGCGCTTCCGGCGAGCGCGGCGCAGCGCGCCTCTCATTTCTTTGCATTGAATCTGTATAATCTGCGCTAATCTGTGCCCGAAAATGAATAAGTCCCCAGACGCGCATCGCATGGAAAAGATTGTCAGCTTGTGCAAGCGACGCGGCTTCATTTTCCAGTCGAGCGAAATCTACGGCGGCCTGAATGGCTGCTGGGATTACGGCCCGCTCGGGGTCGAGCTGAAGCGCAACCTGAAGAACTATTGGTGGCGCGTGATGGTGCACGAGCGCGACGACGTCGTTGGGATGGACGGGTCAATTCTGATGAATCGCGCCGTCTGGAAAGCCAGCGGCCACGAAGACACTTTCACCGACCCGATGGTTGATTGTCGATCTTGCAAAGCGCGGTTACGTGCCGATCAGCTCGTTGAGAAAAACGGAATTAAGCAATGTCCGAATTGTGGCGGCAAAGACTTAACTACGCCACGTGCCTTCAATTTGATGTTCAAAACCTTCGTCGGCGCGACTGAGGATGAATCGTCGCTCACTTATCTTCGGCCCGAGACAGCGCAGGCCATCTTCGTTCAATTTAAAAATATTCTCGAAGTTTCGCGCAAGAAATTGCCGTTTGGCATTGCGCAAATTGGCAAGGCGTTTCGCAACGAAATCAATCCGCGCAATTTTACCTTCCGGTCTCGCGAGTTCGAGCAGATGGAGCTGGAATATTTTTGCCGGGCAGAGGAGGGGATGCGGTGGCTCGATTACTGGAAGGAGGAGCGGCTCAAGTTCTACGAGAACATCGGCATCGCGCGCGACAACTTGCATGCGCTCACGGTGCCCGACGAGGAGCGCGCCTTTTATTCAAAAGGGACGTACGACATCGAATACGATTTCCCCTTTGGACGACAGGAGCTCGAAGGTGTCGCCTATCGCACCGATTACGATTTATCGCAGCATCAAAAAGCGAGCGGGAAATCGCTGGAGTATTTTGATGAAGAAACCAAGCAAAGATTTATCCCGCATGTAGTCGAGCCGAGCGCCGGCGTGGACCGCACAGTGTTAGCGCTAATCTGCGAAGCATATTCGGAAGACGAGGCGCCGGACGAAAAAGGAAAAATGGAAACAAGGATCGTGTTGCGATTTCATCCACGGATTGCGCCGATCAAATGCGCGGTCTTCCCGTTGCTAAAAAACAAGGAGCCGCTGGTCGCGAAAGCGAAAGAGATTGTCGCTCTTCTTCGCCCGCATATGTACGTCTTTTATGACGAGGTCGGTGCGATAGGACGACGTTACCGTCGCCAGGATGAAATTGGAACGCCATTTGGCGTGACGGTTGATTTCGAAACACTCGGCGAAAAAGATCCCGCTTTGCGGGATACGGTAACGCTGCGTGACCGCGATTCCATGAAACAAGAGCGTGTTCCAGTTAAGGATCTGCCGGGCATTTTGGTTTCGCGCATCTCTTAATGGATCTGGAGCAGTTTCGCGAATACTGCTTGAGCAAAGTCGCAGCTACGGAAAGCATGCCATTTGGAGAAGGTGTTCTCGTCTTCAAAGTTGCCGGCAAAATCTTCGCGCTAGCCGCGCTCGATGAGATTCCAGCAACGGTGAATTTGAAATGTGATCCCGATGTGGCGCTCGAGTTACGCGATCGATACGAACAAGTCCGACCCGGTTATCACATGAATAAAAGACATTGGAACACGGTCGAGATCGATAGTGGAATCCCGGAAGCAGAACTGCGCAAAATGATCAAGCACTCGTACGACTTGGTCGTGCGCGCTTTACCGAAAGCGCAGCGTGATCAGCTTGCAAGCCAGAAACGATCTCGACGTTGAATCAGTGCGGCGCTGGATGAAGCACATCGCGCAGGTGTACTTCGCCAACATCCAGCTGCAATGCATCTCGCGCGACGTGGAGGAAACTATCGGGCAGATCGGTTAGCGCGACTTCCAAACCACCCGAAGTCCCCGACGACGTGCGCAATTGTTCTCGATCCAAAAGTTCTTGTACGGCGGCCGCACAGTTGCGGGCGGAATCCACTAATTTCACACTGTCGCCGAGCGCGCGAGAAAGTGCGTCGATCAGCAATGGATAATGCGTGCAGCCGAGGACTAGTGTGTCAACTCCTTCCCGCACAAGCGGCTCAAGGTAACGCGCGATAATCTGGTCGGTCAGATCGTCTTCGAGCCAGCCTTCTTCGATGAACGGAACGAGCAATGGGCAAGCGCGCACGGAGATGTTGATCTCGGGATCGAGTTCGCGCAGCGCTTTCTCATACGCGCCGCTTTTGATCGTTGCACGCGTTCCGATTATGCCAATATGCCGATTGCGCGTCGCGGCGACAGCTGCTTGCGCGCCCGGCTTGATCACGCCAACGACTGGAACGGACAGAGTTTTCTCTAGTTTCGGCAACGCCACCGCCGACGCCGAGTTGCATGCGATCACAATGGTTTTCACGCCTTCGTCGACCAGCATGTCTGTCATCTCGATGCTGTAACGCTCGACTGTGCTCGCACTTTTCCCACCATACGGAACGCGCGCCGTGTCACCGAGGTAAAAAATCTTTTCGTTAGGAAGCAGGTCGCGCAGCGCCTTGACAACGGTAAGTCCGCCAATTCCGGAATCAAAAACGCCAATCGGACGCGAATCGCTCATGCAGCGGGAACGTGGCGGTGTAGCAGCCGGCCCGCAACCCGATTGTGCCGCCGGGCTCACGGCTAGAAAGTAGCGGCGCATACCAGAGTCAGTCGAGAAAAGCACTTGTCATTGTGCAATCCATCAGCGCATCCTGACCACATGCTGACGAGCCAAATTAGTCAGTCATCCTGTGGAGAGGGAAGGAATTTCTCTTTATTCGTCGCCGCCTTGAGAGTGAGTCCGGAAAATAGATATGACCGAAGCTAAAGTGATCGAAGGGCCCCGATGAAACAGCGACGCCTGAATTTATGTTTGTTATCCTTGATTGGTTTCTGTGGATTGGTTTTGCGTTCTCACTCCTCACTGATGGGAGCGGAGGAAACGCCCACGTCTTCGGGAACGCCTGCCGCGAAAGGCGGGGCCGAGCATCCTTCCGTGCGCGCGGTGGGAGTGCACAGATGGAATGACGAACAACGAACAGCCAACGTCATTTACGCGCAACGCGGCGACGAGATTTGGGTCGACATTATTAATTTCAAGGACTGGGTCAATTCCCTTGGAGACAAGAAACCCCAAAATCACGAGATAAAAGATCTCATCCTTTATCTCGATCATTTCCCGCTCCTGGGCGTTTCGCCAACTTATTGGTACGAAGGACAGGAATACACGGACAAGTCCGTCGAATATACAAGGACGACGGTCGGTTTTTCGCTCGTCCGCAATGACAGCTCGAAGCCCGGATGGTCGCACCTGCTCAACCAACCGGTGCTCAACCGCAAGGTGATCGTGTCGGTGGGATTCGCTAATGGCGAGGAAATCGATTCGTGGGTGAATCCCAAACAAGTTACCGAAAAGGATCAACAGTTTTATTTGACGGTCATTCCGAAGTTTCGCACTGCTTTTGGCTTGATCGTTATTCTCGGCGCGCTGATCGCCTTTCTAGCGCTGGCCCGACACACCCATATTATTCGCGATGCGGCCGCACCGCGCCGGCCAGACGGCCAGAGGCCTTACAGCCTGGCACGCGGACAGATGGCATTCTGGTTTTTTCTCGTGATCGCCTCTTATTTCTTTCTTTGGATCGTGACCGGCGACATGGACACACTTAACACCTCGGTGCTGGGATTGATCGGGATTAGTGCAGGCACGGCATTGGGCTCCGCTTTCGTCGACGCCAGCAAACCAATTTCGGCCGACTCTTCCGGCAATCAGCCGATCGTCGATGTCACGCGGCCACACCTCGAAGTAATGGCGGAGCTGAAGAAACTGCGAGCCGACACTCAAAAAGAACTGGAGGCTCTGCAGAAAGCACGCGCCTTAATATCCCCGTCGGACAAGCACGCGCTGGACGACAATGAGCGGCAGCAAAATGAAGTGCGGGAACGGCTCGCGAATTACCGCTGGCAAAGTGCCTACTTTGCATGGCCGACGTGGAAAGGGGTGATGTATGACCTGCTCGCGGAAAACAACCTGATCAGTTTTCACCGCTTCCAGATCTTTGTCTGGACACTTATCCTGGGAATAATGTTTGTCGCAAATGTTTACAATGAATTGGCGATGCCGCAGTTCAGCGCGACATTGCTTGGTCTGCTCGGAATCAGCGCTGGCACTTATGTCGGCTTCAAGCTCCCTGAAACTAAAGCGCAGTAATCTCAAAGACTTGGGGGCAATCCTGGCAGCAGCCTCGTGTCAGTTAAGTCATCTTATTAATCCAAAAAGGCTTGCGCATCGTTCTTCGAAGCAATGGAAACGAAGATAGACGGCTAACACGGTCTCTGTCGTTCTTGCAATCGGAGCTCCCTCTTGGATGATTCATCGCGATGGCTGAGCTTCCTAAAACGTACGATCCAAAATCGGTCGAGCCCAAGTGGTATGCCCGCTGGGTCGAGAATCACGATTTCGAAGCCAATCCGCGCTCGTCGAAGCCGGCTTTCTCAATCGTGATGCCGCCGCCGAATATCACCGGTGTTTTAACGCTTGGTCATGTGTTGAATAACACGATCCAGGATATTCTCGCGCGTCGCGCCCGCATGCTCGGCTTCGAGGCCCTCTGGCTGCCAGGCACCGATCACGCCGGTATCGCTACGCAAACCGCCGTCGAAAAAGATTTGCTGCGAACTGAGAAAAAGACTCGCCATGAGCTTGGGCGTGAAGAGTTTGTGCGGCGAGTATTGGACTGGCAGGATAAGCATGGCGGCATCATCGTCGAACAACTCAAACGCTTGGGTTGTTCATGCGATTGGTCACGACAACGCTATACCCTTGACGATGATTATGTCCATGCCGTCCAGAAGGTTTTTGTCGATCTTTATCGCAAAGATCTAATCTATCGCGGCCGCCGGATGATCAATTGGGATCCGGCAGCGCAGACTGCCCTCTCAGACGAAGAAGTCATTTCCAAGCCGCAAAAGGGAAACCTGTATTACGTCCGCTATGAAATCGCGGATGAGCCCGGACGTTTCATTGAAGTGGCGACGACCCGACCGGAAACGATCATGGCCGATACGGCCGTGGCGGTCCATCCGAACGACAAACGATACATCGATCTAATCGGCAAACAGGCGAGGCGTCCACTGGCACACGAAAAAATTTCCATTATCGCCGATGAAGCGATTGATCCGGAGTTCGGCACCGGCGCCCTAAAGGTGACGCCTGCGCACGACACAGTTGACTTCGAAATTGGACAGCGTCACAACTTGCCCGTTGTCGATGTTTTGACGTCGGATGGCCGGATCAATTGTCCCGCCGTTCCTGAATTGCACGGGCTTGATCGATTCGAAGCGCGCAAGAAAGCCGCCGAGTTATTACAGGAAAAGGGTCTACTTTCGAAAACCGAGCCGTACGAAAACAATGTTGGTTTTAGCGACCGCAGCGAGGTGCCGATCGAGCCGCGTTTGAGCGAGCAATGGTTTCTCCGTTATCCGAAAACTCAAGAAGCACTTGCCACGGTGCGCGATCATTTGATCCGTTTCTTTCCGGCGCATTGGGAAAAAGTTTACGCACAATGGCTGGAGAACATTCAAGACTGGTGCATCAGCCGTCAGGTTTGGTGGGGACATCGGATACCGGCGTGGTATCGCAATCAGAGGTCGGAGGTCAGAGATCACAAGCCAGAAATTTATGTCGGCATCGAGCCGCCGCCGAATCCTGAAAACTGGATGCAAGATCCAGACACGCTGGACACGTGGTTCTCATCATGGCTTTGGGCATACGAGACGATGGACGAGGAAACGCGGAAGAAATTTTATCCGACCTCTGTTCTCGTGACTGCCCCGGACATCATTTTCTTCTGGGTCGCGCGCATGATCATCGCCGGCCTCGAATTCAAACCGGGAAAATCCGAGCGCGATGAAGATAACATTCCATTTCGCCACGTTTATTTCACGGGACTCATTCGCGACAAGCAGGGCCGCAAGATGTCGAAGAGTCTTGGCAACTCGCCCGATCCACTGGCGTTGATCGGCAAGTACGGCGCCGACGGCCTGCGGTTTGGCTTAATGCGGATCGCGCCGAGCGGGCAGGACATTCGCTTCGACGAAAAACAAATCGAGGAAGGTCGCAACTTCGCGACGAAGCTTTGGAACGTGGCACGCTTTCGGCAAATGCACGGGCCGAGCGATGCCGCGCCGAGGATCGACAACAAAAAATTGTCGATCTTCGCAATCGAAGTGCTCGCACGCCTAAACGAGACGATAAACGCAGTTGATGCAGCGTATCGTGAATATCAATTCAATACGGTGGCGCAGCAGCTTTACGACTTTGTCTGGAACGATTATTGCGATTGGTTCGTTGAAGAGGCTAAATGTGACATTTTTGGAAGCAATGAATCGCGCAAAAAGAATGTGCTCCTAGTTATGGATTATGTGTTGTCAGCAATTCTTCGATTGCTGCACCCGTTTATGCCATGTATCACCGAGGAGCTCTGGACGCTTCTGGGACTCGCTAAAGGGAGTGATGCGATTTCCATTCAGTTTGCGTTGTTGCCTCAGATTGTTTCTTTGGGGGATGAAGAACAAGTCCGGTCTGCACGAGCCGCAGCGTCCGGGATTCACGATCACGTGAGGGCTCATCGCAATGCTCGTGCCGTCGCAGGAATCCCTGTCAATAAATCGCTGCCAGTTGTAATCCGATTTGATCAACACCTGCCTGACATCGAAGAGGAGCTTGAGACCTTGCAACGGTTGCTGTCCGCGAAACCTCTCAAACTCACCGATGTATTTGCATCCGTAACCGGGGTCACAGCAGTGAGTACAATAGGGGAATCGATGGTCGAGATCACTCACGACAACAAAAAGGCCGAGAAGGGAAGGCTCGATAAGGAAATTGCAAGAATCGAAAAGGAATTGCGAACAGCCGACGACAAGTTGAGAGACAAGTCGTTTGTCGAGCGCGCGCCCGCCGTTGTCGTAGAGGAGCATCGGCGGCGGCTAAGAGATTTCACCGCACAACTGGCAAAGCTGAAGCAGGCGCGGGCAGGCCTGAATTAAAGATGATTTTGTGCTCGTCGACTTTGGCGCCGCGTTTCTGGAAGAACTCTTTTAGTTCCGGCGTGTAAAACGTTCCATCGTATTCGCGATTCAGCTCCAGCCAGACGCGACCACGTGGGGTTAGATATTTGGAAAGATCATCCAGAAAAAACTTCCATTCCGGCACACGCCAAAGGTTCGCTTGTTTATGATTGTTGAAACAGATCATAAACGCGGTGATGAGATCGAATTTAGCTCCGAGATCGGGGAGGGGAGTAAAAGGCTCAATGCACGAAATAACGCGACGGACTCCGAGCAGGCGTGTGATTTCGGCAAACATCGGGAGGTAATCCACGTCGAGACCAAGTCCCTTATGCCCGAGCAGCTGCGCGATGTGGAGAAAATATCCTGCGCCGCAACCAAGATCGAGAATGCGCTTGGGGCGCAACAAATCGAGTTCAATTTCGCGAATGCGGCGAATGTTGATGTCGATCCAGCGTTCGAGGTCGAGATATTTCGGCCAGTCTTCGCCCGGATCTTCGACAGCGTAGCGCTGGCGGATTTCCCGGAAATTTGGCCCATCAATCGTTTCAATAACCCGGGCGGATTCGAGTGGGAAGCGGGTTCGATGGAAAAACCTTCGCGTATGTTTTCTTGCGCTGGCTAATCCTTGACCGGTTATGAGTTTTTTAATTTTGTGACTGAACCGCATACGCAGATGCATCGCACGTTGTGGCGCGGTGCTAAAACTTCAACTAAATTCCATTCCGGATGAGTCTTTGGAAAAAACTGCTCTGGTGCGCCGTGACGCTGGTCGGTGTGGCGGCGGTTTGGGTGCTTGCTCTTTCGCAGGGCGAACAAATCAGCGCGCTCTGGATTATTGTGGCGGGGCTTTGCGCAACTTCCATTAGCTACCGTTTCTATAGCAAATGGCTGGCAGCAAAAGTACTTGTGCTCAATGACGAGCGGGCTACCCCAGCTGTGCTGCATAACGACAGCAGAGATTACGTCCCGACTAATCGTTGGATGGTTTTCGGGCATCATTTTGCGGCAATCGCCGGTCCGGGACCGTTGGTCGGCCCGGTGCTGGCAGCGCAATTTGGTTTTCTGCCCGGCACGCTCTGGATCTTGATCGGCGCAACGCTCGGCGGCGGCGTTCACGATATGATCGTTCTTTTCGCCTCGATCCGACGCCGCGGCAAAACACTCGGGCAAATGGTGAAGGAAGAGATCGGCCATGGAGTAGGTGCGCTCGCGCTCATCAGTGTGCTGGCGATAATGATTATCTTACTGGCCGTGCTAGCGTTGGTCGTCGTTCAAGCGCTCGCGCAAAGCCCGTGGGGCGTTTTCACAATCGCGATGACCATCCCTATCGCTCTGATTATGGGTGTGGGCTTGCGCACGGGAAAAGTGAATGTGATTGCGGTCACGATTTTCGGGTTGCTCGGGCTGGCGTTTGGCGTGTGGGGCGGACAGTTTCTCGCGCATTTTCCAGCAATTGAAACGTGGTTTAGACACGACCAGAAATGGCTCGCATGGGCGATCATGATCTACGGATTGGCGGCGTCGGTCCTGCCAGTGTGGATGCTGCTCACACCGCGCGATTATCTGAGCACGTTTTTGAAGCTGGGTACTGTAGCCATGCTCGCCGTCGCCGTGGTGCTGATCAACCCGACATTGCAAATGCCGGCGATCACAAAATTCATCGATGGCAGCGGCCTCGTATTTGCCGGTCCAGTATTCCCTTTTGTATGTATCACGATCGCCTGCGGCGCGGTCTCAGGCTTTCATTCTCTGATTGCCTCAGGGACGACGCCAAAAATGGTGCGACGCGAATGCCGAATACGCAGTATCGGTTATGGCGCAATGGTGACCGAAATGATGGTTGCGCTTATGGCGATGATCGCGGCGTGCGTATTGCTACCCGGCGAATACTTCGCAATCAACACGAAGGGTGCACCTACGGAAGTGGTGGCAAAAGTCTCTGCGGCTGGCTTCCCGGTAAACGAAGCAGAAATGCAGCAGCTCGCCACGAATCTCGGCGAGTCCACGATGTTCAATCGCGCGGGCGGGGCGCCGACTTTCGCCGTTGGTATGGCGCACATGTTTGCACGAATCTCCGCTGGCCCAACCGCGCTGGCGCTCTGGTATCACTTCGCGATCATGTTCGAGGCGCTGTTCATCCTCACGACGATTGATGCCGGAACGCGGGTGGGGCGGTTTTTGCTTCAAGATTTCCTGGGTAATCTGTGGAGACCGCTTGGTAACACGCGTTCGTGGAGCGCGAATCTTTTCTCAAGTGTGTTACTGGTGTCGGCATGGGGTTGGTTTTTGTATGAGGGAGTTATCGATCCGCTTGGGGGCATCAACTCTCTTTGGCCGCTCTTTGGATTGGCCAACCAATTACTCTCAGTAGTCGCCCTCTGCCTCGGCACGACGATCCTGATTAAAATGCATAAAACCAAATACGTTTTCGTGACGCTGTTGCCGCTTGTCTTCATGTGTGCGGTCACGTTCTCAGCTGGTTATCTGAAGGTCTTTTCGGCCGATCCGAAGCTGGGTTTTTTGAGCGGCGCACGATCGTTTGTGGCTGAGGCTGCAGGAGTTGTCGATCCAAGCAAAACGGCCGGTTTGATACGGCAAGCAGCCGTCTGGCGATTCGATGCGCTGGTAGCTCTTTTCTTCCTCGTGCTTGTACTGCTGATCGTACTCGGCTCCGCCCGGCAATGGTGGCAGCTTCTACGCGGGAGTAAGCGTGTGGTTTTGCACGAAAGCGAGTTCGTGTCGATCAGCGCTGCACAACTCGCAGAGTTTTAACCTCCCGGATTCGAGCCGTTATTTATAAACATCTGGCCGCCGATGAGCGAAAACTTCCATCTGGCTTCGCACAAATTTCACCGCGTCTTCTGAAATTTCAGCCTGGATAAGCTCTTCGCGATCCTGAGAGGCAGCTGCGATGATGACACCGTAAGGATCGATGATCCTTGACCTGCCGCAGAAGGAGACGCCATCGTCGTTACCGACTCGGTTCGCCACAATCATGTAACTCTGATTCTCGATCGCTCGCGCCGTGGCCAGTGTTAGGAAATGTTCAATGCGCGAAAAAGGCCAGGCAGAAGAAACGATGAAAGAATTGACATTGTTTTCCACCGCGAGCTTTCGATATAGCTCTGGAAATCGAAGGTCGTAGCATATGCTGAGTCCGAAACATAGCCCGGCAAACGCGAAACTGGTCAACTCATTGCCGGGAGAAAAACACTTGTGCTCTTCAACTGGCGCGTGAGCAAACAAATGGGCCTTGCGGTATTTGGTCACAATTTCCCCGCGCGCATCGATAAAAATCTGAGAATTGTAAATCGATGTTCCATCACGCTCCGCAACGCCGCTGACGATCGCAATCGAAAGGGTCTTTGCGATTCTTTGAAGCTCGGGAACAGCTCCATTTATCCAGGGTGTTGCGTGAGTCTGAATGACCGGCATCGAATAACCCGTATCAACCATCTCCGGAAACACGATGAGGTCAGCGCTCGCTTCCTTGGCTTGTGCGGAAAAGTCGCGGATCTTTAGAAGGTTTGCCTTGAGATCACCGAGTGAACACGAGATTTGGGCAGCGGCAATATTCATGTGAATTCTGGAAGGAGGTTATAGCGGGCGGTCAGGCTGCGACCGGTACGCGATAACCGAAAAATCCGCGTTCCTTAATGATCTGCACTACTTCTGGCGGAACCATTCGCTCCCATGCACTATCGCCAGACTGCAGTTTGGCAAGCGCGTCTGGGGGATAAATCCGCAAATATTCGGGATGATAATCGGTGATCTCCTCGATGTATCGGTTATCGATTAAATAACGAAATAAAGAGCGCAGATTCGGAGCAACATCGACCTGCGTTGCGCTAACAATCTTTTCGGTGGCCTCGTCGATCATCGGGTAAACGTAAAGCTTTAGTCCTCCCTTAAACATCCGCCCCAGCGCTTCCAGAATTCCACCTTCGAGATTCAGATAATATTTTTCGTCGAAGATTTCAAGCAAGCTGGGCACGCCCATAACCAGCCCAATCATCTTGTTTGTATAACGAGAGAGATAACCGGCCAGCCGGTAATACTCGCGGAACCTCGAAATTAATACGGTCCGTCCGAGCGCGCCGAGGATATCAACCCGGGCAAGAAAATCGGCGTGATTAAGCTGCCCCTCAGCGAGCAAATTCTCAAGAGTCATTTCCATGAGCACCGCTAGATCTTTTTCCGGACAAGCAGACTGCGCGAGAAAGACGCGTCGCGCGCCATCCAGCATATCGTTCGTGGCATAGGTCACGGGTCGAAAACTGCCGCGTTCGACAAGGATTGCCTTTTTATGGAGGACTTCAGCTGGCTGTACCGTCTCACCGTCCGCCGTAAACATCACTGCGTTGGTCAAACCTTGACTGACCAGCTGTAGGCTCATCAGACGGTTATCGATCCCACGAAATACAGGGCCGGAGAATTTGATCATGTCCACCTCGATCCGGCCTGAAGCCAAGTTCTCCTGAAGCGATGAAATCAATTCTTCGGGTCGATGATGGTAAAACGCGCCATAGAGCAGATTCACGCCAATGACACCGAGCGCTTCTTGTTGATCGACATTCGCTTCGTCAAGCATGCGCACGTGAATGATAATCTGGTTCGAGTCGCCGCGGTTTTTCTCGGACTGAAATCGAACGCCCAGCCAGCCGTGCGATTCATTGTACTGTTTGAAACTGCGTGCCGCTACTGTATCCGCGAAAACGAAAAACGTTTTCTCCGTCCCGATCTTTGCATTGAGCCGTTCCACCAGAAGATCGTATTCGTGATCGAGCATCTTCTGAAGACGCACCCGGCTCACATGCCGGTCCGTGGGACCGTAAATTGCATCGCTGAATGTTACATCGTAAGCGGACATCGTTTTCGCAATGGTACCGGCCGCACCACCCACACGGAAAAACCGGCGCGCCACTTCTTGCCCCGCGCCGATCTCGGCAAACGTTCCATACTTCTTGGCATCCAGATTAATCTGGAGAGCCTTCTTGGCAGTCCCCAAAAGCGTTCGGGGTCGCTCGAATCTGGGCGGTCGAAGCTCTCCGTTACATGCGCACTAATTCCGTGCTCTTCGCTGGAATCCACCCGCGCAAATTATTCGGCAACGCCGCGTAAATCCAGTCGCCCCGAGTGCTTAGGATCTTAATCTCGCTGCCTGGAGGTAAAGCCAGGACGCTGTTGGCCGTATCGGCTGTCGCAAGTCGCGCTTGCACATTGTCGCCGGTGATGATTGCTAGCCCGCGGCCTTTGCTGCCACGGTCGATTTCGTAGGTAGCAAGAATCGCCAATGCGCAAACTGAAAACGACAGGATCGACAATGCAATCAAACGAGCAGATCGGCGGCGTGCAAAAATCAAGATGACAGTACAAAAAGCGCCCACCCAGAAAGCGATCGCTGCCGCGATACTGTATTGGTCGAGACTGGCAAATTGCAGATACCGTTCCAGCGAGGTCTGCTGCATTTCAAGGCCGCGTGCTTCATCCCGCGCGATCTGTAAATTGGCCGCAGCTTCGGGATGATGCCGTTCCAGCGCAAGCGCACGCTCATAATTTAAAATCGCGCGGCCAAAATCGCCGGCGCGAAAGTAAGCGTTGCCGAGGTCATAAAACAAATTCGCGCTCCATTGCCCTGAGCGCGCAAGCGTCTCGTAACCACCAATCGCTTCCTTAAAATGCCCCTGTGCATATTCCTGGTTCGCCTTGTCAAAATCCGTCTGTGCAAATGCCGATGCAGCAACACAAGTCCAAATCACTGCGCAGCAAAGACCGACAAGAAGTGTTCGGCCTTTCATACGCGCAAATCTTCAATCAATTCCAGCACGTCGCGGCGGTTTTCTGCAGAAATCCGTTCCGAACCATTATGTGCTCCGCTGTATTGCAACTCGTCGCTTTGCTCAAACAATCGCTTCAATCGTTCTCGCGAATCTCCGTTTAGTCCAAAGGTGTCCGCTGCCGTCTCTGCATCGATCGTGTTCGGATCGGCATTACGCGCCAATGCAGCCTTTACGCGAACAATCCTGGAAGCCTCCGCGTAATATTCCTGTGGCGACACATCATTCCGACGCAACTTGCGCATCAATTCGGCAGCTTCACGCTGCAACGCGGCGATTCGATGCGCCTCACGGTTGCCGATTCTGGCCTGTCGCATCTTCCATCCGGCAAGTCCAAGTAGAGCCACCAGCGGAATCAATTGTGCCGTCCAGAAAATTGGGCGCACGTAAAGCGGTGTGAACGATTGCACCCGCCCGCGCTCGGTGAGTTGATATAAAATATCCTGCGGCTTCGCCGGCACAGCTGACGTTGTAGCCGGCGTTGGTGGTACCGGCTGCACTGCGATGGACGGGCCCGGCGCAGCGCCGCCTTGAACAGTAATCGCGATCGAATCGCTGTGCAGCGTCATGTAACGCTCTTTCACTGGATCGAAATACGAAAATGCGAGCAGAGGAATGCTTTGCTTCTTTTCGTTGGGCGAAAGCACCATTTCAAAAGTTTTTGTGCCGCTGATTCCGACCTCGTCATCCTGCTTGAACTTGGAAGACGGCGGATATTTATGCCAGCCGTGTTCATCCTCCAGGACTGGTGCGTTGACGCGATCAAAATTGCCGCGTCCGGAGATTGTCGATGTGAGGGTAATCGGATCGCCCACCTTTGCTTCAGTCGCCATCGTGTAGTTTCCGATCGCGCCCGAAAAACTTGCCGGCGCGTTTGCCGGCAACGGTTTCACCTCGAAAGCGATGGGCTCGCTGTTGATCTCTACTTCGCGCCGCTCGCCGAACTGACCAAACGGATCCGAAAAGAACGGGTCCGAAAATGGGTCGTCGAGATTAAACAGATCAAATGGCGAACGAGAGCGCCGCGTCCCAGGTGCTCGCGGCGTTAATACCTGCACCTTTGCCTTCACCGGACCGAGGTCAAATTTTCCAGCACGTGCTGCAGCAATAGCCGTCTTAAATGTGACGACATCGTAAGTTCTCCCCTTGATCGTCTCGAGATTCTCTCCACCCTGTTGCAATTTTTGCGCCGTGAATCCTTGCCCGCTGACCTCAGGGCCATCGATTAGTTTCGGATGGGCGCGGGGGTCAAATCCAAGCCGAATCTCGGCTGGCACGATCTCTCCGACAAAGGCACTTTTCTTTGGCACAATCAGTTCTGCGAAAGCCAATTGGTTCGTGTTTGCGGGTTGCGCAGTCTGATTGGAACGCGTCGAACGATTTGGGGAATCGGAAACATTCAGCTTGAGAGCAGGTGTGCGCAGCGAACTGCTGCCCACGCGAATCGTTTGAGGCGGGATTGTGAATGTGCCCGGCTTCAACGGCAGGATTGTATAAATGTAAACCGTGCTCGAGCTCGTCGTCAGGTTATGCATCTCGAACTGCCGCGACGTGCCGGTCTGATGAATTTCCAGCCCGTCCACGGAGATCTCGGTGGGCAGGCTGGCGTTATTGGCTCCGGTTACTTTGATTTCCATTTGGACCATCTGTCCAACCACCGCTTCCGAGTTGCCCAGGACCGCAGTGACACTCGGTGACTCCGCGAATGCCGTGTTCGTTCCGAGCACCGCGATTAGCGCGATGAGTACAAGTCCGATCCGTGAACCGTGCATCGACATCTCCATCAACCATCAACAATGAACCATCAACCCTCCGCAGTAGCTACCAGTCGTTATAGACACGGCGCGAGGCCTTGCGTTCATCAAGCTGCACCCGCGCTTCTTCGTCTTTCATCGATTGCAAAAGCGCTTCGGCTTGACGTTCGCTCATTTGCCCTTCTTTTTCCGCTTCGTCTTCGGCGACCTGCGCATTTTTATCGGGCGGCTTTTCTGATTCGCCTTCGCCAGCGCCCTTCACTTCACCAGCAAATTTCCTCTGGGGCGATTCTGTTGGAGTCGCGGACGGTGTAGGATTTTCCTCCGACCCTTCTCCATTTGTGGCCGACGGGGATGGCGAAGGCATTTCGTTTCCATGGTCGCCAGGAGTGGGAGACGGCTGTTCGCCCTCCCCTGATTGTTGCTGATTTTGTTCTTTCTCGCCCGGAGAAGGGGAGGGTGACGGTTGGTCGCCCTTTTGTTGCTTCGATTGTTGCTGTTCGTTCTTACCTTGAGATTGCCCGTTTTGTTTCTCCTCTTTTTGATCTTTACCGCTCCCGGTTTGCGATTGTCGATCTTGTGATTGCTGCCGCTGGTCTTTCTGCTGTTGCCGATTCTGTTGTTCCTGTTGTTGTTGTTGCGGCTGTTGTTGTTGGTTTTGTTGCTGATCTTGCTGCGATTGCTGATTTTGTTGATTCTGCTTTTGCTGTTTATCCTTCTGTTGCGGTGAAGGTGAAGGCGACGGCTGCGGTTGCTGCTGCTTCTTGTTCTTCAGGTCGTCGATCTTCTTCTTTACGTAATCGTAATTGTCCTTCGCCTCTTTATTTCGCGGCTCGAGCTTCAGGGTCTGCTGGTAATGATCGAGCGCATTAGTCCAATCGCTTAGCTTTTTGTCGTCATTCTTCTGTGCTTCGCCGCGCTGGTAGAGCGTATTGCCCAGGTTGTAATGGCTCTTGCTCTGCAAGCCGTTATCGGGCGAAAGCAAAGCCTGACTAAACGACTCCAGCGCCTTGCCGTATTCTTCCGATTTGTAAGCGGCCGCGCCGGAATCAAATTGCAGTTTATCCTCCGCGCGGGATTGGGGATGAATTTTTAACGTCTGCTGAAACTGGCTGTAAGCATCGCTGAATTTGCCGTCGCGATATGCGTCCAGCCCCGGGGCGGCACTGAAACCGAATTGACAAATGGCGAACCACAACGCCGTTGCCGCGGTTGCGATTTTTCCCGGGCTGTGAGCGTAAACTCTTTCGCGGCTGCGCTTGCGCTCACCAATCAAGATCGACAAGGACAGCGCTATTAACGCTGCGCCAAGCGGCCATTCATAGCGTTCAATCGGTCGACGCGACAGACGCACGTCCATCTCGGCTGCTTGCATTTTCGCCAAGCCTTCCGTGTAAAGCTGTTGCATCGTGCGCGGTCCATTTTCCAAATGAAGATAAAATCCACCGGCGGCCTGCGCGACCTCTCGCAATCGTTTTTCGTCCAGCTTGGATTTTACGACCTGACCTGCTGAATCCTTAACAAAGCTCGTTTCACCATCTTCGCCGCTTATCGGGATCAGCGAACCAGACGAAGTTCCCACGCCGATCGTGAAGATACGCACACCTGCATCAGCTGCGGCTTTGGCATTTTTAACAGCATCGCCGCTCAGCTCCTCGCCATCGGTGAAAATAACGAGCGCGCGATTTCCTACAGCGCTTTTGCCGAAACTTTGCGTCGCAAGAATGATGGCCGCCGAGATATTTGTGCCGCCTTCAGGAATGCTCTTCGTATCGAGATCATTAGTTGACTCGAGGGCGGCATCGTAATCGATCGTGAGCGGCGCCTGCAAAAAAGCGCGTCCGGCGAAAGCGATCAGACCAACCCGATCGCCTTGTAGCTCGTTAATGAGATCGTGAGCGGCAAGTTTGACGCGTTCGAGCCGGTTAGGTTGTACGTCATTGGAAAGCATGCTGCGCGAAGTATCGACCGCGATCAGCAAGTCGAGCCCTTTGCGTTTCACATCTTCAAACGTGTAACCCCACCGCGGCTGCGCCAGACTGACGATGGCCAGAGCGAGGCCCAGCAACTGCAACCCGAATCTTAGCATGCGCCGTGGACGATTTACTGTTCCGGCAAGCTGCGGCAGCAAACGCGCTGAAACAAACTCTCGCAAGCGAATGGTGCCGCGACGCTCCGCACGAATGAACAGCGCGATTAGGATCGGGATCAAAAGCAGTCCCCAAAGCCATTGCGGCGCGCCAAAGCTCATAAGATCGACGTCTTCTTCAGGGCAGTTTCTTCCAGACGGTTTGCGACAATAAAATCTGTGCGAGCAGCATACCGCAGCCGCTCATAAGGCAGAGCGGAAATAGATCGCGATACTGCTGGTATTTTTTCACACTCACAGTCGATTTTTCCAGTTTATCGATATCGCCATAAATTTGTTCGAGCGATTCGGTATCGGTCGCCCGAAAGAATTTTCCGTCTGCAATTTTCGCGACCTCCCTCAAGCCTGTTTCGTTAAATTCTACGCGCTGGTTTTCGTACAGCATATTTCCCAATGCGTCGGTGAGGGGCCCTCGTTGGGTGAAAATTGGGGCCGGTGCGATCCCATTGATTCCAGCGCCGATGGCATAAAAGTGAATCTTCAATGCCTTGACTGCTTCGGCGGCGGTATTCGGCGGAATTTTGCCGGCGTTATTCTCTCCATCAGTCAAAAGTACCAGCACGTGGCTTTTTGATCGCTTGTCGTTGAGGCGGTTGGCCGCCGCTGCCATAGCCGATCCGATTGCCGTGCCATCTTCGACCAGCCCAATCCGTACTCTCTCCAGGTTCTGCAAAAGCCAGTCGTGATCCAGTGTCATTGGGCTCACCACGTACGGCCGCCCGGCAAAGGCGATAATTCCGATACGATCATTCGGCCGGCCCTCGATGAATTTCCGCGTCACTTCCCGAATGGCATCGACGCGCGTTGCCTCCTGCCCGCCGATGGTGAAATCCTTCGTCAGCATCGACCCGGAGACATCGAGCACGAGCATGATGTCGATCCCACTAGCTTCGACTTCGGTGAGACTCTTGCCGAGTTGCGGACGCGCGAGCGCAACGACAAAAATCGCCAGCGATGCGAGCAGTAATGATCGAAGAATTTTCCCCGCGCGCGCGGCGCTCTGCTTTCCAATTGCGCGAAAAGCAGAAGTCGATGAGAACGTCAACGCGGCCGCCGGCCCGCGTTTGCCGCGCAAATACGCGAGCAATGGAACCGCGAGCAACAGGAGAAGCAACCACGGGCGCGTGAAAGTCAATCCGGTGTTGGCCGGCCACCAATCAGACAGTTGCAAGTTGTTGGCCTCCTTTCACAAATCGGGTTGCTTCCTCGAGCAACAGCTGGCTGTCTGCCGAAGTCGCCTCATAGCGCGCAAATTTGATCAGGTCGCATCGATTCAGAAAATCTTCGAGCAACGACTTCTCATCGCTCGAAAACTGCGGCGCGTTGGTCAGCGCGTTTAGGAATTCTACCGATGTCTGGCGCGTCACGGGCAAACCATGTTGTTCGGTCACGTAGCGACGAAGAATATCCGACACACGGATGCTAAACTGATAGGCGTTAAGCCGATCGATCTGATCCCGCATCCATTCGAGCGCCTCGAGTGCGCGGTCACGCGGCAATTGAGGCGGTTGCGATCGCTTTCGTCGTTTTGCAATCAACCAGATGATCAGACCAGCGAATGTTAGGGCGAGAAACGTCCCGGCAAAGATCACCCATAGCGGTAGCAGCGAATAATCCACCGGTGGCGCAATATCGTGAAATCCTTCTGCCGCCAGGATCGACATCGTCATTTATCGAATAGCCAAACGGCGTACGCGTTGTTTGAAGAACGAGCGCAGCGCCGGCAAATAATCCTTTCCAGTCTGCAGCGCGATCGCATCGATACTGTTCCGGCGGAGCGTTCGCGCCAGATCGGTTTCGTTTTCGTCGGCTAGATCGGTGAAACGTCCCCGTGTTCCGCGATCGGCCGTGTTGATCTCGATTTGCTCACCGGTCTCGGCATCTTCCAGAGTAATGATGCCAATGTTTGGCAAAACCTTTTCGCGTTCATCACGAATATGGATTGCGATGAAATCGTGCCGACGTCCGCTTACCGCCAGCGCCCGCGAGAAATCTGGCGCTTGAAAATCGGAGATGAAAAATACGACTGCACGGCGGGTCACAATGTTATTCAAGTAATCGAGCGCCAGTGCCGGTTCTGTGCCGCGTCCCTGCGGTTCAAAAAACAAGATTTCCCGGATCAACCGCAGCGTGTGCGATCGGCCTTTCTTCGGTGGGATAAAAAGTTCGACGCGATCGGTAAAGAGAATGAGCCCCACCTTGTCGTTGTTCCGGATGGCGCTGAACGCGAGCAGACATGCCACTTCCGCGGCCAACTCGCGTTTCGACTGCATGGTGCTCCCGAAATTTCCTGATGCGCTCACATCGACAACGAGAATCACTGTAAGCTCGCGTTCCTCGGTAAATTTTTTTACATACGCGGTGCCCAGCCGCGCCGTTACGTTCCAATCAATCGTGCGAATTTCGTCGCCCGGCTGATATTCGCGCACATCTTCGAAATTCATTCCGCGACCTTTGAAAACACTGTGGTAATCGCCAGCGAAGGCGGTCTCGACGAGGCCTCGCGTTTTTATTTCCAGCGTTCGGATTTTCTTAAGGATCTCGGCGGGAGTATGTTTCTCTTCTTCCATCGACAACGTCATGGCACGGGCAGTCCGGCAAAGATCCGCTCAATAATGGTTTCACTCGTCACTGATTCCGCCTCGGCCTCGTAGCTAACGATGATGCGGTGCCGTAGCACGTCCGGGCCGATGCTTTTCACATCCTGTGGGGTCACGTAACCGCGGCCGTTCAGAAACGCGTGGGCGCGCGCTCCGAGCGCAAGATAAATAGTCGCGCGCGGCGAAGCGCCATAACGGATGAGTCCTTCCAAGCTTAAATTGTAGGACGCGGGGTCGCGCGTCGCCCAGACAACATCGACAATATAATCTTTCACGCGATCATCGATATAAATTTGGTTCACCACGTCGCGTGACGCGATGATCTGCTTTGGGTCAATCACTGGATCAACTCGCAGATCGGGCGCCGATGTCGCCATTAGATCGAGAATTTGTCGCTCCTCTGATTTTTGCGGATAACCGATATTCAACTTCAGCATGAACCGATCGAGCTGCGCCTCCGGCAACTGATAGGTTCCTTCCTGCTCGAGCGGGTTTTGTGTCGCCAAAACCAGAAATGGATCGGAAAGCGGATAAGTCTTTTCGCCGATGGTGACCTGGCGTTCCTGCATCGCTTCGAGCAACGCGCTCTGCACCTTTGCCGGCGCGCGATTGATTTCGTCCGCCAGAATTAAGTTTGAAAAAAGCGGTCCGAGCTTCGTCGTAAATTCGCCGGTGCGCGGATTGTAAATGAGCGTGCCGATCAAATCTGCGGGCAAAAGGTCGGGGGTGAATTGGAGGCGTTGAAAGCCGGTTTGAATACACGCGGCCATCGTTTTTACCGTGAGCGTTTTGGCCAGTCCGGGCACGCCCTCGAGCAGGAGATGACCGTTGGCGAGCAGGCCGAGCAAAAGGCGATCGACCAAATATTTCTGGCCAACCACCACGTGACCAACCTGCTGGCGCAATGCCGGGATCCATTGCCCCAACTCCCGTACTTCCTGTGTAATCTCCTGCGTCGATTTCATACGGTGTGATGAGACAGGCGCGACGAGGAGAATGTTCGATCAAACTGCTGCGCGACGAACGCTGATCGATAATTATTTTCCCCGCTTTTCCTGACGCGGACGACAGGTTAAAATGATCGGTAGCCCGGGGTATGGCTGAGCTTTGCGAATACGAGCTTTGAGGTAACGATGATAAGTTTCGTTCAATAAGCGAGGTTCGTTTACAAAGAGGACGAATTCCGGAGGTTCGAGTGCGCCTTCAAGATTCCCGCTCGCCTGCGCGGCATAAAATAGTTTAAGGCGTCGACCGGATATCATCGGCGGGGGATTGGCGGCAAAAGCCGAGCGGAGCAATCGATTTAGAACGCCCGTGCCGATGCGATCACGCGCTGCGCGCCGAATGTTTTCGATGAGCGCAAATAACTTGCCGATGTTTTCTCCCGTTAGTGCTGAGGCGATTAGAACAGGCGCGTAATCGAGAAAGAAAAGGCGCGCCCGCGTTTCATTGATGAGTTGCGCCATCATCTTCTTTTCATTCCGCCTGGGCTTGATCAAATCCCATTTATTTAAAACAACCAGTGCTGCTTTGTGCGCTTTTTGAATCAGGCCGGCGATCCGTTTGTCCTGCGCGGTGACACCCATCATAAGATCGATAATCAGCACGCAGATGTCGGCGCGACGAACGCTTCGTTCCGCGCGCATCACACTAAAGATCTCAACCGAGCTTGAGTGTTTGCCACGTCTACGCATTCCAGCAGTATCAATGAAGAGAAACTGCTGGCCGTCGCGCTCATAAGAGATGTCGATGGCATCGCGGGTTGTCCCGGGCAGTTCGCTCACAATCGCGCGCTCGCTGCGCACAATTGAGTTGATCAACGAAGATTTGCCGACGTTTGGCCGGCCGATGATGGCGATGGAAAGTGACCGGTGACTAGCGACTGGGGATTGGTTGACTGGAGAAGGCGAGGGGAGGAGTTGATCGATCGCTTCTATCAATTCCGAAATACCGCGACCATGCGCGGCACTGATTGAAACGCTCTCGGAAAATCCCATCGTCGCGAAATCAATTGCGAGGTTCTCGTGTTTCTCAGTGTCGATCTTGTTGATGACGAGGACGACCGGCTTCTGTGATTTACGCAGGATACGCGCGAGTTCCTGATCAAGCGGCGACAAGCCCTCCTTCGCATCGACGAGAAAAAGCAGGAGGTCGCTGTCGTGAATGGCTTCTTCTACGGCGCGGCGAACTTGCTTTGATAATTCCGATTCGCCTGCGCCGCTGACGCCGCCCGTGTCCCAAAGCATGAATGACTGTGCTCCGCGCGTGCAAATCGCCGAGATGCGGTCGCGCGTTATGCCTGGTTGATCGTGCACAATCGCAATCTTGCGTCCGACCAGGCGATTAAATAATGCCGATTTACCGACGTTCGGCCGGCCCACGATCGCGACATTCGGCGATTTGTTGGGGCCGTTCATCACGGAAAGCGCGGAACTCAATGTTTCGTTGCGTGCGCATGGCCTTCGGCCTGCAACTGTCGCACCCCATCCATGACGTAAACAACTCCGGAGATAAACGTGAACACGCCGGCGGCGATGACAATGTAGAGCAGGGGAAGAAAATGTAGCTGCAACATAACCCATGCAATCGCCGCCATTTGCAAGACAGTGGCGACTTTGCCGGGCCACCTTGGTTTCACGTGCACTTTGCCGTTGAGCAAATGTAACACGCCGGCGCCGACAAGAATGACGGCATCGCGTGTGATAACAAGAACGGGGAACCATGCCGGGAACCTGCCGTAATCAGGATCGACATCGCTCCAGTTACTGATGCTTAGTGTAATGATAGCGCTTAGGAGCAAGCCTTTGTCGGCGATCGGATCGAGAATCGCGCCGAGCGTGCTGCGCTGCTTGTAACGACGAGCGACATAGCCATCGAGTCCGTCGCTTGCGGCCGCAACGAGAAAAATCACGATCGCGGTAAAACGTTGCCATTCGAGCGGCGCACCGCGCTCGATGCTTTGGCCATAATAGATAGCCATCGTGACGAAGACCGGAATCATCAAGATCCGAACGATTGTGATTTTATTGGCCGTCGTCATTCGGAAGCACGGGACGAAAGATAATTGTAGGGCGTTTCTGTGAAACGCCAATCCTACATCGGCATCTGACACAGACGCCCTACAATGCTCTGTAGCCGGCGTCGGTGACACCAGTTTCCGAGTATCGCAAATTAAGAGGCAGGATGCTTGTTTGCCGCACAGCCTGCGAGCCTATGTTCTATCACGTTTCGAGAACAGCAGAAGCTGCCGTGGCCACGGCTTCATGCCGGCCTTCACAGAATTCCTCAATCATCTTTTTGTTGAACGCCGGGATATCATCCGGCTTGCGACTCGTCACCAATCCATTGTCCACAACGACTTCCTCGTTGACCCATTTTCCGCCGGCATTTTCGACATCGGTTTTAATTGCCGGCCATGACGTCAATGTTCTGCCGCGCACAACGCCGGCATCGATCAGAACCCAAGGCCCATGACAAATGGCGGCCACCGGTTTGCCTTCGCGAAAGAAATGGCGCGTAAATTCGAGCGCGTCGTCATTCGAACGCAGTGCATCCGGATTCATTAAGCCCCCGGGAATCAAAAGCGCATCAAATTCCTCGGGGCGCGCTTCGTCCAGTGTTAGATCGACATCGAATTTATCGCCTTTATCGGCATGATTCATGCCCTGGATTTCCATCGAGTTTTCGTGCCATGAGAATTCTCTCCTGTTGATGTTGATCTAGTCGTCAGAAATCGACCGTACTAAGGCTACGAAGCGCAGGCGCGTCCTGGATGTAGGTGGTAAGGAATTAGTGTGTAAGTCTTGATAAGCTGGTGGTTCAGACGTACGAATTCTTCGTGGTCATCGAATCTATCCGGCAATTTAACCGGGCCGCTCCTTTCCTGCGGTCATAACCCAAGCCTAAGCAGAAACCGGGCGAGGCTGGGGAATTTTGAAGCCTTCGATTTGCTCTTTGATTTCGTGAACGAAACTGGCGGCGCCGGCACCGTTGACCACACGATGGTCGAAAGTGAGCGAGAGCGTGATGACTTCGGCGGGCTCGTTTTTGTCGCCGTTTGCGAGCAGTTCTTGGTGAGCTGAGCCGACAAACAATGTTCCGACCGATGGTGGAACAACGATCGGAGCGCCGGCTCTGACACCGAATGCACCAAGACTCGTGATTACGACCGGTGCATTCATCGCATCGACACGGCCGCTGCGAGTTGCGTCCACAGTTTCATTGTAAATTTTCACGCACTCCAGCCAGCTCTTCTTG
>WNGK01001377.1_pt1 | contig 55819 bp, 50 predicted proteins | sample 5400601 | NCBI WGS metagenome assembly WNGK01 (sample SAMN13153376, study PRJNA577476) | soil metagenome | isolation source: 60 cm soil or saprolite under Garry oak tree replicate 1 | place: USA:California | collected 2016-06-15 | reverse complement strand
CGCCACGAGTCTTGCGCTCATATCTTTGTGGCATTGCAAACAGGCCGTGTCGGAATCCATTTTCGGTTTTAACTGGCCAGTGCGCGCCCACGTTTTCGCGTCGGTTTGGCCCGGAGAATCAAGATGCATTTCGTGACAAGAGATGCAGGAGAATTCGCCCCCGCGAAAACAGGGCGACGCTTGCACGCCGTTGAATTCTCGCCCGGTCACGCGAATCATCCCATCGCCCCAGAATCGATTCTGAAAAAAATCCGGCTCGGTGCGCCGGATGAAATCCTTTTGTTCACTATGATCCGACGCGTTTGGTTGAACCACGAAGCGTTGAGAGAGATCGTGAGCGCCAGGACGGAAAGCAGCGCCATGTCGATTGAAATCAATCTTGTCCGTCATGTCGTTAAAGGCCCAGACGCTGTGACATTGACCGCAGGCAAGCCCTGACTCCGGGCCTTTCAAATTGGCAGGATTGGTGACCGTCGGATCGGACTTTGTTGTGAGATGAATTTTGAATCGGTGAATCGGATTACGGTTGCGCTCGATGTGTTCCTGCCCCTCGCTATGGCAGGCTTCGCACGCGATCCCGAACTCGGCCACCTGTGAATCCCACTTGTTGCCTGCCACAAAACGTGATTGGCCCTGCGTAACGTGGCAATCCATGCACGCACCATTCCACGCCCCCACAAAATAATATTCTTTCACATTCGGCGGAATCAGGAATGTTTCGTTCACTGGCGCCCATATTTTTTCAGCAACAATATAGGCGAAGGGAAATTGCTCCAGGGTGCGGCCTTCGCCCGTCTCCAGCCACAGGATTTGCAGCGTATGCGAACCGGTCACGAGTACGACTTGTCGCGGTTTGCTGTAACTGCCGCCTTCCGGTCGCACGCGGATAAAGAACTTATCGCCGTGCCGCTCTCCTTTGTATTCACGACCGTTGAGTGCAAGTTCGAGCTTGCCTGTGTCGTTCGGCAGACTGTCCGGGGTCGCCACCTGTGTCATGGTGCGATGAAACGACGCGTGCCAGCTCGCGTAATTCCCGGGATGACACGCGCGGCAGGCGTTTGAGGTCGTATAACCTGCGATCTCTGACTGGATCGGACGATTCTCGGGCGGTAAAGCCTCCCGCTGGGATTCGTGGAGCGAAATCAATGTCAGAGCGCTTGCGCCTGCAATCGCTGCGATAATAAACAACCCCTGCCACCAAGATCGAGACAGCTTCGGCACAATTTCTCGGATTGATATTATGGGAAGCGAGACGCGCGGGCAAACCCTCCTTGTTTGCTATCTCCTGCACACTCAGCGTGTGAAAAAGGAACCGCGCGGCCCATGTACTAAGAAATTTTCGAATCCAACGCGGATGCGCGCCGCGTGCCAAAGCCGTTGACGATTAGTTGACAAATAAAATGTGAATCTGTGCGTTGTGCACGGCTCGCCGATTCTAGTTCCGAAAAAGCGGTCAACTTTTCGGCCGCGCGCCTGTGGTTTCCAATAGAGCGTGGTTCTTTGCAGCGTCATAGTATCGCGCTAGAATCATTTCTGATTGCCAGACGGCAAATGATGCGGGCCGCTATGACATCGACGATTCCTGCACACATTTACGAGAAATGAATACCGCTGACTTTAACCAGTTGAGCGAATCGGAGAAAAGGCACTTCTACAAATGCAGCCGGTGTGGAGAAATAGTCGATAAACAACACAACAACTGGACGATGTTCTCTTTCACGAAGATCATGTCCACAGGCCGGACATTCAATACGGCGGGTCGCGATTGCTCAGAGACACGCACGTTTACGAGATTCGGCACGCCTGGATAAATGGACGCCGATCTAATTTCCGATGCGCTGCCATTCGGTCGCCTGTGGTACGGTGAACCAAACGCAATCGGCTACGCCAAGTTTTACAGTCGGTCGCATCACGCAGTATTCGCGTTTACGATGACGGCGGGAATGTTCTGACAGCCGACTGCGGGGGGCCAGGAATTAAACGGGGACTAACCTGGTCTGGTGTCTTATGAAATTAGCACGGAAACCCCATTAACCGCCTCTCCGTACCGGTGCAGCCCGCAGTCGCTGCCATCGTTTGAAACACCGGTTGCGGCCCGGGGTTGCGGAAACCTTCGCAAAAAATTGTGACAGTCACCCGACCATGACTGCCCCACACCATGAGACCGCGGATCAGAACCTGCCTCGAATAAAATCTGGCAAGAAAAAATCGGCTTCAGCGGCAAAGGCGGGCCGATGGCGATGAACCGGGCCGGGGGAAAACTCGCGGCGGCTCCTTTCGCCAATGGATCGCGAAAATTTTATTAGGACCAAACTTACCCGCGTTTTGAAGGAGGCTTTTGTGTAAACTATTCCGACGATTTTCGGAAACCTCATTCCGCCGCTTCCGTAGAACGAGGGTGAGAAATGGAAGCATCAGCCGGACTGGCAATGTGCCTCGCGGCCAAGACAACGAGGAAATAAGATGAAAAATCGTTGTAAAGACGTTTGTCGAGCTTTCGCCGGCGAACAGGCTGGCTGGCTGCGTGAACATAGACATCAATTGCGCGGCGCTCCCGGGAAGACGTGTAAGAAAAGGCAATGGAACTGCGATCATTAAAAAAAGGAAGCTGCCGATGAAAGCGAAAAGCTCACATTTTGATCGTTTGGTCGCTCGTTACTATCCCGCTGTTTACAGCTTCGCTTCTCGATTGACCGATGATCCTCGCGAGGCGATTGCGCTTACACGAAACGCGTTTCGCAGTGCGCAAAAACAACTGTGTAGCCTGCGCGACCAAACGGCAGTCGCGACGATCTTAATATTAGCAGTTATCCGAGCAGGCCTGGCCGCCGGTAAGCTGCAAGCAGCCCCACACTTCACGCCGGAGTTCCTACCGCGTGAAAGGGCGAAGCTGCCCGTCCTCGCCTTACGTGGCTTCTATATGTCGAATTGGTGGAAAACATTTTTCCGGAACGTGAAAAGACGAATCGTAGAGCAGGTCAGCGAGTTATCTGTCTCGCGGCAGCGCAAATGGCAATTGCGACAGAAGCAAAAAGGTTTGTGCCAGAAGTGCTCGAAGCCCGCGGTTCCGGAGTCCGTCTATTGTGTTGGGCACCTGGTGTATCAACGAATAGCGGCCCGCAGGCGTTACCAGCCCAAGCGCGGACGGATGCGCCAGCATCGGGGAACCAAGAGCCACCGGATGGCCGCTGCCGCTCAGGGCGACCTGCGCCGACTCCTGCCAAGCGACGTGCAAAAACTCCTCGCGAGTCGACACGCTGAACACCGAGAGCTCGCAAGGCGGGCACTGAACGAGCGGCCTGAGCTGCGGCCTTCTGCTCGATGGGTGGCATAACAACCACGTTCAGCCCCGCACCCTCGACAACACACCCCTCCCCGATTGAAGCAGGGCCCGAGCCGCGATGATCGATGCGACTCCTGCACACGTTCGAAAATGAATGCGGCTGATTTTGATAAACTAAAGCGACGCAGAAAAAGAACACTTCTTTCACTGCCCAAAATGCGATCAGTGTGTGGACAGGCGCGAACTCCGCAACGGTCCACTCTTTCGGAATCCAACGGGAACCGTCTCGCCCCGTAGGAACCGCTGCAGAAGTTGTCGAGCGCGTAGTTCGTTTCGTCGCTCGTTCCACCACCGATTGGTGCCAGAAGGATGCGGAAAGATCAAGAAGCGGCGTCCATAAATGCGTATCTCCGCCAGAAAAGGCAAGTCGCGGAAGCCGAAGCAACGAGCGACGTTCTTACCGAGCAGAACGATGCGCTCGACGCGCCAGTCCAATAGGACGTCGGCGGCGTTGACGTTGCCTTTCGCGTGGTCGAACGCGTCGCCTTTGCGGCGCTTCCCGCTGTAGTGCGTGTTCAGGTGCTTCCGGCGACACGCGATCAGCTCGTCGTAACTTATTCCGGCGAGCCGCGCGATCTTCTGGCCGTTCGGGCCGGCTAGTGGTTTGCGCGGGTCGCCGCGTCGCGACGGCGCTTGGCCGACCAGCCCGATCTTGTGCGTCTCGATCTTCTTCTTTTTCATGATGCCGCCAAGTCACGATAGACCTGACGTGTAAATGTCATTGATGCAAAATTTAACGCCACAGCGACCGCTACGATTGAGGGAAAGAACAAGACCGAAAACGCTATGCGGTTCTCCGAGTTATTGTATGCTCTGATCCGCTGACAAGCCCGCATCTGAATCGCCTTCACTTCTGTCTTAACGTCTTTCGGCCCCTGCTCGTTCTTACAAATGGACTCAATCGCGTTAAATGTTCGGTCAAAGTTTCGCCAAGGCAGATCATCCAACGAAAACGGAGGGCCGGTTTCAACGGCGGAGATTACTAATGCACAGCCGAACACGAGCAGAGTGATGGACGTGCATCGTCGTAATGCTAAAAAGGAGAATAACGCCTCGCCGTACAATTCGCTTAAGCCTCGCGCTATCGCCCGTATTGGCGCCTGAATTACCACTCTGTGGTCGCGCTCTTCAAGCGCGTGCGAAAGATTCAGAATTTTTTTGTGAATTTGGCGTTTCGTTGTTGGCCTAAGCCAAAGGTCCAGCACCTTTGCGCCGCCTCCAGCGAGAACGAAGAGTAAAGCAAGCCCAATCCAAAAGTTCATTAAGACGACAGGACTTCCCAGTACTTCATGTACAGCCGCGCTTAGTGAGCCGCCGAGAGCAGAATGTAAGCGAGTTTGCTTCCATAACGGGGACAACTCACCGCGCTTGGCGCGACCTCGTTTCCAAATCAGGACAAGGCTTCAACCGTCGCTGAGTCATTGCTTTCCAGTTATCAGGTTTTGCTCTACACATGGCAATGACAAAATGATATGAACGATTCGCAATGGCGCGCGCGACGTTCACGATTGCTGCGATTGCTTTTCTTTCCAACGCGGCAGCCGAAACATCGCCGCCAGTCACCTTTGAATCGCCGTGCTCTTCCGCCAATCATCACTGTTGTTGGCAAAGCATTTTTCGACATCGGGCATTCTCTGAAAGATCAAACGAAAAACCGGAGAGAGAATCTTCCCGGCTACACTGCATGGGAGATTCACCGGTAATGCGGCTGGAAACTTTGTAACCTTCCGTCGATTTCATCGATCGAGTAAGTGTTCATACCTCCCTAATCGGTGGGAGCCATTAGAGGCGGCGGAAAGGCCTACCAATTCTTTCTTTTCTGCCGGGCACTTCCACCACCATGGCCTCCATGAATTTTTCGAGCACGTAGGACACACAGCCGTTCTTGTTCTTTCGCCAGCGCGCTTTCAGCGTCGCCAGAATCCTCCGGTCGATGCTGGCCGGAGTCTTCTTTTTCATACCATACCGAACCTGCGGCAGATTTACCGAAAGTCACGCCCGAAGAACTTTTCGATATCGGATTCAAGTGACCAAAAGTTGCTTAATGTTTTACAGCCGCTCGCAAGATGCTGTGATTCGCGTTTACGATGACGGAATCGTTTTATGGATCGCGCTGCCGTAAGAAAATGATTGTGGGGACGGACTTGCGGCGAGCGCCGCATCGGCCTGCACCACACCATGTCTTGCCAACTCTCATTCCAGCCTACAACTGCGTTGAAGAACACTTGGCCGTTGTCTTCCTATGGTGCTTTCGGCGCGGGTTTGTATCCCGTCTGGATTGCGTCCTGCTCGGTCATGTATTTGCCCGTCCTCGTCGTGCCGTAAAAACGCGAGCCTTCCCTATGGTAAATACCTGTCTCGGTATTAACCCACACCTGGCCATGGCCACCGCCCGGCGCGGGTGGGTTGGCCGCTTCGTCGGTCGTCCGTCCTGCAGGCATCCGGCGTGCAGCGCGACGAGCTTTCCTTTTAGCCTTCGCTTTTTTGGAAGTGGTTTTTGCTTTGGGCGAAGCCGTTGGCGACGCGGCGGGTGAAGGCGATGCAGCTTTCTCAGACGGTGAGGGCGATGCGGTTGGCGTTGGCGTGACAGTTGGCGTTTCTATCGCGGTTAGCGTTTCTATTGCCACAGGCCAATTCTGGCGAGTTGGTCTATTTACGAAACATTGGGCAACTCCAAAGACAATTGCGACAGTTAGCGAAACCATTCCAGCTGCAATTGCCCAGCGTGCGAGGCGCTGCGTTTGCTGATGCTTAGCGTCGCCATACCTTATCGCGATCTCGTTGCCTATCAGTGCCAGTCGTTCCGATGCGGTTATGATTTCGTTTGGAGGAAGCGTGGAGTCAGACTGGATCTCCAAGAAATAATCCTGACAATCCCGAAGTTCGCTCTCTGTAAAGGCGCGAAGCTTGCTGGGCCTGGTCGTATCGACCATCCTCCAAAAGTTAGATCGGTCTGGCATAAGACTTATTTCACCTGGGCTTCGCCTTCATGATAATTTTTCGATCAGGCCAGCAACGTGATCAAGACGCACGAACGACCAAGCGGAAGTAAACATCGTTTTTTACAAACTGCGACGCGCGCAGAGATGAACGCGGCGTCAATCTGATTTGCGATGCGCTGCCGTTCGGTCGTCTGTGGTACGCCGGGGATCGCAGCCGGTCACATGATGCCGCTATTCGCGTTTACGACGAAGCTGGAAACGTGATCGAGACGCACGAGCACGCGGGCGATTTCAAAGACTGGTAGACAGCATGGAGACCCTGTTTTTCACGGTGTTGGGTGCCATTCTTGGCTGGATTCCCGCCGCGTACTTTTGGGTGCGGGACAGATTTACCAGCACCAAAGCACCGGGAATTGTGTTGGCGGTACCCCGCCCGTACGATCGGGCCGGTGCGAGGTACCAATGCAAAATCCATGTGGACATCACTAACCAGCTTCCTGGCCAGTCAGTGCGCATTGCCGCGCCGTACTTTGTCTTTGACAAGGGTGCCTTGTTGAACCCAGATTCGAAATGGTCGCCTGAACATGGGACCGGGCGTTTTCGCCTGTACTTCTTGTCTCCTCCAACAACAGTGCATAATTGGCAGGACGTTTATCTCCGACCCGGCGAAAAGACGGACACTTGGATTGCCGTTGAGTCTCGGCATTCAGACTACGACATTGATCAGGCAGTCGAGGCCAAGAACATCGGAGAACTGCACTTTCAAATGACCCGATGGACTGACCCTGGCAAACCACAAACGAGATGGGTTCGCAAGAAACTCTAGGAGCCAGCTCGAATCGCTGATTCCAGTTCAATCAACGCAGTCAACTTTTCATCGGCACGCACAACAAACCGCTTCCCGTCGTCGCGATGTGCGTCAACAATCCAGATTGTGAGCCCGTTCGAATCGATAGCTGATACATAACCCAAGCTCCAACCCCGTTTCTTTAGATTATCAGCGACGACCTCCCAGTCGAGGCTAAGCAGTTGCAATGTAGATCAAGGATAAGCAAAAACATAAGCGCTTATGTTACTCAAAGGCTTAGACGTTCACCGTTGTGCAACGGATTAAAAGGAATAACAGAATAAAAGGGTTCGCCTGCGTATCCGCCTGTTTGTCTTATCACGCACCTGCGAAGGCGACAACGTTTTTCCCGTCCGTCGCTGGCGCAATCTTCCAGTAACGTTGAGCTTCTTCTGGCAACACTAACTCCCGATACGTGGAATAAAGCATCTGCGGACTTGTGTGCCCTAACTCTGAGGCAACCCGGGGTGCATCGTGCGTTGCGGCCAAGCGGTAGCTGGCGAAGCTGTGTCGAAGTCCGTTCCTCGGCCAGCGCGCAAGTCTAGCGACTTTACGGACCGGGTCGAGTTTCTTGCGCGCGTTCACCGGTACCACTGCGCCGGTATTACCCGCATAAGGTCTTAACCACTCGCGAAGGTTGGGCTGCATCTCCACAATCCTACGGCGTGCAGACTTCGCCTTACTGGATTTTATTTCAATGTGTCCGCGCCTTTGATCTACCTCTGACCAGTTAAGCCTCTTTATCTCAGCCTCCCTTATCCCTGCAAACGCCCCAATTGCCAGCATCGGGACAACCTCGGGCGTGCGCGTTGCAGCCGCATTGAGTAAAGCCGCCAGTTCATCGACCGAGAAGATTTCAGGCGGTTTATCGAGAAGCTTCGGCTGTGCAGTTCGCAGAACCGGATTGCTATCGATCACTCTCCGGCGCTCCGCGTAAGAGAACATCACACCAATGTTTGCCCTGAAATTTGCCCGGCTCTTTGGCCCGCAATTGAGATTGCGTAACCAGTTGTCCAGTTCTTCGACAGTAATTGCGGCAATTGGGCGCTCCCCGAAGTCGGCGCAGAATCTCGCGAGACGCTTTTTCAAATCGCCAATGTAGATTGGCGAGTGTCCATCCTTGCGTTTCGCCTCCAACACTTCTTTCGCCAATTCCTCGACTGTGACGTTGCACCGGCGGATTCGCTCCAAGTAATCCAAGTAAAACGTTGCTGCGTCGTCGATGGTCTTGCCGTGTTTGGCCAGTTTTTTGCGGGCGTGGATGATTGCGGAGAGTTCACCCGGGGACAGACCTACGGCCTCGCGCCCATGGCGCTCCAGGGTTGTGATCTGGCGGAGCCGTTCTCCTTCCGCCTCGGCTTTGGTCTTGAAAAACTTCCGGCCTCGATTAAAAGGACGGAGATCGAGATACCAGGGATGCGTTTTGCTGTGGCGATATTCGAGTACTCTAAGGGTTGGTCGTTTCATGGCCTGCAAATATGCGCAAAGAGTTGAGAATGTCAATACAAAGTCAATGACTGGTTTTGGCTAGGAGTTGAGAGAGGCGTGTTTCATAGGTAAAAGGCTGGGTAGCTCAGTTGGCAGAGCAGTGGACTGAAAATCCACGTGTCGGCGGTTCGATTCCGCCCCCAGCCATCTCTCCCAAGTCGCGAATTTCCAGAGCAAAATCAAAGCTGCTGACGATTTTGTTCTTCGTCCACGGTTGCGATGAGAAACCGCGGATTGCGCGAATCAAGAAAACATCTGACATGTGTCGTCAGATCTTGTAGCCGCAGCCTTGTGGGCCGCATGGGCGCGTCGCATAGCGACGCCGCGACAGCATAACCTCGTTCAGGGAACGTTAAAGTCGATCGGCCCTGCGGAGGATGAAGCCATGTCGGGACCGAAATAATAAAGCATCAGTTGCGCCGGGCCAGGGCCCGGGACGTTCACGGGAATTTCAAACACGCCTTGGGCATTCGTTACTGCGGTACCGCCAAACGCTTTTCCTTTCATCAGAACAGCGCCGTCCACTTTCTGGCCGGAACGAAACGGACCGAAGAGCAAGCCGGCAACAATGATCTTTTGCTTTTCGCTTGGTCGCACTTCGCGGAACGACAATTTCGACTCCGCGTTTGGATTCACGTCCACGGAGATCCCGCCGAAGGGCAGGAGCGCATCGGGCGTGCGATAAAGTGCGTGCAGGTTGAAGTGGTAATCGCATTTGCGGTGGGCACGGGGCGCAGGCGGAATCTTAGTGATGTCAACAAAAAGGCGGCCGTGCAAAACGCGTTCTTCGTCGGCGTCCAGCTTGAAGTAAGCCAACTCTAGTTCGAGATCCATGCCGTCGGCAAGGCCGGCCGGAATCAGTTCCACCTCGATCGGATAATTGAAATCATTGTTCACCTTGAAGGCGAATTCGACCGGTTTGTAGGGACTCCCGGCGGAAGGCGAGAAACTGGTGACGTTTTCTTGCCCGTCGTTGTTGTTCAGGTCGAGCTCACCGAAATCGGATTCATGCGTGAAGATCTCGGCGCGGATGCAGGTATGTCCGTTTTCCTTGGGACGCCATTCGAAGGCGAAATCTTTGAAGCCGCCGGCTGGAATATCCTGCGGCGCTGAATTGGGCAAAGGCTGGAATGTTCCCTTGTCTCCCATCCCCATCGGGTCATTGACGTAGGCGCGGACGACGACGCCCTTGCCCAGAACTGTGCCTTTATTATGCACGCGCACTTTGATCCAATTGACGACACTCTGGTCGGGCGCCCAATGTGTAGGATCGCCATTGCCGACAGGCGGATCGCTATTCGGATAATCGTCCGCGCCATTTCCAGGCCAATCGATCCAGATATCAGGCGTGCCGTATTCCTGTGGCGCCTGCCAGGGACGAATCTCTAAGTCGAGGAAATCGCCCGGGCCGCGCTCGACTTCGACCGTGAATGCCTTTGGTTTTCCGGCGGGACCGGGAATCTCGTTGAGCACACGCAGTTGGATGCCTCCGTAAGCGGGGTAAGTCGTGGTAAAATCAAGAACATCCCCGGGATGCATCCCGCGTGCTTGGAGATCGATGTTGGCGGGCGCAGGAGAAACGCCGTCCGGATTCAAAACGGTGACGGCGGAACGATAAAGCGCGGGCTTAAAAGGATCGACGGTATCGGTCACTAAAATGCCACCGGGATGCGCGCCGGGATCTGGCGGCGCCCAACCTTTGCCATCGTCGGGCAGCTCCAACGAATGAACCGCAGCGGGTTGATGATTTTCTACCTGGATCCAGTGCGACTCGGACAGTTTGATCCGAACTAAATGAGCCGCCGGCGCCTGAGCTGTTCCGAAGCCCGGATAATCCGTCACCGGAAATTCAAGGGGAAGAACGGTGAACGAGTGCTTCTCCGTAGCGCCGGCTGGCGGCGGATCAACTTCTCCCATAAAGCCGGCCGGAATCCAGTGGATGTTGTTTTTGTGCCAGGCGTCGACGTCACTGGCACGCCAATGGGAGTTCATGATGCTCCAGGTCTGGAGATAATCGAAAGTGGAATTGAAATGCGTGTCGTAATTGGGCTGTTTATAGAGATCCCAGAAACCGAGATTGTGCCCGAGCTCGTGCGTCCAAGTTTGCCAACCTTGAGCGCCGGTCCCGATCATGAGGCGCCCGTTGAGCTGATAACTGAAGACGTATCCATTCGCACCCGGCACAGCGATGTCGAAGTTACCACCGCCGGCGCCGGCTCGTTTTCCCGGAATTCCGCCTACCATTTGGTCGACGAACAGGACCATGTAGGACTCGAAATTTTTTAGTTCGTTTTGCACGAGCGTGACGAGATTGTTCGAGTGCGCCGAGTCGATCGGAATTCCGCTCTCGTCGGCGCGCGATTTCAAATAAAGCGAGAGCGCTTCCCCAATTATCTTGCTGCGATCGCCGCGGACGGTGTTGGTCCCGCCGGGATGGATCACTCCATCCACGCGCGTTGGACCATCCAGACCGAATTTCGATAAACCCGATCCACCGACTACTCGAATCGCGGCGTTTTCTCCTGAAAACGCCGGCAACAGCCGCAGACCGATCCGGTTTGCCCCAGCATCGTAACTTTCCGCCCAATTAAATTCTGCGTTGAGCGCCGGAACGATCACGGCAGTGACTGCTGCCGGGTTAGCCAGGTTGCCGGCAGCGAATGGGATGATGTAGCGGCGGGTGCGAAAATCTTTGTCGCGTATCTCGATTATCACCGAATCACCAGCGACGGGGTTGATCGGATATGTGGCCGGCTTGCCGGCGAGGTTTGCAACGGCTGCGGGATTCCCCGGATCTTCAACCGGGCCGTCAAGCCCAAGCGTGGCGAGGTTTGTGCCGTCTTTTACGCGGATGAAAGAGCCCTCCTGCGTCTCCAGGCTGTCCAGCTTGCAGACGATCTCATCACCGCTGGCCTGGCATGTGACCCATGGGCTCGGCACGCCTGGCGCCGCCTTGAAAAGATTTTCGAAAGCAAGCGCGACGGCAGCGGCATTGGGAAACGGTCCGCTCGGCGCGACGACTACGTCCTTATTGCGCCCATGAGCGTCCCGCACGTGGATAGTAGCGGAAGCGCTGCCGTCGAGCGCCAGTGGATATTTTCCAGTCAGTCCTTTGGTGGCAAGGGAAGCTTCAACGAAAGTTCGATTGAAATAATCGTCGAACGCGCCCGACATCTGCACGATGCGATCGGGCATGGTGAAGGCGATATTGACCTGATTATAGGACGCCTCTTTCCAATACGCATCGGCATGACTCTGGTAATCATTGAGCTTGCCGTTGCGATAATTTGTCCGGTCCGCCGCCGTGCCGGTGAAGCGATGATCGTTCACATCAGCCAGAATGGTCAACGCGTGCAACGTCGGATCATCTTGATAGGACTCGGCTCTTCTTTCGTCACCGCCCCTCTTTTGGGGCGTGGCAGCCGGACTCGGCTTGCATGACGGAGCAGAGAGCGGATCAAACAGGCCCTTGGGTGTGGTCGAGCCGTAGAATTTTTTAGCGTTCGGTCCAAGTGGTGCAAGTGGCGAGCTTGGCGCGGGCCGACGACACGCCGCCAAAACCAACGTCATGCAAATTGTGAAGCAGAAGCCACGCAGGAAACCAGAAACAAGCTTTCCGAGGTCGCATCCGGCGACGAGCGAGCGCTCGGTGTGGAGATCAGGCATGGGCTTTCCTCCTAAAAGCGACATAATAGTTAGCGGCTTAGTCGAATTGAAGGAATTTCCACGCCCAATATCTCGCTGCCGGGCCAGGTCAGAATATCTCGCTATTTGCTCTTGTCCGCTGCGACGTGCCATCTGTGAAGAAAACCGGCACGTTCAGGATGTGCTGAACCACGCCCGGCTCCTGGTTGTACGCTTCTTCAACGAAGAACGGGGTTCGGCAGTAGAAAGCGAGATAAGTGACGACTGTAGAAGAGCAAGAAGTGACAAGCGGCGAGTTAGATTCACGCTCGGCTATGCTAGATGAGTCCCGTTGCGCGGCGAGGTGACGCTCTGGCACTGGAGCAAGTGCCTTTCATGCCCAACAGTTTCATTGCGTAATCGTTTCCAAGCATTCATTCTCCGCGCATGCCTGAAACACAAGCGCCGCCGCCGTTAGCAAAATCGCAGCCGTCATTTGGGCGGCGGCACAGTACGATTATCAAGTTGCTCGGGGTAGGCGCTCTCGTTCTCGTGTTGCTGATTCCGCTGGTAATGATCAGGGGCGTGTTGAGCGATCGACTTTCGCGGCGCAATGAAGCGGTGGCCGATATCACTTCGTCGTGGGGCAAGGAACAGAACGTCATTGGGCCGATGCTCGGAATTCCGTATCAATACAAATTTAAAGCAGTGAAGGAAATGCCTGCTCCTGACGGAAAGATGGAGCGACGCGAAGTGGAGGAAACTGCGACTGCAGCCGCGTATTTCCTGCCGGAGACGCTTCACATCACCGGCGACGCGCAAACGCAGATGTTGCATCGCGGCATTTACAATGCGGCGGTTTTTCGCGCACAGATGAAGCTCTCTGGAAAATTTGCACCGCCCGATTTTGGACCGCTCAAGATCGATTTGAAGGATGTGCAATGGAAAGACGCGTTCGTCACGATCGCGGTCAACGATTTGCGCGGAACACGCGAAGGAATAGTGCTCGACTGGGGAGGCGCCAAGCACCCGTTGCTGCCAGGCTCGCAAGTCCCCGGTTACACCACGGGCGCGACCGCATCGCTCGGGACTGACAAGCCGATTGCGAGCGAAATCGATTTTTCCATTCCGCTCGATTTTAATGGCAGCGAGGGAATCTTCTTTGCGCCTTTCGGGGTGCAGAACGAGGCGATTTTGAAATCGAATTGGGCTGATCCGGCCTTTCGCGGCGCGTTTTTGCCCGCAGAACGGTCGGTGCGTCCAGATGGATTCGATGCGAAATGGAAAGTTTCCTATTACGGCCGCGATTACCCGCAGTCATGGACGAGCCGTGCCGGCAACGAGCGATTCACGACGCAATCCGTTTCAAATTCACTTTTCGGTGTCCAGCTCTTATCGATTCTGGACGCGTATCGTTACGTCGAACGCTCGATCAAATACGGTGTGCTTTTTCTTGTGCTTGTTTTCACGACGTTCTTTCTCTTCGAAGTTACCGCGCGACAGAAGATTCATCCGTTTCAATATTTGATGGTCGGCGCGGCGCTCTGCTTGTTTTATCTGCTATTGTTGTCGATTTCGGAATTTATCGGGTTCGGTTGGGCGTATCTGATCGCGGTCGTTGCATCGACAGTATTGATCACCTGGTATTGCCGGTTCTTCCTGGGCGGAGACGTGCGAACGTTGATGATCGGCGCAGGTCTTGTGGGCGTTTATACATTTCTCTATATCACTTTGCGGCAGCAAGACTACGCGCTACTGATGGGCGCAATCGCGCTCTTTATTGTGCTGGCAGTCGTAATGTACGTGACGCGCAAAGTGGATTGGTACGCGCGGGACGCGAGCTAAGACATCAAAGGCTGACCGCAGAGGAAAACGCTGGTCTTACACAATGTTCAGTGCCAAGCGCGCCTCGCATGGGACCAGGCGTCCGAGTGCAGAGGCGATCGCAATTGACAGGATAACCGCATTTTCGTATCACGCTGCTTTCGCGTTCTACTCTTACTAGGCCGAAAGGATTTTCCAGATCATGGCTGAATTTTCTGTCAATCCGAAGCACTTTGATCCCAATAAAAACTTTAAGTTCCGCATCAAGTGGGATGGCCGTTACGTTGCTGGAATCAGCAGAATAAGTGGACTGCGACGTACGACGGAGGTTATTCAGCACCGTGAAGGAGGCGATCCAAGCAGCAGCCGCAAATCTCCAGGTCTCACCGAATACGCGCCCATCATCCTTGAGCGTGGTGTTACCCACGACCCCGAGTTCGAAAACTGGGCCAATAAGGTCTGGAGGTTCGGAGCCGGTCTCGGCGCAGAAGTTTCGCTGAAAGATTTCCGCAAAGACATCGTTCTCGAGCTCTACAATGAGGCCGGACAACTCGTCCTTGCGTATAAGATTTACCGCTGCTGGGTTTCAGAATATCAAATACTTCCCGACCTTGACGCGAACGCGAATGCTATCGCTATTGAGCAGCTCAAGCTGGAGAACGAGAGTTGGGAACGGGACCAGTCGGTACGGGAGCCGGAGCCATCTTCAAAAAAATCGTAACCGATCTTGCCGGTCAGTGGCTTAACTCGGCTGTGGAAGAATAAAGTTGCGACTGTGCGGATCTCGTTTCGCGGAGGATTTTACGGCGGGTTGGCCCTGGCCTTTTGCATTGGGCTCTATCTCATCTGGCTCTGGCAGCCTGAGCGCCAGGTCCAGCGTCACACCGAAAATTTCTTTGGCGCGATCGAACGCAAAAACTGGGCGGCTACGGCCGATTTTATCGGCAGCGATTATCAAGACCAATGGGGCGATGACCGAGCGCGTGTTCTCGAGCGCATGCGCGAAGGCTTTCGATACGTGCGCGCTGTTCGGATCGGCGCAGTTTACACGAGTGTGCGAGTCGAACGACGTAGCGCACAATGGACGGGCAAAATCATAATCGATGGCGCTGAAAGCGAGGTGATGGAATTGCTGAAAGAGCGCGTCAATTCGCTGCCCACGCCCTTCGAGTTCGAGTGGCATCGCCTCTCGCACAAACCCTGGGATTGGAAGCTCGCGCGCGTGAGCAATTCAGCGCTCGAAATCCCAGCTGACACCTATTGAAGAACTGAAGAATCGACAGCTTAAGCAGGCAGCCTGTTATTTGCCGAGAGCCTGGCGCAACTGTGTCTTGGCAGATTCCACCTCACGCGGTGGTTGCTGGCAAAGCAGAATCGCCCGGAGTTTTTCTCCTTGGTAATAGCGAATAATGAAGTTTTTCTTCCCATAGGTACCGTGAAGATCGACACGGCTCGGCAGCACGCTGAAGTCCCCGACAAAATCCATGTGCAAGTCGAACATCTCTGTCCAAAAGTAGGGGAGCTGCTCATAGCGGATACGCTTTTTGCCCGTCATGTTAGCGCCTGCGATAAGGCCCTGGCTACGGGCGTTCTCCCAATGCGTCTGCCGCCGCACGCCGCCCATTATCCGATCTGGATAAAATGCCAGGTCGCCCGCGGCATATATTCCTTTTTCTTCTGTCTCGAGATGTTCAGTGACCGGCGACCCGTGCGGTCCCGCCAGAGGCGTGTTGCGGACAAGGTCCAGATTTGGTTCTGCACCGCAGGCGACCACGGCGAGGCCGACCGGGAATCGATTGCCGCTTTTTGTCTGGATATTGCGCAGGACGGTTTTGCCCTCAAATCCATTGAGGCTCTCGCCCATCGACATGCTTACCCCGTGCCTTGCAAAATAATCAGTGAGCCACGCGCCGGTTTCCGGATCCAAATAGCGGTCCAACAAATAAGAATCACGATGCATGAGACCAACCTTTAGTTTCATCATTCGCAAACTCGCTGCCGCCTCGCATGCGAGTAACCCGCCGCCGACGACGATGACGCCTTTCTCCAGGCTTGCCATCTCTTTTAAAGCGAGTGCGTCGCGAATCGTTCGGAGGTAGATCACATTGCCGAGACTGACCCCGGCTACCGGCGGGCGCACCGGTCGGCTGCCCATTGCCAGGCAGGCTTTGTTGAATTCAATGCTTTCGCCGTTCGCCAGCACCGCCAGACGCCGGTCGATATTGAACTGCGTTACCACAGTGCCAAATCGGGTCTCGATCTTGTGTGCTTCGTACCAGGATTCATTAGGTTCCTGCAGTTTTTTGAGCTGCGGATCTTTCTCGCGCAAAAAGTCTTTCGAGAGGATCCAGCGCTTGTAAGGAGGAAATAATTCGGCGCCGACCAAGGTAACGGTCCCGCGTTTGTCGTGGCGGCGTACTCCTTCGCAGGCGCTGGCCCCCGCAATACCGCCACCCATGATGAGATAGTCGCGCTGAATCATATGGGAAACTCGCACGATAATTTCGACGCTGGTGCTCCGACAAGTTAAATCGTCTAAAGTGCTTAAAACCGCTCCGGGATGCCCGATTTAAGGCTTTGATTATTTAGCCTTCCTGCCTCTTGTTCTCGTCACAGTACCGCCCGGCAAATAATTACCGACGCGATGACGCCCGTGAGATCGGCTAGCAAACCCGCCGGGATCGCATGTCGCGTTTGTTTTATTCCCACGGCTCCAAAGTAAACCGCCGCAACGTAAAACGTGGTCTCCGTGCTCCCATAGATCGTCGCAGCCGTCAGACTGACAATATTGTCGGGTCCCAGACGATGCACAATGTCTGTGAGTAGAGCGAGCGTCGCGCTTCCGCTCAAAGGGCGCATCAAGGCAAGCGGGAGGAGGTCGGTTGGAAATTGCAGCGGCGTCAAAATCGGTGAAAGCAGGCGGCTCAATAAGTCGATTCCGCCAGCGCCTTTGAACATGCCAATCGCGACCAGCATCGTCACGAGAAACGGAATGATTTTTAGAATTACGCCGAAGCCTTCTTTGGCACCCTCGACAAACTCATCATAAACTTTCACGCCACGGCCCGCGGCGTAGAGCGGAAAGAAGCTGAGCAGAAATGGTATCGCCAGAATCGACAAAGCGTTTACGCTCCGGACAAAGATATTCTGCGCCGCTAAGTCTGGAGCCATTGCAATACCAAACAATGTTGGCATCACCATCCGGACAAAGAATGCGATGAAAAGAACAACCAGTGCACTCAGTGCAGTTAGACCCGGGACGGACAATCTATTTTCGCGGTCTCAAAATTTTGCCCAATCGTCGTTCTTTGATCTAACGGCGACATTCGAAAAATCGGCAATTTCTCAAAGAGTTTCACTGAAATGATTGCCACGCTCGCCGCGCAAAGCGTCGCGAGCAGCGCAGTGCCGACGATTGCGGTTGGTCTTGTCGATCCCGACGCGACAAGGATTGCGATCGCGGTCGCTGGAATCAATTGCACAGAGCTGGTGTTGATCGCCAGAAACGTGCACATCGCGTTGGTTGCCACGCCAGGTTGTGGGTTAAGCGATTCCAGATCACGCATCGCACGCAAGCCTAGCGGGGTAGCGGCGTTACCGAGCCCAAGCATGTTCGCCGCCATGTTCATTACCATCGATCCCATTGCCGGATGTTCGGGTGGAACGTCCGGAAAAAGCCGGCGCATGGCTGGGCGCAGACCGCGCGCAATTCGTTGAACAATGCCAGCGCGCTCGGCCAAACGCATTACCCCCAGCCACAGCGCCATTATCCCGATGAGCCCCAACGCAATCGTGACGGCGGTTTTCGCGCCATCGAGCGCACCCTCGGTCACATCTTTAAACCGGTCATTCCAGCCGCCGATCGCCACCGCAAGCAAGACGAGCGCGAGCCAAATGTAATTCAGCACGCGTAACGTTGTAGTCACGTCGCTGTGCGACGTCCAGTCTTAGACGCGCCACACGCGCGCGGCTACAGCCGATATTATGATTGCGTTATCGAACTTTTTCTCAGCACACTCGCGCCATGAACGAATCGGTTACTCAAATCAAAGACACCACCGGAAATCCCGCTCCGCTTGGACTGCTTGGTTTCGGCATGACAACCGTGTTGCTCAACCTGCACAACGCCGGCTTCTATGAACTCAACAGCATGATTCTGGCGATGGGGATTTGCTATGGCGGCGCTGCGCAAATTGTCGCCGGTATCATGGAGTGGAGGAAAGGCAACACCTTTGCCACGACCGCGTTTCTTTCCTATGGCCTGTTCTGGTTCTCGCTCGTCACGCTGATTATCCTGGCGAAATTGGGGTGGGGTGCAGCCTCTAACGATACGGCAATGGCTGCGTATCTTGCCATGTGGGGATTGTTCACCGCCGTCATGTTCATCGGCACGTTGCGGCTTAACCGCGCCCTACAAGTCGTGTTCGCCACCCTGACGATTCTGTTCTTCATGCTTGCCATTGGCGATTTCACTAACGCGAGTCCCGGATTCAAACACGCCACCGGTTATGAAGGAATCTTTTGCGGTTTCTCTGCGGTCTATACCGGACTCGCGCAAGTGCTCAATGAATTGTATGGCAAAACCGTGTTGCCGATCGGAACGGTGAACAAATAATCGTGCTCGGTTCTCAGCGTCGGCGGCTACAGCAAAGGCGATTGAGTCAATCGCCCCTACCTTTCAGAAGGGTTGCCGCGAGTTTGAGCGCCGATTCGCTTTTGCCGCCCAACATGCGCGCGATTTCTTCCTGTCGGCTTTTCCCACTGACCCCGCGCAATTGCGAATAGGTGCGGCCGCGGACGATTTCCTTTGTCACAACGAAATGTGAAGACGCAGTCGCGGCAACCTGCGGCAGATGCGTGATGCAAATCACTTGATGTTGCCGGCCCAGTGTCTGCATCTTGGCGCCAACAGCGTTGGCAATTTCTCCGCCTACGTTGGTGTCGATCTCATCGAACACGAGGAGCGGAATGGCGTCATGCGCGGCCAGCGCAGATTTGATCGCCAGCATGAGTCGCGAGATTTCGCCGCTCGATGCGATGGCGCGAAGTGGCTTGAGGGGTTCGCCGGGATTCGGCGAGAAGAGCAGTTCCACCGTATCGAATCCATTTGGACGCGGCTCATCGAATGCAGTCACTTTCGCCTCGAATTCAGACTGGCGGAACCCGAGATCGCGCAAATTGAGCCGGATGTTCTCAGAAAGCTTCGGCGCAGCCTTTACTCGCAGTTTGCGCAGCGCGGCGCCGGCCCGATTCATTTGCGCCCCGACATTCTCGATTGCTTTTGCCAGACGCTCCAACTCCGCGTCGCGTCCTTCGATTTTCTGCATGCGCTCGGCGGCATGTTCGCCGAACGCAATTACATCGGCGATCGAGCCGCCATATTTGCGCTTCAAAGTTTCAAAGAGCGAAACGCGCTGCTCGAGCGCGGCGAGCTGTTCCGGATCGAGATCGAGCTTTTCTGCATAGCTGGAAAGCGCGCGCGCAATTTCGGAAAGCTCGACCACGCTGGCAGCGTGTGCCGATGAAAACTGCGCAATGGAATTGTCGATCTTTTCCAATTCGCGCAACAGCCGCTGTGTCTCGGCGAGTTGAGACAGAACGGAATCGTCTGCCTCGGTAAGTTTGTTCGCGACCGCGTTGGCCAGCTCAATCAGCCGTTTGCTGTTACTGGCCAGTTTGTAGCGCTTCTCAGTTTCCTCTTCTTCTCCAACGACCAGATTTGCCGATTTAATTTCGTTAGTCTGGTGGCGAAGAAGATCGAGCTCCTGTTCGCGAGCCGTTTCTGCGGTGTTGAGCGCGGCATGTTCTGCAAGTAGCGTCTGTAATTGCCGGTAGTGCTTTCGATATTCGTCGAGTTGCTCCCGAGCACGCGCGAACGAATCGAGCAATCCCAATTGCGTCTCAGGTGAAAGCAAAGATTGATGATCGTGCGGTCCATGGAGATCGACAAGGTCGTCGCCGAGATTTTTCAAGATCGACAATGTGGTTGGCGAACCGTTGATGAACTGGCGTGTGCCGCTAATCGCCGAGAAACTTCGTTTGATGATGAGATCGTTCTCGCACGGTTCGATTCCGGCTTCGACGAGGTGCGGGTTTAGTTTTTGCAGATCCTCACCACTGAAAATTGCCTCGACTGTGCACAGATCGGTCCCGGTGCGAATGAGCGATTTGTCTGCGCGCTCGCCGAGCAAGAGTTGCAGCGCACCGATGATGATCGATTTGCCAGCACCGGTTTCTCCGGTGATAGCAACGAAGCCCGGCCCCAGTTGCCACTCGAGTTCTTCCACGAGCGCGAGGTTTTTAATTCGCAGCAAAGTCAGGATGGCGGGCATTGGGGAGGTTGAGAGTTATTAGTTGAGAGCGGAGAGTCACAGCTTGCCAATTCAATCTTCAACTCTCAAGTCAGCGCTTACGGTGACCTTTCTCGGCACCGGAACCTCTCAAGGGGTGCCGATGATTGGCTGCGATTGCGATGTGTGCCGGTCGCCCGATCCGCGCGACCAACGGCTGCGCTCCTCGATCTATATCGAAACGCCGGAATGCTCGTGGGTCGTGGATACTGGCACAGATTTCAGGACACAGGCGCTACGCGAGAACATTCGCAAAGTCGATGCGGTCGTTTTCACGCACTCGCACACCGATCACATCATGGGCTTCGATGATCTCCGACGCTTTTCGCACGCACGTGGCTCGATGCCGGTCTATGCATCGGCCGAAACGATGCGCGATCTGGAGCGCGTATTTCGATTCGCGTTCAAAACGAGCAATCCAGTTCCGTATTATTTGAAACCGGAGCCGCACATTATCGATGGCCCATTTAACCTTGGCGAGACGTTGATCACTCCATTGCCGGTGCCGCATGGCGACTCGATCGTGAACGGCTATCTTTTCTCGCGCGCAGATCAAAAACTTGTGGCCTACTTAAGCGATTGCAGCGCCGTACCGGATGCGATTGTCGATCTTATTTCTGGCGTGAAAGTCTTAATCATCGACGCGCTGCGGGAGAGACCGCATCCGACACATCTTAGCGTAGGCCAGGCTCTGGAAGTCGCCTCGCGCGTAAAGCCTGAAGCGACTTACTTCACGCACATCTGCCATGACCTGCCGCAATCTGCCGAATCCCGGCTCCCAGCTGACACGCACATCGCATATGACGGGCTGAAGCTCCGTTTATAAGTGAATTGCCCAGCGGTTTAGCTGCGGCGATTGGTGAGGCGATTTACTTGTTAAACTCACGTGCGTTCTGTCGCGCCAGGGCCAAGACATCCTCATACACTCCAGCTTCCTTCAAAAGCTGAACCAACAAGAATATCTGGGGCATCCCGTTCGGGGATAGCATGAGCCGCCCATCGCGTTCGCGCCAAACTTTCAGATTCTTCCAGCCGCACTGGCACTGTAGGTCTGTACCAAGCACAGACAACTCGCGATCAGTAACCCGATATGTCAGCTCCTGCAAAAGTGGACTGTCGCGGTATGTCGAGGCAGCTCCTGCTGGCAGCAAGCCGGGTAAAAGCAGTGCAACTAAACCAATAAGAAAAAGCACGAGCCCAAGAACGAACGTGTACCTCCAAAAGAGACAGGCGATCGCAAGCGCGAAAACTAACGCAAGGCGCCATGGTCGTGTGCGTCGCTCCAGTAACCCAGCAATCGTGATGTAATCGTCCTGTGACAATTTCTTCTTCTGTTCGTGAGTAAAACTATTCACGGCGGCAAAATCGCCTAACAAGAATTCGGCCCCAAAAATCTGCAACTAAAGGCAGATGAAATCTGTATGATCCATCTGCCCCCGGCGCGGGCGACCGTTAAAGGAACAAGATTCAAATTTTGCATCCGTGTTATCCACGTAATCTGCGGTCAAAATCTCAGCGAATAATTCCGCGCTCGCTTTTTTCGATGAAGTCGATGATCTCGGTCATCTCTTCTGTCTGAGGTAATTCCTTGCGCATCGCTTCGACCGCCTGGCGGGTGTTGTATTTCGAACGGTAAATCAGGCGAAACGCTTCTTTGATTAGCTTTACGCTTTCTGGTGGAAAATTTTTGCGTTCCAAACCAACCAGATTAACACCACGAATTTCCGCCGGGTTGCCATCGGCGATCATGAATGGCGGAACGTCCTGGACAATTTTCGAGCAGCCACCCGTGATTGCGAACCGCCCGATCCGGCAAAATTGATGCACAGCAGTCAGTCCGCCAATGACGGCGTGATCGCCCACCTCCACGTGGCCAGCCAACGTGCCGTTGTTTGAAAAAACAACAGCATCTCCAACCGCGCAATCGTGCGCGATATGGCTATATGCGAGAAACGTGCCACGGTTGCCGATCCGCGTTTTGCCTTCGCTCGCCGTGCTACGGCTGATTGTGACGAATTCGCGGAACGTGTTTTCATCGCCGATTTCTAAATAAGTCGGTTCGCCCTGGTATTTCAGGTCCTGCGTCTGCTGACCGATCGAGCAGGAGGCATAAAATTTATTCCGCGCACCGGCGCGCATCGGTCCGCAAAGCGTGACATGTTGTTGCAGCCAACAATTGGGGCCGAGCACGACGTCCGGACCTATCACGCAATATGGCCCGACGATCGTTCCGGCACCAATCTCTGCGCCAGGATCAACAATCGCCGTCGGATGAATCTGCACGGTCGCTCATCTATCGAGAAACGTGAACATCAGTTCGCCTTCCGAGACGACTGCGTCGTTTACAACGCAATGACATTTCGCTTTTGCCAGTCGTTCGCCGCGCGATTTGGTCAGCTCGGCGTGAATAAAAATAGTGTCTCCGGGCAAAACCGGTTTGCGAAATTTCACGCCGTCCGCGCTCATGAAATAGCCGATCCGGCTGGTGGTTTTTGCCAGTTTGAACAACAGAATACTGGCCACCTGCGCCATCGCTTCTACTTGCATCACGCCGGGCATCACCGGGTGACCGGGAAAATGTCCCTGAAAGAACGGCTCGTTAATGGTGACCGTTTTCACGCCCACGCATTTCGTTTCACTTTCGAAGCTTATGATTCGGTCAACCATCAGAAACGGGAAGCGATGTGGCAAAATTTGCATCACCGCGTCGGTATCGAATCCGCCGTCGCCGCGGGGAACCGCGCGCGTCACCGATAGAGCGCTTCTCTGCGCCTGCTCGCGTGAGATTGACCGAGCCAGATCAGCATTGGCAGCATGACCTGGCTTTACCGCTACTAGATGACCTCCACGCTGGCGCGATCGTGCGCTCAAATATCGCCGGGGTAATCTCCGTCGACAGAAATTGCGCGAATCGGTTATCCGGCCCCGCTTGCGTGCAGGAGATGCGAAATTTGTCGTCCGGCAATAACACAAGGAGCGCGCCAGTTTTTGATTCCACGTGCATCGGGTCGCGCACATCGAAAAACTTTCGCGGCTCCTCCTGAGCGGCTACCCCGGTTTTCTTAACAAGTTCGACGTAGGGCTGCGCGCTGCCATCGCCGATTGGCGGCTCGTTTGCGTCCATTTCGACGATGGCGTTATCCACGCCCATAGCCCAAAGCGCGGCGAGCACATGCTCGACGGTGTGTACGCGCACCGAACCTTCCCCGATAGTCGTGGCGCGCTCGACCGTTTTGAGATTGTTGATCCGGGCATCAATCGTGGGCTCGTCCTGTAAATCTTTGCGTTTGAATTTGATTCCGTGATCCGGCGACGCGGGATGAAGTTTGAGCGAGACTTTTTCGCCTGTGTGCAGTGCCGTGCCGCTAAAGCTGGCAGTCTTGCCAACGGTGTGTTGAAACTCGTGAGTAGAGGCCATTTGTGGTTAGCAATCGCTTGCGTTGTAGCGGTGCTTGTGTCAAGCACCGTTCTTTGATTTGGGCGGTCACGGACCGCCGCAACACGTCATTTCAATTCGAACTCACCGCAATCGAAAGCCATCATCTTATCGATATTCGAGACGCGGAATTGATGAAAGCCTGCGCCGTCATTCTGCCAAATATCGACAGATTTCTCCCCGTTCTTAATAATCAATACGCGAATCAAATTCGGCGACTCACTTACAGTAAATAACGGCAGGTCGTCGCTCGTTTTCAAGTAGCTTCCGTCGCTATCAAACCCAACGGCCAGGTCAATTATTGCTCGTTTATCGTTTGCCAGCGGATTGGGCATGAGTTTCACTTTCACGCTGGCAGTCGCGTTGTTTTCGGGAGGCGGTCCAGCGGCCGCCGGATGGCTCGGCTCCTCTACTTTTAGCGGACCGACGAGATAACCGCGAGCGTGATATTTTCCGGCAGCCAAATCTTCGTCATCATCATTTTTGCCGTCCCATTGCGTCACCAGCGCGTCTGCGCCGATTTTGAATTCGTTCAGTTTTGCTTCCTGATGCAAAACACGCACAAGCTTCCCTCTTCTATCGTAGATGCCCAGGCTAATCGTGCCTTCCAGTGGCGGCGGCACGAAACTGATGCGGACATTTCGCGCGGGGGAAGCTGAAGTCGTTTGCTCTGGAGCAGGCGAAGCCGTGACAGATTCTTCCGGCAAGATCGAAGAAACAGGAGATTCTTCCGGTATCGCGGAAGGAGTGGGCGTTGGTAATTCTTGCGCGAAGACGGTAGAAGCCAAAAACGCCACCAGGATCGAGGTATTGGTCTTTGTTGTCATGTCGAGATGAGTCGAGACATCTTTTATTAGGTAAAAAACGAGACAGAGAACGACAGCCAGAGATTCCTCGACTTCGCTCGGAATGACAACTAGATGTAGTAGCGCCAGTTGAGGTTCGGAAAAAGGTTATCGCGCCATTCGCAATCGCGCAGAAATTCTTCATCGACATCCCCGTTGACAAAGTGATCGTGCAAACGGTCGAAGCGAGCAAGGTGGTCGATGGTACGTTTGGTTGCATACTCACGCGCTGTCCCGGTTTTTATCAAGAATGCCCAATCACTGGATTGAGCGAGTAAAAGTTCGCGGGCAAGTTGTTTGAGTACGCGATCCACGCTAGGACTACAATCTTCTCGATGCCTGCGCGCGGCTTCACTCATGCGCTGGGTCGCAGTATGCAGGTGCGGATAAATCCAGGCGTTACTCGGATCCAGCCAGACGCCGAGATAGCCGTTCTCGCCCCAAGTTGAAGCTGCAGGCTCAATAGTTTGCAGTGTGGGATACGCCGCCAAATATTCACTCGGTGTGGCGAGCCGAAAATCTTGTTCGTTTGCCGCTTTGCGAATGAAGAGTTCAAGAAAACGTGGCCCTTCGAACCACCAGTGCCCAAACAATTCGGCATCGAAGGGAGCCACAATAATCGGGTCGAAACCCAATCCGCTGATTTCGTGAAGTTGGCGCAGCCGCTGCTCTAGAAAGTGACTCGCATGTTTCGCTGCCGCATTTTCCGCTGCCGCATGATCATACAACTGTTTCTCGTCGCCGTTTCCCGTGACACGGTGATATTTCATACCGGAAAATTTTCTGCTTCCCCGCGCAACCGGGCCCAGATGTTCCATCGGAAGATCGAAACCGGCGTCGCGATAAAATTCACGGTACGCAGGATCGCCGGGATAGCCTCCCTGCGCGCTCCAGACTTGGCGGCTTGAGTCGCGATCGCGCGCAAAAGCGGCCGGCCCCGCAGGCGTATAACAGGGCGCATAAATCGAGCGGCACGGGCGCGGTTTTCCAAATAGCAAACCGTGCGCGTCGAGAACGAACCAGCGAATATTCGCTTCCTGTAAAGGCGCTTCCAAGCCGGGCGCGTAACCGCACTCCGGCAGCCAAAAGCCGCGTGGCTCCACGTCGAAAAGATCGGCATGTACATCGCGTCCGATCAAAACCTGTACGCGCGCAGCCTGGCGCGACTGCTGGCAGAGCAGGGGAAGGAGACCGTGCGTAGCGGCGGACGCGATAATCTCAAGTGCGCCTGCTCGTTGCAGCTCACGGAGAGTCGCGAGCAGATCGCATTTCCATTCATCGACAAAGAAACGGCGACTGTTGGAAAACAGGTCAAGATAGAATCCCGCCAGCTCTCGCAGCCTGAGATCATGACGATTGCGTTTACACTCGCGCTCTGCGAGATCGATCAAAAGATCGAGATGTCGCACGTAACGCTCGCGCAGGAGCGTGTCCTGCAGCATGGCACACAGTGTGGGCGTGATTGACATAGTGAGTTTAAACGGCACATCATCGCTCACCAGCCGCTGCATCATGCGCAGCAGTGGAATATAGCTCTCCGTTATCGCCTCGAAGAGCCAATCTTCTTCGAGGAAATGCTCATGTTCCGGATGGCGAACAAATGGAAGATGCGCGTGGAGAATAAGCGCGAGATGGCCGGGCATTACGGAACATTTAGCGTGTCATTCCGAGCAGAGCGAGGAACCTCTCAAAAACTCTTTTTTAGCGCGCAAGCAAAAATACAAGTTGCGTCATGATCCGCGTCACCGCTTGCACTCGAGCAAACAACCAGACACACGACAGAATGTCCGTTGGCCGCAGACTTGGAAGTCTATGCTCCGTTACAGCGTGCGGCAGAAGTCTTGGAAGCGGTCCAGACCTTTTTTGATCACGTCGATGCTTGTTGCGTAGCTGAGTCTGATCGTTCGGTCATCGCCGAACGCTGCACCCGGAATTACCGCGACACTGGATTTGCTCAGCAAACGGTCGGCGAAATTTTGAGAAGTCAGCCCAAGCTGGCTAATATTCACCAGTACGTAAAATGCACCCTGCGGTTTAACCGCAGTGACGTTGGAAATCTTCGAGATGCGGTCGAACATATAATTGCGACGCATGTCGAATTCCTCGCGCATATCCGCGAGCGATTGTTGATTGCCTTTTAACGCAGCCAGCCCGCCATACTGTGAAAAGGAAGAGGGATTTGAGGTGGTATGGCTTTGGATCGAATCGACTGCTTTGGCTACTGCTTCCGGCGCCGCGAGGTAACCCAGACGCCAACCTGTCATGGCGTAGGATTTGCTGAACCCGTTAATGGTGATTGTGAGATCGTACGCCTCTTTGGAAAGCGACGCGACGCTTACGTGTTTGGCGTCATCATAAACGAGCTTCTCGTAAATCTCGTCGGACAAAATGTAAATGTCTTCCTCGGCGGCAACATCAACAATTGCCTGCAATTCCTCGCGGATATAGACGGAGCCGGCCGGATTACTCGGGCTATTCAGGATCAACATCTTTGTGCGCGGGGTCATCGCGTTTTCAAAATCTGACGCGCGCATCTTCCAGGAATTGCGCTCGCTGGTCGGCACGATCACTGGTTCAGCGCCAACGAGCCGCACCATGTCCGGGTAGCTGACCCAATAGGGTGCAGGAATGATGACCTCATCGCCGGGCTGACATGTCGCAAGGATCGCGTTGTAGCACGCGTGCTTTGCGCCATTACTCACGATGACCTGAGCGGCGCGATAATTCACCTCATTGTCGGCGGCCAATTTTTCCGAGATCGCCTGGCGCAGCTCTGGGATGCCAGCGCTAGGCGTGTATTTTGTAAAGCCCGCCTCTAACGCGTCGATCGCGGCCTTTTTTATATGTTCGGGCGTATCGAAATCCGGTTCGCCTGCGCCGAAGCCGCACACGTCAATGCCTTCGGCTTTCATGGCTTTGGCTTTGCTGTCGATCGAGAGCGTAAGCGAAGGAGTCAGTTGAGCGGCGCGTTCGGAAATTTCCATGGTTGTAGGACTAGATCTAAGATTGTTCAAAATGGGAGCGCAAGCTATTGGCGGCGATAGAAGTTTTCAATCAGAGGTTTGAAATTATTCTCGTCAATTTGAATGATGCCCATTTCCCGTTTGGCGTTCTTGGCAGAATCGGAGGCGTGGGCCGCGTTGATCATGATGGTCTGACCAAATTCCTTTCGGATAGACCCCGGGGGCGCTTTTGCCGGGTCGGTTGGGCCAAGAACATCGCGGATTTTGCGAACTGCATCCACACCCTGATAAACAATGGCAATCGATTTCTCCGTCCCCGAAATATCGCGTTCTTCCGGCGGGCAATCGCTCGGTTTTCGTCCGGCCATGAATTCCACAATGCTTTCCCAGTTTTCGCGTCCGCTTTTGGCGCCTAGCTTCTCCTCGAGAACCGGCAATACCGGCCCGTAGAACTCCTTTGCCTGTGTAACGCTCATCCGATGGACCTTGAAACCAATGATGTGGAGGCCGGAACGGGAGAAAACTTCAATCACGCCCCCCGGTCGCAGATTAGGGAATTTGAAATTGTCCGGTTTAATCAGGACAAGTGTTTTCTCAATCTTTGCGTCGGCGGGGAAAGTAATTGAGTGATCCAGGATCCCGCCATCACGGTCGGAGAATTCGGCCCAAAGTTTCAAATCGCGCTCGACTGCTTTGGGGTCGAAAGCCGCCAGCACTCCGGGCTCGAAGTAGGTTACTTTGCCGGAATTGTCCGTGATGTAATCGCCGTAGGTGTCGCGAATTGTCTCGCCACTGGTGCGCTCGTGCACGATGTGGCCGACCGTGTGATGAATCTTTTCCACCGCGTCCGGCCCGCGAAAAATGAGGAACATTACACGCGATCGCTGACGGTTAATGATGCCCGTGAAATTTTTTAGGACGTAATCGCGAATTAATTCCTGCGTTGCGCGATGACCAGCATCCGTTTCGGTGACAATCGTTTCTGCGTAACGCTTTGCCAATTCCGCGCTCGGCGCAAACATGCGTCCACCAACCAGATCGAGTCCGGTGCGCGAAATTAGCCGGCCGACGATACCGCCAGTGCGCGATTTGCGCATCGAGTATGGCGTGATGATTGCGTAGGAAAGTTCTTCGTTCTGCATGGATTGTAATCGCGGCTTTAGGATTAAACCGCGTGGAATGCAGAGAAATCGAAGCCGCCAGGCTAAAAGAATCTAGCTGTCGGCATTTGCTCACGCAAATCCAAAGTGGCGTAAGCCTCTGGCTTGCGCTGGGTTTAATTCGCAAGCGGAACGCATGCGCAACTTTTCGCCGATACGGCGATCCACTTCCCACGACGCCTTACCTTTACAATCCCAATATTGTTTCGTCGCAGAACACGAAGGAGTTCGTTTTCCTGTGTGCGCAGCAAACCCGAGAGAATCAGCCAGCCGCTCCGCTTGAATTTTGGCAGGATACTGATTAGCAATTCGCAAAACAGATTTGCCGTGACAACCTCGATATCACGAGGCGGTTTCCAGTGTCGCAGATCACCCAATTGAAAATCGATGCCGCCGATTCCGTTTCGTCGCGCATTTGTTTTTGCAATTGAAATCGCGAGCGGATCGGCATCGATTGCCAGCACTCGACGCGCTCCAAAGCGCCTTGCTGCGAGAGCAAGAATGCCGCTACCCGTTCCGAGATCGGCAAGCGACCAGCCGTTTTTCCATTCGCGAGTTAACTGTTCGAGCAGCCGCAGCGACATCGATGTGGTTGCGTGTTCGCCCGTTCCAAACGCCGCGGAAGCGGGAATAACAAGGAGCGGCGGTTTCCCAACCGCCGGGACGATTTGGGAATCGCCCTTCCTTGAGATTATCAGTCGTTTTCCAATCTTGAGCGGCTTGCTCTTTTCCCCGTCCCTAAATCGCTTCAGCCAATCGCGCCGCAGCTTCTCGGCGTGCCCGCCAAATTCTTCAACGAGCTTTTGGGAATCATTGTGCGACGTACACGCAATTTCGAGTTGCAACCGCTTGCGTCCTGGCCTCGAGATGATCGCAAGCCTGCCATGAGAGCGCGTTTGCAGGATGCTTTCGCGCGCACTCAGCCAATGCGGGGCGACCGCTTTTCGCCACAGATACATGGGATTGGGGTCAGCACACGCGTCTCGCGTGTCTGGCGACCACCAATGCTTTCGGGGTCGCGAACTTTTCGAAACGCATCAGTACACGCTGAGTGGACACGCTATCAAAAGCCTGTTTCGGCGCGACGCCAAAACCAACACGTGAGACGCGTGCGCTACCCAGGCGACGATGGCGATTCTATTTTTTCTCGGGCGCTTTGTCGTTCTTCGTCTGCGCCATTTTTTGCGCCAGACCCGCGGCGTATTTTTCGTATTGAACATTATCAATCGTGAACGTCCCGAGCATATAGTTCGAGTTGTCCCAGGACCAATTCTGGTCCGCATCGGTGTAGGTCATCTTTGATGTGCGACCCTGCGCATATTCGTGATGAAGGGGATCCGCGCCCGGTGGATTCACAATTTTCGGGGAACCACCCATGCCGCCCTCGATTAAATGACCGCGAAACGTGCCATACTGTCCAAGAGCGATCTCGTGATTGTTGCCCTCAATCTTACGGGTGATCGGCACGTAGCGAGTCTCAGTTTTCTTTGATGCGCCCGGCGTCAACACCTTCGCGGCGATCGCTTGCAATGCCTTGCGTTGTTCGGGAGTCGCTTTCTCGTCGATGTAATTGTATGCAAAATTCCAGTTTCCGAACGATTCCATCATCGTCTGACCCTCTGGGCTTTGCCCGATACCCGCCATGGCAAGTCCGTCGAGTTTCACTTTTCCATAACTGCCTTTCTGAATGAAAAGCACCTGTCCGCCGCCGCAGGTCATCTTGGTCGGCTTGGAACCGAACCAGCAGGGACATGCGGCGTCACATGAACAGGCTTCTTCGAGTTGGCCGGTAATTTTCCATGGAGTGTTATCTTTGGATTCATTCGCGGCTCGAAGAGATACGCCAAGGCAGAGGAGGCCGCCGACGAGCGCGAATGAGAAGAGCGATGTGGTTTTCATGGTCCGAAATTTTAACGGCCACACGCATTCCGGACAAATCAATTTTGTCGTGCCGGTGGGCTGTAGACGTCGCCGCGCAGACGACGCGATGCATCGCTGGTTTACACATCAGCGCAGCGCTTTGCGCGAACCGGCTACAAGAAAATCAGCGGGTGACGAGGCTCGAACTCGCGACGTCCTCCTTGGCAAGGAGGTGCTCTACCACTGAGCTACACCCGCAATTTTGAGGGAAACAATAATGTCCAGCGGCCCGCGCCGCGCAACCTTTTAATTGTTCTGAATTTTGAATCCAAATAGAGCATTCACGGCATCTCACCTTCAAAGGATCACTATGAAAATATCACTCATTGTCTGGATTTGCTCGATGGCGCTGGCGGCAGGCTCATTTGCGCAGGCGCCAACGGCCTCGCCGAGCATGAGCGCGACTGCGGCAACAGCGACTGTTTCACCAGCTGCGACGCCCGAGAGCGAAATAGAGCAATCGATCAGGAAAAAACAGAAAAGACATTTCAATTTCACCATAGGAAACCACGAAACCGATGCCGATCACGGGCAGTCACGCGGGGATATTCCGGAGAAGGTGGTTCCAATCATTCTCATCACCATGCTGGCGGTCTTTGGAATGCCGGTCCTGATTGTAGCCGTTATCATGTATTTCAGCTTCTCAAGAACTCGATCACTTCAGCGAACGGTTCGCTTGATGGTGGAAAAAGGGCAGCCAGTGCCTGAGGCCTTGCTGAACCCTCCTCCCGCACAGCGGCAGCGTTCCGATATGCGGCGCGGGGTGGTCCTGGTAATGGTGGGCCTCGGTCTTATGATCTTCCTTGCCGCCGTAAACGATTGGGAGGGTGGTGCGTGGAGCATCGGGCTTATTCCTTTTTTAATTGGTGCGGGTTATCTGCTGGTGTGGAAACTGGAAGGAAAGAAGGACAGTGCGCCGCCGGTACCGTAATCTGCGAGCGTGGAGCTGACCGATGCAGACCTTGTCGCACGAGTTCTTGTTGACGATGATCAGCACGCTTTCGGTGAGTTGGTTCGGCGCCACCAATCGAGCGTACGAGGCCTGCTGCGCCAGCTCACCCCAACGGATGTCGCGCTCGCGGACGATCTGGCTCAAGAAACTTTCCTGCGTGCCTACAAAAACATCCGCGGCTTTCGAGGAGAAGCCCGTTTTTCGACCTGGCTTTATCGCATTGCTTACAATTGTTTCCGGGAAAATGCGCGCCGCCGCAAGGAATTTGTCGGAATCGATGAAGAACAACTGCAATCCGAACGGGATCCGCAGGTGGCCGATCCTGGTCTAAAGCATGATCTTATGTACGCGCTGAGTTTGCTTCCCCTGCACGAGCGTTCAGCGATTTTACTTTGCTGCCAAAATGGCCTCTCGCACGAGGAAGCCGCGCGGGTATTAGATATTCCGCTTGGCACGGTGAAGACGAACGTGTTAAGAGGACGAGAGAAACTAAAACGCACGCTGGCAGCATGGGGGCCTGACTAAGATGGACGAGAAACAGCAGGAAGATTGGCTGGATCGACAATTGCGCGAGGCGGCGCCGTACATCGATGATGAGGGATTTACGGCGCGCGTTTTACAGCAATTGCCCCCGCCGCGGCGAGGTCGGGATTCGTTACATGCTGTCATTCTTCTCGGAATCACCGTGCTCGCGAGCGCGCTGGCATACGTGCTTTCGGACGGCGGACATTTTCTGGTGATAGCGACGGCGCGGCTGGCCGCGCTGCCGACATTGTGGCTCTTTGCGCTCGCGTTTGTGAGCGGTCTCTTCCTTATGGTTGGTGGCGTTATTGCCGCCCTCTCGAAGGCGAGCGAATTGCGACTTTAGACTGATTTGCAAATTTCGCGCGCCTGTCGGACATCAAGCTTGATCTGCCGCACAAGCTCTTCCAGGGTGTCGAACTTTCGTTCCGGCCTGAGATAGCGCACGAAACGAACTTCAATATCTTCGTCATAAATGTCGCGGTCAAAATCGAAAAGATAAATCTCCAGGACGCGCTCGGATTTTCCACCGCTGACTGTAGGCCGAGTTCCCAGATTAACGACGCCGTTATGGAGAGCCCCATTAATCCGGGCTTCCGCTAAATAAACGCCATTCGGTGGGAATTGCTCGCTGTGCGCGCTCAGATTCGCCGTTGGGAATCCGATCTTCTTCCCGAGATTGTCGCCGCGCACGACTGTTCCAAGAATCGTGTATTCGCGGCCTAGCATCTCGGCGGCTTTCGCGAGATCACCCGTTTCCACAGCATGCCGAATCGCTGTGCTACTCACAATCTCGCCATTGCCGAGCGCCACAGCCGGAATTCCGACGACCTCGAAGTGAAATTGTGCGCCAAGTTTTTTGAGGAGAGCGAGGTTACCGCGCCGATCTTTTCCAAACGACCATTCATGTCCGACGCAAATTTCGCGTAGCGGTCTTGAATGCGTTACGAGTTCCTGGACAAAATCTTCCGGTTCGGTGGCGGCAAATTGTTTGTCAAAGGTGATGATCAGAAGGTGGGCGACGCCGAGATTGCGAATCAACGCTATCTTATGCCGTGTCGCGGTAAGCAGATGCGGCGCGTCATGCGGTCGCAGCACTTTCATCGGGTGCGGATCGAAAGTCACAACAACAGGAGTTCCATTTTCCGCTTGGGCGTGCCGGGCGGAAGTGGAAATAACGGCTTGGTGACCGCGATGGACGCCGTCGAAAACGCCGATCGCGAGGAAGAGCGGGCCGGGCAATTGGCCCAACTCAGAAATGGAATGCAGTGTTTCCATTAGCTGAACGATGAATGGTCGAAAAATGACGAATGACGAATGACGAATGAAATCTAAATGACGAAATCCAAATAACTGCGCAAGCGCTCCGCGTTCGTTCTTTATGTTTTGTCATTCTTTCGGCATTCGTTATTCGAGCTTCGTCATTTCACTCACGCTCCGCGCATGCGCGAAACTTCCGGAAGGCTCAGGAGTCGGCTGAGAATTTCCTCACGTGGCGCCTCTTTGATTTGGGCGACACTGATCGCTTGCGCAACATCGAAGCGTCCGGATTTCGTGCGCCGTAGCGACTTTAGGTGCGCCCCGCAGCCGAGAGTCTCGCCGATGTCGTGGACGTAGGTGCGAACATAAAACCCTTTGCTGCACAGAACGCTAAAATCGATCTCGGGAACCGCGATTCGGTCGATTGTGTAGCGATAGACGTGAACCAGGCGCGGTTCGCGCTCGACCACCTTTCCCTGGCGCGCGAGTTTGTACAACGGCACACCGCCATGCTTTTTCGCGGAGACCATCGGTGGCATTTGATAAAAATCGCCTCGGAACTTTTCAAACCCGGCGCGAATGCGATTTTCATCGAGCTCAGGGACCGGTCGCTGCTGAATTACTTCCCCTTGCCGATCCTGCGTGCTGGTCGTCACGCCGAGCACAAATGTGCCGGCATATTCCTTGTCTTCGCTCATGAGCAAATCTTGAACTTTTGTGCCGCGCCCCACGGTGAGCAGGAGCAAGCCGGTTGCTATCGGATCGAGCGTGCCGCAATGGCCGATTCTCCTGATCTCCAGTTTGCGCCGCACCAGCGCGACGACGTCGTGCGATGTCATCCCTTCAGCTTTGTCCACGAGCAGGACGCCGTCAGGAGTGGCCGGAAGAGACATGTTAAAAGTGTTACAATCTTAAACTGTCAAAGCGTTAGGTTGTCAGAGTGCTGTCGCTTTTAACCCTCTGACTGTTTAAAAGAGCCGACTTTACGGCAAACTTCCGCCAGGACTCTCGTTTCCACTTCAGCTAGCGTCCCGGGCACTCGCGCACCAGCGGCGAGACTGTGTCCGCCTCCGCCGAATTTCTGGCAGATGGCGCAGACATCAGCGGCGTCAGTTTTGGAACGCATGCTAACGCGCACTTTGCCATCGGCTAATTCTTCGAAGAACACGGCAACGATCACGCCGCGAATCGCGCGTAGATGATCGATCAGTCCTTCGTTATCTTCGGGAAGAACGCCCAGTTCGGCGGCTGTTTTTAAACTGAGAGTAAAACTTGCGACCCGGCCTCCCTCCTCGAAACGCATGGTACGCAGCAGCTCTCGCAAGAGTTCCAGCCGCCGTCGCGGATAATTCTCATAGAGCTGCTGGTTCAGGCGGCCAACGTCCAGACCAGTGCGAATGAGCTCCGCCGCAATTTCCATCGTGTGAGCATTGGTTTTTGGATATTGAAACGAGCCCGTATCGGTGGAGATCGCGGCGTAAAGATTTTCGGCAATGTCGCGATTGAACGGCAAGCCTTGACTGTTGATCAGGCGAAAAATGATTTCTGCTGTTGCAGGTGCGGAGGAATCAACATAAACCACGTCACCGTAACCGGGATTACTCAGGTGGTGGTCGATGTTAATCCAAATTTTCGCCAACCGAACAGCCGGTAGGGCCGTGCCGAGCCGATTTTGAATCGCTGTATCGAGTGCGATGGCAACATCGAAATCTTCCGGGGCGGAAGGCGGTTTGGTAAGCAATTCTGCGCGCGGAAGAAAGGAATACTTCTCCAGCATTCCATCTTCGTTCCATACACGAACTTCTTTTCCGAGTTGTTGTAGCGACAAGGCAAGCGCAAGCTGACTGCCCAGCGCGTCACCATCCGGACGGACGTGCCCCAGGACGGCGAAACGCCTGTGCTCGCGCAATATCCGGCCGATTTCCTCGAATTTTGAATTAGTCATTGAAGTCCGGAAACGCGCAAGTGCAGATTGGAAGATGGCCTTTCAGGCTGTCTCGGCCGACACACTTCTAGCGTGCCGTAACTTCGCAGGCTGGAAGCCCGCCCGCCGAGACAGGCAAGATGCCTATTCTCCTTCACGTGACTACAGGCTTCACTTTTCTTCGCCCTGCGGCGGAGCGATTTCCTGCAGAATCTCGATGATGCGCGCTCCGCGTTCGATGGAGCTATCGAGATGAAAAATAAGGTGCGGCGTATATTTCATGGTGACGTGACGGGCAAGTTCGGCTTGCAGCGTTGCGCGGTGAGATGCGAGCCTGCTGATCACGCTCTCGCCCGCCTCTGGTCCTAGAACGCTCACAAACACATGCGCGTTCTTTAAGTCGGACGTTACGTCGACGTGGTTGATACTGACTAGCGCGCCTTCGAAACTCATTTCGCGCGCAATGATCCCGCTCAGTTCACGTTTTACAACTTCGTTAATGCGCAACATGCGGTGTTTCATAGGCCTTTGAAGTGTTGGAGTGTTAAAAGCGTTGAAGCGGCCGGAAGACTCACGTTTTGGCGCTTCAACGCCCTTAACAAATTATAGTTTCTGCGCGATCGCTTCGAGTTGATAACACTCGATCACGTCGCCCACTTGATATTCACTGAAGTCACCAAGCTTGATCCCGCATTCCAGTCCAGAGCGCACTTCTTTCACATCATCCTGGAAACGGCGTAGCGTCGAAATCCCGCCGTCGTAAACCGGCTGCCGCTTGCGGAGCGCGCGGGCGCGCGCATTGCGGGCAAGGCGGCCATCGGTAACCAAACAGCCCGCGACAGTGCCTCTGCTTAATTGGAAAACCTGTTTTACTTCCGCGTGTCCGATCACGGTTTCCCGGTGTTCGGGCTCGAGCAAGCCGGCCATCGCTTCTTTGATTTGATCGAGCAGCTCGTAAATGATGCTGTAAAGCTTGACCTGTACGCCTTCGCGTTTCGCGGCCGAGACTGCCATACTCTCAACTTTGACGTTGAAGCCGACCACGACGGCGTCCGACGCGCTCGCAAGCAGAATGTCCGATTCCGAAATCGGTCCGACTGCGGAGTGGATGATCTCGAGATCGATTTTTTTGCTTTCGATCTGTTGCAACGCACCCACCAGTGCTTCGAGTGAACCTTGCGCGTCGCACTTCAAGACAATTCGCAAAACTTTTTTCCCATCGGCTGCTTCGAGCAAACTCTCGAGCGTGGCGCGTTGCGGCAGGCTGAGCTTGTTCGCGCGCTTCGCCTCGAGACGTTCGTCGCTCAACGTTTTCCCCAAGCGTTCCGACTCCATGACGAGAAGCTCATCACCGGCATTTGGCAGCCCGGTGAAGCCTAGCACTTTTACCGCCGTGGAGGGGCCAGCTTCCCTGACCGGTTGGCCGCGATCATCCAGCAGCGATTTCACTTTGCCGCTGTAGTCCCCGCAGATGAAGGGATCGCCGGTTTTTAAAGTTCCCATTTGCACGATGACGGTGGCGGTGGGACCACGCCCTGCTTCGACTTGCGCTTCGATCACGGTGCCGCGCGGTGTAGCCGTAGGTGACGCTTTGAGTTCCATGACCTCCGCTTGCAACGTCATCATCTCGAGTAGTTGGTCGATTCCCGTACCTTTGGTGGCCGAAACCGGGCAAACAATTGTTTCGCCACCCCAATCTTCCGGCGTGAGACCGTGTTCCTGGAGCTGTTTTTTCACCCTATCGATATTTGCTCCCGGAAGGTCGATCTTGTTAAGCGCGACCATGATCTTGACGTGCGGCGCGGCTTTGGCGTGATTAATCGCTTCGAGTGTTTGCGGCATGATGCCGTCGTCAGCCGCGATAACGAGCACCACGATGTCGGTCACATTGGCGCCACGCGCGCGCATTGCTGTGAAGGCGGCGTGACCTGGTGTGTCGATAAAGGTAATTTTCGCTCCGTTGTGATCGACACTATAGGCGCCGATGTGCTGCGTGATCCCGCCAGCCTCGCCAGCTGCCACGCGCGTCTTTCGGATCGCGTCCATAAGTGTGGTCTTGCCATGATCGACGTGCCCCATGAACGTGATAATCGGCGCTCGCGGCTTGAGCTCCTCTTCCTTTTCGATGACTGGCGGCGGGGGCGCCACCACCACCTGTTCGACTCTATGAACGCCCGCTCCTTTTTCGCGGCGCTCTTTTTCAAGAACGAATCCGTGGTTTTCCGCGATCTTGGAAGCAATATCTGGCTCGATTGTCTGGTTGACGTTCGCGAAGATGTTATACGTCATCAACTCCGCAATGAGTTGATGCGGTTTCAAGCCGAGCTCGGTTGCTAATTGCTTAACGACAATTGGGGGTTTGATGAGAATGACTTTCTGCGGCTCTGCTTCTACTTCAGCAGCAGGCGACGCGACCGCGGCTGGGGCAGCTGTGTCGTCGGCAGCAGTGCCCGACGCTTGAGGCGGAAGCGATTGCGCGGGCTCGATCTTTTCCGACGCCGCAGGTTTTGAAGGAGCAGCAGGCGTCTCGAGCGATGCTCGGATGCGTGAAATTGGAGGTAAAACGTCGCGCTTCGCTTTTATCTCACCCTCTTCTGCCTTTTTGCGCGGTTTTTTTCTGTCAATGAGTGAGACGCTCTCTGCTTCACGGTTCGGAGCTGGAGCAGCATGCGATGCGGCTTTTGGCAGTGGACGAGTACCCGATTCAGCCCGTGCCGCGCCTGCATGCACTGGCGCGACGACGTCCTTTAATTTTTTCTTCGGAACCTTTGCTTCAGGCGCGTCTGCTGGCTTATGAGCAGTAGTAGTCTTGCGCGCGGCTGGTTTGCGCGTTGCAGTTTTGCTGCTCGTCTTCGTTGCCATTGTTGTTCCTTTAAAATTCCGCTCATGGCTCGAGCGTTTCTAAACCAGAGCCATATTACTGTACGAGTTCCTGCCGGTGCGCTGCCTCGTAAATCTCTCGTGCTTTTGTTTCATCGACCGCGAGAATATCCACCAAGTCCTGCACGTCTGCATCGCGCAGTCCTTCCAGGTTTGTAAAACCGGATTTTACCAGGGCGAGCGCTTGTTCTTCGGTCACAGGCAGCGCGCTCGCAAGGGTCTGAGCAGCTTGCGCCACCTTTTGTTCTACCACAGTTGTCGCCGATGTGTCCTTGCCGATGTTAATTTCCCAGCCAGTCAACCGCGAAGTCAACCGCGCGTTCTGCCCCTTTTTCCCGATCGCTAGCGAAAGCTGATCTTCATCGACAGAAATCTGCACGCTCTTCTTCTCCGTATCGAAAACCAGATTCTTCACTTTTGCCGGCTTGAGCGCTTCCAGAACGTATTCCTTCGGATCGGAACTCCAGCGAATGATATCGACTTTTTCGTTATTGAGCTCCCGCACAATGTTTTTAACGCGCGAGCCGCGCATGCCGACACATGCGCCTACCGGATCCACTTTTTCGTTCACGCTCCAGACTGCGATCTTGGTGCGATAACCGGCTTCTCGCGCGATGCCGCGAATCTCCACGGTGCCGTCGGCGATTTCGCTGACTTCCAATTCGAAAAGACGACGCACGAAGTTAGGATGACTGCGAGAGACGATAATCTCGGGACCGCGGATGCCGTTTTCGACCGCGACGACATAAGCGCGGAGCCGGTCGCCCACGTTGTAATCTTCTACGACCACTCGTTCGCGCTGCGGCATGACAGCTTCAAATTTCCCAAGATCGAGAATGACATCTGAACGGTCGAAACGCCGCACGGTGCCACTGACGATTTCGCCTGCGCGGTCTTTGAACTCGTCATAAATCATTTCCTTCTCGGCCTGGCGAATTCGCTGCATCATTGCTTGTTTTGCAGTCTGCGCGGCGATGCGTCCAAAATTTTTCGGAGTTACTTCTACTTCGACAGTGTCGCCAATGTTCGCTTCTGGTTTGATCTTGCGCGCTTGTGAGAGTTCGATCTCATCCTGTGGATTAGTGACGTGATCGACTACCACTAGGTTCGCCAGGGCCCGAATTTCCCCGCTTTTAGGATTGATATCGATGCGTAGATCGCGCGACGCGCCGACGCTCTTCTTCGAAGCCGAGAGCAGGGCGTTAGATACCGCCTCGAGCAGGATTTCGCGCTTGATCCCGCGCTCCCGCTCGAGGTAATCGAGCATGGCAATAAATTCCGCGTTCATAAAAACATGTAGCCCGCAGACTAAAAAGAGTGGGACACCAGTTCCCACTCCGATCAGCGCGCGGACTAGGCACCAAGAATAACTCGTGAAGCCTTCCCGTCAAGCTGCGGTTCGACCTGATTTGACGTTCAAGGCTCAACGTCCAACGTCTAACAGCCCAATGAATTCGCGCCTTCGAGCTACGTTTGTCGTGTTTCTCGTCTGGGCAGTAATTTATTTACCGGCGCTTGGTTCTATCGCGATCAAAGGCGAAGAAGGTCGACGAATTTTGCCGGCGATCCGGATGCTCGAGAGCGGTGACTACGTTGTCCCGCAGGTGGGAAGCAATCCGTACTTTCGGAAGCCGCCGCTGGTCAACTGGTTGGTGGCCGCGTCGTTCCGCTTTTTTGGAGTGCGTAATGAATGGACAGCGCGGCTTCCCTCGGCGATTGCGGTGCTCGCGGTGGCCATTGCATTTGTCACGGTAGCACGCGCCAGCCTTGACCCGAAGGGATCGACAATCGCCGCCCTCATTTGGATGACGAACATCGGGATAATAGAAAAAGGCCGATTAATTGAAATCGAAGGGCTCTACGTTTCGCTTTGCGGTCTAGCGATTATTTTTTGGTTGAGCTTTTGGGCCCAGGAGAAATCTCCATGGCTCATTTGGGTTCCAGCATCACTTTTTCTTGGACTTGGTCTGCTGGCGAAAGGCCCAACTCATTTAATATTTTTCTACGCGATTGTGCTGGCCATTCTTTGGCATACGAAAGATTGGCGCCTCCTTTTTCATCCTGCGCACTTCGCTGCGATCGCCGTCATGCTGGGGATCTCGGCGGCATGGGCCATTCCTTTTCTGCATAGGACGACTACGGAGCTAGCGGTACCTAAGTGGTCAGGTCAATTCACCGGCCGGCTAAAAGGCGTGGATTTCAAATTTGTCAGTTGGATTCAAAATATTCCCCGCGCTCTTATCTACTTTCTGCCGTGGGTTCTTCTGTTCCCATTCGTGCGGTTTTCAAAATTTCGCGATGCCGCGCAGCAGCGGCTCGCGCGTGCTATTGCCTGGGGTATTGCTGTGCCGTTTCTCGCGGTCAACCTGGTTCCCGGCGCAGTCCCCCGGTATAGCATGCCAGTATTGGTTCCGGGCTCGTGGTTGCTGGCGATGAGTTATGTCGAGAATGCATTGCAGTGGCCCCAGGGAATGGCGATGAGGAACAATCGGGCCTGGACCCGAATAGTCGCAGTCTTCGTCGGATTTGGGCTCGTCATTGGCGCGGTCGGCTATCCGCTTACCGCGGTGATTTTGAGAAATAGGCAGCAGATAAAAAAGGCCGCCGCGGAAATTAATACTCTCGTACCAGCGAGTGAGACGCTTTACGCGGTGGATCCAGACTATCAACCGGTATTTTTTTATCTGAAAGCTCCCTTGGAATATGTGAGCCATATCAGGGATCTGCCGGCCAACACGCATTATTTTCTCGTTGAAACTGACAACGACGCTGAAGCGGCAGCCACGCAAAAGTGGGCGCCTCGGCATGCGCATGAACTCGCTCGGATACAGGATTACCGCAAACGCGAGATGCTCCTGTTCGAAGTCGGCCCCTAGACGACGAGCATTGACAGGCTGCCAGATTGGAATTGGTTAGCATGCTAACCAATTGGATGCGGCATATGTCCGACAGCGAAACATTTGGGCCATTGCTCCACGGGACCGCTCGTGCGTGGCGATTAAAGTTGGATGAACGGCTTAAGCCCATGGGCCTCAGTCAGGCGAAGTGGCGCACCTTGCTGCATCTGTCGCTCGCTCCAGGGACTCTCACACAGGCCGAGATCGCGGAGCGGTTGGGCATCGAAGAGCCTTCGTTGGTTACACTATTACATCGGCTGGAGAGAGAGGGATGGATCACGCGCAAGAGTTCCCCGCTAGATCGCCGCTGTAAAATGGTGCTGCTGGGCCGGCGCGCCCAACACGTAATCGCAGGGATCAACGCGGCGGCAGACAAACTGCGGCACGAATTGCTCGCCGACATTCCGAGAGCCGAGCTGCAAACCTGCATCAAAGTGTTGGCCCGGATTCGTCAGAAAGTGGAGAACAATGGTAAGCTTCGGAAGAGCGTGGCATCGCCCGCTTATGTGAGCCATGATGGCCAGACTAGGAATCAGTACCGGATTCCGAGAAAGATGGCGCCCCGCGGCGCTGCAAGAAAACTAAAATGAAGCGCACGCGTGTCAGAAACCAATCGATTCCGAAGTGGGCGTACCTGCTTTTCATCGTGCTGGCCGCATTTGTCCTGTATCGAATCGTTCAGCACAAAGCCAGCGAGTCCAAAGCGGCCGAGCCACCAGTGCGACCAGTTCTTGTCGCGAAAGTGATTACGAAAGACGTGCCGCTTTACCTCGATGAAATCGGCACTTGCGCCGCGTACGAGACTGTCCAGGTGCAAGCGCAGGTCAGCGGGCAGATCGTCGCACGTAATTTTCAAGACGGCGCGGATGTGAAACGAGGTGATTTACTCTTTACCATTGACCCGCGGCCGTATCAGGCCGCGCTGGAACAGGCACAAGGGCAGCTCGGGCAAGCGAAATCGAAATTGGTTCTCGATCAAATAACGCTGAAGCGCCAGCAGGAGTTGCGCGCCAGGAATGTAATTTCAGCTCAGGATCTCGATACCGCCCAGGCCACAGTAAAAAGCGACGAGGCTACCGTAAAAACCGCCGAAGGCGCAGTGGCGGCGGCGCAGGTGAATCTCGATTATTGCAACATCCGCTCGCCTATCAATGGCCGGGCAGGATTGCGGCTTGTCGATGTTGGAAATGTCGTGACAGGCGGAAACGGGGGCGGTGGCGGCGCGGTGCTGCTGACGATTCAAGGGCTCGATCCGATCTATACAGACTTTACCGTCTCCGAAACAGACTTGCCGCTAGTGCGGCGTTATCTGGGTGGTCCAAATGTGAAAGTGGAAACGCGTTCTCCGGACGGCAGTAGCCCGCCGCGCACAGGCGATCTTTATTTCATCGATACTTCAGTGCAACCAGGCGCGGGTACCGTGAAAGCGCGCGGCGTCACGCCGAACCCGGACCATGCTTTTTGGCCGTCGGAATTTGTCCGTGTGCGCTTCATTCTCGATAAGCTAAAAGATGCGAATCTCGTACCATCGCAAACGATCCAAATCAGCCAGGGTGGTCCATTTGTTTTTGTGGTAAAGCCGGATAACACAGTCGATTTGCGGCAGGTTAAACCGGGTCAGCGTCAGGATGGCGATACTCAGGTTGTTGAAGATGGCCTCAAGGCCGGAGAGACGGTCGTTGTTACTGGCCAACTGGCGCTGGCCCCAGGAACAAAGGTGGAGCCAAAACCATACAATCCTCCAACTCCACCCAGCGGCGGTCAAGTTGCTGCCAAGGCCTCAATGTAGAAAAGCGTTCACCATATGGCTGAAGAAGAGAGACATGATGGGGCGGGGGATCAGCAACCTGCAAAGGACCGACAACATCCTGCGGCACCTATAGTCCCTCGCGCAACATCGGTCACACCGCCTGAATCTAAGTTGGTCCAAGTTACAGGCTCCGGCCTTTCCGGGCCATTCATCCGCCGGCCAGTGATGACTGTCCTGTTGACACTATCGGTCATCGCCGCCGGCATGGCTACTTACGGCAAACTCGCGGTCAATGATCTGCCTGCAGTTGATTATCCAGTTATCCAAGTCACGTGTTCCTATCCCGGCGCGAATCCGACTACCATGGCGAATAACATCGCCACGCCGCTCGAGAAACAATTCCTGCAAATCCCCGGACTGGACATCATCACGAGCACAAGCACGCAGGGGAATACGTCCTTCACGCTCCAGTTCGTTCTCAGTAAGAGTATCGTTGACGCTGCCACGGATGTGCAGGCTGCGATCCAGCGCGCGACCGGAAAGTTGCCGCTCGATCTGCCTAGCCCGCCGACATTCACAAAAACAAATCCAAACGATCAGGCGATTTACCTGCTCGGGTTGCTCTCAGACACGCTGACCGACGGCGATCTTTACAAGTATGCGTCTACGGCCGTAGCGCAGCGCATCGCGATCTTGCCTGGCGTATCGCAGGTAAACATCTATGGCGTTCAAGCCGCAATTCGGATCAAAGCCGATCCCGCGGGGCTCGCGTCGCGCGGATTGACCATGGATGATCTCGCCAGCGCGATCAGGGCGGGGACAGTTTACTCTGGCGCCGGGCAATTCGATGGAGCGCACCGCACGTTTGTTCTTTTGCCGAACGGGCAAATCGATCAGGCGGAAGGATATCGCAATCTGATTATAGCGCGGAACAAAGATGGCTCGCCCGTCTATCTGCGCGACGTGGCCGACGTTCGCCAGAGCGTGCAGGACGAACGGATCTCCCGCACATTTTGGATGCGCGGTTTTAATCCGCCAGGCTCCGTTGTGGTGCTGGCAGTCTCGCGACAGGCGGGCGCAAACGCGGTGGAGGTTGCGAACTCAGTCAAAGCGCTCTTTCCCGAGATTCGCGCGAGTCTGCCGGGATCGATCACACTAGTGCCGGTATTCGACCGGTCTCAGAGCATCGTCGATTCCGTTCACGATGTGCAATTCACGCTCATGATCGCGTTCATCCTGGTCGTGATTGTGATCTACATCTTCCTTGGACGCGCCACGGATACCCTCATTCCAGCGGTAGCGCTTCCATTGTCTTTGCTGCTGACGGTTGCGGTCATGTATATGCTCGACTATTCCATTAACAATTTGACCCTGATGGCTCTTACTCTGGCCATCGGATTCCTGGTCGATGACGCGATTGTATTTTTGGAAAATGTCGTGCGACGTGCGGAGCACGGCGAATCGATTCTAAAGGCCGCGTTTAATAGCGCTGGCGAGATTTCCGTCACGATCATGTCGATGACACTGTCGCTGGCCGCCGTTTTCATTCCTCTGGTGTTTTTACCTGGTTTGCTGGGTCGCATTTTCCGCGAATTCTCTGTTACGATTATTGTTGCCATTCTCGCTTCGGGACTCGTTTCCCTAACGCTCACTCCGCTTATGTGCGCGCGTATCCTAGGCGAGCGCAGAGCTGGACATAAGCGCGCGTGGATGGAGAGACATACTGGAGAGTTCATCAAGCGTGTCATAGCGGTGTATGGCCGCGTGTTAGACAAGTTTCTGGATCGTGCCTGGCTTACTGTGCCGATCCTCCTCGTGTGCATTCTCGGGCTCTGGTTTTTCTTCACCCATCTGCCCTTCACGCTGCTGCCGCCGGGTGACAGCGGTTTCATAAGGGGAGTTTTCATCGCGCAGGAAGGTTCTTCGCCTGCGCAGATGCGTGCCTATCAGCAACAGGTCAATCAAAAGCTGGAGGATGATCCAAACATCGGACAATTTTTCACGCTCGCCGGTTTCGCAGCTCGGAGTTCGTCCTCGCAAGGATTAATTTTTGGTTTTCTCAAACCGAGAAGTGAACGCCCGCCAATCGAACAGTGTATTCCGCAGTTGCAAAAATCGATCAGCTCTATTCCCGGCATCACCGCCATTTTGCAGCCCAATCCGGTGCTGCAAATCAATGTCGGCGCCACTAGTCAGACGCAGGGGCAATACGCCTATACGCTTAACGGCATTGTCCCCGATGATGTTTATGCCGCAGCCGATCAGTTGATGGCGAAGCTTAAGAATTTCAAAGGCTTCGCTTCCGTCCGCTCCGATTATTACAACAACACACCGAATCTAACCGTCGATATTGATCGCGAGCGCGCCGCTACATACGGCGTTTCTACTTCCGCCGTGCAGAGCTTGTTACGCACTGCTTACTCCCAAAACTACGTCTATTTAATCAAACAGCCCGAGGACCAATACCAGGTTATCCTGGAAGTGAAGGACAGTGAGCGCGCGACGCCGGCTGATCTTAACAATCTTTACGTACGCAGTAACACCGGTGGCACCTTTAGCGGAACAGGAGCAGGGGGCGGAAACATCACAACCACCACGGGTACCGCCTCCAATCTCGTGCCGCTGCGTGCTGTAACATCCACCAGGCAAATCGTTGGTCCGCAGGCGGTCAATCACTTCAATCAATTCACCAGCGTAACCATCAACTTCAACTTGCTCCCAGACGTCGCGATCGGTGATGCTACGAAATTCATCGAAGACAGCTTCGCACAAGTGCATCAGCAAATCCCCAGTGTGCAAGCCACGTTCCAAGGGGAAGCGCTCGTTTTTCGTCAATTATTTAAATCGCTGCCGCTCCTGCTCATCGCCGCAATCTTCGTTATGTATGTGATCCTCGGAATTCTCTACGAAAGCTACGTCCATCCGATTACCGTGCTTTTCCCCGCGATCGTGCCGGCTGTTGTAGGCGGTTTATTCACGCTCTGGATTTTTGGATCTAGCTTGTCGCTCTACAGCGTCATCGGATTGTTTCTTCTGCTCGGTATAGTCAAGAAGAACGGAATCCTGGTAGTCGATTTCGCGCTTAAACGAATCGATGAAGGCTTGGGTTTGCGAGAAGCCATTCACGAAGCCAGTCTCGAGCGTTTTCGCCCGATCATGATGACCACTTTCGCTGCTCTCATGGGCGCAGTGCCGCTCGCCCTTGGGTTCGGCCACGACGCATCCGCGCGGCGACCACTTGGGCTCGTCATCGTAGGCGGCCTCATTTTTTCACAGTTGATCACGCTGTTCGTGACGCCGGTTATTTATCTCTGGCTGGAATGGTTCCAGGAACACGTTCTCGACAAAGTGCCGTTCCTGCGCAGCGCGCACACGCACCACGAAGGTGAGCCCGCGACAGAACCGGGTGATGGCCAAATTCAGCCAGCACCGGCAGGCGCACGCTGATCCTCTTATTCTATGTCCAGCTCGTCCTCTTACTCTGCTCCAGGGTCGGTACTGAAGAGCAGTAGCACGCGCTCAACAAATGACGAAATCCGAATGACGAATGACGAATGAATGACGAAGGTGGAATTGCGAAACTACGCACGACGGCCTTCATCTTTTTCGGGCTTTGTCATCCGGGTTTCCTTCGTCATTCGACATTCGTGCTTCGTCATTGTCATTCATAATCTATGTTTAGAGCATGCGCGCCATGGTCCTCGATAAACCACGGCAGCCGTTACAGCTCCGCGATGTGCCGAAGCCAAGACCGGCGAAGGGACAACTGCTCGTGCGAATCGCGACATGCGCAGTTTGCCGGACCGATCTTCACGTGGTCGGTGGCGAGCTAGCCGATCCCAAGCTGCCACTCATACCGGGTCATCAAATCGTCGGGCGTGTCGAGGAGATTGGCGATGAGGTTGAGCCGCAATTCAAAGTTGGCGGCCGCGTAGGAATTCCGTGGCTCGGCTGGACGGATGGCGAATGTGTTTATTGTCAATCGAACCGGGAAAATCTCTGCGATCGCGCGCGTTTTACCGGCTATACCATCGACGGCGGTTACGCCGAATTCATCGTCGCCGATGCGCGATTCTGTTTTCATCTGCCCGACCGTTACAATGATGTCGATGTTGCGCCGCTCCTTTGCGCGGGGCTGATCGGTTATCGCTCATATCGCAAAACCGGAGACGCGCGCCGGCTCGGCATTTACGGCTTTGGCAACGCAGCGCACTTGATCGCGCAGGTTGCGCTATATGAAGGGCGCGATCTCTTCGTGTTTACGCGGCCGGGCGACATGGCGACGCAGCAAGCCGCAAAGAAACTGGGCGCTGTCTGGGCTGGTGCTTCCGACGAAATGCCGCCGGAAAAACTGGATGCTGCGATTATTTTTGCCTCGGTCGGTCCGCTCGTGCCCGCCGCGCTACGCGCGCTCGCCAAAGGCGGCACTGTAGTTTGCGGAGGAATTCACATGAGCGACATCCCTTCATTTCCTTATGCCGAGCTTTGGGGAGAACGGGTCATCACTTCCGTGGCGAATCTGACTCGGCGCGATGGCGAAGAGTTTTTCGAAATTGCGCCTCGCGTTCCGGTGCAAACGAACACGGAAACATTCCCCTTGGAACAAGCCAACACCGCGCTTGGTCGATTTCGAACCGGCAACCTTAAGGGGACCGCCGTCCTCCTAATCTCTAGCGACAGTTATCCCGGTTGACGCGAGGGACCGCACCTTGGGAAGGAAGAACACGGAAATTTATCACCGTGATCAACCCGGTTGTGCGAGATCCTTCATCCGAATGGCGCCCACTGATGAGGGGCCGAACCGCGGATCCGCCTCTGGTAGCGCTCCCGCGCGACAGGTTACCCAGATAACGCAGATGATTCTTCGATTTTTGAATCCGCGATTCTGATTTCGATTCGGAAAACTATTCTACCTCTGGTTGCCGACCAGTTGCGGCGGAGGGTTGCTCAGTTCGACCTGTGTGCTGACTTTTTGGATCTGCGTTGCCTGCTCTTTGACGGTTGCCGCGAGTGCTGCAATTTCTTTCTTTAGTTCCAGTACTGCGTGGCGCTCTTTGAGAAATTCGTTTAGCAACATCGCGGTCACCTGGTCGTAGCGGACGCTGTAGGGTTTTCCTTCTTTGTCGTTGATGTGGCCGCGCCGGTAGCGGTGTTGGAGAGGCCTTCGGTATTGCTAAAGAGGGCTTGATAACCGGTGGCCGTGTTTTGTATGTTACGGAGCGCGTTAAAACCGGTGGCGGTGTTGTTGCTGCCCGTGGGCGTTGCTGAGCAGAGCGGCTGTCCCGTTAGCGGTGTTTTGGGAGCCGGTAGTGTTTGAATAAAAGCGCCGCCGCGCCAAACGCCGTATTTTTGTCTGCGGTGTTGAAAAGGAGCGCTCCGGCGCCGGCAGCGCGGTGCCGTCGGCAAGCTGCTAACGACTGCAGGCTAGCAGCCTGCGCTCCCCGGAGACTCTCCGCGGCGTTCACGGTAGTGGTGAGATCGATTAAGCCCTCGTTGTGGGCTGTTATGGAGCCTCGACCACTCGCGGCGCAGGTTTGCTCAGTTCGATCTCATCACTTACTCGCTGGATTTTTGAATCCTGCTCTCTGGCATGCGCAACGAGAGTTTCTACCGTTGACTTCAGCTGCGCAATCGTCGCCTCTTGTTCCTGGATCTTGTGGGCTTAGTTTGCTAGTCTTCCGTTTTGTTCTTCGACCTTGTGGTGTTCTTTGAGAAACTCGTTGAGCAACATCGCGTTTACCGCGTCGTAGCGCACGGTTAAGATTTCGCCGTTCTTCTCGCGCACTACCAGGCCTGGGTTCACCTCTGCCACTTCTTCGGCGATCAAGCCAAAACGGAGCGTGTTTTTCGTGTCGCTTTTGTAGTGAAAGGCCGCTGGCTTGAGCGCCAGAATGGCTTTGCTGGCGTCGTCCATCGGTTTAATGTCCTGCTTGAAGCGTCGCGAAGAGGCGACAGTGCCCAACTTTCCAGTGGAATCGACTCCCACAGCGGCTGCGGTGGCGGGATCAATGGACTGTCCAAAGATCTGGCCGATATAGCAGCTGTTGTCCACGTCGGCGCCCGCGATGCCTACACCGATGCAGATAACGTTGCTGGCCGTGGTAACACCGGTGCCTGCATTAACCCCTAGGCCGATATTGTTGCTGCCGCTGACGCTGTTAGGAAGCGCAGAAGCACCATCCGCTGTGTTGAAGGATCCGGCCATATTGGCAGCGAGCGCGTACGTTCCATTCGCCGTGTTGGCGACGCCGATGGTGTTATCTTGGAGCGCACCGACACCGGTGCCCGTGTTGTTGTTGCCCATGGTGTTGCTTTGGAGCGCACCAACACCGGTGCCCGTGTTGAGGGCGCCCTCGCGTACGTTCCATTCGCCGTGTTGGCGACGCCGATGGTGGTATCTTGGAGCGCACCAACACCGGTGCCCGTGTTGTTGTTGCCCATGCTGTTGGTCTGGAGCGCACCAACACCGGTGCCCGTGTTAAGGGCACCGGTGGTGTTGCTACCGAGGGCGAACACTCCATTCGCCGTGTTGTAGGGACCGGTGGTGTTGTTTAATAGCGCCTGCGCACCAGTGGGCCACGTTGTCGAAGCCGATAGTGTTGCTGCCGAGCGCATCGACACCGATAGCCGTGTTGCCGTCGACCGTGTTGTCAAAGAGTGCGTAAGCGCCGATGGCCGTGTTGTTGCTGCCGGTGATGTTGTTCGCGAGCGCAAAATCAACGTTGTTGCTACCGCTGGTATTCTGAAAGAGCGCTTGAAATCCATTAGCCGTGTTGTAGTTGCCGTCGATGTTGCTCAAGAGTACTTGATAACCGCTGACCACATTGAAGCTGCCGGTGGTGTTGCTCTGGAGCGCTTGGGAACCAGTGGCCGTGTTTTGTATGCCTTCCGTATTATTTAAAAGCGCGGCCGCTCCAACGGCTGTGTTGTTATCGCCGATGGTGTTGAATAGAAGCGCCGCCGCGCCAAGCGCCGTGTTTTCGTCTGCGGTATTGAAAAGAAGCGCCGCCGCGCCAGTAGCGGTGTTGAAGCTGCCTTCTGCGTTGCCCCAGAGCGAAAACCAACCAACTGCTGTGTTCGCAGCGCCGGTGGTGAGGCTAAATAGGGCGTTCTGCCCTTCTGCCGTGTTGAACCCGGGATAAAATCCGTCCGGCGCCGGACTGACCGCTTGCGCCTTTGGTCCGACAGCCGCCTGACAAAGGAACGCCAGTGCGATGAGAAGCGATCGAGTTACTGTTTTGAGCTGAATTGTTGGCTTCATAATATAGTTCTTTCTCTTTTCCCCGCTCGGGTTTGGATTCGTGGGTTGCTGGTCTGAAAGGAGCAAAGAACCCGGCGGGGAAATGTCTCCACCCGAGTCAGACCGATGTGATGGCGCTGAGTCTGGGGAAAAAATTGGTCAGCTTGGCAAGACCAAAATTGCCGACGCGGGTTTGGGGGAGCACCCGGAAAGCTTTTGGGACTCTTTTCGGCAGCTTGCCGAAAAACTTCTACGCACGGTTACGGTCCTTTCGTTCACGCGCGGGGTCGTCGGCGAGCTGCCGATGACTACAGGCTAGCTGCCTGTGCTCGCCATCCATTTGGCGTGCGATGAAGGCGAAAGGTCAGTCCGTTCGCGTTATTAGTGGGCACCTCTTCTGGGCGCAAGCTGCATGTAACTGTCAACGCCTCAAGGACAAGGCGTTCCACCTGACAAGGGGTTCCACCTGATAAGAGCAGCGTCTCAGCGCGTTGCCATCCGCGCGCGAGCGCCGATCGGTTTTACAAAATTACCGGGCACGCGCTTCTCATCGTCCCGAGCTGCGCCGGCCGCGTTAGCTAGTGCTTCTTCGTCTGTGGAAAGAAACGGTTTGAAGCGGTTCTTGTCGATCGCTTTCATGAAGGCTTCATGCGGGGAGACGATGCCTTTTTCCAGCAACGCCCAGATGGCGTCGTCCATGAACTGCATCCCTTGCGCCCTGCCGGATACGATGACGTCTTGGAGTTTTTGAGTTGCCCCTTCGCGAATAATGGCGGCGACCGCGGCATTCGAGATTAGAATTTCGTTTACTGCGATTCGTCCGGGCCGGTCTGCTCTTTTCAAAAGCAATTGGGCAACCACGCCGCGCAACGAGTTCGCAAGCATGGCACGCGCCTGCGGTTGCCGGTCGGCGGGGAAGACATCCACCATCCGGTCAACGGTCTTGCGCGCATTATTCGTGTGCAGCGTTCCGAACACGAGAAGACCAGTCTCGGCCGCGGTGAGAGCGAGTGAAACTGTTTCCAGGTCGCGCATTTCTCCCACCAGCACGATGTCGGTGTCCTCGCGCAGCGCTGCCTTGAGCCCGGCGGCAAACGAACTGGAATCGGCCGGCACTTCGCGCTGCGTGATTGTGCTTCTCTTGTTGTCATGCACGAATTCGATTGGTTCCTCGATCGTCACGACGTGTTTTGCGAAATTTTGATTGATGTGGTCGATCAACGCAGCCTGCGTGGTGGTTTTTCCGGAACCAGTCGGGCCGGTGACAAGAACCAGACCGCCGCGCATATTGGCGAAATCTTTTACCACAAGTGGAATCCCCAGTTCCTCGAGAGTGGCAATCTTCGTAGGAATCAGCCGAAAAGTCGCACCGTAACCATTTGACTGCTTGAAATAGTTACTGCGGAAACGAGAGGCTTCATCCATCTCATAGGCAAAATCGAGGTCGCCCCGTTGCTCGAACATTTCCCAGTTACGCGGGCCACAAATTTCGCTCATCATCTGCACGGCTTCATCGTGCGTCACTGCGTCAGCGCGGATAGGCATGATATCGCCATGCATGCGCATTTTCGGCGGCTGTCCTTCACCAATGTGCAGATCAGACCCGCCGTGTTTGACGATCACACTGAGGAACTGATCCAAATAGGCCATTTTTAGAACCGCGGATTACGCGGATGTCGCGGGTAAGAATTAATTAAGCATGAAGGTCGGGAGGACCACACTTTCCTCCCTGCTCTTGCACGACTCGCTTCCATTCTAGGCGTGCGTTCTTGAAATTTAGAAGGAGTGCTAACTCCAAGTGCGTTACGCTGAGATATCCGATCATTTGAGCCACATGCGTCTGTGAAGCATGAAACAACTTTTGGATCGACGATGATTGCATCATCGACAATCAGACCTGGAATGAGATTTCCGATCAATTCGCCACGATAGGAAACCGAAAAGGAGCTTTGCACTGAAACAGTATGCCCGCGGTGGGTCAGCTCAAAGATCATGGCGCGTTCGTAAAGTTTTTCGTCCAGTCCCGGTTTTAACTCGTTGAGCAGTTCCATAGCCGTCCCGATTATCTTACCGCTTAAGTCCTCGTGAATCATCTTCTCATCCGTGATGTCCGCGTAATCCGTGGTTAAATTTTCAGGTACTGGCGGATCATTAGTTTCTGGTCGGCGCGCGCGTAAGCTTCCTGGGCACTAATCAGGCCGCGATCGTAAAGGTCGATCAACGTATCGTCCATCAAACGCATGCCTTGTTTTTTGCCGGTCTGAATAATTCCTGGCAGCATATACGTCTTGGCTTCGCGAATAACATTCGCCACCGCCGGTGTATTGGTAAGAATCTCCAGTGCCAGCACACGACCGGTGCCATCCGCTTTCGGTATTAGCTGGTGGCTGATGACTCCACGCAAGGATTCGCTGACCATCACCCGGATTTGTTCCTGTTGCTCGGGCGGAAACACGTCGAGTAATCGATCAAGCGTGCGCGAAGCATTACTGGTATGCAGAGTTGCCAAAACAAGATGACCGGTCTCGGAGGCGGTGATGGCGAGGGAAATTGTTTCCAAGTCGCGCATTTCTCCAACCATGATGATATCCGGATCTTCCCGGAGCGAAGCGCGCAGCGCGGTGCCGAAAGAGTCGGTATGGGTGAATATTTCTCGTTGGGTCACGTGGCAGTTTTTCGATTTAAAAATGTATTCGATCGGGTCCTCGAGCGTGATGATGTGATCGCGCCGTTCCATGTTTATTTGCTCGACCATCGCCGCCAGTGTCGTCGATTTGCCCGTTCCCACCGAACCTGTCACGAGTATCAACCCGTTCTGATAACGGGTGAGCAACTTGAGATGCTCCGGCAGCCCTAGTTCATCCATGGTACGCACCTTGGAATTGATCACGCGGAAAACAATTTCGATCCCCAGCCGCTGCCGGACCACGCTGGTGCGATAACGAGCGAACTCGTTTGCATACGCAAAATCCGAATCCCCACGGGTATTGAGTTCATCTCTGTATACGTTAGGAACGAACTTTTCAGCCAGTGCCGCGGTTTGTTCGGCAGTCAGGCGCGGCGCGTCGGGCCAGATCGGCTGCAGGGTTCCATGCAAACGCCATCGCGGCTGTGCGTTCACGGCCAGATGGACATCTGAGGCCCCGGCCTTTTGCCCAACCTCAAGGTAGTCATCCACGTGCCCAAGCGGATGCGATTCGACTGGGATCTCCGGAGACCTGGCGATCATGGGCGGCTGCAGGAAATAATTACGCGGCCTGGCCGAGCGCGTAAATGTTAAAACGAGCGCGTCCCATAGGACACATTTTTAGACAGCTCATGTCTTGCCGCGTGATCGTCCGGCAGAATCAGTCAGTCGATTTTTCACAAACTCGATAATCACCGGCCGCACCAGGCTTGCCGCGATTTTCAGCGCAGCAAGGGCAAAGCCGGTTTCGACGAGCTTCTTCTTTGACTTACGACTGCCCTTCGCATCGACATAAATTTTCTTCTTCCGCATCGGTGCCAATGCGATTACCGCTCCGACAGCGGCTGCGGCTGTGATCCAGGAAACAGTTTGTTCTCGAAATGACCTGCGGAATTTCGCCGGGAAATCCAATTCATGGCGCAGGCCGCGCAAATCGCGCCCCACGCGTTCGCGGGAACGCTCGATTTCCTCCCTCAGTTCGTCGATTGATTTGTTGCGTCCAGATTTCTCAGCCATTCGCGATCCTTCCTTAATTCAGCCATCGTGGCGCGAAAGAGTGGTTTGGTGATGCGGCTGCGCGCGACCAGAAGCAACACCAGCGCAACGAAGAAGTGCACGCCGGCAGCGGCCAAGGCTATCCAGTGCCATGAAATCCCAACCAAATGCGCCACGCCAACAACGGCGCCGGTGATGAGAAAAATATAGCCCAGCGCGCACAGGAGCATCGCCAGAATCAAGCAACTGGCGAGTATCAGCACTTGCACCACGGCCACTTTTGATTCCTGGGCCACAAGGACAAAGCGGCTCTCGAAAAACCCCGCAAGCGCGCTTACGAGCGCCAGCACGTTTTCGAGCAAACCGGCATGGCCCGCAGGATTGCGGGACCGAGTGCTCTCGCTGATCATCTCCGAAAGGCTTTCGGAGTTAACGCCGAAAGATCAGACCCAGCACAAACCCAATTCCGAGCGCCGTGAATACTGCTTTGGTCGGGTTTTCGCGCACATACTGCTCCGCGTCTTCCTGAAACGTCCGCGCGCGTTCCCTGGCATCGCCCCATGCTTGTTCTGCTTTGCCGCGTGCATCGCCCCAGGCCTGCTCGGCCTTGCCGCGATACTCTCCCGCGATAGCGCCTGCTGCCGATTTCAAATCCTCAGCTGCTCTACGCGCATGTTCCTTGCTACTTTGCAATTTGTCCTGCGCGCCCGCCGCCGCGGCCGGTTGTTGTTCTGCTTTATTCTCTTCTGCCATTGGTTATCTCCAGTTGATTTTCGCTGCAACTATCCGCGCGCTTCGCACATTGGGCAAACGCCCAGTTTCGTTGAACCGTTAAACACGTTGAAGCGGCGGTCTGTGATCGACTTAAAATGCTTCAACGAGGGGACAAGCAAATCACTGTTCACGAAAAACGATGCGAGCTTTTGTTAGATCGCACGGCGAAAGCTCCACGGAAACTTTGTCTCCCGGCACAATTCGGATGAAATGTTTGCGCATCTTACCCGAGATATGTGCAAGCACATTGCGCTGGCCCGGAAGATCGACGCGAAACATCGTGCCTGGCAACACTTGAGTCACTGTGCCTTCCGTCACGATCTGTTCTTCCTTCGCCATCGCGGCGAAATATATTCGCGAACGCGGATCTCTCAAGGATAGCGCACGCGTCTCGCGTGCTGTAGAGGCGCGTCTCTTCACGCGCAAACCCACAGTTTTGCGGCTGAGGACTCCGAATGTTTGGAAACGGGCTGTGTGCAAGCAATCGGGTCACATCCGGCGACCCCTGCAGCAGTCTGACGATTAGCCCGCCCAGCCATGGATTTTCCTGCGGGCTTTCCAAAGCAGCAAACCACATCTGCCAATCAAGTCTTGGCTGGTGCGGTGCGCACCAGCCCGGCGCGTGTTTTACGTCGCCTGGTTTCCATTTGAATTCGAAGGGCAGCCAATCAATACCATCGGCGCTGCCTTCAATCACGATCTCGCAGCGGTCCTTCGTCATCACGCGAAATAGTCCATAACCATTGACGATCCGAAATGCTTCGAGTCGTTCGTAAACAATTGCCAGCGCCCGCGGTGGTCTGGCCAGCGGCTTGAACGCAGTAAAAATAAGCCAGGCATTGATTGGTAGCGTAACAATAATCACCGCCGTCGCGGCGTAGCTGCACAATCTATTCGGTAGGGCGCGACTCCGAAAGTATTCGCGAGCAGTGCCACCGGGCGCGCCACGGCGAATGGCCGCATCATCAATCAGCAACAAACACAATGCGGTTGTCAGCAGATTAAAGAAGCAATAGTTGCCGGTGAGCGCGATTACGATTTGAAGGAAGATGATCGACCCCGCAGCAACGAGCCGCAGCCGGCGGGGCCCCCAGATAAAAAAAGGCGCGATGATCTCCACAGCGAGACAGAATGCAACCGAGAAATGTTTGAACCATTCCGGACTTTTGTCTGCCCACCAAGCGAAGACTGTGGGT
>WNGK01000838.1_pt1 | contig 55934 bp, 48 predicted proteins | sample 5400601 | NCBI WGS metagenome assembly WNGK01 (sample SAMN13153376, study PRJNA577476) | soil metagenome | isolation source: 60 cm soil or saprolite under Garry oak tree replicate 1 | place: USA:California | collected 2016-06-15 | reverse complement strand
CACCTGATCAGCCGTCAGATCCTTGGGAAAGCGCAGCTCGTAGCGCAGGCGTTCGGCATCGCGCCGGCGCTGGTCGGCCACGCGCAGCCACATGAGGAAGGCGGCCAGAGTTATCCCAGCCAGCAGAGCCGTAGTTAGGAAGGCGGAGCTAGGCATTGCGCGCCTCCTTGGGCTTGTTGGCCTTGGCTTCCTCTTCTTGCGCTCGCTTCTGGCGCTGCTCAGCGACCAATGCCAGCAGGGCCTGGGCCAGCAGTTTGAGGTCAGGTTGTTCACGCGGGATGGGGATAATACGAAGCGGGCGGTGTTTCATGGGTGACTCCGGAGCCTGTGGCATTTGCTCCACAAGCCCTTGGTTCCCATTGTGTGGAACATGCTCCACAAAGTCAAGACCTTCACCTGCTCCGCCGGAAGAGGAAGCTGTAGACGGCAGCCAGGACCGCGAGGACCATGAGGACCGGGAGCAGCGGCTGGATGAGCGCCCAGGCGATCCGCAGGGCGAGGGCGCCGGCCAGCACTAGCAGGATGGCGTTGCGCAGCTTCTCGAACATCACCGACCGCCTCTCGACCAGGTCTTCGCGTTCACGAAGCCTTTGTCCCAGGTGGCCGGTGAAACGCCAAGCATGAGCGTGATAAGAAGGGGCGATGGCTGGCGACTACTACCCGACGGGACCGTTCTTGAGGAAGCGGGCGCGCGGCGACGTCTTCGAGCTGGCCCGGGAGGACTTCTTACTGGGCTTCCATGAGCGGACGGCTCGGGCCTACAAGGCCGACTTGGAGGACTTCCGCGAATGGTGCGAGGCGGCTGGAATCGACCCGCTCGCCCCGTCGCCTGACGATGTCGAGCGCTATCAGCTGGGCCTGAAGGAGCGCGGTTACGCTCCGGGCACCATCAATCGGCGGATGGCGGCGGTCCGCGGGTTCCTGAGAATTGTGTCCCGAGCGCGGTCGACGGCCACCGTGAGACCGGCGCCGGTTGAGGAAGACCTCGCTGAGGAGCTAAGGACCATCAACATGCTGCGAAAGACGTTCGGGGAGCAGACAGTCATCAAGGTGGTGAAGGGCGAGGGAGAAACCAGCGACGTGTTGGAGATCTCGCCACCGTAGAGGCACGGCACCCCTTTGCGTTCTGCTTCTCTGACCGGTACATTCGCGCCGGCTCAACTCCTGAGGTGAAGAAGGCGGGGCCGAGGTGCGGAGACTCTTAGGGGTCGTTCTGGTTCTTGGAGTGCTTGCTCCGGCCTGCGGCAGCCGGGGTGGAGCCTTCGGCCCGCAGTCTTCAGCTCCAGGGTCTTCGGGGAACCAAGGGGGCAGAGCCTCCTCCCCAACTGTCCAGGGGGCGAGCACGCCCGAAGAGGCTGCTAGGACCTTCTTGAATGCGTGGCAGAGTGGCGACCGCGACAAGGCCCTGACTGTGGCAAACCGTAAGGTCGTTGATTCCTTGTTCGCGATTGATCCGAAGCCGTTCCGGTTCGAAACCGGAAACTTCGATCAGTGCGTGGCTGGTGTTGGCGCGCTAAGCCATTGCTACTACACGGAAGTTGACTATCCAGATTCCCCAGCGATCTACCTGTATTTCGCAACGGGCGCATCTGGCGGATTCTTGATCAGCGATTGGTCCCGCCCGTGACGCCGCCAGCGACGTGCGACTATGGCATGACGGGGTCCTCTTCGAGGTGGCCGAGTTGCTCTCCGGAGCATGTGCCTATGGGGAGGGCGCAATGATAAATGAGCTGGAGCAGTTGTTGACCGGCAAGTGGGAACGGGTGGGGATCGAAGGAATGGGGCTGCTCGGAGGGATGCTGAAGAAGGCGTTGCCCAGAATCCTGGAGTTCTTTCCCGGTGGGACATTCACCGGCAACTCGATGATTTCGAACGTCCTTAGCGGTGGCTCATACGTCGTGCTCTCGGAGGACACGATCAGGGTAGATGCCACGGCGATCTCCCCGCCCTCCTCGACCGTGTTCAAGGTCGCCTTCTCCGGCGATCGGCTGTCCCTCAATCAGGCCAACACGAAGCGCTTCATTATCTATCAGAGATTGGCCTAGCGGATCTGGTCCGCGATCCGCTCGACCTCGTACACGGAGGTGCCTATGCCAGCCTCTTCAGATCTAGGGCAGTGAGCGCAAGGCTTCCGTCGCTCAGTTCGTTCACCACATACGCCCTCCCACGAGAGGTGACCACGGCTGCCTTCGGGTTCACCAAGTTAGTTGCACCTACGATGCGGCCCGACCCCATGTCGAAGCGAACAAGGCCGGACGCAGACAGACAAACTCCGTAGGAACCGCTGAACGTGAAGTCGTCCTGGCACGGGAGCGGCTCAACCTGCCCCGAATCTCCGAGGATCAAGTACTGGCTGTCCAGCATCGCCCCGTCGACTGTAGGCACAAGGTCGATGTCACACGTAGAGCAGATCCAGGCGTCTCCCGGCAGGCCCGTTCCGGCCCGGCCCGACCCATCGCTACGGGTTATCGTCAGGTATCGGGGGATGTTATCCGTATTGAATAGGAGCAAGGGTCCCTTCCCTGGCACAGCCAAGGACGACCCGTTGGACTCGAAGGAGCGAGGAGCGCGAAATCGCCACTCCACCGCCCCCGAGCCTCTTCTGATCGCGATGACTTCGGGCAGGGAGCGAATGTTTCCCGAGCGGTTGGTGATGAGGTAGATGCGGGATGAATCCATCCCGGAGAAATCGAAATCGATTCCTAGGGAACGGTCCCAGAGCTTTCGGCCGTTTGAAAGGTCGATGGCGGCGAGGCCAGAGCCGGCCTTGACGACCGCGAGGTCGCCGCCGAGAGAAAACGACACGTGCGAGCAATCCGAGAACGTCCCGGTGTTGGGACAGATGGAATCTATGGACGTGCGCCACAGTACGTGACCTGTCGATAGCCGGTGCGCCACAAGGAAATAGGGGTACTCACCCTCGATTTGCAGGGCGGTCGCGCCGAGCACTACTGGCTTGATTCCTGAGGGTCCAGTCCAAGCGCGATTTCCGGAGGACGCTCGCACGCCGACGAGTTCGGTCGCGACGCCGCCGGGTTCTGCCCCGAATACCAGCACTCCACCGGCTCCGCCAACGAAGTGCTGGACGTCCATGCCCTTAAGTTTGGCGAGGCGCTCGCCTCGGATGCTGTAGATATAGTTCGACCCATTGAACACGACCAGGTTGCTTCCCGCTAAGACCAAGGACCCCTGGTCCCATGTTCCCTTGAGGTGGGCCGTCCAGAGCGTGGCTGCCTTCGTGGCCCGCGACTGCCCAGCGGACTCCGCGGATGCTTGCTCGCCTCCCCGCCTGAGCGCGCTCTGTATCAGGTGGATCGGCACGGCGATGCCCGCTACGACGATGCTCAAGGCCACGAGGCTTCCACCGAGCAACGGGATTCTGCGGTCCCAGGGTGACACGAGCGGACGCTGCTCACTATCGCGAACTGGCGCCAAAGGCGCGGCGTCAAGGGCCGAACGGATGATCGACAAGACTGCGAAGGACCACAACCCAAGAGCTAACCACCCAACGAGCAGAGCTACGTTCTGCCTCCCCGAGATCTCCCAACCGCTAAAGGCGCCGATGGCGAGGGCGGACAGAGAGAGGCACAGGATCCACAGTTCCAGCCGCATGACATCTCGAGGTCCGATGCGGTTGGGGTTTGCATGCGCCGCACGAGGGATGGGCGCTTGTGAGAGTTCGCGAAGGGTCAGCAGCGCAGCCCCTCCTACCAGGATCGACACGAAGGCCCAGGCGAATGAGCCCCAACTCGGTCCTGCTCGGGCAAGGAACCCAAAGGCGATCAAGAGAGCTCCTCCCAGGAAGGCTAGCCCGGCGTTCCAGTCCATTGCTCGCCCGCGCCATCCAGGAGGTGCGGAGCGTTCGGCCTCCTGGGCCTCCGCTCGGCGTTGATCCCGCATCTGCTGAGCCGTAGCCAATTCGCTCGTTGCGTCGTCCCACTCCGCAGTGAGCTTGAACACTTCAGCCTTTGGAACTTGCAGTTCCAAATCCAGTTCGGCCAAGAGGCGAGCTGCCAGTCGCGCCTGCGCCTCTTTAGCAGCTTGGCTCGACGTAGTGAGTCGCCTGTGAGCTTCGTTGGGCCACCGCTCTGCCAGAGCGATCAGGGCCAATAGATCGTGGTCTTCGTCCCAGGCGGAAGCCACTTCCGCAAGATCGGCCCGGTCCCGCCATCGGTTCAGGAGAGCCTTTCGCGCAGGGCTCTCACCCACTTCCTCATCGAGCATCTCAGCTCGCTCGGGGTCCGAGAAGAGGAGCGAGAGGCGACGCTCTAACTCGGCGCTCACTCGCCCTAGGCGCTCGATCTCATCTACCAGCGAAGGCCATTGGCTGGAATCTGACGCCTGGACCTCGTGCTGCCAGCCAAGGAACTGGCTGGCCCGGGAAGGATCGCCCCCACGCCACTCTCCTCGGATCGTCAGCGCGAGCTGCTCGACGGGCCGGAGGGTGATCACTGGCCGCTCGGCAGCGTCCAATCGGCGTCGAAGGTCGCGCACCCGTCCGCTCGATTCGCTCGCGGCCATTTCGGCATGCGCCAGCGACATTCGCGCCGCTTGTGCGGAACGGAGCGCGTCTCCGAACCGGAACCTCTCGACAAGCGCTACGATCACATCGGCGATGATTCGACAGAGGGAAGCTACACCCCTCCCCGCTCCGACCGCGGCTCGGCCGAGCAGCTCTCCCAGTGGGAACATCAGTCGGAGGAGATTAGGGAGGCGTCATCCGCGAACTGCTTCACATCGTGGAGGAACTCCTTCTTCGTTAGCTCGAGCACGTCCCTGTCGAGCTCGTATTCGGCCAGGACTGAGCGGATATCCTCCTCGGTGATGCCGCCCGCGTCGCGCCTCAGAGCCTTGCGCTTGCAACGCGTCACGAACTGTTCAAGTTCGGCACCCTTGAACAGATCTGTGCCGGGCAACAGGTGATCCTCGACCAGCCGAGCAAGCCTCCCGGGTTCCATCTCGATGGGGACCGGGTCGATGCCTGAGGCCGGGACCCTGCCCAAGTGCAACAGCAGGATTTCGCGGCGTGCTTCGCGGTCGGGGAATCCCATAGGAATCTTGTAGTCGAATCTACCGGGCCGGTAGAAGGCCTTGTCGAGGTGTCCCGGTTGGTTGGTTGTCCCAATCACGATGCTTCGCCGCGACTCATCACCCAGCCATTCGAGCATTTGGCTGAAGACACGACGGGTTTCCTCGCCGGCACTGTCCCGCGACTCGTATCGCTTTCCGAAGCGGTCGATCTCGTCGATGAACACGATCGCCGGGCTGAGTGCCTCGATGAGCTTGACGGCCTGAGCGAAGACTTGACCAGATACTCCGAGGTACTGGCTGTAGATGTTCTCAGTGCGAAAGTTGATGAATGGGAGGTCCACCTCACGGGCCAAGGCCTTCGCCAAGAGCGTCTTCCCCGTGCCCTGTGGACCGAACAAGAGGATTCCGCGCGGGGGCGCCAACTGGAGGAACCGGGCCCGAGCAGCGCCCTCCTTATGAGGCCGAACTACTGTCTCTCCCAGGAACTCCTTGAGGCGGGAGTACCCGCCGACCTTGTTGAATCCATGCTTCGGTTCCTCCAACTCGAGGAAACCGGATGTCTTGATCAATCTGGCCTTGGCCTGCTTGATGAACTCAGTGTCGAAACCACCGGTCGGACTGAGATACCGAGTCTCGATTAATGCTGAGTCCAGTTCTCTAATGTCCAGTCCGCGAGTCATCTCGACCAACTGGTCCCACGGGCCGGCCGCTCCACCCGCCTCGTGCTCGATAACCACTTGCCGTTCCTTAGGACTGGACACCTCGATCGGAACGACGATGAAGTGACGGCGGGTCCGCTCGTCGAAGATGGCCACGGAGGGCGTGAATGCATACACCGTAAAATCGACGGTGAGGGCCTTCGGATCAAGTGCCCATGCCCTAAGCGCGTCCACCAAGGACCAGTCCTGCGGGTCCGGGGTGCGTAGCTCGACGAGATCCTTCAGGACGAGGTCGGGTGCGTTATGGCCACCCCTCGTTTCGCGTAAGCAAGCGTCAACGCGACGCAGCGCCGCGTCCAGCCCCATGACCGAAGAGCTCCCGTCAAGGGGGTTCGGTTCATCAGCGAAGCGACTACCTCCCTGTGGACTCACTCCCTCCCGGCTTAGTCCGTTCCAGCGGTCGTAGACGAAGAATTCCTCCTGCTGCCTCTTGAGCCTGAGGAACTGCTCCACTCGGCTCGGGTCGGACGTCTCGAAGCAGACAACGGTCGATGCCATCGCTTTACGACGGACATCAGCTTCCTGGTACCAGGCGGGGACAGTTTCATTGAACTGGTCGAGGAACTGCCAAGCCTTGAACCGGTCAGAGCTCATGGCGGGGGCGAGAAGGACGCGGCGTCACGCTGGTCCGCTTGTCTTGCCGACGCCGCACGGAACTCTGGACGCCGAGTCGAGCGAGCTCTCGCCTCAGCCGATCCCGCTCCGCTATGCAGTCGTTGCCTTCGAAGCCATCGAAGTCGAAGACCACACTCTGGCGTTCGATGCGAGCCGAAACGCGCTTGCCCATCAGGTCCGCTCTCCAACGATCAGGCATTGGCGAGGCGACGGCCTCGACACGGCATAGGAGTACTTGAGTGTCTTCATGGTTTCGGCCACCGCGATTGATGTGTACGTCGTTTCCAGGTCGGCTCGGACCTCGTCGATCACTTGGCTGTCGACGATTGTCGGATCGGCGACCAGCACCATGTTCCCGTGCCCATCGATACGTACGCCGATGCCGGCCTCCGCGTGGGAGAACCGAAGGCCAACCAGGATCTCTTCGCTACGCCCTCGCGCCGTGGCTACCGTTTCGATGACCTGTCCGTTCCGGTCCTTCGCCATCTGGTCAAACGCTTGCCGGAGGATCCGCAGGCTGCGGAGGCCGTCCACGACTGATTCCTCGACGCTGGCTTGCTCTCTCCCCCTGAGTTCCCCAATCGCGCGCTGCATCTCCGCAGTGAAGCCCGCCTGGCCTCCCCGTGCGACTTGCTCAATCGCCTTCGCGAGTCCGTACCCGGCGACAGCGCAGGCCCCCGCGAGGAGGAGCACGCCTGCCCCAACGGCGGCTCCCAGGGCAATGACGGTCTCGAAGTCGACGATCTCGCTCATGGCCTTCGGCAGGGCTCACAGTCACAAGGGAACGTTCGGACCTTCCGGAGCTTGATCCCCACCCGCGAGAGGCCATGAGCGAGGCCATCTACGTCCCAACCTAGCTCGTGAGCGTCCTCTTCAACCTGGAGGTTCCCTGGTCCCACGAGCACGCGCAGGCTCTTGACGCGTGGCTCGGAGATCACCATCCGGTCCCGCGTTCGAGGTTTGCCAACCCGCTCTCCATCCGTCCTCGCTCTCCCTGCCCGCCGCATGATACGTCGCCCGCGGCGGCATCCACGAGTGGGAACGACGTGCGGGTCCTAGCGGTGCCAGTACTTCCCGTGGTCCGGGCATTGGTATCCGGTCCCGTCGCACTGCGTGCAGGCCCCGAAGAAGCCCCAGATACGTCCCCGTCCCTTGCACAACGGGCACTTGACCACGGTCTTGAAGCACTTCCGACAAGTCTTGACGGCCACCGGACCCGCCTCCCCCGACCCTTCTGGGGCCGTGAGTCTAGCAGGACTCATCGGCTCTGGACCCATAGGCATCGGATCGGTATACGCGGGCAATGGCTAGCCAACGGCGCCAACCGCCCGTCGCAACCGAGTTCGGCTCGCGCGTTCGCCGACGTCGACAAGAATTGGGCTGGTCGCTCGAGCGGCTAGGCGAGCTTTCGGGGCTGCACTGGACGTACATCGGATCGGTCGAGCGAGGACGGCGCAACCCAGGCTTGGTAAACGTGGTCCGCCTGGCCGAAGCCCTTCGGGTAGACCCCGGCGATCTCTTGCGAGGCCTCACGCTGGAGGCGGGCTCCCAGGATGCGCATTGACATTATTACTAGCATAGCCTGTAATGGTATTTATGAGCATGAACATCCGCGAAGAGCCCCCACGGGGACGACTCTATCGAGAAGCCGCTGGCAGCAAAGCGGAGATTGGAAGCGTCGAGTGGGAGTTGGCCAACAGGCCCTATCCTCTTCCCGGAGAGAACCTTTACCAATATCTCAAACGACTAGGGGGGCCGCGCGTTGTGCTGATAGCTCCGCGGCTCCAGCGGAATCCGCCCGACCAGCAGCCGCAGCTTGAAGTCGTTAAGCAGGCCCCAGGCCCACGGGTTACCGTTCGCCAAGATGGGGCCTTCGCCTATAACCCTGAAGCGCAGGTACGATTCCTCAAATCGGATGCCCTGGCCAAGGTGCGCCGACTTGCTGAAGCCGGCGATGAGCGGTTCGGCTTCGACGAGGACGGCAACCTGGTGGCGCGCAAGGATGGCCTCGGCTCGAACCTCGATTATGAGGGGAAGTTGAGGACGTATCTCGCCGGGGGTGCTGAAGTGGCCTTTGAGGCCGATGACCCCAGCGCTACATTCAACGACGTCTGGTCGCGTCCCTAGGTCTCTCCGCTCCCTAGACCATAGAGCAGCGCGGTTCCGTCAATGCCGGGCGCAGGGAAAGCCGCCCACGCCGCCGCATCGCTTGCACGTGATCCGGCCACGCACGCGGTCTTTGATCGTTCCGGATCCCTTGCAGGCGGGGCACTTCTGGCAGGCCTTACACCAACCCTCGTATGCCACGGTCATCCACCTCCCCTTGTCGACCACGAACCGCCGATCGTAGACCTTTCGTTGCCCTACGGTCGGGTAGAGGTGGGTCGGGCCGAGATCAGCCCTTGCCCCGAACTTGTGTTCGGATAGCATAGAAAGCAACGCAGACGCTCGTCCGGCCTGAGCTGCTCTTCATTCCAGAACCACGTGCTTCTATCCGCGAAGCTGGTCGAATAGCCTCCGGGCTATCATGGAGCGAGGTTCGAGGTTTGCTACCTGATCGTTCCGCCGTGGTCCCGCCAGCGCTTCAGCTCATCTTGGGCGTTTCTCCCGTCTGGCCCGAATCCATGGCGGAACAGGAACTCGGCTACCCCGCCGTATTCCGTCAGGATGACCGCCGACTCCGCTCTCTTGTCGGGTCCAGGCATGAAGAAGTACCCGGGCCCCGTGTCTGCCCCGCAGCCACACCAGCATTCGCCAGTGGGGAGGAGTCGTTGGCGAGCATCTCGGATCCTTCATTTCATGAAGTTCTTTCGGCATGCACGGGATCCCCCCTCCAGTTCTCATCGCTGATCAGAAGGCGGATCTACTCGCACCCCATCTATCTCCGTTGGTAGGCTTAACCGGTTGCCTGGCTAGGTAGAATACCCCTTAGGCACCCTCGCTCGTGCGTGCGGGCCACTAGCCTGGGAAACCTGGCCGATCTCGACTTGGCCTTTGAGGGGTGTCCGCGGTCGGTGAGTCCCGAGGGTCCGGAGCACGACCCGCGTCCATCTGCTCGCAGCGCCGCCGCGGTCGATGGAGGGTTCCCTCCGTCGGGGGAGCCGGGGTCACGGGTCGTCAATCACTGAAGGAGGCGCCCACTCAACGTGCTGCAAGGGCTCAGGCAACGCTGGCATGCGGTGGATCAAGCCCTGAAGTCCCTTTCATGAAGGCCCTGCCTTACCCTCTGCGCCGGAACAACGTACCGCAGATGAAGACCAAAGAGCAGAGGATGACGACGGGCGTGATCAGCGGCTCGATAAGGTACGCGGCCACCCGTAGGCCGACCGCAAAGAGAAGGAGAGCCAGCAGCATCCGCTCGAGCCTGGACATTGCAATCGGCCTTCCGTTACTGAGCGCCAAGAACTCGCGATGCGCGCCCAGCTCGACTGGATCACTACACTCGGGGCCTTCCCAAACATACACATTGCAATCTTGAAGCAGGATGTTCTTCCTTCGGAGGATGTTGCCAATCCGTTTTGGATTTTCGATAGAGGGCTGGTGATTATCGAGACATACACAGCCCAGCTGAGGACGGCATCCAGGCGGTCAGTGGAGCTTTACGACCAAGCGTTCACGAAGCTCTGGGGGCAGGCACTCAGCCACGAGGAATCCGGTGAGTTCGTACGGCTGCTCTCAGAGTGCTACAAGATGGACCGGAAGGATCTGAGGGCCGAGTCGGACTCGCCGCCACAGAAGAGAGGTTGATGGCACTTTACGAGGCAGGACCGGTCCCTAGGAATGAAGGAGGGAACAGGTGATGTCGGAAGTTGAAGAAGCGGGTTTCACGAAGTCGTCGTACTCGCTTGAGCCCCACATATGCGTAGAGGTGGCGCTCGAGTCAACAAACATCTGGGTGCGCGACAGCAAGCATCGGAGCGGCCCAGTGCTCTCTTTCGCTCCGGAAGAGTGGTCGGCTTTCGTCAAGGGCGTCAAGAACGGAGAGTTCGACCTAACTACGCCTTGATCGTCCAGTTGCACGGTGGCGGGGGCTTGGCTAGTTCCTCGGCCGTGCCGCCGCTAGTGCGTCCTTCAGTCGAGTGTGGTTCATATTCGTCGAGCCAGATTGCCGACAGTCTCACCGGTGCCGGAGCTTACCGCCGCGGCGAAACTTATGAGCGTCCGCCCAATAGGCAGCGGTGCGATCTATGTCCCGATGGAGATCCTCGCGCCGGACCAGTTCCTCGGCGGTTAGCTTCGGCTTTGCGGGCGGTTGGTAGCCGGACTCCTCGACATACTTCTTGTAGCGCTCCTGAGCCCGCTTGAGGCTTGGGAACGCACCTAGAATCTGCCCCTTTGCGAGCACGTAGTACTTGCCGTCGTCCGGAACGTCAGGCGTGGCGCGCTTGATCTCCAGCTCCAGGGCGGGCAGTCGCTGCGTGTATGGTGCGGTCATCCTCTCCTAGCCCTACTTCCGAATGAACAGGATGGTCTCATAGTAGGCGTCCAGGGAGCGAGGCCGGGCGTTCGCGTTGATCTTAGCCAACCGCACGTCGAGGCTCTCCTCGACGGTCAACCCGACCCCCTCCGCCTCCTCTGCCATCAGCTCGGCCGATGGCACGACGTACAGCGGCTCGCGGGTGGAGAACCTGTAGAAGGTGTTCTGCTTGCCCAAGACCAAGGCAGCTTTGCTCCCCGGACGTAGGACGCGCTTGATCTCCCGGAGCGAGGCTCGCATCTCAAGGAAGTAGCGCCGGGTAGGCTCGGCCTTGATCTCGCGCAGCTCATCATGCCGCAGCCATTCAACGAGATGGCTCTCGTGTGGGCGCAGCTCTTCGGTTTCTCCAAGGGGTCCGCTCATGCCACCGACCGATCGTTTGTCCAACTGCTCGATCATCTCGTTGGTCGCTAAGCCAAGCGACAGCAACGAAGGAGCCTTGCTCTTGGCGTAGTTCTCACGCCCGGAGGAGGCCGGCAGGTAGGGCGGGCTGGTCACGATGGCGTCGATGGATTCGGTCCGGACAGGCAAGCGTTTAGCGTCGGCCACGCCGACCAGGCACGATCCGAGCGGGGCTGGTGTAGTGGTGGTTAGCGCTTCCCAGCCAGCCGCCATGCGGTAGACACTCATGATGCCTTTGACGAACGACTTGGCGATGGGTGTGGGCGAAAGCTCAAGAGCGAATCGGCCAACTCCTGTACCCAAGAAGCGCATGCGAATCTTTCTGGTGATGGCATCGCTCAGAACGACTCGCACCAGGTTCCGAACAGCTTCATCTTTGGTGCCGCCCGCAACCGCCAAGCCATCGCCGATATCCCGAGAGATGGCGGCCAGCTCATCCGGCGCCATCTTTCGTCGCAGCCAGTGGGGCCACATCTCGTAGATTGCATCCCCATTGGCGTGCCGGGTCGCGAACAAGCCACCGTCAACCTCGTTAAGGGCTACTTCCAGAGCTGCCAGGACCGCATCAGACGAGAGGTGCCAGGCGTTGGCCTTCACATAGCTCATGTGGGCGGATAGGGGATCGATGTCTAGGCCGATCGCATTGGCACGGAGCCGGCTGGCCTCCAACAGGAGCGTGCCGCTGCCCACAAAGGGATCGAGTACGGTCTTCCCCTCGATCTCAGGCAGCAGGTAGTTGAGCAGCGCCCGAACCATGCGGGGAAAGAACTTGGCCTTGTAGATATGGACGTCGTGGAAGAGGTAGTTTGATGACTGGCGGCGCAGGAGGCTTAGGAGGCTCTCGGGGGGTGGTTCGCCGCCAGCCATGGCGAGGGTGTCACGAACGGCAGACTTAAGGGCCATGGCAACCTCCTCTGCCGTCCGAGCCCGGTCGGCTACGACGGAGGCGATCTCGGCGATGGCTTGGTGAGGCATGACCGTCAGGTAGTCCCCCGAGCCGTTAGAACGAAAGGCTTGGGGGGCATAGGCGAGCGAGAGCCTGCGCATGCTCTCATTACCGTCAGCCCGGGCAAATATGAGTTCGCCGAAGGTTGCTCTTTCGATGAGTCGTGGCAGTACGGACAGTTTCACCCGGACGACGAGGGCTTCCTTAGCCGGCTCCTTCATGTCCTGTGGCCTGAGGGCACCGGCCAAGTGCCCGAGCTCCAGCCGGCGCAGTCCTTGCAGCACGTCAACGCGTTCGACCTGAGCACCCGCCCCGGCTAGCGCTCGGACCTCCTTCTCGGCCAAGCGCACGTCGTCAGCGATATCGATATTTCGTCGGAGCAGAATCAGGACGTGGGCCATCTCACTCGGCTCCTTGCATCCGGCGCTCGAGCCGCTCCACGGAAGCTATGCGGCTCAAGACCGGCTGGTCGCGTCGGAAGAAGCTCTGGGTGAAGCACAACAGCGCGTCGTACAGGTTGAAGAGCAGATTGGCGGGGACTCTGGCCTGGTCACCTTCGTAGGTGACGTTGGGCTCCTTCGTCCACTTCACCAAGTCGAGCTTCTCCAGGTAGACGGCGTGGTGGCTGGCGGCGTGGAAGTTCCCGCCAAGAGCCGTTCGGATGATGCCCTTGGTGCAGTTGTCTTTAAAGTCAGCCCCCATCTTGAGGACTTGATAGGTTCCCTTCTTCAGGTCGTCAGTGCGATCAATGCCCGGCCGATTCTTGGTGTCATCGATCGACGGTACCCGGGCTGGCCAGCCGCGGGGCTTGCCGCAACCAAAGGTCAGCCAGATGGCGGGATCGGGAACTGCCGGGCGGACCTCTATAGCCTCCTCGCTCTCCTCCAGGACAGGGGTCCGAACGTAGGCGTCGTAGAGTCGCTGCCAGCCGGCAACTATGGCCAGGAAGTTGTCCTCGTTCAGCGCATCGGCGACTCGCTGCCACAGCGTGGCGTCGTCCGGTCCGATCGGCGCCCGGAGTTGGCCCAATGGCAGGCGGAACGGCACCTGAGGCAGGTAGAGCTGGACCCTGTCAATGAATTGGAGCTGGACGTCCGTGATCGCGTGCTCTTTTGCGATCCTTGGCTCGGCTCCCTCTTCCTCTCCAACAACGAGTGGTGCTTCAGCTTCAATCTCCAGCGGGTAGGCCACCAGGGGCGAAGCCTTCACCTCCTCCAGACAGATGAGGTCCTGGCCGTAGATCAGGACATCCACATCCCGCTGGGTGGTCTTGAAGACCCGGTACTCGGGGCCCAACGACTCGATGATTCTGGCCAGCATGTAGACATAGACATCGCCGGTGATGGTGCCGATGCGGCCAGAGGGAGGCTTGTGTCGCGCTTCGGTCAGCGCGGGTATCTGCCCGGCAACGCTATGCCGCGGGCAGGTACCGACGAAGATGAAGTAGAAGCTTGCCTTGTCTTCCCCGTCTCCCGGGCAGTAGACCCAGTCGGTATCAGCGAGAGTCGCCCGAATGTAGTGGAGGTTGACGACCAGGTCGAAGAGGGCCCCAAGGGCGATCGGGAGTCGGAAGGCGTCAGGTCGCTCACGCAGGATGCCGAGAGCGAGCTCGAACCCCCGGTCGACCAGTAACTTCGTGCCGGCGTTGATGGCCGCCGGATCCTTCAGACTCCTGAGGAGCTGGCGCCAAACGGGGGCGTTGGAACAGTCACACTCCCAGCAGGGGAAGTCTCTGGCCTCCTCCGGCGGGGGGAGCTGGTCTCCCAACAGCACTCCTTTCCATCCACTCTCGTACTGGGGAAGGCCGCTACGCGGTGAAAGCTTGAAGAGCGTACCAGTGGCGACCGACATGGGCTCGGAGGCTCGCCTATCCTGCTCAGGGCGCCTTGTCCGTGCTGCCTCTCGGGGCTAAAGCGGCCGCCCGCTAATCCCGCCGGGCGTTCGGGCGACCGCTGGTGCGAATGGTGCCATTGGCTCTTTGCGGCTGAGATGCTTCAGGGAGAAGATCCGCTGACGGCTCTCGGCGACGTTCTGACCTGCCCCAGCCATGGAGCCGCGACGCAATGGGTAACGGACGGGCGCGTCACCCGCTGACGAAACCGCTGGGTCCTTATCGAGCAAAGACCGAGCTGGCGGATGGGCGTTGGGGCCCTGGTTGAGGACCCAATCAGGCAGCCTCGTTCGAGAAGCAGCAGGCCGCTGTTGCTGAGTACATGCGGACATGCAGCGGGCGCGCGTGAGTCCATCAAGCAGGAGTTGCGCGATCGCGGATTGTTCGGCACGGGGTGGGGGTAGGCCAGCCCCCGTGTTAAGCGTGCGCGCATCACCAGGTCGCCCAGGGTGGTCCGCCGACTTGAACTGCCCAGCCCTCGAAGCGTGCCTGGTCAGGGCATGTCAGCGCCCGGCGTTAGGCTAGTCAAGACAGCTGCAGCAAGGAACCGACGAAGGAGAGGTGATGGCGTCAGAAGCGGGCGAGGCGGAGGTCGGTCGTTATCCAACCGTGGCGATGACGCCGCCGGAGTATGAGCGGGCCGTCGGGCGCCTCTTCGCATGCCTCAAGTCCGAGGTTGGCAACCTTACCGTTCGACACCAAGAGCTGGTGCGAACTCCGGACGGCGACTACAAGATCGATACGGTCGTACGGTACGAGCTGTTCGGTGTCGAATACGTGACTCTAGTCGAGGCTAAGCTCCACCGGCGCTCAATCGAACGCCGGTTCGTCCAGGAGCTCGCCCAGAAGGTCCAGTCCACCGGCGCGCACAAGGGTATCCTCGTCGCGAGTAGTCCCTTCCAACGCGGTGCACTCGAGTTCGCTCGGGCGCATGGGATCGGCTTGGTTCAGTTCGTGGACGGGCGCCTCACGGTCGAGGTCCGGGCGCGTGTGGAACGTTCCCTGCCTGTCGGACCGGCCCCCTGGTTCGCTGGCTACTCCCTCTCTGCCACGGATGAGGGATACCGCACGACTGCTGTGTCGATGCGGCCCGAGTACGCGCGGTCGCTTTTCCCGGGCTTCGATAATGATGGTTCACCACTGAACGGGAATGTGAGTAATCCGGCCGGCCAGGGGAGCGGCCACCGGGATCCTCGGCTACGCCACGTTCCATCTGGGCACATTAGGCATCGATAGAGACGGACTATTCCTGCCCTCGAGGATTCCTCGCCGGAGAAGCTGTGACTAGTGATCAGGTTAGGATTGTGGCAGAGGATCTCTTCAGCCTCGCCGCCGCGTCTGAGAGCCAGCCTGACGATGTATGGCTGCGCCGGGCGAGCGCCATCCTACGGCGTCTGCTCGTTGACGATGAATTGGGGCGAGCGTGGCGGCAGGCCGGCTTTGGGGGAGAGCCGCTGATTCTGGCACCCTTCCACGAGATCACTATGGCGCCTGGAGCGCGGCTTCTGTACGCGGGGTCCTTCGACAGCCCGCGAGAGGGGCGAGCGCCAACGGTGTTGGTAGCGGCGGGCAAGGAGCCGGGTAATTCCAGGTTGACCTCAACGATTGAGGCTTTGCCCTTGTCCGCATTCATGAGGGGAGCCTGCATGAATGTGCTGGGCACGGCCATCTCGCGCCGTGACCTGGTCAAGTACGTGGCTAACAAACTTGGCGGTGCCCACTTCGATCAGGCCAGGCATCCAACCCGGGACGCGGCCTATCTCCAACTCGATGCGGCGCTGTCGGTCTTCATGATCCAGGATCGATCTTCGGTCTTCTTCGAGCTGCTCACGCTCGTGCGTACGCTTGTCGCTTCGCCGGACATCCAGCGCTTCTTGGGGGCGTCCACCGTCCGGTCATAGAGCCTTCATGGGTCTGAAGGCCTCCCATTGCTACTCCTCTAGCCTCCAAACGTCTTCGGATTTCCCCTCCTCACGGCGCTTCAGAGCGCGTCTGAACGCCTGGACTGCCTCAGTGGGGAGAGCTGTGGGCTCACACGCATCGATCCGCTCGGTCAGTTCGTCTATGACCACGAAGTTCTCCAAGTCAGACAGCCGCACTGCCCATTGACTCTGTGCTACATGGTCGCCGATTCCGTAGCTCGTGACTTGCTGAGCGAAAGCAGTCAGAAATGCGCCCAGCCCCTCGGCGGTCTGAATGAGAACTGAAATCCACTCGCGCGGTTCCTTATCGGACTCCCACTCTCTCCACCGATAGAGGATGTAGGCTAGGTGCGGATGGTGAGCGAGCGAGCCGTCCGAAGCTGCAGCGTGAATCTTGTTGACGCATAGCGTTTGCAGTTTCGGAAGCTCCCCCTCGGGAACGAGGTAGTCCTCCTCGCTCCTCCTTCCTCCTGCCTCCTCCCGCCTCGCCTCCAGCGATGTCTCCATCACAGGCAGGTACACCCCTGAAGTCTCCTGGATGCACTCCTTGAGGGTGGCGGCTCGATGAACGGGGTCAGGGTCCTGTTTTAGGTACCAAAGGACGATTCGGACCGCGTGCATGTCGGAGGACATGCCGAACATGCCGCCGCGCTCGCTGGGCAAGAGGTCCCCGATGTCGAAGAAGGCCGTGACGAATGCTTTTGCGTGGGCGATGTCGACCGTCTGTTTGTAGGCCTCCAATCGATCAAGTGCGACCAGCAAGAGGCCGCGCCTATGGAGATCACGCAGATAGCTCGCTAGACTGCTCCTGTCTCCCGCCAGCTCTAGGATCCGATCCAGCTCTTGCTGCGACAAGTCGTCCTCGCGGATAGCGAGTAGGAAGTAGCGATCGAAGACGTCTGGGTGGCATACCCGGAGGTCGCGGAACCATCCTTCCGAGAACTCAGCGCCATAGCCGGAGCCGCCGAGGGTCCATTCGATAGGCGGGAAGAGTTGTTTGATGATCTCGCGAACGTGCGGACGAGTCTCTTCGCTGGCCCGGTCGATGACGGCGTCGATTGCCTGCCGAACCTGGTCCTGGCTCGTGAATTGGTCCCGAGCCTTCGTGAAGACATCCTTGCTCAGAGCCAGAGCCGCATAGACCTGCGGCTCGAACACCCTCAGCGTCTCGACCGCGATGAGATCGATGGGGTTGACCTCGAAGCTCCGCCCCGCCGACAGGAGGGATACCGAGAACGATAGGGTACCGAGGAACCTGCGCACATCCCGCAGCGAATCGAAATATGGCCGTAGACCACCGAAATAGACGTTCCCCCAGCGCCGCTGGGTGAACCGGGTGTCCACTCCCTCCTTCTGAAGCAACGCGTCAAGGCCCGCGAAAAGCACCTTCTCGAGCCGGCTCCTCTCGATAAGAGGTACGTCGAACCCGACCTGGACGATCTTCTCCAGGAACTGTTTCCCGGAGATTGCCGGATCGGTGAGGCTCCGCTCGACGATGTCTCGCTGACAGAGAAGCAGATAAACGAGATTCGGGAAGTCGGCATTTGCCTTCACAAGCTGGAAGAGGAGTCGTATCTGGTCCGGGGCGAGCCGATCGATGTCATCTAGAATGACGACGAGCGGGCGGTCGGCTGTGGCCATCAGGGCCGTGAGCTCATCCTTGACTTCCTGTAGGGACTTCCGCCCAAGTTCAGCTCGGGCGGTCATCACCCCCGCGATCGCCAACGCGAGGTCCTCGCCCCATGCGAGCGCCGCACCAGCCAGGAATACTATGAGGCCCGCCATCGCCAGACCCAGGCTCTTCGTCGATGACGCGAGACCAACGAGGCCCAGGAGGGCGACCAGCGCGCCCCAAACCCGACGACTTCCTCCAACGACCACGCGCCCCACGCGCAGGTACGCCGCGTAGGCCCTCCAGGCTTGGGCGCGCTTCTTGCCCGTGCCCATCTTGTCGCCCCTGCCTAGCGCAGCGGCCACTTCGGCGAAGAACCCCTCGGCGAGTTGATCCTGGCCGGCCCACTGCCAAGGGTTGTACTCGACGATCCAGCTCGACTCCGTCGCGCCGGCCGCCAGGGCCTCGCGAACCATGTTCTTGATCGAAGACTTACCCGTTCCCCAGGGCCCGTAGAGTGCCAGGATGAGGGAGTCTTTCTGGCGCCAGCCCTCGATTGCCTGCGCTAGGTGGTCAGCGAATGCGGCCCGGCCGAGCAGGTCGTCGGCCTTGGATTCGATCGGTCGGTCCGCCGAGAAGGGGTGGTCGGAAGGCGCCGCTGGCGGCGTGGTTGACTGGCTATTGTGGAGCTCTGACGTCGGCATCGCGCAAGTACCTCTCTAGTCACATTATTGTAATTCATCATCCCAACTCGGGCCACGCCCTGGGCCACTGGCGGTAGACTTCCTGCGAGCTTGCTATGGCTCTGGTTGGACGAGGGGAGGCTGCCATGCTCGACCGGGCGGAGGAGGAAGGGCTGCGCCAAGTCTTGCGGAAGAACGAGAAGACTCCCTTCTTGAATCGTTTCGAGAATGATCTCTTGAAACAGATACTGAGGCGCTACGGAGGGGCGGGCTCCAAGCCCGATCCTTTGGGACGAGAGGAAGTGACGATCCGAGTCTCCCAGGCCGAGCTAGGATGGGCGATTCGATTCCTAAACGACTTCATTGCCTCCAAGCCGGTCAACACGGAGCCTTTGGCCCACGCCTTCGTTAGTGCACTCAGTAGCGCCATCAGAACATAGCCGCGGAGGGGTCCGCCCGTCCTTCATGTCGTCGACCTGGTGTGGTTCACTAGAAGTGGCGCCCCGGACCGGCGGGAACTTTGGTCGGAGGTGCCTCCTACGACCTCTGGCTGGTTCCCGCCGACTGAGGACCATGTCAGCGTAGAGCTTGTCAACGGCTCTACACCAGTCCCCAGCCCGTAGAGGGAGCGATAAACAAACTACCGTTCGGTAAGTTCGAATAGTGATCACTCAGGTCCTACCGACCGCTCTTGGCTCGCTTGGCACTGGATACGAGCACACAGACGAGAGCACCTTGGACAACCTAGTGAACGTGCTCAAAGGGGATGCTTCCCAGGGAACCCGCCGAGCGCTTGCTCGCGTCCGAATACCTGGGCGCGCTGTCCGCTCCGCCGAAGCGGCGGGAAGAGGTCGTCGAAGAGCTCGTTCACTGGGGCCAAGCAAGACACCCGACGCGGACACCCACAGCACCTCATTCGTCGCGCTTCAGAGATAGGGAGGCAAGACCGAAGGTCGAAGGCCTGGAAGGCGATCGATGGCAAGTCTACTTACGGAAACTCGCGGATGGGAGGAGCCCGACCGATCGTTGGCGCTCGCCCTCCTTGATGGAAGCGATGAGCCCACTGGGTGATCCAGCAGATCCGCCCTCTAGCGAAAGTCTTCCTCCCTCGTGGAAGGGCCGGGGCCAGCCTTGCCGGGCTCGCGATCATGCGGGGGTTGAGACTTCTATCCGCCGAGAATGAGCGTCTTGCTCCGAGCGGCGCCGTCGTGGCAGTCCCTCAATAGCTCAGGACGGTCGTGAAAGAGCTTCGCAAACGCTTGGACCGTTAGGTCAATGGCCTCTCTCGACCTGACGTGGGCCTCGCGTGGATCAAGCGAGCGATTTCCATGCACGATATCGCTTCGCAAACCGTATAGCCTCCCAATCTGCTTCTGGCAAGCGCTTCTCTCCGCCGGCTCCTCTTCAAGCAACCAGGCGAGTGCGGCGCTCACCCTGAGCGTCGGTTCACCCTCCCTGGAACCAACCAGGTTCTCCCAAGCTATCACGGCATCGACGAGCGCATCTGAAGGCTCCCGGCGCTCGTTGACCGCGATGAGCAGTCGCCGGATGGCGACGGCGATCGACGGTACGCGGTGGCGCCTTACCAGCTCTATCCATACGGCCCAGTTGGTCGCCTCTTCAGCCGTCAGGCGGTGAGGTACCAGTGATGGGGTGGAGCGCGTATCCCGATACGACAAGAGAGGGGCGGGGCTCAGCGGATCGAAGATCGTCGTCCAGCTGGTGACGACCTTGGCTCGCGCCTCCCGATTAACAGCCAGAAGCAACGCAAGCTGAGTGGTCTCGCTCCATTCCTGCAGCCGATCGAAGGCTCTCAGCCTCTGCGGCCACTCATCCTCTACTCCCAATCGCTGCACCGATACCCGATACGGAATACGGGTCTCAAGGACTACGTTGCCGGCATAATCAATCTCGACGTTCTCGCCTTCAGGAGTGGTGGTGGTCAGTCGGCCGCGGATAGACGTCGGAACGAAACGAAGATCGACCTCTCGGACTGCCCGTAGGATGCCCCAAGGTGTTTTGACTTGAGCCTCGTCAGGCAGCAGAATGCCGGCCATGCCGACGAGGACGGGAGTCTCGGTGTCCTCTCCCATTAGCGCTCCTTTGATGACCCTCAACCCGGTTTCCACACCTCCGACGAGGTCAGCGAGACTCGGTCCGTCGCTTGCCAGGGAAGCTACATTCCAACCGTATCTAAGCAGTATTTCGGCGAACATCGACAGCTGGAGCGTGCCTGCGCTCCCGGTGCTCCTCACAGTTTCGCCTTGCGGACCACTCGCGCGCTCGGAGTCCGGAAAGAGTTGGCTCAAGGTGGCATCACTCATGACAGCACTCTGCAGCAGCTCGCGATTCCGATGCTGGAACATAGCTCGGCTTAGCGGCGGGTGAAAGGCCAGCGGCTCCTTCACGGGCAACAGGAAGAGGGCGTAGACATCCCTCGCCATCTCTGCCAGTGGACGTAAGACCGGATCCTGGACATCCTCAAAGTCAGTCGATCCGCCCGTCATCTGCCTCATTGAAGTAGCCCAACTCGTTTCGCCATCAGGCCTCGGAGTGCCCAGGGCATCCAGTCCCAAGAACCAGGGCGAACGACCCTCGGCCGCTTGTGTGTGTGCACCCATTGCGACCAGCAGTGCAGTTAGCTGCTGTAGAGCCGCCTCTTGTGGGGCAGAGAGGCGGAAACCAGGTTCGTGGAGTCGCTTCGACACGTCCTCCTCGCTAGCCATGAGCACGTACTGTAGAAATCGCGAGCCAAGGGTTCCTAGGAGCAGTTCTTCCGCAGTCACGATCACGCCCCAATTCTCGCAGGTCGTCCGCATCGGAGGTTGGGCGCTAAGACAAGGATTCCGGCCAGGCGCTCCTGTCCATCGGCTCCAGGCTGATTGCGTGAGGCTCCAGGCACTCCGCGCGACCCCCGAGACAGGCACTGCCTTGCGAATCGTCCCAAGTTGATTATCACGAGCCTCGCTGGACTTCCTCCCTGATGGCCTCGAGCGCATCCACCGCCCTCGACTGGACAATCTCCCATGCGGTAGCCCACCCGCTGATCGGATAAGGGATTCCAAGCAGCGCGTAGCCTTCGACCAACGCTTTTCGTGCGCCGGCGTGCTGCGTGCCCGCGCGAATGCCAACGATCGCCTTGAGAGTCGCAATCGACTCATGAAGCCGATCAACATCTGCGGAGGCCAGGGAGGTTTTGAGAAACAGCTCCAAGCGAACGAGAGACTTCGCGCCCGGTGGCGCACCCGTCGTCTCGGGCACGTCCATCCGGGCCAGGGCATCGGCGAACGCACTGACGCGGGACTTGAACTCATCCTCCGTCGCGCACCCAAACGCCAAAGCCGCGACTGCGCCCGCGCTCCCGAGACGAAACAGCCTCTCCCTCTTGAATCGGACCTGCCAAACGGCATCAAGGAAGTCCATGGCGTTCGGCAGCGTGAACGGCGAGACATAAAGTCGCTCGGCGGGCTGGCTCGATGGAGCCAGATGCTCCAGCACGCGGTCAAGGTAACTCTCCTTGTCGGTCACGCTCCTGTATCGCCGCAGGTCCTTCGACACCGTGACTGTCCATTCGTCCGGGGTGCCAGATATCCCGGAGACCGCGTCGGGAGGCTCGTACTGGAGCAGAGTCCTCAGTTGGGGGATTGTCCAGGCGAAGAGGTCAAAGCCCGCCTCCTGGAGGTGTTGGTTAACCTGGTCGCCAGGAACCTCTACGCGTGGCACCTCATAGGGGTCCGATCGCGTCCTCTGCTCCTTGTCGATGAGGAGGTGAAGGACGGAGAGAAACACGGCCACTGCGTCTCCTGCGCGAGGGCACTGCACGAGACCCGCGATCGTGAGACTGACAGTGTCCTCTGCCCCTCGGTACCGGCCGCCGGCGGGGCGGATCAAACCGTAGAGGGCTCGTCCGCCAGTCGTGGGGAGGCCATCAAGCAGAGTCGCGGCGTCCATGCCCTTCTTAAAGAGCTCACGATCCACGAAGTCGAAGATGGGGAACTTGCCGTTCGCGAGAAAAGGCTCGTGGATCGTCGTGAGCAAGGAGACCTCGTTCTCGTCAAGCGGCCTGAGGAGCCCGCTTGCGTCCAGGAGTTCGCCCATGGCGCACCTCGCAACCAGCCATCTGTTCGGCCCTTCACGGAATGGCATCCGTGTGATTCACTTAGAGTAGCGCGTCGGGCCGAGGGAGCTTGGTCGGAGGCGTCCTCTAGAGAGGGTAGGACAACGATGGCTTCGTCCACACCGATCTTCGACGTCTCGGACATGTCCGAAGGCGTGCGCACAAGAATTGCCGGTAGCGCGCAGGCAGTCGAAACGTCATCCTGGCTTTTGCCAACGTCAACGAGCGCCTCTTCCACAAGGTCGCGACGCTTCGGCTGAGGTGTTTTTGTCCCTATATAGGCCGATCTTCGTCTCGTCCCCAGCCTTCGAGGGTCGTATCGGCCCAACTCGACGCGGTTACGTCCAAGTTAGGGAGAGTGTCAGCACCAAGGCCATCTGATGTTGCCTAGGTGCGGCGTCGACACCCTATCAGACTCTCGTAGAGCTCATGAATCCTCTGGCACCATTCCACGCTAGGCATGGGTCGCAAGTTACTCCACGGTAGGTTCGAATAGTGTCTACTCACCTCCACTGGTAACGCTCGGTCGCTTGTTCTTTCTTATCCCAAGCTGCATTCGACCGAGCGATGCGAACGAACGAGAGTCCCCCTACTTGAACCCTTCTGTGGCGGAAGTCGCTTCGATCGAGGCCGGCTTGCTGAGTCGGCTAGACGGCGGGATGTAGAGTTCGGCGGTGGGGCCCGAGTCAGCGAGCACCTGCCCGTCGGGCAGGAGTGTCAGGTTGAAGAACGATCGAGATTCATGCATTGACTCGGTGGGGGACCATGTCCCGGTGGCCGGGTCATACAGCTCGGCGGTGTTCAAGGTGTTGAGGCCGTCCCACCCGCCGGCGATCAGCACCAGCCCGTCGGGCAGGAGCGTCGCCGATGCCCACGCCCTGGGTCCCGTCATGCTGCCCGTGGGTGTCCACACCCCGGTGGCCGGGTCGTAGATCTCTGCCTGGGACAGGTAGCCCGACTCGGTGCCGCCCCCGGCCACCAGGACCCGTCCGTCGGGCAGGAGGGTTGCAGTGAAGCCGTACCGCGCCTCGGTCATCGACCCGGTTGCGGTCCACGTGCCGGTGACCGGGTCGTACAGCTCGGCTGTGGCCGTGCAGCCACCAGCACCGAACCGCTCGGGAGCAGGGTGGCCGTGTCCCCGGTGCGGCGCCGGTGCATCCACTGGGGGGAGCGCCACTGGGCCGTCGCGGGGTCGAAGACGTCGTCCCACTGCACCGGGTCGCCCTCGCCGTTGTACCCGCCGGCCACGAGCACCCTGCCGCTGGGGAGCAATGTGGCAGTCGCCCCGTTGTAGGGGTGCGGCGTTGGGGTGGTGAGGCTCCAGGACCCCGTGTCCGGGTGGTACAGCTGGGGGTCGCCGTCTGTCTCGATACCGACACGACCGGCGAGCCCGTGAGCACCCAGTACCCCCCGGCTCCGGGCCTCGAGGCAGTCCCCGCGGCGCTGGCGGCGCTCTGAGCGACAAGGAGGGCCAGGACGCAGCCCAGGGCGCAGAGTGCGGCCACGGTCCTTCGGCCGAAGCCCTTCGTGACGGACTTCATGCCCATCGATTCTCGGCTCGGATCGACCCTCAGCATGAGGAAGGGAGGCACTCTACATCATGGTTGCTCGCGATGACGGCCTCGCCGGGAATCATCTGGATGCAGTCGGTGGGATTGCTGGGAAGGTCGTCCAGGCAGTACAACTCCAGGTCGTGCAGGTCGTCCTGGCTCCACGTGTTCCAGAACCCAGCAGAAAGGTCGTAGAAGGGGTGGAGGTGGTCGCAGTTGCCGGAGGTGTCGCAGCCCGCGATGGAGAACGCGATGTCGCTCCAGTTGGTCCCGATGTCGTCGGCGATGGTGCCGCAGATGGTCGATGTGTCTCCGAGCGTCCCGCAAGGAGGCACCGATCCCTGGGTGGAGATGTCGATCCAGGCAGACTGGCCCTGCACCTTGTCTATCGTGAAGCCCCCGCGCGAGGTGGTGGATGCACCGCCGGGGATGCCGTACATCTCAACGAGACTGCTCGTCGTCAGGTCTAGTTCCGGACCATACGTTGGGTTGAGCTCGACATCCACCTCCTGACAGAAGTCGCTCGTGTGGATGGGGCAGTGAGCCGGGTCGCTGATGTAGGTGGCCACGTAGGCCAGGCATGTCACCGTGCACGGGTTCAGCTGGGCGAGGTCGCCGACCAGACTCCCGATGTGGGTCCGGATCGAGATCAGCGGAAGCGCCTCATGATAATAGCCTGTAAGGGGGCAGAAGATGGTGGTCGACCCGGCCTCGTCAGGGTACTCGACGTCGGACGACGAGGTCCCGTCGCCGTCGTAGCATCGCCGGAGGTCGACGACACCCACCGGCCCGTCGACGAACTCGAAGTTCGCTGGCAAGTCGTGGAACGGGGTGCAGTCGTACGGGTGGTCCAGCGCAGGCGTCGGGTACAGAACGCGAATCTTGTTACCGTGCCCGTCGTCCACCACGACGGTCTTCCTTCCGCACGTCCAGTAAGCGTGGGAGTTCTCGGCCGGGTCGGTGGCCTGGGGGTTCCCCCCGGTGATCTGCATCCCGGCCGGCAAGTCGGTGAGGCAGTACTGGGTGTCCGTGGAACACGAGCCGCTTGCAGGGAGGCCCAGGTAGTAGTCGCGCTGTCTGACCGGGGTGAGGAAGGACCCGTCGGACTTGTAGAACGACGGGTCCCAATAGGCCGCCGAGTCGTAGGTGAGGGCGCCAGGGCTCGCCTTGCCGGCGGCCATCCCGCACGACAGACCCTGGTCGGCCACGCCGCCCACGGATGAACTTGCGTCGCTCAACTGGAATTGCGGGAAGGCGGTGAAGGTTTGGCCCCCCGTCGTGCGCACGGTCCACGACCCGTCCAGGCCCGAGGTGCCGCGGACGACCACCGTCTGGTCGACGCTGAACGGACTGGTGGTGCTGGTCGGGAGGGTGAACGTGCCGTACCCATCGGTGCTGGAATAGCTTTCGGTGCTTAGGGTCAGCGCGCGCAAGCCGGCGTCGCCCACGGAACCCGTGTCCTGCGTGGAGTCGGTGGTCCCGGCGGCCACGTAGGCCGTGAATTCGTCGCTGGTGGGTCGGGAGTGCACCTGCCAAGGCCCCGTGGTCTGGGTGGTGTTGTAGCTGTTGGCGGTCGACCCGTTGACCTCGACGTCGTGCACCCAGACCAGTTGATTGACCGCGAACGAGAACGTCTTGCCTGCCGGTGCGGTGAAGGTGGCCAGGTTGCCGCTGGCCTCGGTCGCCGAGTGGATGTCGGCCACGGCCGACTCCTGGTAGGCCTCGGTGTCGGTGGTGGGGTCGGGGTAGCCGGTGCGATTGTTGCCGAAGGTGTCTTCGGCCGGAGCCTGGGACTGGATCGGGTCGAAACCAGGCAGCTGGTGCGCATAGGCGCACTGCACCACGAACGTGTTGGCGTTCATGCCCACCGACAGGCCGGGCCAGGGGTCGCCGTAGACGTAGGAGGCGGATGCCGACCAGTCCGAGGCGGCGGTCCCATCGGTGGCCCGGGCGGTCACGGTGTAGGTGGTGCCGTAGACGAGGGTCCCCGCCGGGATCGTGTAGGCGCTGTCGGAGCCCGAGGTCACGGCGGTGCCGCTCACCGGCGCGACATTGACCACGGCGGTCTGAGACGAGTCGACCAGCTTGTACTGGACCCACCCGGTGACGTTGGGGTCGGAGTCGGTGAACGTGGCGTGGAAGGTCACCGGAGACAGGCCCGCGTCGGTGACCGAGACATCGGTGGGGATCTCCGGGTAGGAGTAGGTCACCGAGAGCACCGGGCCGTTCGAGCCGGCATCGGAGGAGGTGAAGATCTTGCCGGTGTTGTTGGCGCTGGAGGTCTCCTCGTGGGCCCGCAGGCCGATGATGGCCGGGGTGGTGGTGCCGTTGGCCCACAGCTGCACCAAATCTGTAAGTACGAGGCTGCTGTCGCCGCCCGTGCTGAGCGTGATGTCCCCCGCCGGGCAGGAGGAGGAGAACCCCTTGGCCGCGGTGGTCGAGGCGTAGACCGAACCCACCGTGGGCTGGCTGTTCCAGGTGTACGGCGGCTGGGGCCCGGAGGCCACCGACATGAGGTCGATGCGCGTGCCGGTACACGAGGCCGAGCCCGTTTCGTGCAGGGTGAGGGTGGCGGCCTGGATGTGGGTGTTCGCGATCGTCGCCCGGTCGAAGCCGATGTAGGAGCGATAGCGCTGGCTGGTGGACCACCGGCCCGAGCGCAGGGTGGTGGCGGTCCCGTAGGAGATCGTGGGGAAGTCCTCGCTCACCGAGGTGTCCAGCAGCAGTGACAGGTTGACCGTGGGATCGACGGTCGCGGGGAACGTCAGCCCTGGGGCGGTCCAGTCGGGCGTGAGCTGCAGGACGGGCCCGTCGGTGCCGTCGATGAGGCTCGCCGGGACCGTTTCCTGCACCGTGGGCTCTCCGGTCACCGGATCAACCTGGGCCCCCCACATCTTGGCCGGCTCGGCTCCACCGACCTGGGTCCCGGTCCCGTCGGTGAGGACGAGCGACCCGTCGATGGCAAGGGAGGCGTTCAGGCCGTTCAGCTGCAACGGGATTGACAGGGTTGCCGGTGCATCCGCCTGTGAGGTGACGACATAACTCGTTTCGAACCCGGCCGCCGTAGCCCTGAGGGTCGCATCGACGCCGGGTGCCACGGCGGGATAGGTGGCCGTGTCCCCGGCGACCACCGGGGCCGGCACCCCGTTGACGGCGTCGAGGCCCACCGACAGGGATGTGTCGTTCTGTGCCAGGGTGGCCACCGGGGCCGAGTCGTTGCCCCCGTCGGAGAACGTGACCTGTGCGTCGGCGTTGTCGGGCTCGTACCCGCCGGAGGTCGCCTGGAGGCTGAGGTCGATTGGAGTCCACCCAGAGGGCGACGAAGGATCAACGGTCTGAACGGGCGTGCTGTGGATGTCGGCCGTGAGGGTCCCGTCGGCGTTGCGCACCACAGATGTGGTGGGGCTGTACAGCTCGTACTCGGGTCCCGGAGTGATGGAGTCGGCTCGGGCCGGTCTTCCGGTCGACGTGACACTCGCGGCCAAGAACACGGCGACGCTCGCCACAGCAAGCACTACCTGGAATCGGAAGCGACGAAACATGGCACCCCCCCCCGTAGCCGGAGGCGATCCCCGACGCCGCCGCATCCGCCGTGGCTACCCGCCCGATACTCGGTCACCGGCCCGAGCCGAGTCAAGCGAAAGCCGAAACTACGCGAGACGAGATCTTCGTCGTCGGCGCCCCAGGGCGACCCTGCCTTCCACCTGCGGGTCCCGAGGGCCCATCAGCTCTTCAAACAGGTAGTGGACTTGGAGGCACCACTCCCTGCTCGGAAGGAGCAAGCTACCGCCTGGTAGGTTCGAATAGTGTCCCCTCAGGTCCACCACGAATTACATGATTGTAATTTTAGCAACGTTTCGGCATCTGTTGATCGGCCCAAAAAGGTTATAACGTCCACTCTCTTGATGAGCACAATCGCAGCTAGGTGGTCATGTTTAGCCACCGTCGTCAACTCTAGCCGTTTCCTAGAACCAGCCTACGTGCTTCAATGGAGTTATGCAACAAACACATAAGAAGAGGAAGCCGGGGCCCCATCAGAGGCCACATCAACCGACATTCAACCCCAGTCCGGAATGGATGCAGCAGATCCATGACCTGCACGCCATCGTCTTTGGCGGCGAGAAGCCCAAGCCACGGGTACGCCGACACCCGGCGATGACTACTGGGCTGGCCCAAAAGGTGCTTGATCGGATCCGGGCCGGCAAGGTCGAGGCCTTCAAGCGGATTGCCCAAAGCCTGCACCTGGTCCGGACTAGCCATGGCTACTACCTGGTGAGCGACTCTCCGGCCAAGCTCCCGGCTGGGGAGCGATCCTATGGCGAGGTCTACGTCCCCTATCTGAGCGACCTGACCGTAGGCGACATCAAGCGAATCCGCTTCCGGGACAGCTCGGGGAAGTTCCTTCCGGCCGACCGATGCTACGTCAAGGAGGCTGGCTACTACTTCTCGATCTACCGGGTCACCATGCCATTCGAGGATGTAGCCCGATACGTGGAAGGGCGTCGGGGTCCTTCGGCGAGGTAACTTGGATACCATGAACAAGCCGCTGCAGAATCCCGGGTTCGCGGACGCCTTCGGTGAACCACTCGGCATCTCGTGGCAGGATGAAGGCGACGAGTGGATACACCACCTTCGCCGAATCATCGCGGCAGGGCACGGGGGAAATCTCTCTAGGGAGGACCCGTGAGTGACCCGAAGAGGGATAGGCTAGCTGAGGCCGCCCTTGAGGCCTGCCGGGGCGAAGTGGTGAGACGGCTTGGGAATCGAGGGCTTCCCACGGCGTTCGACGATCACCGCCTTGTCGTCATCGATAACGAAGAAGGCACGGGTTGGACTTCGGAATGGCGCAAGGTGTCGGTGAGTCCGTTGCGCTCCCTGGACGTCATGAAGGCCATCGGCGATAGCTCTGTTCCTTATCGAGAACTCGGCCTGCGAGACCAGCTAATGAAGTTGGCCGAATATCTCCATGAGTCCACCGACTTAGGTTCCAAACGCCAAGAAGGGCTTCTGCCTGACGCGACGGGACACGATGCCATTCTTGCTCGCTACCTGGTGCCCTTTGCGTCGGAGTACGTGAGCCAACTTGATGACGTCGCGGTTCCAGACTCGGCTCTGGCCAAGCGACTGGTCAATGAGCTAGGTCTCATTTGCGAGCCCTCGAAGGTCGTCCGCGCGTTCCAGCTCGTGCTCGATGGCGTAACAGTATCGCAACCCATGACTATCACAGACGTGTCAATCAGGCCTCTGTCGCCTCCCGAGAGGGGGATGGTCCTACGACAGCACACCTGGCTAATGGGCTCAGACGCTGCAATCCGCGATTTTGTCGTACCGCAACGGTTTTTGTTCTGGCTCCCAAGCGTGATGATTGAGGTCTCAGACAAGCGTAATCGGGCTGAGACCTATGAGGAGCCGAATCTACTGTATCGAGTTGCCCTTTCCTTCTTCCTGTCTGGATTCGACATTAGTGCGACCGGACTTGTTATGTCTTTCGATCAGCCCCGCTGGGCTGCGATGGGTGTCAGTCCCATGCCCTTTCCGATCTTGGAGAAGCAGGGAGTTGCAAGAAGAAGCCTGTCCAAGGCGGCCTTCAGATCTGTCGTTGAGCTGGCACATAAGATCCCGCTCTTTACCTCAGCCGAGCGCAACAGAAGAGAGGTTGTTCTGTTCCGATTGTTACGGGGCTGCGGTGCGCACCAACCCGGGACGAGGTTCTTGGACCTCGCTTTCTGTTTGGAAGCAGCCTTGCTGGGTGGAATCAAGGAAGAACTGCGATACCGGTTCAGCCTCTATGGTTCGCTCTTCCTTAGCGACCGGCTCGATCCGGCAAGAACATTCCGCCGTCTCAGAGGCATCTACGATGTTCGCTCGGACTTGGTGCACGGCACGCCTGTTCCACGGCGCAAGCTCCTCTCAGCCGAGCAAGATGCCGCTGACCTCGCTAAGGCGGTCGTCCACAAGGCGATTCTGGACGGTTGGCCAGAGTCGAAGGAGCTGGACAAGCTCGCGCTTGATGTCCCGTCGATCAGGAAGGGCTAACGGGTCTTAGGCCTTGAATCAGCTGCTCGTAAAGCTGATGGACCCGCTGGCACCATTCCATGCTGGGCAGAGGTCGTAACCTACTCTCTGGTAGGTTCGAATACAGACCACTCGCCTCCACTCCTGAGATGTCCCGGCAGCTACTCCACCGCCCCCAGCACCAGTGACAGCAACGCCATTCGCATGACCACGCCGTTGAACGCCTCCACCCAGTAGCGCTGGTGGCGCGTGTCGTCGACGTCCTCGGTCAGCTCGTCCATCCGCGGCAGCGAATGCAGCACGATGGCGTTTCGCTTCGCCTGCTTCAGCAGTTTCCGGGTGACCTGGTATTCCTTCGGGGTTCGGCCCTCCTGCCCCGTTCGTTCGACGCGCGACTGCGTGTAGTCGGCTTGGACCACCGGCTCCATATAGATCACGTCCACGTCGCCGATGACCTTCTCCACGCTCTCGACCTCGCTCCACGAGGTGTCCTTGGCCGCCAGCTCCTCCTTGAACTCCGGCAGCAGCGACATCTCCGGTGGCGAGCACACGTAGGCCTCCACGTCGAACTGGCTGAAGGCGTACAGGATCGAATGCATCGTTCGCATCCGCATGTCGCCCACCAGCAGCCACCGCTGGCCATCGATGCCGCCGAGCTCCCGCCGCACCGTGTACAGATCCGTCAGCACCTGCGTGGGGTGCTCGCCCCAGCCGTCGCCGCAGTTGATGATGGGCACGCTGGCCCACGTGGCCGCCTCGGCCGGGGCGCCCTGCTGGAAGTGGCGCATGGCGATGACGTCGCCGTAGTACTCGAGCATGTGCACGGTGTCCTTGATCGACTCCTGGTAGAAGTCGCCGGCCCGGGTGTTCTTGGCGTCGCTGAACCCCAGGACGTGCCCCCCCAGCCGGTGCATGGCCGCTTCGGTGGCCAGCCGGGTCCGCGTCGACGGCTGGTAGAAGGCCGTCAGCAGCGTCTTGCCGGCAAGCGTGTCGGTGTTCTGCCGTCGTTCGGCGATCGGCCGCAGCTCGTCGGCCACGGCGAACACGTGCTCGAACTCGTTTCGTTCGAACTCCTTCAGCGACAGGATGTCGCGCCCCAAAAAGCTCCTCATTTCCCCGCCCCTCCTCTTTCAGCTCAGCGGCGCGCTCCGGTGAACAGCACCGCGACCCTCTCCTCGCAACCGGCCTCTTCCCGGTCCCGAAGCTCCATCAGCCCGGCCAGTCCCGACGTGCCCGTGTGGTCGGCGTCGATGCGCCCGGCCACCCGCCCCAGCTCGTTGGCCCGCTCCAACGTGTCTTCGCCCACCAGCACCGGGTATCCCCCCGAGGCGATCATGCCTCGAACCACCGCCAGCCAGTCGTAGGTCTCGTCGTCGAGGATCCCGTGGGCCAGGCTCTTCGGCTCCTCCTCCCACGGCCACATGAACTGCGAACGATGCCTCGCCGCGTACGCCAGCGCGTCCTCGACCGGGGGCGTGCCGGCCCTTCCCGAGATGAACTCGGCGCGGTCGGCCTCGTCCTCGGGCGAGTCGGGGCGTTCGCCGGTCTCCTCCTCGATCCGCGCCAGGATCCGTTCGGCCACGGCGTCGTACGCCCGCTTCAACGGGTACCCCCCCTGCGTCTGGACGGCGTGGATCATGGGGAGCCCGTCGATGGCGCCCAGCCGAACAGCTTCGCCGAAGGCCGCCACGACCGACGAGGCCAGCGCCCCACCGCCGACCTGCACGCACACGCGGTCCAGCTCGGTTCCCCCTTCCCGAAGGGCCGACACCATCTCGTAGCCCAGGGTCTGCCCGCCCTCGATGGCCAGCCCGTTCTCGTTGCCCTGGCAGGTGAAGGGCAGAGCGCCCTCGGCGATGGCTCGCTGGAGCGCGTGGTAGGTCGGGTCACCGGACGCACCGGGTTGCCGTTCGCACACCTCGAGGACCGCGCCGAGCGAACGCAACCGTTTCACCACCAACGGGTCCGCCCACGTGGGAATGAACACAAGGAGCCGGCGGTTTCCCGCCCGGGCCACCACCGCGGCGGCCAGCGCGGCATTGCCACAACTGGCGATGGCGAGCTCGGGCGAGTCGTTCGGATCGACCAGCCCGGTCTCCTGGGCCACCGCGAGATGCAACAGGATGCCGAACAGGTGTCTCGCCTTGTGCGAGCCCGACACGTTCCCGGTCTCGTCCTTCACCCATGCGCCGCCATCCGCGGCGAACCCCAGCCGTTCGCTCAGCTCGCCGGAGCGGCCGAACGGGGTCACCGTGAATCCTCGCCCGTCGACCGCGGCCACCTCCTTGTCCAGCCGTTCGACCAGGTCGACGTACTGCGCGTCGCTCATCCCCCTGCCCAGGGCCAGGTGGTACGAGTGCAACAGCGTTCGGTACCGAACGAAGGGGTTCGGCTCGTCGCCGCCGGGCCAGGCCACCTCATCCTCCAGCACCCGAACGATCACGTGGTCGGTGTCGTCACTGCCGGCGTGGGCACACCGGAACGGGTAGGGCTCGTCCTCGGGCGGCACCCAGCCGCAGCCGGCGCAATGCAGTGACGAACCCGACGTCACAGCCGTTCGACCGCCCCGGTCTTCGCGTTGAACTCCTCGATCAGGTGGTCCCACACCGGGATGACCTCGCGGATCTCCCGCCAGAACCGCTGGTCCTGCCGGGCCCGGAACTCCTCCACCGACACGCCCCGCTGTTCGACCCAGGTGAAATAGCCGAGATTGAAGATCCGCAGCCGGTCCTCGTGGGTCAGCTCCCGCAGGTGGTCGGTGCTCTGGCCCAGGAGGTGCTCGCCGAACACCTCACCCCCCGAGACCTCGTCGAACCCTTCGGGGAAGTACTTCGCCATGGCCTTGTCGCGCTCGCTCCCGTACATCGCGTAGCCGTCGGTGGCCACCGTGACCACCACGTCCTCCGGACCGTAGCCGAAGTACCTGGCCGTCTTGATCGCGGCCAGGACGTTGCACACGCCCGACAGGCCGATGTCCCCGAGCTGGGAAACCAGGCCTTCGGGCACGCCGCGCCGTCTGACCAGGTAGTCGCGCCCTACATCGGTGTTCCATAGCACGCCGATCCGGTCGGTGGCCCGGTCCGACACCGCCGTGGCCACGTCGGTGTTCATCACGTTGTGGATCAGCGGGATGTGCTTGTCCCCGATGCCCTGGATGTTGTGTTCGCCGAACCCGTTCAGCAGCATCGTGGGGCACTCCCACGCCTCCACCGCCACCACCAGCGAGCCCAGGCGCTCCTTCAGGTAGTCGCCCGCACCGATCGTGCCGGCCGACCCGGTGGCCGAGGTGAACGCTCGCAGCCGCAGCGACGGCTCCGCGCGCAGCAGCGACTCGAACACCCGCTCCAGGGCCGCCCCCGTGCACAGGTAGTGCACCAGGTGGTTCCCGAACTCGGAGAACTGATTGAAGACGACGTTCGCCGGGTCCTCCGACAGCCGGGCGCACTCGTCGTAGATCTCCTTGACGTTCGACTCCGTGCCCGGGGTCCGGACGATGTCGCCCGGCTCGAGCACCCACCGGTCCAACCAGGCGAACCGCTCCCGGCTCATGCCCTCGGGGAGCACCGCCACCCCGTGGCACTGCATGATCCTCGAGATGGCCACGCCCCCCCGGCAGTAGTTGCCTGTCGAGGGCCACACCGCACGGTGGACCCCGGGATCGAACTGCCCGGTGATCACCCGCGGGGCCAGGCAGCCGTAGGCGGCCAGCACCTTGTGCGCGCCGATCATGGGGAAGCGGTTGCCGAACGCCACCACGATCTTCGCCTCGACCCCGGTGAGCTCCGGCGGCAGCACGACGTGCTCGGGGACGTCCACCTGACCGGTCCGGGCCGAGTCGTTGTACCAGTGCACCCGGAACAGGTTCAGCGGATGGGGCTCGTCGGGCTGCACGCCCGCCAGGGCCCGGTGCACCCGGTCGGGGATCTTCGACGGATCGGCCAGCTCGCCGAACGTCGGCAGGACGGTGCCGGCCCGGCCGAACCGCTCCACGGTTCGCCGGTAGGTGTCCCGATCGACCAGGTCCCGCTCCAGCCCCAGCCCCCTCATCCAGGCCACCTCCTCAGGATGTCGTGGATCCTCCGGCCGGGTCCTTCGGCCCCATCAGGCGACACCGGTCGGGTGCGCGGCGGACTCCCCACCTCGAGGACCCATTGTCCAACTTCGAACGGAACGCCAACGCCAACGCCGCGGGAAGCTACGCGGTGGCGATGCTGGCGAAGGGCGAACGTTCGCCGATCGATCCCGACCCTTTGAATCGACTCGATGGAGTGTGTCAAGCTCCGACTTGAACCATGTGGGCCCTGTTCGTGGTGCCGTGCCCCACTCCGGACGGCCAGACCGCCGAGGACCTCTACCGGAAGCGACTCGACTGGATCACGCCCGAGATGCAGGCGAGCGCCAGGGAGCTCGGGTGCAGGTTCCACCGAGCCTGGCACGCCGAGGACGGTTCGGCCTTCTACGCCCTGGCCTGCTGGGACACCCGTGAAGGCGCCAGCACCTTCTTCGAGCGATGGCAGATCCACGACGAGCCCGGCGAGGTGGCGATCCGCCTGATCGGCGACGTGGGCCTGGTCCCGGAACCCTGACTCCCGGCGAGGCTGCCGTCCACCCATGCCCCCTTCCTACCTCCGGTCCTTCGGGCCGGGTTCCCGCCGCTCCCGGACGGCCGACGCTCAGGCGTCGTTCTTGCGCATCCCCCTGGCCAGCCCGGAGAACGTCGCCTCCAGGGCCTGGCCGAAGGTTCGAACCGCGTGCCGGAGGCTCTCCTTCGCCTCGGGGTCCCGGAGGGTGTCGCCCACCGAGGTCAAAGCCTGGTCCAGCTTCCCCACCACGCCCTGCACGGCGACGTTCACCTTGCGCCCGGCCTCCTCCGCGGCCCCGCTGGCCTCGCCCTCAAGGGCCCGGTAGCGTTCGCTCACCCGCCGGCCGAGTTCGGAGAACAGCTCACCGACCTCGTCCCAGGCCTTCTTCGTGTCGTCCCATCGCTCGCCCCTGTCTTCGGTCACGCGCCGCTCCTTTCGTCCGGATCACCATCCCCAGCCTGACAGGTCCCCCTCCCGGGGGTGAACCCGGCCGACCTCGCTACTCCTCCTCGTACGCCTGCTTCAGCGTCGGGACGTCGAGCTTCTTCATCTGGAGCATGGCCTTCATGACCCGTTCGCTCTTGGTCGGATCCTCGTCCTGCAACATCTCGGCGAGGGCGGTCGGGACGATCTGCCACGACAGGCCATACCGGTCCTTCAACCAGCCGCACGGGCCCTGCTCTCCGCCCTCGGAGAGCTTCTCCCACAGTTCGTCGACCTCCTCCTGGCTCTCACATGGCACCATGAGCGACACCGCCTCGGTGAACGGGAACGCGGGTCCGCCGTTCAGGGCCACGAACTCCAGGCCGCCGAGCTCGAACGACACGGTCATGACCGATCCGGCCGGCCTCCCCGACGCCTCCGAGCCCGCTTCCCCGTAACGAGCCACGTCGATGATCCGGGTGCCTCCGCCCGCCGACCCGTCCAGTCCAGCGAACGTCGAGACATAGAAGTTGGCCGCCTCCTCGGCCTGGTCGTCGAACCACAGGTAGGGAGTGATCCTCTTCATGGCACCTCCTCTGATCGGGCCTTCCACCACAGATTCCCCAAAAGCGTGCGAGGACCTACCGGGATCGAATTCCGACTCAATCCCCAGCGGGCCGCCGAAGCGTCTCCAGGTACTCGTCCAGCCGGTCGTAGCTCTCCGCCGCGCCGGCCTCCATCCCGGACTGGAGCGTCCCGTCGCGATCCTCCACCGAGTCGTACACGGCCGTCGCCGTGAGCATGGTCACGTCGCCCTGCTCCTCGAGCGTCAAGGTCTGCACCGAGACGTGTCCCGGCATGCCCTCGAACTCGAAGGTCCAGACGATCCGCTCCGGCCGGACGATCTCCCGGAACTCCCCGTGGAAGCCGAACTCCGCGCCGTCGGGGCCGCGTTGCACGATCCGCCACGCCCCGCCCGGACGGAAGTCGATGTCGCACGACGCGATCTCGTACCTCCGGGGGCCCCACCAGTTCGACATGTGGTCGCAGGAGCTGTGGGCCTCGAACACCAGATCGCGGGGGGCGTCGAACCGCCGGTTGAAAACGATCTCCCGTTCCGTCGGCGTCGTCACCGTGAGGGTGTTACCGCTTGCGGCCATCTCTCTTCTCCTTTCCTTGGATCTCCTCCAGGTATTCGTCGAGCCGCTCGTAGCTCTCCTCCCAGAACCGGCGGTACCGTTCGGTCCACTCGGCGACCTCTTTGAGCGGCCCGGCCTCGAGCCGGGCGGGCCGCCACTGCCGCTCCCGACCCCGGGCGATGAGCCCGGCCCGCTCCAGGACCTTCAGGTGCTTGGAGACGGCCGGAAGGCTCATCTCGAACGGCGCTGCCAGCTCGGTCACCGGTGCCTCCCCACGGGCCAGGCGGGCCAGGATCGCCCGGCGCGTGGGATCGGCCAGGGCCGCGAAGGTCCGGTCCAGCTCATCGGTCGCCGCCACCATCCTTAACCTTTCGGTTAGATAACCAGCCGGTAAACTAAGGCCTACCCGACCCCATGTCAAATCGAGAAGCGCCGTCCTGATCCAACCCCGCAGCCCTCACCACTCCCGGGACCGTGAAGACCGACCTCGATTTCACCGTAGACGGACCGAGCCACCCGAGGCTGGGCTCCGATCGGGGGGACTTTCGCCCAAAAGGATGGCGCCCGAGACATCGTTCCCGTTACGCTGGCCCGCTCCAGATGGGGGGCGGCTCGTCCATGACGTCATGCGAGGGTCCTTGAAAATGGTCGATGAACGAACCCGGCGAAGCCGGGCCGGGTGCCTGCTCCTGGTATCCGCCCTTCTCGGGCTGGCGTCGTCGCTCCTGTCGGCGGCACCGGCCTCCGCGCTTCCCAGGCCCGACCTTCAGTTCGCAACTGGGTCGGATCCGAACTCCGTGGCCGTGGGGGACCTGAACGGGGACGCGAGGCCCGATCTGGTCACGGCCAACAACTTCGACAACGACGTCTCCGTGCTCCTCGGTAACCGGGACGGCACGTTCCAGACCCATGTCGACTACGCCACGGGGACGGGTCCCTGCTCGGTGGCCATCGGAGACCTGAATCGCGACGGCCGGCCGGACGTGATCGTGGCCAACTTCAAGTCGGACAGCGTTTCGGTGCTCCTGGGCAGGGGCGATGGCACCCTCATGACCCACAGGAACTCCGGCACCGGGCCCTATCCGACCGCGCTGGCCATCGGGGACCTGAACGGGGACGGCGATCCAGACGTGGCCACGGCCAACTTCGAGACCGACACCGTCTCGGTGCTCCTCGGCAAGGGCGACGGAACGTTCGGAGCCCACGTGGACTACGTCGTGGGGTCGACTCCGCTCTCGATCGCGATCGGGGACCTGAACGGGGACGGGGAGCTCGACCTGGTGACGGCCCAAGCCGACGCCGACATCGTCTCGGTGCTCCTGGGCAACGGCGACGGAACGTTCCGGACCCATGTGGACTACCCCACGGGGTCGCGGCCGCATTCGGTGGCGATCGGGGACCTGAACTCGGACGGCATCCAGGACCTGGTCACGGCCAACCTGGACTCGGACAGCGTTTCGGTGCTCCTGGGCGACGGCGACGGAACGTTCGGGGCCCCCGTGGACAACGCGGTGGGGCAGCATCCGCTCTCATTGGCCATCGGAGACCTGGACGGGGATGGCAGGATCGACCTGGTCACGGCCAACCCGGCCTCGGACACCCTCTCGGTGGTCCTGGGCAACGGCGACGGCACCTTGGGGGGCAGTGTGGACTACGCCGTGGGGGCGCGGCCCTACTCGGTGGCCATCGGAGAGCTGAACGGGGACGGGAGGCCCGACCTGGTGACGCCCTTCGGCGACGAGGACAGCGTCTCGGTGGTCCTGGGCAACGGCGCCGGCACGTTCGGGACCCACGCGGACTACGTCGCGGGGTCGAATCCGCTCTCGGTGGCCATCGGAGACCTGAACGGGGACCTCCGGCCCGACGTGGTGACGGCCGATTACGATTCGGCCACCGTCTCCGTGTTCCCCGGCAGCGGAACCGGCACGTTCGGGACCCATGTGGAATACGCGGTGGGGTCGAATCCGGAATCGGTGGCCATCGGAGACCTGAACGGGGACCTCCGGCCCGATGTGGTGACGGCCGACGCCGGCTCGCACGCGGTCTCGGTCCTCCTGGGCAACGGCGACGGCACGTTCGGGGCCCACGTCGAATACCCCACGGCGTCGTACCCACTCTCGGTCGCCGTAAGAGACCTGAACGGGGACGGCAAGCCCGACCTGGTGACGGCCAACTACTCCGCGAACTCCGTCTCGGTGCTCATGGGCAGCGGCGACGGCACGTTCGCGGCCCACGTCGATTACCCCACGGCGGCATACCCACTCACGTTGGCCGTCGGGGACTTGAACGGAGACGGCACGTCCGACCTGGTCACGGCCAGCCAGGAATCCAACACAGCCTCGGTGCTGCTGGGCAACGGCGACGGCACGTTCGGTGCTCATGTCGACTATGCCGTCGGGGCGTTTCCGAACTCAGTGGCTATCGGGGATCTCGACGGGGACGGCACCCCCGACCTGGTCACGGCCAACCGGGATTCGTCCACCGCCTCGGTGCTCCTCGGCAAGGGCGACGGCACGTTCGGGGCCCACGCCGACTACGCCGTGGGGTCGAATCCGGAATCGGTGGTCATCGGGGACCTGAACGGGGACCGCATACCCGATGTGGCCACGGCGAACTCAGGCCTCCAGGACGCCATCTCGGTGCTTGTCGGCAATGGCCACGGAGCCTTTCTTGCCCACGTCGACTACCCGACGGGGCCGGACCCATACTCGGTGGCCATCGTGGACCTGAACGGGGACAGGTGTCCCGACTTGGTGACGGCAAATAGCGACTCGGACACCATGTCCGTCCTGCTCAACGTTCTCCCGTCGATTACGAGGGCCACGCCCCCCGCGGCCCCGGTGGGCCGGGCGGTGACCCTCACCGGGACCGACTTCACTGGAGCCACCTCCGTCACGTTCGACGGAGTGCCCGCGTCCTTCACGGTGGTCTCCGACACCGAGATCACCACCAGGGTCGCCGACGGAGCCCTGAGCGGGCCCATCGCCGTGACCACCTCCACCCTGGGGACGGGCCACAGCGGGGTCAGCTTTCGAGTGACGCCCTCCATCGCCGGGTTCAGCCCCCGGCAGGGCCCAGTGGGGACCATCGTGGTGATCACCGGGGGGGCCTTCACTGGGGCCACCGCAGTCACCTTCAACGGGGTGAGAGCGTCCTTCACGGTGGACTCCTACCACCAGATCAGCGCCATCGTCCCGGCCGGGGCCACCACGGGGCCGATCCGCATCGTCACCCCCGGAGGGGCCGTGAGGACCACTCACGAGTTCATCGTCACAAGGTCGCTGAAGCAAGCCGGCTGACCGCGTTCGAGGGCTCGGGCGCTCAGGCGCTCAGGGCTTCGGGCCAGGCCTGCTCGAGGGCGCGCATCTCGGCCCAGGTGAGGATGTCCATGAGGGCCGGGTTCCGGGCGCCGCACCACGGGCACAGCGCGGTCTCCTCGACGCCCTCGTCGAACGGGATCAGGCATTCCGGGCAGGTCTCGATCCGTTGGGCCTGCGGGTCCTCACGCTCGAGGTCCAGCGCCTGGACCAGGGGCTCCAGGGCGTGCGCCGCCTCCATCACGCCCGACCTGAACGACGCCGGATCCTCCTGCAGGAAGGCCCGTTCGAGGACCGCCTTCGTGACGTGGGCGACTCGCCGATCCATCATGCCCTCCGATCGAACCCCCGGTCCGAACCGTTTTCCACGCTAGGGCGTTCGGACGAAAAGGGCAAACGCTCGAAATGTCACCGATCGGGCCACCGTCTCGGGAACGGCGGCCTAGGCCGGAGACGCCAGGGCGGTCTTTCGGACCTTCCCCATCTCGTTGCGAGGAAGCGCCTCGACGAACCGGACGGTCCGGGGCCGCTTGTGCGGCGCCAGCAGGACGGCCACGTGGTCCTCCAGGTCCCTCGGCGTGGGAGCGGGCATCTCGGCCCGAAGGACGACCCAGGCCACGATGCGCTGGCCCAGCCGGTCGTCGGGCTCCCCAGTGACGGCCGCCTCGGCCACGGCGGGATGCTCGAGCAGGGCTGCCTCAACCTCTCCCGCCCCCACCTTGTAACCGCCGGTCTTGATGAGGTCCGTGGCCCGCCGGCCCACGATGCGCAGGAAGCCGTCGGCGTCCCGCGTGGCCAGGTCGCCGGTTCGGAACCAGCCGTCCCGCATCGCCTCCGCGGTGGCGTCGGGCCGGTTGAGGTAGCCCCGGAACACGTTCGGTCCGCGGACCCAGACCTCGCCCATGACCCGCGCGTCTTCGGGGTCCACAGCTCTCTCGTCGTCGTCGCGGACCTCCACCCCCACGCCGGGCAATGGCGGGCCCACCGACCCCGGCCGGCGCTCCCCCGCCGGCACGGCGCAGTCCATGAGGGTCTCGGTGAGGCCGTACCGCTCCGCGATGGCCTGCCCCGTCAGGCGTTCGATCCGATCGAAGTCCCGGGTCGCCAGGGCGGCCGAGCCCGACACCAGGAGCCGGGCTCGGCCCAGGGCCTCGGCCGCCGGGGGTTTCGTCTCGGCCAGGTCGGCCAGGTCGGCGTACATCGTGGGGACGCCGAACAGCATGGTGGCCCCGCCGTCCAGCTCCCGGCACACCGCCTCCGGCGAGAACGGGCCCGGGTAGCGCAGGGCCGAGCCCACCCGCAACGGTCCCAGCACCCCCAGGACCAGGCCGTGCACGTGGAACAGGGGCAGCCCGTGCGTCAGGACGTCGTCCGGGGTCCACCTCCACACGGAGGCCAGGGCGTCGAGGTTCGAGGCCACCGCCCGCCGAGGGACCACCACGCCCTTGGGCGGCCCGGTGGTCCCCGAGGTGTAGAAGACGAACGCCGCCGCCTCCCCGTCGGGCTCCGGCGGGAACCTCCCGGCAGCAGCCTCCGGGTCCGGGGCGAACCGGGGAAGGACGGCCAGCGGCCCCGGGAGGTCGGCCCCGGGTTCGGCCACCACCGCCGACGGCTCGCTGTCGGCCACGACGTGCTCGAGCTCCCTCGACCCGATCCTCGGGTTGACCGGAACGGCGGCGGCGCCGGACTGGAGCACCCCGACCACGCCGATGCACGTCGCCACGGTGGGCGTGGCCCACAGCGCCACCTGCCGATGCCCCGCCAGGCGTGAGGCCAGGGCCGAGGCCGCCGCGCGAAGCTCCCGGTAGGACACCGACCCCTCGCCGCCGCTCAGGGCCTCCCGGTCGTCCGGTTCGACCACCGCAGGGAGCAGCATGCGGACCCGAGCCTCACCCGCGAGGTTAGGCGTCCTGGCGCTGCCGGCCCCGCTTGGCCGCGTACAGCACCGCGTCGGCCCGCTCCACCATCTCGTCGGCCGACCGGGGAGCCTGGTCGTAGGTGACCGTGCCGGCGCTCAGGTCGACGGCCCATCCCCTGGCCCCGGCCACCCGGCGGAACCGGTCCCGAACCTTCTCCAGGACGAGCTCGGCCCCCTCCTCCTTCGTGTTCGGCAGCACCAGGACGAACTCGTCCCCGCCCATCCGGGCCACCACGTCGCTCTCCCGGGTCGCCTCGACCAGGGTTCGGGCCAGCTGCCGCAGCAGCTCGTCGCCGGCGGCGTGGCCGAACCGGTCGTTGATCGCCTTGAAGTCGTCGATGTCGAGGTACACCATCGACAGCGGCTCCGAGGTTCGCCTGGCCCGGGCTACCTCGATCTCCGCCCGCTCGTGCATACCCCTCCGGTTGCTCACCCCGCTCAGGGGATCGATGCGGGCAAGCTCCCGTTCCCGGACCAGCGACCGCTGGAGCGACGAGATGACCAGGACGGCAAACGACAGGATGGCGAACCGCACCGCCGCGGCGGAGTAGGGACCGAGCACCACCTTGAACGACTGGTGCTGCAGGTGGACCAGCAACGAGATGACCGAGCTGGCCACGGCGGTGGCCCACCCGGCGATCTGGCCGGCCCCGACGGTGACGATCAGGACCGGGAGGATGTAGAGGAAGCCGAGGGTGAAGGCATGGGTCCGGTCGTCGCCGAACCCGATGAGGCCGAGCATCACCGCTCCCACCACGAGGGAGAGGCGTGGGGTGAGCCGTGGGATCGGTCTGAACGGCATCCGCAGGTCAGGGGTCGAGGTCCCGCTCGGTCCAGCATAGGGCGGCGGGCTCGTCCGCGCTAGGATGCCGGCCGGTTCGACGTGGGCGACGAGGGGTGGGCCGTGGATCTCGCGGGACGTTCGGCAACCGAGCTGGCGGATCTGGTCCGTCGCCGCGAGGTCTCCGCTCGCGAGGTCGTCCAGGCCCACCTCGAACGGGTCGAACGCGTGAACGGCGACCTCAACGCCGTGGTGACGCTCCGGGCCGAGGAGGCCCTGGCCGACGCCGACCGGATCGACGCGGGGGGCGCCCGCGACCTGCCCCTGGCCGCCGTGCCCTTCACGGTGAAGGACCTCATCGCGACGGGTGGGGTTCGAACCACCGCCGGCACGCCGATGCTCGCCTCGTGGGTGCCCGAGCTGGACGCCACCGCGGTGGCCCGGCTCCGCGGGGCCGGGGCCATCCTGCTGGGCAAGACGAACTGCCCCGAGTGGGGCATGTTCCCCTACACCCGGAACACCCTGTTCGGGGAGACGCGCAACCCCGTCGGGCCGGTCACGGTGGGCGGGTCCAGCGGGGGTGAGGCCGCCTCGGTCGCCTCGGGCTGTTCGGCCTTCGGGGTGGGGACCGACTTCGGCGGATCGCTGCGATGGCCGGCCCACTGCGCGGGCCTGCTCGCTCTGCGGCCCACCGCCGGGCGAATCCCGGGCACCGGCCAGCTCCCCACGCCGTCGCTGGACGAACCCCTGATCCCGAACGCGGTGACCCTCCAGGGACGGATCCAGGTCATCGGCCCCCTGGCCCGTTCGGTGGACGACCTCGAGCTGGCCGTTCGGGTGATGGCCGGGCCGGACGGACTCGACCCGTTCGCCGCGCCGGCACCGATGGCGCCCTCGGAGGGGGCCGTCATCTCCAGGGTGGCCGTGTGGAAGGGGCCCTCGTGGCCGGCCATCCGGGAGGACGTCGGGGCGGTGCTGGACGACGCCGCGCGGGCTCTCGAGGAGGGGGGCCTCCCCGTCGACCTCCTGGAGGTCGCGCCCACGCTGGAGCGTGCGGTGGGGCTGTATTCGGAGCTTCGAGACACCGACCGGCTCCAGGACGTGCGACGCCTGACCCGGGGACGCCGGGAGGAGCTGGGTGAGGACGTTCGATCCGCCATCGCCGCGGCCGAGGACGCCGAACGTCGCGAGCCGAACCCCGACCGGGCGGTCCTGTGGGAGCGGCGGGACCGCCTCCGGGCCGGCCTGCTCGGCTACCTTGGGGTCCATCAGGTCCTGCTCATGGCGGTGGCCACGGTCCCCCCGTACCCGCCGGAGGGCCCGGCGGTGACGGTGGCGGGCCGGGAGCAGAGCATGTGGGACGTGCTCGCCCCCAGCCGCCTGATCAGCCTGTTCGGACTGCCCGCGGCGAGCGTGCCGTTCGGCCGGTCCGCCGACGGCCTGCCCATCGGGGTGCAGGTGGTGGGCCGGCCGTTCCGCGAAGACGAGGTCCTGGCGGTGGCCCGGGTGCTCATGGAGGAGGTCGAACGGTGAGGGTTCAGCGCGTCGAGATGCACGTGTGCCCGATGGCCATGCCGAACGACGTGTCGGGCCTGCAGGCGCTGGTCGACGGCGGCGCGGTGGAGCCGTCGTCGCTGGTGGCCCTGGTGGGCAAGACCGAAGGGACCGGGTTCCACGACGACATGGGCCGGGTGCTGGCCGACGGCGCCCTCCGCGGCTGGGTGGCCTCGGTGCTGGGGATCGGCCCGGAGGAGGTGGCCCGGCGGGTCACGTTCGTGCTGTCGGGAGGCTGCCCCGGCGTCATCACCCCGCACATCGTGGCGGTGACGCGCCGGTGGTCGGAGGCCGCCGGCGACGGCAGCGCCGCCGGGGAGAAGCGCCTCGTGGTGGGCATCGCCGGCTCCGAGCCGATCCCGCCCGAGGAGGTGGGCCGCATGGGCATGATCCGAACGGTCGCAGCCGCCGTCGCCCGGGCCATGGAGGACGCCGGCGTCGAGGACCCGAAGGACGTCCACCTGGTCATGGTGAAGGTGCCGGGCCTGACGGTCACCAGCACCAAGGACGCCCTGTCTCGGGGCCACACCGTGGTCACCCGCGACCTCACGTTCGGCCCCGAGGGCGCCGGGTCCTACGCCAACGACGCCGCAGCCCTGGGGGTGGCGATGGCCCTGGGCGAGGTGCCCGAGGCGGCGCTGGCCGACGACGTCGTCCGCCGCGACTGGGACCTGTACTAGTCGGTGGCCATGACCTCCTCGGGCGGGGAGAAGCGCCACGGCGAGGTCGTGGTGTTCGCCAACTCGCCGGGCTCGGCGAGCGACCTGCGCATCGGCCACGCCGTGACGAGGGACTTCATCGATGCCGAGGGCGTTCGGGAGGCGCTGCGCTCGGCGGGCCTGGAGTTCGACGGCCTCCCGTCTGAAGACGACCTGCGCGAACGGCTGGTCCACGTGTTCGCCAAGTCCGTGATACCGGGAAGCGACCTGGTGCGGGGGCAGCACATCACCCTGCTGGACGACCACGACGCCTACCAGATCGGCAAGGCCCTGGGGGGGATGCTGGTGGCCAGCGTGACCGGCCGCACGACGAACTACGTCAGCGGGGGCGAACGGAACAGCCACCAGGGCCCGCCCGACGGCAACATCGTCGCCGCGGTGGTTCGAACCAGGTGAGCGCACCGAGCGAACGGGCCGGCTTGACCATGCGCGCCGTGGTGGCATACGTTCGGTCCAGTTCATCGGACAAGGGGGAGAAGATGAGCAGGGAAGAGCTCGAACGGATCGACGACGAAGGGCTGGCCGCGTGGGACAGCCACGATCCCGACGCGTTCGCGGCCATCCTGGCCGACGAATTCGTGTGGAGGGACGTAACCATGCCGGAGCCGATCACCACGAAGGAGGGCGCCCGGCAGTACGTGCAGGGCTGGGTCACCGCGTTTCCCGACATGAAGACCACCCGGGTCAACCGCATCATCGGGGACGACGCCGTGGCCGCCGAGATCGAGTTCACCGGGACGAACACCGGCCCCATGTCGATGGGCGGCATGGAGATCCCGCCCACCGGCAGGTCGGTCGTGGGGAAGGGCTCCTACTTCGCCTGGGTCAAGGACGGGAAGGTGGTGGAGTTCAGCAGCCACCCCGACGTGGCCGGCGTCATGATGCAGCTGGGGCTCGTGCCCCAGATGTGACCCCGGCTCGGTGACGATCGTCGCCAGACGCCGGGCTCCACTCCCGGCGGCCCGGCGCCGATGTCCGGAGTGACGATGCTTGCGATCCTCGGAGTGGAGGGAGGTGGCTCCCACACCCATGCCGTCGTCGCCGACACCGGCGGCGACTTCCTGGCCATGGGGGCCAGCCGCGACACCTCGAACTGGAGGACGCCGGCATCGAGGCGGCCGGCGCCGCGGTCAAGTCCTGCGTTCGGGCCGCCCTGTCCGACGCCCGGGTCGGCGCCGACGAGGTCTCCTTCGCCGTGTTCGCCCTGGCCGGCATGGACTTCCCCCTGGACGAGCTGCGGCTGGGCGGGATCTCGGAGGCGCTCGGCCTGCACGGCCGGGCCGCCATCGTCAACGACTCGTTCGCCTCGCTCCGGGCCGGCACCGACCATCCGTTCGGGATAGTGGTGTCGGCCGGCACGGGGTCGATCGTGGCGGGCCGCAACCGGGCGGAGACGAATACCGAACGCTCGGCCAGGGCCCCATGCTCGGCGACTACGCGGGACGTCGGAGATCTCCGAGGCGGCCATCTCCGCGGTGGCCGCGGCCTACACCGGCCGGGGACCGGAGACCTCGCTGACCGAGGCCCTGTGCGAGGCCGCCGACGCGGCGTCGGTGGTGGACCTCCTCGAGGGCACGGCCCGGGGGCGCATCGACTCCACGTCGTTCGCTCCCCTGGTCGGGCGCATGGCCGCTCGGGGGGACGACGCGGCCCGGGCCATCATGCGGAGCGCGGGCGAGAGGCTCGGCGACACCGCCGTCCACGTGGTCCGGCGACTGGGGATGGAGGGCACGGAGTTCGACCTGATCCTGGGAGGCGGCCTGTTCCGAAGCGGGAGCCCCGACCTGATCGGCTCCGTGACCTCGAGGGTCTGCTGGCCAAATAACGGCCACCCTCTCGTCGGCCGCAGCGCGATCGGCCTCGGCTCGAGCATGGAGCGCCGCGAGCTCGCGAAGACCGCTGAAAGTAGCCGACGAGGCTCAGGTACGGATCGGCGGCGTTGTCCTTGGCGCGCTAGGCGCCGAGGGCCAGATATGCCCTTCTGTGCGGCGACAAGGAGGGCGAGGTAGGTGAAGCATTGGCCCGGTCGCCACAACCGCCCGCGAGGGGGGCCATCAATGCGGACAAATCTTCAGGGCATCGATGCGAAACGTAGCCGAGGAGACGAGATGGCCGTCCCTAACCAGAATCTTTCCCGGACGAAGCATGCTCAGGTCAAACCGGACGACTGGCACGATTAGGGTGGTCCGAACAGCCACGAGAATTGAGGCATCTGGCGACAGCGGAGACGATAGGGGCACCACAATGCGGAATCCCCTCGGCGTCTCCCCGAGGTTGACGTTTTCAAGAGTGGAACCCCTCTGCGATCGGATTTCCCAAACCGTCACCGAGCTCTCTCCATCGGTGCTGGGCATCTTCACCGCGATGTCAAGGATTCTCTGTTTTGGGCAGAGGACGTAGTGGAGTTCGGGGTTTCCGGATGCTGATTCCGAAAGACCAACGGCCACGTCACCAGGCAGGGTCTCACATGCTGGCAATGCGAGCGCAATCGCCATAGCAACAAAAAACGCCACACCAAGCTCGCGGCGCTTCGAGTATTGGACGCCAGCCTGCTTAGTGTCCAAGGCACTCAGTGTAATGGCCATCAGCGTATCCTGCCCAGCGTTCGAAGATGTTGCACTCGGGGCGCCCACCGATGCCTGCGGCACCCCAGGCCCCGCCATAAGCGGCGACGAAGGTGGGACCGCTGGCGACCGGCCCAACGACGAGGCTGAACATCGCGTACTGATCGGTGTGCTTGGTCTCGTGGCTCATCAAGCCGGAGACGCTTTCGAAGTCTCCTCTTCCCATCTTCGTCATGACCGTAGAGCCGAAGGTGAAGGCGGCCTGTCCAAACATTCCCTTCCTGCTCACGTGATCGCATACAACGACAAGCTGGCCTGTCATCCCGCAACTCCCGCCGTGTGTCATCGCCCACCCCACCCCAGCTGCTGTAGCTGGTCCGTTCAGGACCAGTCGGCCCGCGTGCCAGACATCCCCTGGGAAATGTGCCGTAAACCCCCCGGCAGCGCGGCCCCATCCACACACCATGAAGCAGTTATCCCCTTGTTCTCCGCTCGTCTTCAAGTTCCGGAGGTAATTCGCCATGTAGACCTGCTGCTGCTGGTGGATTGAGAGCACAGGCGGCTCAGCCGGTTCGAGCAAGACTCGAATGCTCAAGCCGGAACCCCCGACGGCAGAGCGTTGCTCGGATGAGGACGACGCGTAGAAGTCGCCTACGCTTTGCAAATGGTGCCACCGGTTGACCACTGAACGCGCAGCCCCAGGCGGCGGCGGGCACTCCGTGGGGTCGGCGCACATCCCGTCGGGGTCGGTGAGGGAGACCGGGTTGTCCTCCCCGTACACGAACTGGTTCAGGCTCATGGGGGAGTTCAGGCTCCCGAACAGGGTGTCCCGGGTCACGAACCGGCCTTGGGAGGGGTCGTAGTTGCGCGCCCCCTCATCCACCAGGCCGGTGTCCGCATCGGTGGGGTCGGACTGGAAGGAGAACAGGGCCGAGGCGGCGTCCCCGCTCACCGAGCGCTTCTCCCCCCACGGGGAGTAGGCCTCCGTCCCGGTGACCGTGGCCGAGGTGGAGGCCATCACCGCCAGGTCCCCGTGCAGGTTGGGCTCGAAGACCTTGATCACCCCGCCGGTTGACTGGGCCAGGGGCCCTCCGGGGGTGGAGGCGTAGGCGGTGGTGGCGGCCCCCGTGGTGGAAGAGGCCACGTCCTGGGTCTGCCCGGTGTAGGCGTAGGTGATGGTGGTCCCGGACCTGTTCCGGGAGAGCAGGCGGTCCAGGGGGTCGTAGGCGTAGGTGATGAGGGGGGTGGACCCAGGCCCGGAGGCCGAGACGGTCCGGCCCCAGGAGTCGTAGCTGTAGCTCCAGGTGGCTGAACCTCCCCCGGTGCGGGAGAGGAGCTGGTCGGCCGGGTCGAAGGTGTAGACCGTCCCGTCGGTGGCCGAGGTGGGCCGGCCCGCCCCGTCGTAGGTGGTGCTGACGGCGGTGGCCGGGACCTGCTGGACGCTCGTGCGGTCCCCCGCCCCGTCGTAGCCGTAGTTGTACACCACCGCCCCCGGGGAGGTGGCCTGGGACAGCTCGTTGGCCCGGGTGTAGGTGAAGTGCCAGGTCCCGGAGTCGGTGTTCGGCGAGGGCAGGCTCTGGGTGAGGTCGGTGACCCGGCCTCCCGGGTCAAGGACCTGGGAGAAGGAGGCCAGGGTGGCCTGGGCCGCGTTCTTCAGGGTCTCCGAGGTGGGCCTGCCGGCGGCGTCGTAGCCCCGGGACAGGGTTAGCCCGGCCGGGTCGGTCCGGGTGAGCTCCCTGCCGGCGTCGTCGAAGGTGTAGGCGGTGAGGGCCTGGTGGGTGAGGGGGTCGGTGATCGTGTTCAGCCGCCCCACGGCGTCGTAGCCGTAGCCGGAGGTCCCGGCGGGGTCGGTCATGGCGGTGACCCGCCCCAGGGAGTAGGTGTAGGACGTGGAGGCCGCTCCCTCCGTGAGGCTGGACAGCCGGGAGGCGTCGTCGTAGCCCAGTGCGATCGAGGCCGCGGCGCCTGAGGCCGAGGTCATGTTCCCCCCGGCGTCGTAGCCGAAGGTCTCCGAGTCGATCGTGGTCTGCCCCTGGGTCCCGTAGCGCTGGATCCGCCGGCCCAGGTTGTCGTAGACCAGGTGCAGGGTGATCGCCCGGGGGTCGTCCACCGAGGTGAGCTCGGAGGCCGCGTCGTAGTGGTAGGTCGTGGTGAGGGTGCTCTGGCCGCTCGGGTACTCCTTCGACGTGGAGAGCCTGCCCATGGTGTCGTAGGTGAGGTCCCTCACCCGGCCGTCGGGGTCGGTCACCTTCACCCGCTCCCCCGCGGCGTCGTAGTCGATCACCCAGGAGGAGGAGGTGCTCTGCCCGGCCGGGATGACCCGGGTGATCCGCCCGTCCCCGTCCACCCAGTAGCCCGTGGTGTTGCTGTTGGGGTCGGTCACGCTCCCCAGGCGGCCCGCCGTGTCGTAGGAGTAGCCGGTGGTGGCGGCGGCCCCGCCGGTGCCGGTGGGGGCGGTGGCGGCGACCACCTGTCCGAACTCGTTGTAGGCGTCCTGGACCCAGGCCCCGGTGGGGTCGGTGACCTGGGTGACGTCGCCGGCGGCGTCGTAGGCGTAGGCCGTGGGGGCGAGGGAGCCCACCCGGGTGGAGGTCTTGCGCCCCAGCAGGTCGAGGGCGGTGACCGTGGCCACCCCGGCCGGGTCGCTCACCGTGGCCGTGGGGACGCCCAGGGTGCCGCCGGCCCCCTGCCCGGTGTCGTTGTAGACCGTGCTCACCTGGTCGTTCGCGGGACTGGTGGTCTGGACCACCCGGTTCGCCGCGTCGTAGATGGTGCTCCACACCTTCCCCCGGGCATCGGTCCGGGAGGTCTGGTTGCCCACCCGGTCGTAGGCGTAGTGGATGTGGGGGGAGGCCAGCGGTCCGGTCCCGTCGGGGTCGGGCAGGGTCACGTCGGTCAGGCGGTTGGCCGGCCCGTAGTCGTTGTGGGTGAGCCGGTCCAGCAGGTGGGTGGCCAGGGTGTCGGTGACCTCGACGTCGGTGAGCTCCCCCGCGGCGTCGTAGGTGTCGATGGTGACCGAGTCCGGGGTGGTCACGGTCTTCACCCGGCCCACCCCGTCGTAGGTGGTGGTGGTGAGGCGGTTCTGGGCGGCCTGGGTGTCCTTCGCCGGGACGACCACCGTGGACTGGGTGATGTCCCCCGCGCCGTCGCAGGTGTAGTCGGTCTCCGCCCCCGCGGCGTCCACGGTCTTGCCCAGGCAGGCGTCGGTGGTGCTGAACGTGTTGGTGAGCGTGCCGGCGGCTGTCTGGGTGGTGAGGACCCGGCCGTAGACGTCGTAGGTGTAGGAGGTGGTTCGGGCCGGGTCCGGGACGGCGCTCCCCCCCACCCCGGTGCGGGTCTCGGAGTCTGGGAGGTGCCGGGTGAGCGAGGCGTTGGAGGTGTAGGCGTAGGTGGTCTGCCCCAGGGGGTCGGTCTTGGTGGTGAGGTCCCCCAGGTTGGGGGTGAGCACCGAGGCGGGGAGGTCCGCCCAGGTCCCGTTGCCCTGGTCCCACTGCACGTCGACGGAGGAGACCCCGGTGAGGTCGGAGTACTCCAGGGCCACGGCGTGGTCGGAGGCCCCCAGGTACTTGGTCACGTTCTGGCTGGTCTGGCAGTTGTAGCCCGAGGCGTTCTGGGAGCTGCCGAAGCAGTCCAGCAGCAGGGAGGTCCCGACCGACAGGCGGACCCCGTCGTCGGAGTAGACCCGGAAGTGGTACTTGTGCGCCGCGGTGGGGTGCAGGTAGCCGGTCCACCGCAGGCTGTAGTTGTCCACCGCGGTGAGCCCGGCGTGGGTCCCGCTGCCGAAGTTCTGATCCAGCGAGGAGTCCACGCCCTGCGACGCGGGGATCCCCGCCATCGAGGCGTTGTTCCACCCCTGCCAGTACAGCCCGGTCAGGCCATCGTCGTAGGCGTAGGTGGTGAGGGGGCGGGTGCCGGTGCCGTCGGGGCTGGGGGCGGGGCCGGTCTCCGAAAGCTCCCGGTAGGGCGCCTTGTCCTGGTAGGTGTAGACCGTGGACAGGTGGTCGCCCCCTCCGGTGGGGTCCGAGGCGCTGCACCCGGCGGCCTTGGCGTTGGCGGCAGGGGACCGGGAGCACAGGAGGTTCCCGTTGGTGTCCCAGGACATGGTCTTGGTGGGCCACTTCCCGTCGTTGCCGGCCGGTCCGTCGATCTTGATGGGCAGGCCGGCGGTGTTGAACTGGACGTCGGTCTGGTAGTCCTGGGCCGTGGTGGTGTCGTTGCCCCGGGGGTCGGTCACGTCGGTCTCGGCGGCGATCTGCCCGGTGTAGGTCTGCCCGGTGTTGGGGTCGTAGGCGAAGGACCACACGTTGCCCACCCCGGGGTGCTGGAAGGTGGCCACCCGGGGCTGCATCCCGGCCGGGGAGGACGGGGTGGAGTAGGTGACGTCGGCCTCGTGGCCCAGGCCGTCCTTGATCCAGGTGAGGTTGGGGACGGCGTCGTAGCCGAAGGTGACGGTTGCGCCCTCCGGGTCGTGGAGGACCTGGAGCTTGTTCCCGGCCCCGGCGTTGTCGTAGTCGATGCTCCAGGTCCGGTTGTCCCAGGTGGTGATGGTCTGCAGGTGGGTGTCGGTGCCGTCCCAGTTGAAGTGGACCACCCGGCCCAGGTCATCGGTGACCGTCTTCAGGTGCCCCGCGGTGCTGAAGGAGTAGGTGAACTGGGCCGCCCCCAGCGTGGCCGTGCCCGGGGAGGCCCCCGTGGGCAGGCCCGCGGCGTCGAAGGTGAAGGTGCTCCCGTCGGGCTTGGCCCAGGTCCAGGCGCCCGAGGAGTCCTTGCTCACCATGACGTCGCCCTCGTAGAGCTTGGAGTGGATCTTGGAGAAGTAGCTCTCCCCTCCGTCGCCCTGGGTGATCTTCACGGTGCTCCCCGAGTCGATGGAGGCGTCCAGGGCGGTGGGGATGGCACCGGTCTGCGAGCCATCGCCCGCGGCGATGGTCCAGCCCGCCCCCAGGCCGCTGTTCTGGTCCTGCTCCGAGTTGTAGTACAGGTGCAGGTCGAGCGACCCCGCGGGGGTGGAGAGCGAGTCGAGGGGGACGTCTGCGAACAGGTTCCCGTTGGCCTCGTTGACTGAACCGTGCCGGGTTCACCCCGTTGCCGAGGGAGTCGGTCCACATGGCCCACCGGGAGTCCTCCCCCCAGTGGTGCAGGGCCATGGTGAAGCTGCGTGAGCCCGAGGCCGGCTGGGCCTTGCCCTTGAGGTCGCACATCCCGTCGTCCCCGGAGCACACGTCCCAGGACTCCGCCCGCCAGTAGTAGGTCTGCCCGTACAGGAGCGCCCCCTGGGGCACCGCCCAGGACGTCTCGTCGGTCCACCCGCTCTCGGCCACCAGGTTCGACCCGGTCCAGCTCGAGGAGGACTTGGAGACCTGGAAGTCCACCCGGACGTCGTCCTTGTCCGGGTCAGATGGCAGCCCGGTGATGGCAAGCGTCGGCGAGGGGGTGTTCTCGGTGACCCCGGTGGCCGGGGAGGACAGCACCGGGACGCCCGGGAGCTGGTCGGTGACCACTATGAGCTCGGGCTGGGCCCCGGAGGTCGTGGTCTCCAGGGAGGCGAACCGGTGGTAGTTCGAGGTGGCGGTCCCGTGGCCCTCCAGGCGGACCCCGTAGTTGGTCCACCCCACCGAGGTGTCCAGGATGTTCTGGTACAGCGACTGCAGGCCGAAGTCGTACCAGGCGGTGCCGTCGGCGGGCCCCGAGGCCTGGGCGTAGACCGTGGAGTTGACCGAGGGCCGGGCGTTCCAGGTGAGCGGGCTGGGCCAGGTGGAGGTGACGCGCTTGGCGTCCACCTTGACCGTGGAGCTGTTCGCCGCCACCGGCCACAGGTACATGTCGGCGGACTGCACCACCAGGTTGGACTTGGCGTAGTCGCCCACGTCGAACTTGAGGAAGCTCTGGCGGTTGTCGGTCGAGGTGTACTGCCCGGCCTTCAGCTCCTCGTTGGTCATGTAATCGTTGTCGGGGCTGGACTGGTCGGCCCAGGTGTCCTTGTGCGCGTTGATGGTGAAGCTCCCCGGGTCGATCGACACGGGGTACTGCGCGTTGTCCAGGTACTGGTGGTCGATGAACACCGACAGGGTGTACAGGTTCGCCGTGACCTTGGTGAGGGTCCACGTGCCGTGGGTGATGGCGCCCTCCCCGCCGGGGCCCCCCGAGGAGTCCACCGCCAGGGGCCCCGGGGATGGTCCCCACCACCGTCCCCGCCGAGTCCAGGACCGAGATCTCCCCGGTGTCGGTCTCCCTGCGCAGCGACAGCCCGGTGGCGCGGATGGTGAAGGCCAGCGGCTCGTTCTCCGCCGCCTGCGAGTTCATCACGATGGCCTCCCGCAGGCCCTCGGGGACCAGCCAGTAGGTCAGGTCGATGAAGGGCAGGACCCCGGGGTAGGTGAGGGTGGAGGCCCCGGCGGCCGCGGTGGTGGTGGAGCGCAGCCCGTTGGCGAGGGTGAACGTGTAGCTCCCCCCGGGGACCGAGACGCTGATCGGGTTGAGCTCCCCGATGGTCTGGGGGAAGTGCACGGTGAAGGCGTTGGCGGCGTTCTTCAGGAAGGCCCCCACGTCGGGGACCAGGGTGTCCACGATGGGCAGGTACGTCCCCGTGCCGGGATCGGCGTAGTTGAGGGGGGCCGCGGAGACCCGCAGGACGTGATCGGCGCCGTTCACCTGGTAGACCTGGGCCGAGGCCGTGCGAAGCGAGAGATCCTCGGTGAGCCCGGAGACGAAGTCGGTGGGCGATGCCCCGGTGAGGGCCGGCGCCACCTGGGGGTCGAGGACCCCCACGGGCTGGATGGCCGCCGGGACCTGCTGGCGCTGGGCGTCGGTGAGGGGCGGCGGAGGGTTCTCGGGGGGCAGCACGGTCACGTCCGCCAGGGCCGGTCCGGCCACGAGCGGGATCGTCTGGAGGACGCTCGCCCCCAGCAGGAGGCCGGTGAGCAGTACGGGAACCCTTCCGAAGCGGCGGGCCGGCCCCGAGCCGGAGCCCTTCATAAGGACTCGCCTCCCCTCGCGAGGGTGAGGGTCCCGGGCGCGGCCGTTCCGCTCGCGTGCGCGTGCTGGGGCGCGGACGCAGTGTGGGGGACTAGTCACAACCTGTCAAACTGGGAAGCCGGCGGCACGATTCGTACCGTTCGTACTAAAGCGGGATGGAGATCCAGCCCCTCCCTCCGGCGTAGCAGGAAGCGAGAACCTGATCGGTGATGATCTCGGCTCCGTAGTGGGCCACCTTGGCGTAGTAAGGAGCGTCACGACCAAGTGCCCCCGTATCAGCTGGCGGATGTCGAGCAAGCTCATCCGGGGATCCACGGTTCCGACCACGTCCGCTGCTGAAGAGAATTGAGTTCATGTAATTCTCTCTGCGGACCCGGAAGAGGCGCTCGTTCCTGTCGGCTTTTCGTCGCTCGCCTAACCGTTCAGTGCCCGAAGGAACTCCGCCGGGGTCAGCACCTCCACCCCGTGATGTTCCAGCCAGCGACGAAGGTCCGGATCATCGAGGATGTCGCGATCTCCCGTCACGATGGCGTCGGCGCGGCCCGCCAGGGCCGCGCCGACGACCTTCGCGTCGTCCGGGTCGCGGATCTCGACGTTCGCCTCGACCCCCGGAAGCAGGGGCGCCATCAGGACGAGGACGTCGGCCACATCGTCCTCGGTGATCCCGTACCGGGTGATGCGCGGCCTCCTGAGGACCTCGACCACCTCCTCGGCCAACTCCCACGACGCCACCGCGTCGAACCTTCTGTGCCGAAGCGCCAGCGGGACCTGGCCGGGAATTCGGTTCGGGAGGATCAGTCCGGAGACCCAGACGTTCGTGTCAAGGACGGCGCGCAGGGCGCGACCTCCGGACCTCCCGGACGGCCCTGGCCACATCTCGTTCCACCGCCGCGTCCGGGGGTTTCGTTCGCGCCGCGACCCGCTTGCGCCGGGTCAGCAGCGCGTCGAACCTCCGTTGCCACTCGTCCCCGGGCACCACCCGCACGCCCTGGTCCTGGATCCACCGGTCCACGGCCTGCCGAACCAGCTCCGCCACGGGCGTCCCTCGCTGCTCCCCGAGACGCCTCAGGGCGTCCAGCTGGCCGTCCGACAGGTAGATGTTCGTGCGCTGCATCGCTCATACACCATACATCACTTGGGGTGGCCCAGGGGCCGCACGAGCGCCAGGACCTCCTCGGGGGAGAGCGGCATGCGATCCACCTCGACCCCGAGCGCGTCGGACAGGGCGTTGGCGATGGCCGCGTTCACCGGGATGGTGCCGGCCTCGCCCACGCCCTTGATGCCCAGCGGGTTGTTCGGCGACGGGGTCTCCGTGGTGACCTGTTCGATCCGGGGCATCTCGGCCGCCGTCACCATGAGGAAGTCCATGAAGCTGGCGTTCAGGAGCTGGCCCTCCTCCCCGTAGGCGATCCGCTCGAACAGCGCGCCCCCGATGCCCTGGGCCACCCCGCCGTGGATCTGCCCCTCCACCACCATCGGGTTGATCACCCGCCCGCTGTCGTGGTGGACCACGTAGCGCAACACGCGTACGGCACCGGTGTCGCGTTCGACCTCCACCACCGCGGCGTGGAAGCCGAACCCGAACACCCCGCTGGTCGGCGAGTAGTACTCCACGGCGGCCAGCCCCGGCTTCGAGCCCTCCGGCAGGGGCCGGTCGCCGCCCGCGTAGGCCCGCTGGGAGAGCCTCGCTCCCTCCTCGGCGTCCCGGCCGAACGCGTACCGGGTGGGGTTCGACGCCATGGCAAGACGGCCCAGCGGGATCGAACGGTCGGGCGCGCCGGCCACGTGCACGGCGCCCTGGTCGAACACGATGTCCTCCGGCGCCACCTCCAGCAGCCTGGCCGCCAGCTCTGCCGCCTGGCGCCGGACCTCTAGCGACGCCTTCAGCACCGCGTTGCCGGCGACCACGGCCGTTCGGCTGGCGAAGGTGCCCACGCCGTACCCCAGCCGCCTTGTGTCCCCCGTGGTGACCCGCACCTGG
>WNGK01000224.1_pt1 | contig 55998 bp, 61 predicted proteins | sample 5400601 | NCBI WGS metagenome assembly WNGK01 (sample SAMN13153376, study PRJNA577476) | soil metagenome | isolation source: 60 cm soil or saprolite under Garry oak tree replicate 1 | place: USA:California | collected 2016-06-15 | reverse complement strand
CACCTTCACCGAGGAGGACTTGCGCAGTGGTATCGCGCAGGCCGAGTACCAGGTCGTCGTGGAGGTCGACCAGGTCGATCCGGAAGCGCACGAGGGGTGGGTGGTGCTAGTGCGGGGCACGGCGCATCACGTGGATACCAAGGCCGAGCGTGCGTCGATCAGCACCGTTGGCCTTCAGTCGTGGGTAGAGGCCGAACCCGAGCACTTCATCCGGGTGGTTCCCATCAGCATCGCGGGCCAGCGCCTCCGCTCGGCATGATGCCGACAACGGTGACTTCCGAAAACGAGGCTGAGAATAGCCAGCGCTTGAGTGCAGCGACCACCGGCCCCGGCCCCCCACGGCCAGAATCCGCCGCGTAGCGCTCAACCACATAGTGGACGCCAGCAACGAAGGAAGCCCGAGCGTGACGTAGTTCAACGTCTTCATCCGGGTCAGCCGGAAGGCCCAGCCGCTCCGCGGCATCCATGCCATCGATCATGGTCAGGGTCATGAACTCCCAGAAGAAGGTATGGCGTATGGCCCCGTCTCCGCTCGCGCTGCCAGCTCACCCACAGGGCGGCCAGCACGGCGATCACCACGGCGCTGACCACGGCCGGCAGGATGATCCAGGCTGCCCCGTTCCCGGTCACCATCCGGCCTCCGCGCCTTCGATCCACCGGGCGTAGACAGGCAGCTTGCCACCTTTGCGGATGAACTGGTAAACGAGTTCGTAGACCTCCCCGAGGTCGTAGGGGACCTGCTGCAGGCGGTCCAGCGCGGCCTGTAGCCGCTGCGCGAGCTTGTCCAGGACCTCGGCGGCGGCCTCGCACAGCCGGATTCCCGCCTCGCCGCGGAGGACCAGCACACGACTCTGGCCCGCGCGCGTTTCTACGACGAGTCGATCCAGCATCTCGCGCTCGCGGTTACGGTCGAGCAACCTCGCTCGTGAGAGGTGGGTGTCAGACATGCGAGCCCAGGTTATCGCGGACGAGAGGCGCGTCGGCCGGCGGCTGGGAGGTCCGGGTGATCGACCACGAAGTCGGCCAGTGCCACGCCGGATTCTGCCGTCGCGTGTGCGGCATCTCCCGTTATGCCCGAAAGCGGGATTAGGTCTTCGGGGATCGAGGAATCCCAGCCGCACCCATCCAGGCCGGGATATCCCAGGCGCTCCAATTCCTCCATCATGACTAGATCGCTCCAGGTCCGGGAAACGTGCTGCGATCCGTGCGGGTGCCGCACCAGGTGAGGTATGGGTGCTGGCCATGCCTGCGCGTGGGAGCTGTGCAGGTGGGAAATGCCGGTACGTGGGTTCAGCGTGGCAGTGCGCTGCAGGCGGGCGGCCGGCAGTCCGCCCGTGCTCTCCGGGAGCCTCCGTGCGCGCGATAGCTGCCCTGCTTCGCTTGGCGTGGCCGCGATCTCACACGCGGAATGGACAAGTCCTGCTGGCCGGGTGCGGCCGGCGCGTCTTCATCGGCCAGGCCTGCATTATAAATTTGCACAACAGCAAGGGCAGCGAACGTCCGGATCTGCCGCAGACAGGGTCGAGCGTCGCGCACCGAGACTCTGACCATGCCTACGTGCTCAGCCGGTAGCCATGAACTCTGCCAACCAACCGAGGACAGAGGCTGACGGGAAGCCTGTCACGGAGAGCAACATGCATTCTGCGCGCGTCCGCGCAAGGACCCGCCTGCTGCTTGGCCGCCGCGGCGAAGCGACTGTGACCGTACTGGTTGCAGAGCTGGGAGATCTGCGCGTTTGGGCCATCACTAACCTCCGGGCCTCGATAATGCCGTGAGCGGGCAGGCACCAGCCCGGGCGCCACGTCGAAGGCCGGCATCGTAAAGGCGCTGGCCTCACGCATCGGCGGACGCAGCAAGCGCCTGGCGCACTGTGGCGGCCAGGCCGCGCCCGTTCGAGCCGCCAGCATCGATGTCGGGGTTGTAAATCGCCACCTGCAGGCCCACGGCACGGCCCGAGCGCACTGCGATGCTCAGCGCCGATAGCAGCTCATCCCAGGCCAGGCCGTCCGGCCGGGGATCATCCACCGCCTGCATGATCGTCTCGTCGAGGACGTCGGCGTCCAGGTGAATCCAGAACCCGTATCCCGGGCCCCCGTCACGAGTCAGATACCTCACAGCCTCGCGGGCGGCCGCACCGGCGCCAAGCCGGCGGACCTGGTCACGGTCAATAACCAGCAAGCCTGCCGGCAGCGGCTGACAGCCCCGGCGTTCCCGGTCAGCAGCGTCGCGGCAGGCGAACACCACCACATCGTCAGGCCCGTACCAGCGGCCGTCGGCTCTCGATGTCGGTAACGACGTCAGGCCCGTAGCCGGTCGCGAACGCAAGATCGCTCGCCGACGCCGCGCCGCTGAGCGGATTGACCTCCGGCTGGTAGAAGTCGGCATCGCCGTCGATGTACAGCAGCCCGTAACGGCCGCGCCGCCTGAGCGCCAGCATCGTGCCAAGCAGGATCGAGCAGTCTCCTCCGAGCACGACAGGGAACTCCCCTTCGCCGAGCACCCTCGTCACCGCATCGGCCAGCAACGGAGAGTAGTCCCGGATCGCTTGCGGATTCATGACGTGCGTTCCAGGGTCACGGTCAGCGCTGTACCCGGCCGCCTCGATCCGGCCTGCCCGGCGAGCTGCCAGGCCGTCCGCCAGCCCGGCTCCGAGCAGCACTTCGGGGGCGCGCTCGACACCCAGGTGCTCCGGGACGTGTCCCAGAGCGGATGGCGCCTCCACAATCGCGTACCTGGGCATGCGCCCACCTCCTGCATCAGCCGCGGGAACCGCGGCGCAGGTCTGCCGGATCGACCACCCCGGTATTCTTCCACCGGCAAGACAACTTCCTTACGAGCCATCCGGACCGCTCGCAGGCCACAACATAGAAGCGAAGCCGCGAGGCAGTCAGCCTGGTGATCTGCGGACGGTCCATCCGCGCGCTCGCGTACCTCTCGGCCGTTCGTATTCGGCAGGGAGGATCAGCGGTGTCGTGGCCGGACTCGTCCGTCACAGCCCAGCGTGCGGCGCGGTACCCCTTCGTGTAAACCTCCGGATTTTCGAGGCGTCTCACCGCCTGCGCGAACGTTGACAATCTGGTGCTGGTGGCGCGGTGGGCTTCCTGCCTACGACGAACGGCTCGACCGCTCGTCGACCGGGCAACGTTGCCTGATACGGCTCTAGGAGACCGGTCGCCGGGTAGTCCTGGCGGCATGGCTGACATAGGTGAATCAGTAGGCGATCTGCATCTCGGGACCGTCGTCATCAACGTTCAGGGACATGTGCCGCGCGGTGGACTTCTGGACTGCCGATCGGGGCTACGTGCGGCGCGAGCGGGACTGGGACCCGGAGTTCATGATGCTGGTCGACCCGGCCGGACGGCAGCTCCCGGGTTTCCCTCCAGCTGGCGACTGGCCGCCGAAGGAACCCGTCCGGGTGCACCTGGACCTCTACACGGGCGAGCAGGCCCGCCATGTCGAGCGGCTGGTCACGCTGGACGCGGCACGTGTGGATGAATGGCCGTATCCGGACGGTGCGGACTTCATTGTCATGCGTGACCCGGACGGCAATGAGTTCTGCGTGATCGGCCACCCCGAACGGTAAGCGCGCAGTCCTACGCGGGCGCGCCGCCGGCGGTTCTGCCCTGGCGCGGCGCCCCGGCCAGATGCGGCGTGAAATCGACGCATGGTCTGGCGTCAGCGGGTAGGGCACGGGGCCACCGAGAAAGGAGACGCACCATGACGGCACAGGAAACCGGCACCGTAACCGGTACGAAGGACAAGGATTACAACCTGATCTGGTATGTCGAGGCGTGCCTGAGCAACGCGCTGCGGCTGGAGACCTACATCCAGGACGCGACCCGCGAGGACGACTCCGAGCTGGCCGACCTGTTCCGCAAGACGCAGGCGGACAGCCGCAAGGGCGCCGAGGTAGGCAAGCAGCTGCTGCGCTCGCGGCTTGCCTCCTGACAACCTCCGCGACCGCCTGCCCGCGCACCCCGCCGCACCAAGGCACACGCCCAGCCTGTTCGGGATGAAGATCTTTACCCCGAACAGGCTGGGCACCCCCCCGGTGACCGTTCACGGCCCTCCGGGGTGGTCCCGCCCAGATGCCGTGCATCGGTCGTGCTCTAGCGTGAGTTCCAGGCATGGCTGCCGTACCGGGCATGCGCCGCAAATCGCTTTCGCCTTGACGTTGTCCCCGGGCGCGTCCGTCGATGAGACCAGGAAGAAGATCCGGGTCGGCTTGCGCGCAAGCGCCGGCCGCGCTCGTCACTCGGGTTTCCGTGCAGGTGAGCAGGGCCAATATCTCGAAGGAGAAGCTCCCGCTTCCCGGCAGATCCAAGCACCAATGTGGTGTCGTGGGGCTTGACTTGGGCGAGTTCGGTGACGGCGCGCCACGCGGTGACCCCGGCCACGCCTATGGCCGCGGCCGTCCGGAGTTGGAAACCCCGCGATTCAAGCTCGCCCAGGTCGAGGCCGCCGGAGCAGCTCAGCCGGCCCAATCGTGAGGACCGGGCCGCCTGGGTCCATGCTGTCCCGGACGAGCACACTTCCGGCGCTTGGCTTGGCGGCCACCTGGATGCACTCGCCGCCGTTGTCCCGCTGTAGCTGGAGGTGCGCCAGCGGGTGCTGTTCATGTGGTCCATCGTTGTTAAGCAACTCTCCTGACTAGGTCGCGGGAGGCGCCGCGGGGCAGGGCCTCGATCGCAGCCGCTCGAATGCCTGCGCTGCCTTGCTGACCAGCGCGGGCTTCTCGATCGTGATGCCCTCGACCGCGGTTTCTGCGTAGACGATAACGGGCGTGTCATCGAAGCTGCCAACGAAGAACCCTCCGAGCAGCCCCGCGTGCGTGCCGACCTCGGCCGGAACGATCTGGATCGTGACCGCCGGACGGCAAGACATCTCACCGAAGTGAGCCAGCTGGTCGCACATGATCTTGGCTGAGCCGACCTGCCGGTGCAAGACTGCCTCGTCCAGCACGGCCATCAGCTCGGGCAGATCGGTGCGATCCAGGATGGCCTGCCGTTCGATCCGTGCGCTGACGAGGGCATCCAGGTCGTCACTGCTAGCCGCTGGCTGCCAGGCCTGGAACAGGGCCCGGGCGTAATCACGGGTCTGCAGCAGGCCCGGGACCAGGATCGGCTGCCAGGTCCGCAGGGCCGTGGCCTGCTGCTCGGCGTCCACCCACTCCCGGAACCAGTCCGGGTACGCCCGTTCGCCTGCCGGGCCAGCAGCGTGAGCCGGGAGTACAGCCCGTCCAGATACGGGAACGCCCCGTCGATCGCCACAGCCACCTCCGGTGACGGGAGCCTTTCGCCGGTGGGCGTGCAGGTTCTCTTCGGGTTTCTGCTCTCGCTGCCGTTCACCAACCGGTTCACCAGGCTCAGCAGGAGCTGTATCTGGGCACGCTCGTACTGGCTGCGGTCGCGACGGCACTGCTGCTCGGACCGGTCGCGTTTCACCGCCTGGTGTTCCGCCGTCGCCAGAAAGAGCGTCTCGTCCGGACGCTAACGTGATGGCGGTCGCGGGACTCGCCGCCGTCGGCTTGGCCGTGTCGGCCGCCGTCTTGCTGGTGACCGGCTATGTCACCAGCGTCCTGCCTGCTGGGCTGATCACCGCCTTCGTCACCTGCATGTTCGGCATGCTGTGGGTTGCGTTTCCGCTCGCGCGCAGCCGCTGACTAGTACCCGCCGATCCTCCGGTCCGCGGCATCCCGTTCAATCGCGCCGTGTTGCCGTGATTGGGCGGGCCCGGTCTGGGCAGTGGCACGGCCCGAGGAGGAGCACGTCATGCTGGTGTCGCTGCGGCGATGGTTGTCAGTTCCTCATATGAGCCGCTGCGGAGCCGTGCTATCCGTGCTCATCGCCCTGGCTGTGCTGCTGCAGCTTGCCGCCGGAGTCGGCTTGGCCTACGTGGCCGGTTTCTCCCAGGTTGACGCGACGCTAGGAAACATCCGCTGGGTCTGGCTCTTTGTCGTCGTGGGTGCCCTGCTCGTTTCCTTCGCCGGCTACTACTGCGCCTATCAGGGGATCTTCCGGGTCGAGCAGGGACCGACCCTATCGCGTCGGCATCTGCTCGCGGTCGTCGTAGCGGGATTCGGCGGTTTCTTCGCCCATGGAAGAGGCGCGCTGGACCAGTATGCCCTCGAGGCGGCGGGCGCGGTCAGGCGTGATGCTCAGGTGCGTGCCACCGCGCTGGCGGGCCTGGAACACGGGGTGCTGGCCGTAGGCGTCTGCGGGGCCGCGATAGCGGTTCTCGTATCCGGGCTCGTCCAGCCGCCGGCCGACGCCACGGTTCCCTGGGCGGTCATCCCCGTTCCCGGATTCCTGGTCGCCTTCTGGGCCGCCGGACGGTACAGGGCCAGGTTCCGCGACCGCGCGGGCTGGCGCGGCGCGCTGGCGGCGTTCCTGGATTCGGTGTATCTCATCCGCGTGTTGTTCCTGCGCCCGCACCGGTGGGCGTCGGCGCTGCTCGGCATGGCCCTGTTCTGGGCCGCGGAGGCCTTCGCGGCCTGGGCCGCGCTCGCGGCCCTCGGGGTGAGAATGAGCGTGGCCGCGCTGATCGTCGGTTTCGGGACCGGGATGGTGTTCACCCGGCGCACCGGGCCGCTCGGCGGCGCAGGTGTCCTGGTCCTGGTGCTGCCGCCCGTCCTCTGGTACAGCGGCGCCCCGCTCGCGGCCGCAGTGGCCGGCGTGTTCTTCTACCAGGTTCTGTTCCTGTGGCTACCGATGCCTGTCGCGCTGACCCTGCTGCCGACCTTGCGGGCGATGGGGGAGCAGCGGGAATCCCTTGCCGTTCATCACGAGCCTGGGGTCACGGACCATGGGCGGCAGCAAGCGTACCGGCCGGGTCAGCCCGCGCCAGCTGCCGCGCCTCACCGCGCGTTATGTAGCGCTGGTTTGCGCTGGCCAGGACCGGCAAGTGGAGAGCGGCGAAGGAGGAGTCATGCCCAGAGCACAGATCAAGGACGAGAAGACCTACCGGGAACTCCGCGGCCACGGAGAAAGCAAGGAAAAGGCGGCCCGGATCGCGAATGCCGCGGCCACCACCTCTCGCAGCCGGGTGGGGCGCAAGGCCGGCAAGAGCGGCTCCTACGACGACTGGACCAAGCCGGATCTCCTCAAGCGGGCCAGGGAAATCGGCATCAAGGGCCGCTCCACGATGACCAAGGCAGAGCTGATCAAAGCCCTCAGGAATCACTAGGCGCTGGTGGCCGGCACAGCCGGGCGGATGCTCGTCAGCCGGCGCCCGGCAGGCAGACCTGGATCGCGCCGCCGGCCTCGCGGGCCTCGCAGGCGGGCTGTGGCGCCGTCGCAGGGCCGCGGGCCACTGACCCGTCGGCGATACGGAACGCGCTGCCATGCCATGGGCAGGTCAGGCAGCCGTCCGCCAGCTCGCCGCCGGACAACGGGCCCGACATATGACTGCACCGTCGGCCAGCACGTGGACAGTGCTGCTGGTCCGGACGGCCACGACCGGGACCTCGCCGAGCATCTGGCGCACCAGTTTGCCCTCCGGCAGGTCGGCTGCGGCCATGAGGTACTGCCAGCCGGGCTTGACCAGGTGCGGGACGTCCTCCGCGTGGTTGGCTCCGCCGGCCAGCCGGAAGGAGATATGACCGCCGAGCAGCCCGCTCACCGAGGCGGCGGCCAGTCCTGTAAAGCGCAGCGCGCGACTCAGCCGCGGGTCGCGGGGAGCCAGTGAAGCCCCGTACAAGCCCATCGCGACGACATTGCCGGCGGCGTGGACGATGCCGACGCGCATCTGCTGCTCATGTTGCTCGGACCAGTCAGCCGCGCCCGCTAGCGCGGCCGGCGCTGACGCGATGAGGCCGGCGGCTACCAGTTGCCGGGAGGCTTTCTCATCACCGCGGGAAAGGTCCAGGATGGCCGCCGATAGCCAGGCCCCGACCGGGACCTGAATAAGCATCGGGTGCAACGGGTGACCAAGCCAGACCCCGTGCAGCATGTCACGCAGCCTTCCCGGCCGGATCAGCCGGGCCGCCCGCTGTCCCGCGGGCACCAGGCGGTCAAGACGGGACTCCTGCTCGAGATGGGAAATGAGCCGCATGGCGTTCCGCGCTCCCCGCGGTTTGCCAGCCTAAACCGGCGCCTGCCGATCCCTGGCCATCAGGTCGGCGCCGGATGTTTGCCCGGTCCGGCGGCGGGCAGCGAGGGGAACTCTCGAGGGGGTGGAAATGGTCAGTTCTGGTCGGACGCTCACCGCGACTGGTGCGCTTTACGGTGATGAACACGTCAGCCCGTGGCCCGGTGCCGCCACCGCTGCGGCCTTCGCTCACGCGGTCCGGTCGGGCCGGCTGGACCTGCCGCTGCCGGGTAGCGGCCGGACCCGTGAGCGCTGGGCCGTCCTGGCCGGGTTGGCAGAGGAAGACCTTTCCCTGGCCCGGCTTGCCGAAGGTCACACCGACGCCATCGCTATCCTGGCCGAGCTCGGTGGCAGTCCATCGCCGCCCGGGAGCCGCTGGGGGGTCTGGGCCGCGCAGCCTCCCGGCCCCGGGCTGATAGCCACCAGGACCGGTCACGGCTGGCGGCTGGACGGCACCAAGCAATACTGCTCCGGGGCACGTTCCTGCACCGACGCCCTGGTAACCGCGGCGGCGCCGGACGGGAACCGGCTGTTCGCGGTCGGTACCCGCGATCTGTCTCCCGTTCCCGGTTCGTGGCCGGCCACGGGCATGGCCGCTAGCGACACGCTCGACGTCGAGTTCACTAACATCGCGGCGCAACCGGTCGGCGAGCCTGGCCGCTATACTGGCCGGCCCGGCTTCGCGCATGGCGGCGCGGGGGTAGCCGCGTGCTGGTACGGCGGGGCCTGCGGGGTCGGGCGGATGCTGCTGGCCGCCGCGGCCGAGCGCGATGTGGGACCGCACGCCCTGGCGCACCTGGGTGCCGTCGACATCGCCCAGCACACCGCGCGGTCGGCCCTCGACGCGGCGGCTGCCGGGATCGACGCGGACCCGGCGGACCGGGAGGGCGGCGGCCGGATCCGCGCCCTTCGGCTGCGTGCGCTGGTCGAGGCCGCGGCCACCGAGGTCATGCACCGGGTGGGCCGCGCGCTCGGGGCCGGCCCGCTGAGCCATGACGAGGCGCATTCCCGCCGGGTCGCGGACCTCACCGTGTACCTGCGGCAGCATCACGCCGAACGCGATCTGGCCGAGCTCGGCGCGCTCGTGGCCGGCAGCGGTCCCGCGTGCTAGGTCAGGGCGCAACCCCGGTCGCGCCGAACCGCATCGACCTGCCCGGAACCGCCGAGGAAACCTGGGAGGCGTGGGCCGGGCTGAGGGATCTTCCGGCCGCTGATCCGCGCTTACCAGCTTGACGCCCTGACCGGGGTGTGCCGCGCCCACACGCAGGTCACCGGCGTCCCGCCCGAGGCAGAGTAATCCCGGCGCGCCGTCTGTGACCCATTCACCCCCCGCACCTAAGTCCTAGGCCAGGCTCCTTCCTCCGACGGTGGCGGCTGCCACCGGAGAGACCTGCTGCCGGGGCACTGTCCTCTGGTCGCCAGAAGGGGGCAGGCGGGCCTGAGCCTGCCGGTCTTGAGGAACCGGGCGTCACCCGCCGGAGCTGGACCAGGCCTGAGGTCGTGTGGCGCTTGCTGGCGCCGACAGGGCCGCGGTAACGGCGCTCATGACGTGGCCTCCGTCGCGGCCAGGCAGGTCACGTTCGGGTGATCGGCGCATGGATTGACGTCGGCGAATGAGGCAGGACCGCAGCAAGCTGCGAGCCGCCGTTCCCCGGCTGAGGCGGCGGCCGCCTTTTATGGCGAGTTCGGGGAGAACAGCCGCCCATCTGAGCACATCACGTCGGCCGCTGCCCAAGCTCACCTGCCATCTGGCCCGGGCGTGCGGGCGTCCTCGCCGGCCGCGGCGAGCAGGCTGAGGAACGGGCCGATCCGGTGCCCGTCCTGGGCGGGGTGCCGGAACACGCTGTCGTGGTTGACGGTGTACCGGGTGCGCCGCCCGGTGCGGGTGCGGGTCAGGTATCCGGCGGCCTCCAGGTCGGCCACGATGGCCTGGACGGTGCGCTCGGTCAGTCCGGCCACGGCGCTGATGTCCCGGATCCGGGCGCCGGGGTTGCGGGCGATCTCTACGAGCACGTGCCCGTGCCCGGTCAGCAGCGTCCAGCCGCCACCGCTCTCGTCAGGGTCGCTCATGCTTCCCGATTGTATAACTCGCGAGAGAAAACACGCGAGATTTTTCTCGTGCTTCTATTGACAGGCGTCTGGCTCGCGGCCGATCCTGATAATGCTCCTGGCCGGGTCAACCGCCCCACCCTCCGCCGCGCGGCGGCTCAGGCGCAGCGGCGCGCCCGGCAGCAGCGGCGTTCAGCGCAGCCGTACTCGTGGCCACAGGAGGTGACGCAGATGCATGCCGGCAGGTGCCCCTTTGAGGTGGTCAGCGGCGTTCCGGTCGTGACGGCACCAGAGGAGATCGACATCACCAACGCCCCGGAGCTGCGGTCGGCCCTGCTGGAGGCAGCCGCGCACGGGCACGGGACCCTCGTGGTCGACATGACCCGGACCCAGTTCTGCGATTCGTCCGGGCTGCATACGCTGCTGGCGGCGCACAAGCGCGCCCAGGCCGAAGGCGGCGAGCTGCTGCTGGCCATCACCGCCGCGCCCGTCCTCCGCGTCCTCGCGATCACCAGCATCGACCGCATGATCCCCAACTTCACCAGCCTGGACCAGGCCCTCGCGCAAACATCCGCCAACGGGTCAAACGGCCGCCGGCGAGCTGAGGCCCTCGGAGGGAATGAGCTCGTGGCCCAGCACGGCATTAGCGAACTCGACGGAGAAGCCTGCTGACCGAGACGCCGCCGCCAGTGTGATCCGGACCGTGCGGGACCTGCTGTTACCAGTTATGAGTTAGAGCGTCGCCGCCGAACGGCGAAAGGATCGTTCAGCTGGGCGCGCTCGGAGGTGCCTCACTAGCTGCGCCGGTTATGCCCCGAGGGGATATTCGTCCTCGTCCGCGGTGGGCAGAGGACATGGGTCATTCCGCTGCTCCCTTGCTAGACGCCCTGGTCGATTACCACGCACGGGACCGGTACGGGTTACCGCGCCGGGACACCGCCGGGGTGCGGATCCGCGTACTCGCGCCGCGCTCGGCGAGGACGCGTTCCGGTCCGATGTCCTGGCCACGGCCGGGCTGGATGACCGCACGTCTTCGCACGGCTACCTGTCCAGGGCCGAAGAGCTGATGGCGGACGTGGTCGGCGCGGAGCAGGCCTTCTTTTCTACCTGCGGCAGTTCCCTGTCGGTTAAGGCCGCCATGCTAGCCGTGGCCGGCGGCCAGAGTGACCTGCTGATCCGGCCTGCACGTCCTGCGGGAGGAGTTCCTCGGCGCCGAGACATCGCACGACCTGGATCCGCTGCACGTGGTCATCGACGTGTCTGACCTCGGAGTAACCGGATACGATGCCGCCGACTGGCAGGTCGAGGCAGCTGCTCACCGCTTTCTCGGCAACGTCATCGTCTGAGCAGGCAATGTCAACGCGACGGCAGTCACCATGGTCCGTTCGGTCTGAATAGTCTGGCCTGGCGCGGTGGGTTACGCACCCTGCCGTCAGGTCAGTAGCGGCCGGGGTCGTCCGGGCGCCGGGAATAGGGCATGGCGGCGGTGCCCGGCGACGGACTGTGGCCGTCGGCATACGGGCGGCCCTGTTCGGACAGGCCCGTGCTCTCGGCGGCGCCTGCTGGTCGCAGGCCCCGGGCCCGGTGCGGCCGGTGCTGGTGTAATGAGCGGTGTGCTCACCCAGGACCGCGTGCCTGTGCCGCGGCCCGGCGATGAGCATGCGGTCGGTGGCGCGGCTCATACTGTGCGCACCTGGCGTTCGGCATAAGCGCTGGCCCGCGGGCTGCGCGGCGGGATCTTCACTGCCTCCATCCCGGCGCCGGAAAGCATCGCGCCGAACGCCCCGGTGAACTGCCCGGCCCCGTCCCGGATCAGGAACGGAACTGGCGGGCGGCGCGCTCATCGAGATCCATCAGCAGGTTCCGTGCCTGGTGCACGGTCTACGCGGTGCGGGCGGTATCCGCAGCCGTATCAGTATCCGCCGCACCGCGGAGGCGCTGGCGCGGATGCCCAGGCCGGGCAGTTCGCCCTGGATCCGCAACGGGCGGGGGAGCAGCCGGGCAAGGGCAGCGATCACCGCCCGGTCGGCCCAGTCCGGTTCCGGCTTGGGATTCTGCCGCCGGAGCACCGATACCTCCTGGCGCGGGACTAGCTGCCCGGTGTCCTGGCGGCGGCGGATCCCGCGAGCAGGGCCATCCAGCCCGCCAGGCGGTCGAAAATCAGGTAAAGCATCCGTACGGTCAGGGACCAGCGATCCTGCCAGCACGCCATCGTCACCGCACGCAAACTCACAGGTCAGCCCTCTAAGCCCTGTTTTGGAACCCACAGTCCGTGTTTAGCCGCTTGGCGGAGGGTAGTGCGTCGCGGAACGGCTTACCGGGCCGCCACCCATCACCAGGGGGAACACCATGTCATCTGATGCGATCGTCATGCTCAAGGCCGACCACAAAGAGATCCGCCGCGTGTTCCGGGAGTTCCAGGCCGCGGGCGATAGGGCCGATAAGAAGAAGGCCAAGCTTGTCGGGCAGATCATCGAGCTGCTGACCGTGCACACCTACATCGAGAACGAAGTGATGTACCCCGAGGTCCGCGCCCTGCTCCCCGCCCTTGAGGACGACGTGCTCGAGTCGTATGAGGAGCACCACGTTGCCGACATCCTGTGCATGGAGTTGGCAGGCATGGCCCCCGACGCGGAGCGCTTCGACGCCAAGACCGCGGTGCTGATCGAGAACGTCACCCATCACATCAAGGAGGAAGAGGACGAGTGGTTCCCGCAGGTGCGGGCCGGGCTCAGCCGCAAGCAGCTTCAGGAAATCGGAGCCAGGCTTGAGGAAGCCCGGGCAAAGGCACCGCGGTCGCCGGCCCAGCCCAGCGCGATGAAGAAGACGATAGATGCCGTCATCTCCTGACTCAAGCGGGTAGCCAGCGGCATGGTCGCTGCGTCTCCCAGGAGGCAGCCACCGAGAGCCGCGCCGGTCAATGGTCCGGGCGAGTCGCGGTACAGGCCCATGGCCCCAGCCCGGATCGCCCCGATCATCAGCGGGAACGCGAACGCCGCCCCTGCGCCAAGCTGGCGTGCACCCGGGCCAGCGGAGGCCGGGCTCCTCATCAACCCAGGTCACCGGCTGGGACAGGCTCAGCGGTGGCCAGCGCGTCCCGGCACGGTCCCTCTCCCAGCGTCAGGGCCTCGGCGAACTGCTCACTGACCGGGTCCGTCACGCACATCACGAATCCGGGCCCGGGCCGCTGGCGACGGTCACCCTCGCCTGGACCGCCCCCGTGGCTGGCCCGAGCCGCCGGGCCTCGCTACCCGCTCGTGTGAGCGCTACGCATGGCTTAGTCGTGTTTATACACGGCCGGGGCGGCGTGGTGTTTGCGGAGCACAGTGCGAGTACGGGCGCCCGCGTCATTTTCGCGGAGGAAGGCAGAATCATGTTCCGGACAAGGTCGGTCACGGCATCGCCGCAGGCGCTGCCGGAGTCACCATGCTCAACGCCATCACCTACCTCGACATGGCCGTCCGCGCTCGCCCGTCCAGCGATACCCCGTCGCAGGCCGTGGAGCGGTTCGCCCGTAAGGCAGGCACGCAGGTCCCTGACGAGGGCGATGAGCGCGGGAACCGCCTGGCGGACTGGGGTCGCTGGCGGGATCACCGGCGCGATGAGCTGGTCAGTCACGGCCGCCTCCCGGGAGGGAGCCAACAAGACCAGCCTGCCTGCGGGCAGCTGCCCGCAGGCGTGTTCAAGCAGTGTCTGGTTTGGGGAGAAATCACCAGGTGTGGTGTCCGAGGGACTTGAGCCCGGAAACCGGTGAGATTTCCCGGATCGGGAAATTCATGTGGCCAGCGTAGCGGTCAGGCTGCTCCAGCGCCCTGGTGACCACCTCTCTACCTTGTCGTCGCCGACTGTCCGCGGCCGGCCTGGCCGCGGCTGGTCCGTGAGGCCCTCCAGCCGGGCCCTCAGGAACCGCGACCGCCACTTCGATACCGTGCCCTGGGAAACGCCCAGCTCATCGGCAACAAACTGGTTCGACTCCCCGTCCGCACAGGCCAGGGTGATCCGCGACCGCAGCGCCAGCGCCTGCGCGGTTTTCCGCCGCCTTGCCCATGCCTCCAGCGCCCGGCGCCCGTCAGCGGGCAGCTCGACAGGAACCAGGCACGTCAGCGGTCCGGGTCCATGGTCCGGTCCCGGGTGCGCCGGGCTTGGTCGACCCGGCGTTTCTCCGGGTCGTTGAGTTTGCGGGTGTCGCGTAGTTCGGCGAAGGGCTCGACGCCTTCGGGCAGCCCGGCGCGGATGGCGCGTTCGCGCTGGGTTTCGGCGTTGAACTCAGCCCCGAGCAGGATCGCGATGTTGGAGATCCACAACCAGACCAGGAAAATGATCACGGTGGCGAGCGATCCGTAGGTCTTGTTGTAGGAGCCGGAGAAGCTGACGTAGACGGCGAACAGCCCGGAGGCGATCAGCCAGATGATGACGGCCAGGATGCCGCCAGCCGAGATCCACCGGAAGGCGGGCTGCCTGACGTTCGGGCTGGCTTTGTACAGCAGCGAGTACATCACGCTGACGATGATCACCAGCACCGGCCATTTCGCGATGTCCCAGATCAGCACCGCGGCGTGGCCGATGCCGAAGGCCGTGCCGACCTGGTTCGCGATCGGTCCGGTCAGCACGACGATCGCGGCGGCGATCACGAGCATGATGACAAGCGCGAGCGTGGTGAGCAGCCGGACCGGGCCGGTCTTCCAGACCGGGCGGCCTTCGTCGACGTCGTAGATGGCGTTCGAGGCGCGCATGAAGGCCGCGACATACCCCGAAGCGGACCACAGGGCGACCACGATGCCGATGATCCCCGCAACGCCGGCCGCGCCCGCCTTGCCCTGGACCTGGATGACGACGTTGGTCAGGAAGGTGTGCACCCCGCCGGGGGCGACCTGGCCGAGGTTGCTGAGCACCTGCTGGGTCGCGGACCTGCCGAGCAGCCCGAGGATCGAGACCAGCACCAGCACGGCCGGGAACAGGGCAAGCACGCCGTAGTAGGTCAGCGCGGCGGCGCGGTCGGTGATGTCGTCGTGCTTGAACTCGCGGATCGAGCGCTTCAAGATGGCGAGCCACCCGGCCCTGGGCATGTCAGTCAGCGTCCGTGGCGCGGGGCCTGATCGCGCGGCCGGTGCAGCGGCAGTGCCGTCCTTGCCGTCCGAGCCGGCGGGGCGGGCCATCATCGCCTCCGTTCGCAGGCCGGTGACAGTCGCAGTAGCTGCCTGCCGGCCTGCGCGGCTGACTTGGCCTGCCCGGCGGTGTCCGCGGTCCGGGCGACATCTCCGGCGGCCCGCATGCCGGCCTGCGCAGGCTGCATCGCCTTGTCCTTGGCCGGCGCGTCATCGGCATTGCCCGGCTCGCCAGGAACCGGCCTCATGCCCTCATACTCAGTTGCCACGTGCTCGCTCACTACCCCTCCCTCTGGCCGATCTTGTCGCCTCCGGGGCGATGGCGGCCGTGCTGATGAGCCGATACGGCCCAAGCGCCTACCCCTCGTTACCGCTTCAAACCGGTCTCTTGAAATCCCGCCTGCAGTCCACGAATGGGGCGGTGCTGGATGAGTCAGCTGCTGCACCAGTGCGGCACGCGGCTGCTGGTACTGGTCTCTCGCCCGGCGCATAGCTGCCGGGCCCGCCGGCCGCCTAACTTAGCGCACTCCTGGCGCCGTCACGGTGACCGCCGATCCGGCCCTGCGGTGGCTTCACAACGGGTACCGGCTGGCTGATGCGGGGCCGCACCCGAACAAGGCGCATGCTGCCTGGGGCCGCCGCGCCCACCGCCTTGAACCCGCCCCGGAAACCGCGCATATCGCTCAGTGGATCTTCGCCCGGCGGCTGGCGGGCCATTCGGTCACGCGGATCGCGCGGGCGCTGACTGAGGCGGAGGTGCCGTGCCCGTCAGCGGCGGACCCGGCCGGAACCCGCACCGCCGCGTCGGCGGGCTGGCTCTGTGCGGAACCCGCGGTACGCGGCCGTAGGTGTGGAACCGGCAGCGTTGTTCTCATTGTGATCATCGTCCTCGTCGTCCTGATGCTTCGCCGCCGCTAGTCGCGACAGCGGCCAGGCGTAACTTGCGCGTCGCCTGCTGGTTCAGGGAGGCGGTACGCGAGGACGAGCACGGCGGTGTCATCGCTGCCCCAGCCAGCGGCGTGCCGGGCCAGGAGGCTGCGGCCAGCGTCCCGGGGACAAGCAGCGACTCTCGTGCCACGATCAGGGCTTCATGGCCGCGCTCGAGCCCTCCTCGGGCCTGCTGGGTAAGAAGTACGTCAAGGACACCGAGGCCGAATCCGGCCACCACTTGCATATCCGGCCGACGAGGGCCGCCTGCGGCGCATCAGCCTGGAGGCCGTCGAGGCCTGGACCCTGCCCGCGCCCTCCGGCGGGCCCGAGGACGACGAGGGCCCGTTCGCCCGTCTCCCGGGCAGTGCCTGAGGTTAGCGCGCTGATCGGCGGGTTTGACGCCGTCGGTGGGGGTAGTGCCGACGAGTCGAGCGCTCCAGCAGTCTGCTGGCCGGCCCGGCTTGTTTGAGCACTGACGGCGGAAGGATGATCATGGCACCGACGGTTGCTGATTTTCTGCTCGAGCGGCTGCGCGCCTGGGACGTGCGCCACGTGTTCGGCTATCCGGGCGACGGGATCAACGGCATCCTGGCCGCCTGGGGCCGGGCCGACAACCAGCCGCAATTTATCCAGGCGCGGCACGAGGAGATGGCCGCCTTCGAGGCCGTCGGGTACGCCAAGTTCACCGGCCGCGTCGGCGTCTGCGCCGCCACCTCCGGGCCGGGGGCCATCCACCTGCTCAACGGCCTGTACGACGCCAAGCTGGATCACGTGCCGGTGGTCGCCATCATCGGCCAGACCAACCGCAGCGCCATGGGCGGGTCCTACCAGCAGGAAGTGGACCTGCTGTCCCTGTTCAAGGACGTGGCCAGCGAGTACGTGCAGATGGTGACGGTGCCCGAGCAACTGCCCAACGTGCTTGACCGGGCCATCCGCATCGCCCTGGCCGAACGGGCGCCCACCGCCCTTATCATCCCGGCCGACGTCCAGGAGCTGGAGTACTCGGCGCCCACCCACGCGTTCAAGATGGTGCCCTCGTCGATCGGCACCGACTGGCCGGCGCCCGCCCCTGGCGACGCGGCTATCGCCCGGGCCGCAGAGGTCCTCAACGCCGGGAGCAAGGTCGCCATCTTGGCCGGGCAGGGGGCCCGCGGGGCCCGCCGCGAGCTGGAGGAGATCGCCGAGCTGCTCGGCGCCGGGGTGGCCAAGCCGCTGCTGGGCAAGGACGTGCTCTCCGACGAGCTGCCCTATGTGACCGGGGCCATCGGCTTGCTCGGCACGCGGCCCAGCTACGAGCTGATGATGAACTGCGACACCCTGCTCACGGTGGGCTCGAACTTCCCGTACACGCAGTTCCTGCCGGAGTTCGGCCAGGCGCGCGGGGTCCAGATCGACATCGACGGCAAGTTCATCGGGATGCGCTACCCGTACGAGGTCAACCTGGTCGGGGACGCGGCCGCCACCTTGCGGGCGCTGATTCCGCACCTGAAGCGGCAGGAGGACCGGTCCTGGCGCGAGGTCATCGAGGCCGGGGTGGCCCGCTGGTGGCGCTCCATGGACGCCGAGGCCGACGTCGAGGCCGACCCCGTCAACCCGATGCTGCTGTTCCGTGAGCTGTCGACCCGGCTGCCGGCCAACGCCATCGTGGCCGCCGACTCCGGCTCGGCCGCGAACTGGTACGCCCGGCAGCTGAAGTTCCGCGGCGACGTGCGCGGCTCGCTGTCCGGCACGCTGGCCACCATGGGCCCGGGCGTCCCGTACGGTATCGGAGCCAAGTTCGGCCACCCGGACCGGCCGGCCATCATCTTCGCGGGTGACGGCGCCATGCAGATGAACGGCCTGGCCGAGCTCATCACGATCAAGCGCTACTGGGAGGAATGGGCCGACCCCCGGCTGATCATCGCGGTGCTGCACAACAACGACCTCAACCAGGTCACCTGGGAGATGCGGGCCATGGAGGGCACCCCGAAGTTCACCGCGTCCCAGCAGCTGCCCGAGGTGTCCTACGCCGGCTTCGCCAGCAGCCTGGGCCTGCTCGGGATCGCGGTCGACGAGCCCGGCCAGGTCGGCCCGGCCTGGGACCGGGCCCTGGCTGCGGACCGGCCCGTCGTGCTGGACGTCCGCACGGACCCGGATATCCCGCCCATCCCGCCGCACGCCACCTTTGAGCAGGCCAAGGAAGCCGCCCTGGCCCTGCTCAAGGGGGACGCGAACCGGTGGGGCGTGCTGAAGAAAGGCCTTATCACCAAGGCCAGGGAAGTCCTCCCCAGCCAAGGCCAATCCAGCCAAGGACAATAAGGAGCGGACCGGCGTATGACCCGCTACGGATACTTCCTTTCGTCCGAGGACAACAGCCCGCAGGAGCTCGTCCGGCAGGCCCGGCTGGCCGAGGAAGCGGGATTCGATGCCTTGTGGATATCCGACCACTACCATCCCTGGCTGGACGAACAGGGTGAGAGCAGTTTCGTCTGGTCGGTAATCGGCGCCATTTCACAGGCCACGTCGCTGCCGGTAACGACGGCGGTGACCTGCCCGCTGATGCGGACCCATCCCGCGATCATCGCCCAGGCGGCAGCTACTTCTTCGTTGCTGACCGGCGGGCGGTTCACGCTGGGTGTCGGCAGCGGGGAGGCTCTGAACGAGCACATCCTCGGGACGGCATGGCCGTCGGCGGAAGAGCGCCTGGACATGCTCACCGAAGCGGTCGAAGTGATCAGGGAGCTGTTCACCGGCCGTCTCGTCACTCATCACGGCACGCATTACCGGGTCGACACGGCCCGGTTGTATTCGGTACTCGACTCGCCGCCGCCCATCTTCATGTCCGGGTTCGGCGAGAAAGCCATCAAGCTGGCCGCCCGTCTGGCCGACGGCTATATATGCGTCCAGCCGAACGCCGACTTCGTGCGGCTCTACCGCGATTCCGGCGGGGGTGACCGGCCCGTCCAGGGTGGCCTCAAGGTCTGCTGGGGCCGGGACGCCGGGCAGGCCCGCAAGACCATGCACCGGCTCTGGCCGAACGACGCCATACCCGGCGAATCAGCCCAGCTGCTGCCGCTGCCCCGGCACTTCGCCCAGCTGTCCGAGCTGGTGTCCGAAGACATGATCTCCGCTCCCTGCGGCCCGTCGGCCGACGACCACATCAAGGGAATCCGCGCGTACGTCGACGCCGGATTTGACGAGGTGTACATCGGCCAGGTCGGCTCCGAGCACGCTGGCTTCTTCGAGTTCTACGCCGGACAGGTGCTGCCCCGCCTGCGCGGGGCGTGAGGAGGTTCCATGGGTGCCCGCGAGGATGACGGCCCGGCTGGGGCCCGGCCGGGCTCATGACGGGCAGCGGCTCCGCACCGGAGTTTCCGCTCCACGTGCTGTCCGAATACGCGCTGCTGGCCGACGGTGAGCGGGGAGTCATGGTCGGTCCCCGGGGTGACTTCGTCTGGATGTGCGCGCCGCGCTGGCATTCCGACGCGGTGTTTTCCACGCTGATCGGCGGGGCCGGCGTGTACGCCGTGACCCCGGCCGAACGATCCTTCGTGTGGGGCGGCTACTACGAGCAGGACAGCCTGATCTGGCGCAGCCGCTGGGTCACCACGTCACAGGTCATCGAATGTCGTGAGGCGCTGAGCATGCCGGGCGATCCGCACACGGCCGTAGCGCTGCGCCGCATCCTGGCGGTAGACGGTGACACCCGGGTGCGGGTCTTCCTCGATCCGCGGGCTGGATTCGGCCAGCATCGTCTCAGCCGGATCTCCCATCAGGGCGACGTGTGGACGGCACGCTGCGGCCCGCTGTACCTGCGCTGGTCCGGCGCGGGGATAGCGGCGCGACGGTCCGGCGGTCTTCAGGCCATGATCACGGTTCCGGCGGGCGGCCATCACGACCTCATACTGGAGATCTCGGATCGCCCGCTGGCGGAGAAGCCGGCCGACCCTGACCAGGCCTGGCGGGCGACCACTGCGGCCTGGGATCAGGCCGTGCCCAAGCTGTCGGGCACCATCGCGGACCGCGATGCCCGGCACGCCTACGCTGTCATGCGCGGCCTCACCAGCTCTGACGGCGGCATGGCCGCCGCGGCGACCATGAGCCTGCCCGAGCGCGCCGAAGAAGGACGTAATTACGACTACCGGTACGCCTGGATCCGTGATCAGTGCTTCAGCGGGCAGGCGGTCGCCGCGGCTGGTCCCTACGCTCTGCTCGACACCGCGGCCGGGTTTGTCGCGGAACGGATTCTGGCGGACGGGCCGCAGCTCAAGCCGGCCTACACGATTAGCGGCGGGCCGGTGCCCGATGAGCGGCGGCTGGATCTGCCCGGATATCCGGGCGGGTCGGACAAGGTCGGTAACTGGGTCAACAAGCAGTTCCAGCTCGACGCCTTCGGCGAGGCGTTGCTGCTGCTGGCCGCGGCGGCGGCGCACGACCGGCTGGATCGCGAGGGCTGGCGGGCCGCGGAAGTCGCCGTCGCGGCGATCAGGGAACGAAGCCGGGATCCCGACGCCGGGATCTGGGAACTGGGTGAGCAGCGCTGGGCGCACTCCCGGCTGACCTGCGTAGCCGGCCTGCGGGCTGCCGCCGCGGTGGCCCCGGCGGCCCAGGGCGCGGCCTGGAGCGGGTTCGCGGACGCGCTGCTCGCCGAGGTCACGGCCGACTGCCTGCATCCCTCCGGCCGCTGGCAGCGGGCGCCCGGCGACGACAGGGTGGACGCCGCGCTGCTGCTCCCGGCCCTACGCGGGGCGATACCGCCCGGGGATCCGCGTGCCCGGGCCACCTTGGAGGCGGCGCGAACCGAACTGTCCAGCGACGGGTACATGTACCGGTACCGCCCTGATGACCGGCCGCTCGGGGAGGCCGAAGGCGCCTTCCTGCTGTGCGGCTTCACCCTGGCGCTGGCCCTGCACCAGCACGGCCGGGAGGTCGAGGCGGTCCGCTGGTTCGAGCGCAACCGGGCCGCGTGCGGCCCTCCTGGCCTGCTCACCGAGGAATACGACATCGTGCAGCGGCAGGTGCGCGGCAACGCGCCGCAGGCTTTCGTGCACGCCCTGCTGCTGGAATCGGCGCAGCGGCTCGCCTCTCCATGGCCGGCGCAGGCCGGCCCACATCCACAGGAAAGCAGAGGTCTGGAATGAGCAGCGAGCGTAGCGGCCAGGTGGTCGTGGTGACCGGGTCCAGCGGCGGGATCGGGCGGGCCACGGCCCTGGCCTTCGCCGCCCGCGGCGCGAAGGTGGCGTTGCTGGCCCGGGGCGAGGCGGGCCTGGCCGGCGCGGCCCATGACGTCGAGCAGGCGGGAGGCACGGCCTTGCCGATCACGACCGACGTCGCCGACCCGGATCAGGTCGAAGCGGCGGCGGCGCAGGCCGAGAAGGCCCTCGGCCCCATCGACGTGTGGGTCAACGTGGCCTTCACCTCGGTTTTCGCCCCGTTCACCGAGATCGGCCCGGCCGAGTACAAGCGGGTCACCGAGGTGAGCTACCTCGGATACGTATACGGCACTATGGCCGCGCTCAAGCGCATGCTGCCCCGTGACGCCGGCACGATTGTCCAGGTCGGCTCGGCGCTGGCCTACCGGGGAATTCCGCTGCAGAGCGCGTATTGCGGCGCCAAGCACGCCATCCAGGGCTTCAACGAGTCGCTGCGCTGCGAGCTGCTGCACGACAAGAGCAACGTCCGCGTCACCATGGTGCAGATGCCGGCGGTCAACACCCCGCAGTTCGACTGGGTGCTGTCCCGGCTGCCGAATCCGGCCCAGCCCGTGCCGCCGATTTTCCAGCCGGAAGTGGCGGCCCGCGGCGTTGTCTACGCGGCTGATCATCCGGGTCGGCGGGAGTACTGGGTCGGCGGCACCACGGCGGCCACGCTCGCGGCCAACGCCATCGCCCCCGGGGTGCTTGACCGCTACCTAGCCCGCACCGGGTATTCCTCGCAGCAGGAGAACCGGCCGCAGCCACCGTCTCATCCGGTCAATCTGTGGAAACCGGCCGACGGCCGCACCGGTCACGACTACACCGCGCACGGCAGCTTCGATCAGAAGTCCAAACCGCGCAGCGCCCAGCTGTTGGCCTCTCAGCACCATGGCCTGCTGGGCGGTGCGCTCCTCGGTCTGGCCGGAGCCGCGGTCGCGGCGGCCGTCGGCCGACGAGGACGCCGGTGAACGCCTGGCTGGCAGGCGTGCGCGCCGGCTACGGCGCAGTTCAGCTGCTGCGGCCGGCGTACTCCGCCGAGCAGCTGCTGGGCGGTCCGCTCGATCCTGGCGCCGTGGCCGCCGTTCGCGTGCTCGGCGCCCGCCAGCTCGCGCAGGCCGCCGTGAGCGTGGCCGCTCCGTCGGCACGGCTGCTCGCGCTGGGGACCGGCGCCGACGGGGCCCACGCGCTCAGCATGGCCGTCCTGGCCCTGGCCGATCGCAGGCGGCGGCGTCCGGCGATGGTCAGCGGGCTGATCGCCGCCGCATTCGCGGCCGGCGGCGCCGCGGCCGCACGGCGGGCCGCTGGCCGCCCGGGTCAGCGCGATCTACAAGGTGCGATCAACTGAACGGAGGAACGGCCATGCAGGCCAATAAGCTACTGCGGGGCCGGCCGCAGCAACCGGTGCACGGCATCGACCGGATGATGCGGAACGTGCAGACCGGGCGTTTCGAGCGCAGCCTGTCGGCGCTGACCGCGGCCGGCGCGCTGGTAACCGCGGCGGAGATCTACTTCGAGCACGACAGCGCCAGCTTCGGCAACAAGATGATGTGGATCCCGGTCGCGCTCGGCCCGGTCGGGGCCGCGGCCGGCGTCGCCGGGTTCTTCAGCCGCCGGATGGCGAAGACGGCGCTGCCGATCGCCTCTGCGGCCATCGTGGCCAACGGCTTGCAGGGCACCTACCTGCACGCTCGCGGCATCGCCCAGAAGCCGGGCGGCTGGGCGAACGCCCGCTACAACATGGAGATGGGACCGCCGTTGCTGGCGCCCCTGCTGGTGACCATGGTGGGCGGGATGGGCCTGCTCGCGGCGATTCTGCGGCGGGAAAAGTGAGCGACCGGCCCGGTGCCTACCAGCGGCGGCAATCCGGCCCCAGTAACCGGTTCCCCGGCTTCGGCGTGCTCAGCCAGGCCGGACGCTGGGACCCGGTCACCGCCGGCCTGGTGACCTCCCGGCTGGACCCGTCGGCGTCGGCCGCGTTCTTCACCGGGGCCGAAGCCGCCTGCGCCGCCGCGCTGGTCAACTTGCTCACCGGCCAGCAGGATGACCAGGAGATCCCCGTCCTGCCGATGATCGACGCCCGGCTGGCCGCGGGCGAGACCGACGGCTGGCGGTACTCCGACATGCCCGAAGACGGCCAGGCCTGGCGGGACACCCTGGCCTACCTGGATGCCGATGCGGACGGGCGCTGCGGGACCACGTTCGCGGCCGCGCCCGAAGAGCAGCAGCTGGAACTGATCCAGGCGGTGCAGGACCGGGGATCCAAGGACTGGCATGGCCTGAACGCGGCGCACGTGTGGAGCCTGTGGACGCGGTATGTCTGCACGGCGCTGTACGCGCACCCGCTGGCCTGGGACGAGATCGGCTTCCCGGGTCCGGCTTACCCGCGTGGCTACAAGAACGCCGGCGTGGACAAGCTCGAGCCCTTCGAGGTCCGCGACGCCATACCGTCCCGCGACCCGATCCGGGAAGGAGCCTGATGCCTGACGTGCGCCACCGCAACGAGTCGGCCTGGTTGCTGCCGAACGACGGGTCCCGGACCAACCACCGGTTGCGGGCGGATATGCGGCGGTTCTCAGACACCGATGAGATCGACCTGGTCATCGTGGGCTGCGGGGCGGGCGGCTCGGTGCTGCTGCAGCGGCTGGCCCGGGCGGGCTGGCGGGTCGCTGCCCTGGACGCGGGCCCGTTCTGGGACCCGGATGCGGACTGGGTCAGTGACGAGGCCGGCTCGCACCGGCTGTACTGGACCGATCCGCGGGTGATCAGCGGGACCGACCCGGTCCCGATGGGCTCGAACAACTCCGGCCGCGGGGTCGGCGGCTCGATGGTGCACTACGCCGGCTTTACCCCCCGCTTCCACCCGAGCGACTTCGCCACTCACATGCGGGACGGGGTGGGTGCCGACTGGCCGCTGACCTATCCGGAGCTGCGCCCCCAATACGAGCAGATCGAGCAGGAACTCCCGGTCGCCGGGGACCGCTGGCCGTGGGGTGACCCGCACGGCTACCCCCACCGGCCGCATCCGGTGGGCGGAAACGGTGAGATCTTCCTGCGCGGGGCCCGCGCGCTGGGCATCGAGGCCCGGGTAGGACCGGTGGCCATCGCCAACGGCCGGTTCGGTAAGCGGCCGCACTGCATTTACCGGGGTTTCTGCCTGCAAGGCTGCAAGGTGAACGCCAAGGCGTCTCCGCTCATCACCCACGTGCCGGATGCGCTGGCGCACGGCGCCGAGGTGCGGGCCGACTCCATGGTGACCCGGATCGGGATCGACCGGGAATCCGGGCGGGCCCTCGGCGTGCACTACGTCCGCGACGGCCGCGAACGGTTCCAGCGGTCGGCGATGGTGGCGGTGGCCGGGTACTCGATCGAGACGCCGCGGCTGCTACTGAACTCGGCGTGCTCCCGGTTCCCCGACGGCGTGGGCAACGACTTCGACCAGGTCGGGCGCTACCTGATGGTGCAGGGCGCGCCGCAGACCGCAGGCCGGTTCGACGCCGAGGTACGGATGTACAAGGGGCCGCCGCCCGAGGTCAGCACCGAGCAGTTCTACGAGACCGATCCCACCCGGGACTTCCGGCGCGGGTTCTCCATCCAGACCGTCTCGCCGCTACCCATCACCTGGGCCGAGCACGTCGCGGCGCAAGGCCACTGGGGTGGGGCGCTGCGCGAGTACATGAGCGACTACGTGCACTGGGCCTGCCTCGGAGCACTGTGCGAGTTCCTCCCACAGCCTGGCAACCGGGTCACGCTTGCGGAAGAAAAGGACCGCTACGACCTGCCGGTGGCCGATTTCTCCTACTCCCAGTGCGACAACGACCGGGCCCAGGTCAAGGCGGCGCAGTCGGTCATGGAGGACATCCTGCGCGCCGTCGGCGCCGACGAGGTCATCACCATCCAGCGATACGCCCACCTGGTCGGCGGGGCCCGGATGGCCCGGGACCAGCACAGCGGTGTCGTCGATCAGTTCTGCCGCAGCTTCACCGTCCCGAACCTGTACATCACCGACGGCAGCGTGCTCCCCACCCAGGGCGCGGCCAACCCGGCGCTGACCATCATGGCTCTCGCCGCACGCGCCGCCGGCCACCTGACCGCCGGGGCCCGCTCGGGGAGCGCGTCATGAGTGATCCTTCCTGCCGATTGCGTTGAAGCCGGGGTTTACACGGGCGTGGCGGCCGGCCGATGCAACGATCACGCTGGCCGCCGCTGAGCCGGCCCGCCACCCTCAGGCCCTGCAGCAGCCCGGCGAGATTCTGGTCCGCTGCTCCGTAGCGGACTCGTCGCGGGAGTCCGCGGGTCCCGATGACGTTCATCACCGTCCACCTCCCGTCCAGATGTGCCGAACGGGCGGGGTCTCAGCCTCGCTCAACACCGACGTCAGCGCGACCATGCGGTCGCCCTAGGGACCAGCTTGCCTGCTGCTCCGGCTGCCCGCTGTCCTGGCCGGGCCACACGCCGGTCAGCTTCCGCATGCCCTCGGCGGCACCGCGGTCCACGGCCGCTTTGACCAACGGTCTCGCCGAGCTGCTCGCGGGTCTGCTCGATCTGCTCCTTCAGCAGCGCAGGATCGTCCGGCGGTGCGGGGTTATCGGCCGGTCCGCTCGTCATCGGTGTGTCCTTTCCTTGATCTCGTCGACGTCGGCCTTGAGGCCGTGCACCGCTTCCTGCGGCACCGGCGGGGTGGTCTTGCTCAGCCGGTTCTTGCCGGCCAGGGCGGCGATCCCGGCCACCGTCAGCAGGGCCACTCCCACGATCAGCGCCGAAAGCCACGGCGCCAGCACCCGGCTGATGCCCAGGACGGCGCATGCGATCAGGCAGCCCAGGCTATACAGGGCGATCAGGCCGCTCCCGCCGAACATTCCGGCGCTGATCCCGGCCTGTTTCCCCTTACCGATCATCTCCAGCTGCGCCAGCTTCAGCTCGTCGCGTACCAGTGTCGAAACCTGCTCCGAGACCAGCTTGACCAGCTCGCTGGTTGAACGTTCAGGCGAACCGGGCGGCTGGCCCGGGCTGGTAGTTGGATCCAAGGTCTTGCCCTTCAACTGAATGAGCCGCATGCCCTACCCGGCCGCCCGCCCCTTGAACGTGATGTCGCGATAAAACGCGAGCCGGTGCTGGCTCCGCTGCCGCGCGGACCCCGTGCTCGGTAACGACGGTGCAGGAAGCTGGAATTGGCGTGCAACGAATAACTGCACTGGATGGCTGACTGGGCCCGGACGTTGTCAGATCTACGGCAGGTCGAATAGGGGCGATTACCCGGAACCAGTCGCGCCACGGGATGGTACGCCCGGCGACGTAGACGGGCAGCTGCCTGTTAGCCGCGGCCTGGCGGGGTAGAGCGTGGCCCGAAGGCCAGCGCACCGGCGGCGCCTCCCCCAAGACCCGGGCCGAGCTCTACGAGATCGCGCGACAGCACGACCTGCCCGGCCGGTCGAAGATGGGCCGCGACGAGCTCGCCAGGAAACTCGGCGAGAAGTAGCACGCGACGGACTGACTCGTGACACGGGAAGCCGCTTCCCGCGGGCCGTCCAGATCTCTGGTCAGCCTGCTGCTGTCCTGGGCCGGCCGCTATGCGTCCCGGCCGGCGGCCGCGGTACTCGTCGTCACCGTGGCCGGGGCGTGGATCATCGTGAGCGTCGTGGCGGGATTCCCGGCCCGGTGGGAAACCATCTTCCAGACGGTGGTAGCCGCCCTCACCCTGGCGATGGTCTTCGTCATCCAGCACAGCCAGGCCCGCCATCAGCGCGCGACCCAGCGCAAGCTCGACGAGATCCTCCTGGCCATACCCGGAACCGACAACGCCCTGCTCACGCTCGAGCACGCCTCCGACGAGGAATTGCACGCCGCCGGCCACCAGCATCTGTCCATCCGCCAGGCCGCGCTGGACGATGAGGCAACGCCCGGTTCAGACGGCACAGCCGCTAACGGATCGCCTTGACCCGTGAGGGATCAGCTAAGTGCATGATGGTGGTATCTTGTCGCGGCCGAGCTGGACCAGCTGCACGAGCGGATCGCGGGCCGGTTCGGGCGGGCTGAGCCGCAGGCACGGATGCGGGCGTTCGCTCAGGCTGCTGGCTGGGCTGCCGCGAGTGAACCGCTGGAGTATCGCCGGGCACGCCGGGTGATGCCATGCCGAGGGCTATCCAGGTCGGTGGTTCACGTTGGCACTGGGGATGGCGGTGTCTTCGAGGCTGATGCCGTCGGGGCCGATGCTGAACCAGCGCATGGCCGGGTCGTGGTTGCTGGCCCTGGTCTTGACGATGGCCAGGGACCGGCTCATGGCGCTGTGGTCGCGGTGGTAGTTGAGCGCGATCGCGTTGTCGGCCAGGTGGGAGACCGCGAACTGTGACAGCCTGCCGGTACTGAACAGGTCGGGTGTCTCGTAGGTGATCAGCAGGCTGATGCCTTGCCGGGAGAACCGCTGGGCCAGGGAGTACATGAACTCGCGGAAGCGGGTGTCGTCCACGGCGGCCATCTGCAGATCCATCAGGCTGTCGATGACCACCCGGCGCGCCTGGGCGTGGTCGACGGCGTGCAGCAGGTCATGCACCCATTCGTCGATGTGGATATCCACCGGCGAGCGGTACATGACCTCGACGGCCGGGTGGGTGAGCGGCCAGCCCAGGCCGCCGAGCATCCTCGTCAGCTGGGTGGGGTTCTCCTGCAGGGTGGCGATGACGCCGGGCTCGCCGCGCTGGGCTCCGCCGAAGATGAAGTGCAGCCCCATGATCGTCTTGCCCGAGCCGGAGGGCCCCGCGATCATCGTGGCCGAACCGGGCCACACCCCGCCGCCCAGCATCTCGTCCAGCGCGTCGATACCGATGGTGATCCGCTTATCACCGAGCTGGTAACCGTCGGCGGCGGGGATGTCGGCCAGCCGGGGGAATAGGTGCAGGCCCTGGGTGGTGAGCCGGTAGCCGTGCTGGCCGGACAGGAAGCCGCTGCCGCGTAGCTTGCGGACGTGCAGGAACCGGTGTTCCCGCTGGCCGAGCGGAACGGCGGCCAGTTCCACGATCGCGTCGGCCACGGCGAATTCGGGCGAGGTCGCCGCCTCGGCGGACTCGTATTCGCCGACCCACAGCGATGCGGCCGGGAAGGCGGTCAGACGCCCGGCCAGCTGGTGCAGGAACTGGCGGAATCCCGCGTCACCATCGGCCAGCACGCGCAGGGCCTTGAAGCTGTCGATGACCACCAGCCCGGGACGCCGGTCCTTGAGCACCGCGGCGACATGATCGCCCACCCCGGCGAGCCCGTCGCGGCCGGCCACCTGGCCCAGATCCTCATAGAACACCGACTTGCCGACCGCGGCGGCATCGAAGAAATCCAGGCTCTGGCCGAAGCGGACGATCTTCTCCAGCGGCTCGGACAGGGTGGAGAAATACACCGCGGGCCGGTCCGGGCGGGCGTTGTGAAAGGTGTACTGCTCGGCAATGATCGTCTTGCCGGTGCCCGGCAGGCCCATGATGATGCTGATCCCGTTGCCCGGCAGGCCGCCGCCCAGGACGTCATCGAGCGGCTGGTGTCCGCTGCGCAGGCGGTCGCCGTTCATCAGCTGCTCCGGCCGGCGAGCAAGGCGCTGGACCGGAGCAGATCCCGGACCGTGGATACCAGCTGCAGGGGATCGAGGGGCTTGCGCAAGAACGCGTCGGCGCCCGCGTCGATCGCCGCGTCCATGGCTTCCACCGCCGACACCACCACGATCGCCGTCCCGTCTTGCTCGCGGAACAAGCGGCACAACTCCAGCCCGGCGCCGCCGGAGATGAGCACCTCGACGATCACCACCGCGGGAGCAGCCGCGGCGAACGCCTCCCTCGCGGCGCTCTCGGACAGCGTCACCTCGACCTCAAACCCCTCGGTCTTGAGGAAGTACTCCTCGAATTCCGCGGCGTAGGGGTCGGACTCGGCCAGCTGGATCAGCAGCCGGGGCGCGGGCCGCGGCGCCGCGTCGGCCAGCGGCTCCCCGGTCTCGACCCGCTCGGCCAGCACGCGGTGCGCGTCAGCCACGCCGGCACCCTGGCTCATCTGCGCACGGACGAACCTCAGCTGCTCCACCTGGTGCCGGGTGTACAGCCGGTGGCCGCTGGCATTGCGGGCGGGCACCACCTGCCCGTACCTGTCTTCCCAGGTCCGCAGCGTAGCCACCGGGATATCCAGCATCCTGGCCACCGCGCTGATGCTGTAGACCGGGCGCTCCCCAGCCGCTGGCGCATCGGACTGGCTCATTTACAGCTTCTCATCATCCAAGTGGTACAGCGCGGCCAGGCATTGAAGAGATCTCCGGGCCTCCCGAATGACCCCCATCCCTCTTCAGATCGTCTTCGGGTAGCGCCAGACTTGGCTGAAATCCTAGCATCGGGGAATCGTCGTCCAAAGTTGAAGGGGGTCTGGCCATGCGCGACAGTCCCTGCCACCTCAGGTGCCCCTAAGGGCGTCGCCGCCCTTCCTGTCGGCCAGGAGTTAACCTCCAGTTGCTCCTCATAACATCTACATGACTTGCCAGCGCCTCTTCAAGGGCTAGACGGCTGCCGTTATGAGCAGTAACCTCCTATCACGATTGTCGAGCCAGCCGGTCCGGTGCTCCGGGTGGTCGCCTGCCGCTGGGCAGATCCGCTTGGTTCCCGGGCAAGATCCGCGTGCTGCGCCGGAGGTGGGCACAGGTGCCTGACAGCAAATATCCCGCCGAGATGATCAGCGGCGTGCCCGTGGTAACAGCGGCCGCCGACATCGACGTCACCACCGCGGACCAGCTACGCCTGGTCCTGCTCGAAGCGGCCGCCCATGGGCATGTCACGGTCGTGGTCGACATGACCCGCACCTTGTTCTGCGATTGCTCCGGGCTTGGCGTCCTGGTCCGGGCGCACACGCGGGCCCTCGGAGAAGGCGGCGGGCTGCGGCTGGTCATCCCTGCGGATGGCGCGGTCTTCCGGATCTTCACCTTGACCAGCCTGGACCGCTTCATCCCCCGCTTCGGCAGCCTGCAAGAGGCCCTCCTCCAGCGACCCGCTGCTGCCCCGATCCGGCCATCGCGCCCGCGTCCCTCCCCTGGGCTCGGCAGCCCTGCGCGCCGGTCTGGCAGCCCCGGCAGGGGAGTGCGGGCTGGTGGCTGAGACCCGCACCTGCGAGCAGTGCGGCGCCGTGTTCGCGCCGCGCCGCGAGCACGCCCGGTTCTGCTGTGCCCGCTGCCGGGCCAGGTGGAACCGCGAGCATACCGGTGACCCGGCGGCCGGGGCGAGCGCCCTGCAGTGGTCCGTCACCGCGATGACCGAGACGATCGAGCGGCTGCCCTCGGTGCGGGCATGGGACCGGATGCGGGCGTTCGCGGCGATCGGGGAGGCTGTGTGGCAGGTCACCCTCGTGGACGCCACGCTGGTCCGCCATCACCCGGACACCTATGACCGCATCCTGGGCAGCCAGGACCCGGCCCAGCGCAGGCTGACCGAGCAAACCCTGGCCGGCCTGCGCTTCGTCCGGAACCAGATCGGCCCCGAGGCCAGCCTTGCCGGGTTCATCCAGCCCGGCGGCCCGGGCGCACGCCACGGGCGCGTCGCGAGCTGGACATGGAAGCCGGTTCCGGACCCGGCGCTCGCCTCGCTGACCCCGCGCGGGCGGGCGTGGGAGCTGGCACGGTACCGGGCCTACCAGGCGCACCTGGTGGGCCAGCCCATCGGAACGACCTTCGGCCGGACCGCGGCGTTCCTCAACCTGGCCGCCGCGGACGCCCTGTCCATCACGGGTACGGGCGCGCATGCCGGACGGTGACGGCGCTATCCCGCAGAGCCCGCTCACGGCATGGGTCGCGGCCGGGGAATCCGGCCCGGTGATAGTGCTGTCCGGCGAGGCGGATCTCACTTGTGCCGGGCAGTTGAGCGCCGCGCGCAAGCCGGTGCGGGCGTCACCGTACACGGGGTTCCCCCGGCCGGGAGTGGCCACTGCGGCAGCGGCCAGGTCCTGGCCGAGCAGCCGCTGCGCGATGAGGCCGCCGAAGGAGTGGCCGATGACGACCGGAGGGGTCTCAAGCCCGCGGATGATCCGGGCGTAGTGGTCGACCACATCGTCGATGTCCTTGCCCGCCACCCGGCCGGGGTCGCGGCGACTCTCCTCCACCGTGTCCAGGTCACCTGGCCAGCCCGGTGCTGGCCCTGCTCCCGACCCTGCGGGCTATGGGCGATCACCCGGTCACGCGGCCATGGAGGTTCGCGGAAGCGCCGGAAGAACCCGCCCTGCAGCACCAAGGCACATAGCCGGTCTGAACGTCACTCACGCGCTGTTTTCCGACCGGGGGAGCCGGCCCGCGGTGGCGGTGATCCTCGGTGTCCGAGTCGCTGGCGCTGAGGGATCACCGTGTAATTCGGGTCGCGGGCGGAAGCCAGCCCCGCGTGGAAGATGCCCCACCGGGTGGCCGCTGAGGCGGCCAGCAGGGCGGCGCCGGACAGCTGGCCGAGGAGCCGGCGGCGCGATCCCGCCAGGGACCCGGCCGCCCCCAAGACGGTCAGTACCTCGCCGGCCCTGAGGTAGGCGCCGCCCCGGCCGCGCTGGTAGGGCTCGGCGGTCATGCCGATCCGCCGGGTCATCGTGCGGAAGGCGGCCAGTTCCAGGCCCGCGCCGAGCAGCCCGAGGTTCCGGGCGGGCGCGTTCTGATCCGGCGGCACGGCCAGCAGGCACAGGCCCGCGGCCGCGGTGGCGGCCGAGCCGGCGAACACGAACGGCAGTTCCGGGTAGCCGTCGTGCCAGGCGGGCACGGCGGTGTCGCTGATCAGGACCGCGGTGTAGGTGGCGACGGCGGGTCCGAGCAGCGCGGCGCCCGCGGTGGCCGCCGCCCCGGCGCGGGGCAGCCTGCCGGTGAGCGCGCTGGCCGCGGCCACAGCGGCGGCGGGCACGTACCCGGCCAGCAGCCACGACCCGACGCTCATCGGCGAGCTGATCTTGAACACCAGGAGCATGTTGGCGAAACGTGCAGGTCGTCCCAGGTCGTGGACCAGCGCCGCCATGGACAGGCAGGCGGCGCCGATGGCGCCTGCCTTGGCCGCCCGTTCCAGCACTGGCCTCCCGGTGAACTGCGCGCCGGCGCCGAGCAGAGACGAGGCGCCGGCCAGGCCGCCGAGAAACAGGTAACCGGCGATATCGCGCGGCTCCCAGACCGGCGCGTTGAGGACCGGCTTGCCGTAGTAGGAGGTGAACTCGGCGGGTGGCACCATCGGCTGTTCCCCGCGCTGGCGCCCGCGCCGAGCCCTGCGGCTGGTCTCGGACTCGCTCATCGGCCCTCCCTGGCTGATGTCCGTATTTTTCCGGCCGAACGGGCCGGCTGATATCTCCTCCTCACCCGTGCCTGCTCCGCGCGGCGGCCGCGAACGCGGCGGTAGCCCCGGCGGCCAGAGTGACGGCGGCGATGCCCGCGCGACGCCACATGGCCGGCAGGTCCCTGGTCGTCACGACCGGATCGGGCGGCAGGCCGTAGACCTCCGGCTCGTCGAGCAGCAGGAAGAACGCGCCGTCGCCGCCGACGCCGTCGCCGGGGTCCGCGCCGTACAGCCGGGCCTTCGCAGTGCCGGCCTGGTGCAGCTCTGCCAGCCGGCCGGCCGCGCGTTCCCGCAGCTCGTCCAGCGGGCCGAACTGGATCGAGTCGGTCGGGCAGGCCTTGGCGCAGGCGGGCTCCATGCCTGCGCCGATCCGGTCGTAGCACAGCGTGCATTTCCAGGCGCGGCCGTCGTCCGCGCGCCGGTCGATCACGCCGTACGGGCACGCCGGGACGCAGTAGCCGCAGCCGTTGCAGATATCCTCCTGCACCACCACCGTGCCGAACTCGGTACGGAACAGCGACCCGGTTGGGCACACGTCCAGGCAGGCGGCGTGCGTGCAGTGCTTGCACACGTCCGAGGACATCAGCCAGCGGACGTCGCCGTCGCCGGGCTGCTTCTGCTCGATGAACGCGACGTGGCGCCAGGTGTCGGCGCCCAGCCCGACAGTGTTGTCGTACGACATCCCGGTCAGGTTCAGGCCGTCCTCGGGAACGTGGTTCCACTCCTTGCAGGCGACCTCGCAGGCCTTGCAACCGATGCAGACCGAGGTGTCGGTAAAGAAGCCCATCCGCGGCGGATGATCGGGGTAACCGCCCAGGCTCGCCGGGTCGCCGTCGCCGGTGAGCAGGTCGGCCAGGTTCATCACGGTTCCATTCCCGTCTCCTCGGTGATGCCCGCCCTGCGCTGGTAGCCCCGTACCAGGGCGGCCCGTCCGGCGCCGCGGGGCCTGCGGCCCGGCTGGATATCGCAGGCGAATGCCTTGACCTCCTGGATGTGCACGTTCGGGTCCAGGCTGACCGAGGTGAGCTCGTTCGCCGCGTCGCCGCGGGAGTAGCCGTTCGGGCCCCAGTGGTAGGGGAGCCCGACCTGCTCCAGCGGCCGGCCCTGCACGGTCAGCGGTTTCATCCGCTCGGTCACCAGCACCCGCGCCTCGATGGCGTTCCGCGCGGTCACGATGGTGGCCCAGCCCAGGTGCTTGAGCCCGCGCTCGGCCGCGAGCCGGGGCGAGACCTCACAGAAGAACTCGGGCTGCAGCTCGGACAGGTAGGGCAGCCACCGGCTCATCCCGCCGGCCGTGTGGTGCTCGGTGAGGCGGTAGGTGGTGGCGACGTACGGGAAAACGTCGGCGCCCGGCTCGGCCCCGCTGGGCTGCATCCGGTTGGCCGGGTGCCTGAACGCGGCCACCTGGCGCACTGGGTTGCGGTTCTGGCCGTACAGCAGGTTGGCGAACGGCGAGTCCTGCGGCTCGTAGTGCGCGGGCAGCGGGCCGTCCACCAGTCCGGCGGGCGCGAACAGCCAGGCCTTGCCGTCGGCCTGCATGATGAATGCGTCGGTGCCGGACAGGGCCTCCGGGCCGGTCGCGTCCTCGGGCGGCTGGTAGACCGGCGGCTTGTCGGCGGTGAAGTCGGCGATGTCGTGGCCGGCCCACGTGGCCTGGTCCGCATCCCACCAGACCAGCGCCTTGCGGTCGCTCCACGGCTTGCCGTCGGGGTCGGCGGAGGCCCGGTTGTACAGGATCCGCCGGTTGGCCGGCCAGGCCCAGCCCCATTCGCTCGCGACCCAGTTCTGCTCACGGCCGGGCTTGCGGCGGGCCGCCTGGTTCACGCCGTCGGCGTAGACACCGCAGTAGATCCAGCAGCCGCAAGGCGTCGAGCCGTCCTCTTCTAGCTGCGTGTAGGCCGTCAGGGGCTTTCCGTCCGCATCCCAGCCGTTGATCTCCGCGAGGACGGCTTCGGCGTCGGGTTCGGCGAGCTCGCCCTTCACCGGGTAGTCCCAGGTGAGATCCAGGATGGGCCGGTCCATCTCCTCGGCGGAGTGCGCCAGCTTCTCCCTGATCCTGCGGCCGAGGTGGTAGGTGAACCACAGGTCGCTGCGCGCGTCCCCGGGCGGCTCGACCGCCTGGTGGTGCCATTGCAGCAGCCGCTGGGTGTTGGTGAAAGACCCGTCCTTCTCGGTGTGCGCGGCGGCGGGCAGGAAGAACACCTCGGTCCCGATGTCCTCGGTCTTCAGCTCGCCGGACTCGATCTCCGGGCCGTCCTTCCACCAGGTGGCGCTCTCGATCAGCGAGAAGTCCCGCACCACCAGCCAGTCGAGCTTGGTCATGCCCAGCCGCTGCAGCCGGGCGTTGGCCGAGCCGACCGCCGGGTTCTGCCCGTACAGGAGATAGCCGTGGCACTGGCCGGCCAGCTGGGCCATCACCGTCTCGTAGGTGCTATGGCTGCCGGTCAGCCGGGGCAGGTAGCCGAAGCAGAAATCGTTCTCCGCCGTGGCCGCGTCGCCCCACCAGGCCTTCAGCAGGCTCACGGTGTAGGCGCGCATGTTGCCCCAGAAGCCCCTCTCCGTCCGCTCGGCCTCGACGTAGGTATCGAGGTCCTCGTTGGTGTGGGCGTGCGGCATCGGCAGGTACCCGGGCAGCAGGTCGAACAGGGTCGGGATGTCGGTGGATCCCTGGATCGAGGCGTGGCCGCGCAGCGCCAGGATGCCGCCGCCCGGCCGGCCGATGTTGCCCAGCAGCGCCTGCAGGATCGACGCCGCGCGGATGTATTGCACCCCGACCGTGTGCTGGGTCCAGCCGACGCTGTAGACGAACGCGCTGGTCCGGTCCCGTCCCGAATTGGCCGTCAGCAGCTCGCAGACCCGCCGGAACTGGCCCCGCGGTACTCCGCACACCTGCTCGACCATCTCCGGGGTGTACCGGGCGAAGTGCCGCTTCAGCACCTGGAACACGCACCGCGGGTGCTGCAGCGTCTCGTCCCGTTCGGGTGTCCCTGGCGGCAGCCCGGCCCCGCCCGAGCCGTGCGCCTCGCCGCGGGCCGCCTCGCGCGTGGCAGACCGGTCCTGGCCCTGGTTCTTGTCCTCGTACTCCTTGTCCCGTTCGCCCGAGGCGGCCTGCACCTCCAGGCCTTCGTACTGCCAGGTGTGGAAGTCGTAGGTGCGGTTCTCCCGGTCCAGTCCGGAGAACACCCCGTCCAGGTCCTCGGTGTCGGCGAAGTCCTCGGTGAGGATCGTGGCGGCGTTGGTGTACGCGACCACGTAGTCGCGGAAGTACCTCTCGTTGGCCAGGACGTAGTTGATGATCCCGCCGAGGAACGCGATGTCGGCTCCGGCCCGGATCGGCACGTGCAGGTCAGCGACCGCGCTGGTGCGGGTGAACCGCGGGTCCACGTGGATCACGGTCGCGCCGCGCGCCTTGGCTTCCATCACCCACTGGAAGCCCACCGGGTGGCACTCGGCCATGTTCGAGCCCTGGATCAGGATGCAGTCGGCGTTGGCCAGGTCCTGCTGGAACGTGGTCGCGCCGCCGCGGCCGAAGCTAGTCCCCAGACCGGGGACGGTGGAGGAGTGTCAAATCCGCGCCTGGTTCTCGATCTGGATCGCGCCCAGCGCGGTGAACAGCTTCTTGATCAGGTAGTTCTCTTCGTTGTCCAGGGTGGCACCGCCCAGGCTGGCGAACCCGAGGGTCCGCCTCGTGCGGCGGCCGTCTACCTCCTGCTCCCAGCCCTTCCGGCGAGCGTCGATCACCCGGTCGGCGATCATGTCCATGGCCGTATCCAGGTCGAGGTCTTCCCAGTCGGTGCCGTACGGCCGCCGGTACAGCACCCCGTACCGCCGGGCGCCGCCATTGACCAGCTGCAGGCTCGCCGAGCCCTTCGGGCACAGCCGGCCGCGGCTGACCGGCGAGTCCGGATCGCCCTCGATCTGGATGACCCTGGAGTCTTTGACGTAGACGTTCTGCCCGCAGCCGACCGCGCAGTAAGGGCACACCGACTTGACCACCGTGTCCGCGGAACCGGTCCGCGGACCGAGCCGCGCGGAGCGGCCGCTCCTGGCCGCGGCTCCGCGGCCCAGCGAGTCCGCACCAGCCAGCTGCCGGTAGACCGGCCACCCCTCGATAAACGTGCGCAGGCCCATCACCCCTCCAGCGTCGGGCACCCCACCTACCCCGCCTGGCTCAGCCAAACCTCACCGGTATCTGATCGCCAGCTGAACCGTTTACCGCAGCCCCGCTGGGTAGCGGGAGCACGCCCTGAGGCCAGCGCATGACGAGCTTCCCGCGTGGTGGTAAGCGAGGGTCTTATGCATTTCAGCGTGGCCAGCATCGCCATCGGCGCCGCGGTGCTGATCACCTGGATCGCGATCGTGGGGTGCTGCTGCCTGTTGGCACGCAGGTCCTAGTGCGAGGCGGCCGCCTGGGCGGAGTTCAGTCGCGCGTATCACGATCTCGATCGCGGGCTTGACGGGATCTGGGACCAGCGGTAGCTACCAGCGGTTCCAGCGACTGCGAGACGTGCCCTCGCCAACCCGGACGGCGAAGCCAATCAGCCAGATCACGAGGACGACCAGCGCGATCCACCACAGGATGTGGATGGCGAACCCGAGGCCGCCGAGGATGAGGGCGAGAAGAAGGACGAGAAGGATAATTCCCATGAGCCTTTCCCTTCAGCCGGGCCATCCGGAGCCAGCATCGATTACCCTCCAGCCCGGATTCCACACCTCTCGCGCCGTCTCCGATATCAGCCAGCACCCGGGAGGCAGACTTGGATCGCACCGCCGACCTCGCGTACCTCGAAGGCGGGCTGCGGCGCGGTGGCGGGTCCTGGTGCCACCGACCCGTCGGTGAGCCGGAACATGCTGCCGTGCCAGGGGCAGGTCAGGCAGCCGTCCGCCAGTTCCCCGTCGGACAGCGGACCCGACATGTGACTGTACCGGTCAGCCAGCACGTGCACCGCGCCGTTGAGCCGGACGGCCGCGGCCGGGACCTCGCCGAGCATCTGGCGTACTACCTTGCCCTCGGCCAGGTCGGCCGCCACCATCAGATGCTGCCAGCCGGGCTTCACCAGATGCGGGACCTCTTCCGCGTGATTCGCGCCGCCGGCCAGGCGGAAGGAGATATGACCGCCGAGCAGCCCGCTGGCCGAGACCGCCGCCAGGCCGGCGGTTCGCCGTCTCCTCCGGAAGTGGCCGCGGGGGAGTCCTCCGCGTTGGTGCCGCGCCCGCCGGTCACCAAGCGCGGCCGCCCGGGGCTGGCACCAGATCCGGTACGCGCACCGTCCCCGTTCGGGACATAAAACTCCATTATCCGGGCGAACTTTGCCGGTAATAGCCGACCGACCCAGTGGCTGGATAGCTGATTGTTTACCGCCACGCGCTGCTGGTAGGAGGGTCATGCCGATCGCGCCGTTTCGGGCGGGGCGGTTGCGTAACCTGTGACAATGGGCTGCTCTCGCGATCGGTCGTGGGTTATGAGCAGCGCCAAGGCGCTTGGAGGGAGCGTATGTCAGCTGCACCTCAAGCGCCCGGACGGTCATCGTCGATGACCCGCTTGGCCTACACGAGAATTCCCGCCGCAAATGGCCGGTAACGGTCCGGTAAGTGACGCGGCTGGGGGCGATGTCCCGCCGCTTCTTGACCTGGCGTTCGACTCGGGCGCGCTGTATATCGTGCGGACCGAAGTGCTGGCTCTTGCCGGTCAGGAGGGACTGCCTGATGACCGGGCCGGGGATGTGGTCCTGGCCGTTCACGAGCTGGCGGCCAATGTGGTCTGCCATGGCGGCGGGAAGGGGCGACTGCGGGTCTGGCATCTGGCGGGGGCACTGCACTGCCAGGTCGACGACGGCGACCTGATCGCATCCGCGGATCCCGCGGCCTTGCGGGACCCATTTCCTGAACTGCCCGGTCACGGCCTTTGGGTAGCGCGGCGGGTCGCGAACCAGATGCAGGCGCTCTCCGGCCCGCGCGGTACCCGCGTCACGCTTATCTTCAAGCTGCCCGCCGCGGAGTGAGGAGGAGCGAAGCAGGTCAGGCGGACGGGGTGCGCGTTCGCATGGCGTCATCGACGTTCCCGGTCAGGGTGAACTGGCGGGGAGGGCGGCGTCCCGCAGGCGTCGCCGTTTCTTTTAGGTCCCGTGCGCGGGTGTGCCGCCGGAAGGCTGGTCGCAGTCGGCGCCTTCGGCATGACTCCCGGCATCGGCCGCCGCTCGTATCGTGATCATCTGGTCCACGCCCATCAAGCTCAGTAGCCGGGCCACGGCCGGCAGCGGGTTCGTCAGTTTCAGGGCCGCCCCGGTCCTTCATGGCACGGCCCGCTAGTACCAGGGTCCTGACGGACGCCGAGTCGGCGAAGGACAGTTCGGAGATGTCGACCGTCAGGTGCTGAGATCCGCTGGAGACCTGGCGGGTCAGCACCTCGCTCAGCTCGGCAGCTGTGGAGAGGTCGGCCTCGCCCGACAGCGTCACCACCGGTCCGGTCTCGCCGGCGGTCACGGAGATTCGAAGCGGACTCACGGTTCGCTACCTACCACGCGCCATCAGCGAGCCACAATCAGCATCCGCGGAGACTGAGCCTTCTCCAGACCGGGCCGGCGAGGCGGGCTACCGGGCATGACGTGCTAGCAGCTTCACCACCGCGCTCTCGGCGCGGCCCCGGGTGGCGAGATCGCCGAAATCACGGTTCTTGCCGAGGTCGCCAAGCACGGAAGCGATCGTGTGGCCTTTCTCGTACAGGTCGATGACCCGCGGGTCGATATAGGAAGCCCTGGCGACGGCCGGAGTGTTGCCCAGGTAGCCGGCTACCTCGCGGACGACGCGGGCGATGGCGCGCTTGCGGGCAGCTTCGTGCCCGGCGGCGGACTCGGATACGGCCAGGCCCACGGCGGCCAGCACGGTCGCGTGCCAGGTGCGGAACTCCTTGGCGGTGTAATCGCCCCCGGATACTTCGCGCAGGTAGTCGTTGATGTCCGCCGCGGTGACATCGTGCCAGCGCGGGCCGCTGCGGTACGCCAGCAGCTGGTCCCCTCCGCCCCGGCGCCGCCGCAGGCTCCGCACGACCGCGCCTACGTGATCCTCGGCCACGGCCTGCTCACGCTGCTTGGCGCCTTTGGCCAGGTATTCGAACACCAGCTGCCCCTTGCTGAGAGCCACATGTTCCTTCCGGATGGTGGCCAGCCCGAAGGTGCCGTTCTCCCCGGCGTACTCTTCGCCGCCCGGCCGGAAGAACCCGAGGTCGATCAGGCGGATCGCGGCCGCCAGGACTCTGGTCCTGGTCAGGTCGCGGCCTTCCAGGTGCCGGCAGATGACCTCGCGGATGCGCGGCAGGGCAGCCCCGAACTCCCGGACCCGGTCGTGCTTGTCCTGGTCCCGCTGCTCACGCCACAGGTCGTGGTACCGGTACTGGCGGCGTCCTGCCGCGTCGGTGCCGATGGCCTGGATGTGGCCCTGCGGATCGACGCAGATCCACACCTCTTCCCAGGCCGGCGGGATCACCAGGGCCCTGATGCGGGCCAGTGTCCGCGGGTCCTTGATCACCGCCGCGTCAGGCCCGAGGTAGCTGAAACCGCGCCCGCAGCGCCTGCGCCGGATCCCCGCGCCGCCGGGGTCGCTTCGCCTGAGCGCGCCACCCGGCGCGCTTTCTAGCGCTTCCTGGCCCTGGCGCAGCGCCACAGTTCCTCCGCGTATGGCGCGGCGATCAGGCTGGCGACCCCGGCCAGCACGCCGGCCAGGTAACCGGCGGGCAGGCGCCTGCGGCGCAGCCGGAGCCGCCATGCCGCCGGCCCGGCCCAGCCAGACGTCGGCGATCTGGTCCCAGTGCAGGCACAGCAGCGCGGACATCGCCATGAACGGCAGTGATTCGAGGAAGCTGTAGATGTGCTGCTCGGCCGGGCGTACCTCGCGGCCGCCGTCGATCGCGGACCGGACGTCCCAGATGGCGGTCGCCTCGTGCGCCCCCGCGGCCGCGGTGCTGATTCCCAGCAGCAGCGGGTTCACCTCATACAGCAAGGTGAGCAGGAGCGGCGCGGATATCTCGGTCATCATCAGCTCGTGAATCGCCGATTCCCTCAGGCCGCTGGTCCGTTCGATCCTGGTGCGCCGGTGCATCACGTAGTCCGCTATGCCCGGGACGAACCAGGCGGGCAGCAGGACGTACATCAGGTACCGGATCGTCACCGACTCGACGTCGGCTGGGTCGGCGGAGACCTTCATGGGATCCGTATGCCGCCACGAGCTTACGGCTCGCCTTATCTGCCCGGCCGGGCTGGCCGCCATAGATGTTTCCCTTCCTCGTACCGGTTTTCTCGCCTACCAGGCATGGACAGGCTTAAACGCTGCCCCGGCACCCGCAGCCGTGCCGCCGATCTACCAGCCCGAAGTCGCGGCGCGGCATCGTGCACGCGGCTGACGGCCCCGGCCGCCGGGAGTACCTAGTCGGCGCGAGTACCCGGGCGACCATCCTGGCGAACCGGTGCTGCCCGGGCTGCTCGACCGTTACCTGGCCAGGACGGGCTAGGACTCCCAGCAGACCAGCGAACCCGAACCCCCGGCGAACCAGACAACCTGTGGCAGCCACGCGACCAGGCCCCGGGCACTGACCACGGGATGCCCGGCGAAATTCGACAGCACGGCACACCCACGGAGAGCTTAACCACGCCCGATGTTTGCCGGGTCCGCCGGCGGGCAGCACGGGAAGCTCTGGCGGCCGGCTGCGGACCCTGCGGCTACGTGCGCTGGTCGAGGCGGCGGCCACCGAGGTCATGCACCGGGTGGGCCGCGCGCTGGGGGCCGGGCCGCTTGGCCACGACGAGGCGCATTCCCGCCGGGTCGCGGACCTGGCGGTGTACCTGCGGCAGCATCACGCCGAACGTAATCTGGCTCAGCTCGGCGAGCTCGTGGCCTCCAGCAGTCCCACGTGGTAGGCCGCAACGTAAGCAGGTCACGCGGAACCACATCGACCGGCCCGGTACCGCCGAGGAAGCCTGGGACGAATGGGCCGGGCTGAAGCACTTGCCGGCCGCCGACCGCTGGACTGGCCCAGCGTCGTGATCGTCGCCGCCCACCCCGACGACGAGGTCCTGGGCGCTGGCGGAACGATGGCGATGCTGGCCGCCTTCGCGCACTGCCGTTTTTCAGGGCATATACGGCTCCAGCAGCAGTCCCGGCCTGTCATCCGGGAAGTGTCTCACCCCCAATGGGCGCGAGTACCTCTCCGGAGTAGTAGCTGGACAGTCTCCCGCTGGCGAAGAAGACATACGAGGGGGCGATCTCGTCGGGATGGGCGGCCCGGCCCATGGGAACCTGCGCACCGAACGAACTGACCCGGTCCGCGCCGAAGGTCGCGGGGATCAGCGGGGTCCAGACCGGGCCGGGGGCAACGCTGTTCACGCGGATGCCGCGGTCCTGCAGTGCCTGGGCCAGTGAGTAGGTGAAGGCGAGAATGGCGCCCTTCGTCGCGGCGTAGTCGATCAGCGTCTTGTTCCCGCGCAGTCCGTTGATCGAGGACGTATTGATGATGACGCCGCCGTCGGGCAGGTGCTTCAGCGCCGCCCGGGTGGTCCAGAAGTAGCTGTGGACGTTCACCCGGAACGTCCGTTCCCATTGACTGGTGCTCAGCTCACCGAGGTCGTCGACCGGTTCCTGCGTCGCGACGTTGTTGACCAGCACGTCAAGGCCGCCGAGTTCGGTGACGGTCTGCTCCACGACGCGCTGGCAGTTGTCTTCTATGGCGAGGTCGCCGCGGATCGTCACGCATCGTTGCCCGGCCGCTCTGACCAGTTCCGCCGTGCGGGCCGCATCCTCGTCTTCGGTTTCGGAGAGGTAGGCGATCGCGACGTCGGCGCCTTCCTTGGCGAACGCGACCGCCACGGCGCGTCCGATACCCGAGTCGCCGCCGGTGATCAGGGCTCGAGTTCCGGTAAGCAGGCCGCGTCCTTCGTAGTCCTGCATCTCATCGCGTGGCGCCGGGTCCATCTCGGCGGTCCGGCCCGGGTATTCCTGCTCCTGTTCCGGCGGTGGCTGGTCGGCCGACGGCGTCGTCATGTCTGCTCCTCGTGATCCGCATCGCTCTGAAGCCGTACTCGCTACCCGGCCCATGCGGGTTAATCCTGCGCCGAGCGGATACTCACCGGATTTCGAGCTCAGGCCATGCAGGCTTCGGTATCCGACCCGGCGGGAAGCAACGGCACCCGCACTACCTCTTCCATCCGCCCTGATAACGGCCGTGATCGACTCGACGATCCATTGCGCCGCCGCCGGCTTGCCGGTTATCCCGGCAACGCCCTTCTCGCCCTCGAGCGCGCCTCCGACGACGAACTGCACGCCACCGCCAGCCAGCATCGGTCCATCCGCCAGGCCGCGCTCGGCGATGATCCAGAGCCTGGTCCAGGCGGCTGATCCGATGGCGGGATCTAGGGCTGGAGGACGATCTTGATGCAGCCGTCGGCCTTGTTCCGGAAGATCTCGTACCCGTGCGGGGCCTGTTCCAGCGGCAGGTGGTGGGTGGCGAAGGTCTGCACGCCGAGCGGGTCGCCGCTGTCGGCCACCATGGGCATGAGGTCGTCGATCCAGCGCTTGACGTGGGCCTGGCCCATGCGCATCTGGATTCCGCGGTCGAACATCTCCATCATCGGCATGGGGTCGACCTCCCCGCCGTAGACGCCGCTGACCGAGACGGTGCCGCCGCGGCGCACGGCCTTGACCGCGACGTGCAGCGCGTCCAGCCGGTCGACTGCGGCCACATCGGTGATCTTCTGGGCTACCCGGTCCGGCAGCAGGCTGGTGGCCCGCTGCGCCACCTCGGCCAGCTTGCTTCCGGCCGCCTCGTCATGCCCGTGCGCCTCCATGCCCACCGCGTCGATGACCGCGTCCGGCCCCCGGCCCCCGGTCATCTCGATGAGCATGCCGGCGGCGTCGGCGGTCTCGTTCAGGTCGACGGTCTCGACCCCGAACCGGGCCGCAGCGGCCCGCCGCTCGGGCACCGGGTCCACGCCGATGACCCGCTCCACGCCGAGGTGCTTGGCGATCCGCGCCGCGAACTGCCCGATGGGACCCAGGCCGAGCACGGCCAGCGTGCCGTCCTTGGGCGTATCGGCGTAGGCGACGGCCTGGTAGGCGGTGGGCAGCACGTCGGACAGGAACAGGTACTGCTCGTCCGGCCTGTCCGCCGGGATCTTGACCGGACCGAACTGCGCCTGCGGGACCCGCAGGAACTGGGCCTGCCCGCCCGGGACCGAGCCGTACAGCGACGTGTAGCCGAACAGCGCCGCCCCCTTGCCCTGCTCCTTGACCTGCGTGGTCTCGCACTGGGCGTACAGCCCGCGGGTGCACATCCAGCAGTGCCCGCAGGAGATGTTGAACGGGATGACCACTCGGTCGCCAGGGACCAGGTTGGTGACGTCCGCGCCGACCTCGGTCACCACGCCCATGGCCTCGTGCCCCAGCACGGCCCCGGGGGACAGGTACGGCCCCAGGACCCCGTACAGGTGCAGGTCAGAGCCGCAGATCGCGGTCGAGGTCACCGCGATGATCGCGTCATTCGGTTCCTGGATCTGAGGATCGGGCACGTCCGTGACCCGTACGTCCAGATTCCCCTGCCATGTCAGCGCCCGCATCGGCTACTCCCCGTTCGTCCGCGAATTTCGAGGCCGCCTCCTGCCCGCGCAGGCCGGTAATCCACCTCGTGGTCCGGAAAAAGTTTCCCGGCCGGGCGCCCGGGAAGCGTGGCCAGGAATTCCCAGCTCATGGAGGCGACCTCATGAAGGCACTGACTCCGCTGCTGACCGCGGGCGCCCTGGCGGGCGCGGCCGCCCTGACCGCGCGCCGCGCCCCGGACGACCTGCGCGGCGAGGTGGCGATCGTCACCGGCGCGTCTCGGGGGCTCGGTCTGCTGCTAGCCCGCGAACTGGCCCGGCAGGGCTGTCCGCTGGTCATCTGCGCGCGGGATTCCGCCGAACTGGAGCGGGCGGCGGCCCAGTTGCGGGAGGCAGGCGCCGACGTGACCGCGGTGGCCTGCGACGTGACCGACGAGGCCACGCCGTCACGGCTGGTCCAGGCCGCGCTCGAGCGCCATGGCCGGCTCGACATCGTCATCAGCAATGCCGGGATCATCCAGGTCGGCCCGGTACGGGCGGCCTCCCCGGAACACTTCGAGACCGCACTGGACACCATGGCGCTCGCGCCCGCCCGCCTGGCCCTGGCGGCGCTGCCGGTCATGCGCAGCCAGGGCCATGGCCGGATCGTCACCATCGCCTCGGTCGGCGGCAAGCTGAGCGTCCCGCACCTACTGCCCTATAGCACGGCCAAGTTCGCCGCCGTCGGCTTCTCCGAAGGGCTGCGCACCGAACTCGGACGCGGCCCGGTGACCGTCACCACCGTCGCGCCCGGGCTGATGCGCACCGGCTCCCACCTGCAGGCCCGCTTCACCGGACAGGCCGGCAAGGAATTCACCTGGTTCGCCCTCGGCGCCAGCCTGCCGCTCATCTCGATGGACGCCGAACGCGCCGCCCGGCAGATCATCGGCGCGGTACGGCAGCGCCGGGCGGAAGTCATCCTGACCCCGGCCGCCCAGCTCATCTCCCGCATAGCCGGGCTCGCGCCCGGACTGACCAGCGACGCACTGCACCTGGTGCAGCGGCTGGCGCTGCCCGCGTCGGCCGGGCCGTCCACGGATCCCGCCCAGGACAGCGGCGAGGGAACCCCCGGGCATGCCCTGAACCCAGCCGTGAGCCGGAAGGCATTCGACCGCCTGACCGCGCTCGGCCGGGCCGCCGCAAGCCGCTTCAACGAGAGGTCACAGTGATCCCGAGTTGATGACCGTCCGTACTCGCGGAAAGGGCATGACATGGATGACGGCACCGGGAGATATGCCGTCGAGGTTCTCCTAGTCGACGACGACCAGGGGGTGTCGTCATGATCACAGAGGCGTTCGAGCAGTCAGGCGCGCCCGTCCGCCTGCACGTAGTGGGCAATGGCGAGCAGGCCATGCAGTTCCTCCACCGGGCTGGCGGCTTCGCCGATGCCCCGGCCCGGCCTGATCGTGCTCGACCTCAACCTGCCGCGCCGCACCGGCCTGGAGATCCTGGCCGCCCTGAAGGCCGACCAGGACCTGCTGTCCATTCCCGTGCTGATCCTGACCACCTCGGCGGCTCCGCCCGATGTCCAGCGGAGCTATTCGCTGCACGCCAGCGCCTATGTCACCAAGCCCGCCGACTTCGACGGCTTCACCGACGCAATCCGGCAGATCGCCCGCTGGTTCCTGGAGCTCATCGAGCTTCCGCGCCCGTCGTAACCACCTGCCGCACATTAGTCCTGCCGATTGCGTGTCGGGGCTATGGCGAAGGGTAGGGCGGCGGCCTCCAGGGGAAGCCATCCGCCGCGCCGCGGCACTGACAGGCATTAGGAGGGTTCATGGCGAGCAGGAAAGAGACCAGCTCCGATCACCAGAGGACGGAGTATGGCGATCAGCGGATCGAGCGCGGCGCCGGCGGCGAGATTCACCAGGTAGCGGCGGGGGACGCGCCCAGGCTGACCACCCAGCAGGGGACCGTGGTCTCCGACGACCAGAACACCCTGCGGGCCGGGGAGCGCGGACCGGACGTGCTGGAGGACTTCCATTTCCGGGAGAAGATCTTCCACTTCGACCACGAGCGGATCCCCGAGCGGGTGGTGCATGCCCGCGGTTACGGGGCGCACGGGTATTTCGAGAACTATGAGCCGCTGACCGGGATCACCCGGGCCGACCCGTTCTCCAAGGCCGGCCTGCGCACCCCGGTGTTCGTCAGGTTCTCCACCGTGGCGGGGAACAAGGGCTCCACCGACCTGGCCCGGGACGTGCGCGGCTTCGCCACGAAGTTCTACACCAGGGAAGGCGACTGGGACCTGGTGGGGAACAACATCCCGGTGTTCTTCATCCAGGACGCCATCAAGTTCCCCGACGTGATCCACGCGGCCAAGCAGGAACCCGACCGCGGCTTCCCGCAGGCCCAGACCGCGCACGACAACTTCTGGGACTTCGTCTCGCTACTGCCCGAATCGGCGCACATGCTGATGTGGATCATGTCCGACCGGGCCATCCCGCGCTCCTTCCGGTTCATGGAGGGCTTCGGCGTGCATACGTTCCGGCTGGTGAACGCCGAGGGCCGGTCCACGTTCGTGAAGTTCCACTGGAAGCCGAAGCTAGGCATGCAGTCCGTGATCTGGAACGAGGCGCTCAAGATCAGCGGCGCCGACCCCGACTTCCACCGCCGGGACCTGTGGGACGCCATCACCGCCGGCGACTTCCCCGAGTGGGAGCTCGGGCTGCAGCTGTTCGACGACGACTTCGCCGACCGCTTCGCCTTCGACGTGCTCGACCCCACCAAGATCATCCCCGAGGAGGAGGTGCCGGTCCGCCGGGTCGGCCGCCTGGTGCTGGACCAGGTGGTGGACAACTTCTTCGCCGAGACCGAGCAGGTGGCCTTCTGCACGCAGAACATCATCCCCGGCATCGACTTTACCAACGACCCGCTGCTGCAGGGCCGGAACTTCTCCTACCTGGACACCCAGCTCAAGCGGCTGGGCGGTCCCAACTTCACCCAGCTGCCTGTCAACGCGCCCAAGTGCCCGGTCGCGCATTTCCAGCAGGACGGGCACATGGCGATGGTCAACCCGCAGGGCCGGGTGAACTACGAGCCCAACTCCTGGGACCCGCCCGGCCCGCGGGAGGACCCGGACGCTGGCTTCCGCACCTACCCCGACGGCCAGGGCGATCAGGCCGGGCCCAAGCGGCGGCTGCGGCCGGAGAGCTTCGCCGACCACTACAGCCAGGCCCGGCAGTTCTTTGACAGCCAGACCGAGGCCGAGCAACAGCACATCATCGACGCGTTCACCTTCGAGCTCAGCAAGTGCGACCAGGAGGCGATCCGGACCAGGATGGTAGCCGGGCTCCGCAACGTCGGCGACGACCTGGCCGGCCCCGTGGCCGAGGGCCTGGGCCTGCCCAGGCTGCCCGACCCGCTGCCCGCCGCCCGGGAACCCGTCCGCGACCTGTCGGCCTCCCCGGCGCTGAGCATCCTGGCCAACGGCCCGGACAGCTTCGCCGGCCGCAAAATCGGCATCCTGGTCACCGACGGCGTGGACGCCGCCAAGCTCGAGGAGGTGAAGTCAGCGGCCGAGCAAGTTCAGGTCAACGTCGAGCTCATCGCCCCCGCGGTCGGCGGCGTCGACGACAGCGACGGCAATCATGCACCGGCCGACCAGAAGATCGATGGCGGCCCCTCCGTGCTGTACGACGCCGTGATCCTGCTCGCCTCCAAGCACGGCACGCCCGCGCTGGCCGCGCAGCCTGCAGTGCGTGACTTCGTGGCCGACGCCTACGCTCACTGCAAGTTCATCGGCTACACCGGCGACGCCAGCCCGCTGTTCGAGGCCGCCGGACTCGGCAATCTGACCGACGACGGTTTCGTCAGCCTGGACGAGCACTCCGCCGCCGACTTCATCTCCCGCTGCGCCAAGCTGCGGTTCTGGCCGCGCCAGGCCAGCATCGCGCAGCGGGCCGGCGTGGCGAAGGCATCCGCAGGCCAGGGCTGACAGACGCCATCACGGTCCGGCGCGGGCGGCCACGGCCAGGCGCCGCCCGCGCCGGACCGTCGGGGACATGCAGGATGGTGAGACCACTGGTCAGGCTGGAGGAATCATGGTAAGCGCGGACACCGCCCGTGACGTCGGACGCTCCGAGGCCAGCATCCTCGGCATCTACCTCAATGATCATCTTGCCGGGGCGACGGCAGGTACCGAACTGGCGCACCGGATGGCGCGATCGCACGGCGACGGAGAGGACAGCGGCACGCTCAGGCACCTCGCGGCTGAGATCGGGCATGACCGCGCCGTCTTGCTGGACATCACGGCCGCCCTCGGCATCAAGGTCCGCCGTTACAAGGTGTGCGCCGCCTGGATCGGTGAGAAGGCCGGCCGACTGAAGTTCAACGGCCGTCTCTTCGCCCGGTCACCCCTCAGCAACCTGGAAGAACTGGAAATGCTGCGGCTCGGCGTGGAAGGAAAGGCCGCGGGCTGGCGCACCCTGCGGACCCTGGCGGACACGGACACGCGGCTCGACCCAGGGCGGCTAGACGAGCTCATCTCCCGAGCCAGGCGGCAGGCAGATGCCCTTGAGGACCTCCGGGTGGCCGCCGCCAGCCAGGTAGTCAGGGCATGTCCGTCCTGGCCGCGGTATTCGCAGCAACAACGGAGAAGGCCAAGCCGCATGGCTAGGCGATGAGGCGCGCTGACCCTCAGCTTGCCTCCATACTCGCCATGTTTCCAGGCTCGCTGCCCGACGGTCGGCAGCCGCGGCCGTGTTCTCAGAGGTCCATGGGGCTTTCTGATCGGTGCTCTGTCCGCCGGGCACTCGCGGCCGACTCCTCGGGTGGTGGCGGTGTTCCGCCGTCCTGGGGGACCTCAGCGTCGCGGTGCGGTATGACGCTTCGGCCGCCGCCGACGTGCTCGCCGCCTTGGACCAGCCCGCGCATCGGCTGCCCGCCTCGTTCTTCCCGCCCGGCCGCCGGGCCGCCCGGGCGACCAGGCCGAGCCAGACCGCCAGCGCCACCACCACGACGACGCAGATGATCACTATTCCAGTCGCGGTTCCAGTCATGGGTACCCGCTATCCACCGGGACCGGTACGGGTTACCGCGCCGGGACACCGCCGGGGTGCGGATCCGCGTACTCGCGCCGCGCTCGGCAAGGACGCGTTCCGGTCCGATGTCCTGGCCACGGCCGGGCTGGATGACCGCACGTCTTCGCACGGCTACCTGTCCAGGGCCGAAGAGCTGATGGCGGACGCGGTCGGCGCGGAGCAGGCCTTCTTTTCTACCTGCGGCAGTTCCCTGTCGGTTAAGGCCGCCATGCTAGCCGTGGCCGGCGGCCAGAGTGACTTGCTGATCAGCAGGGACGCGCACAAGTCGGTGGTAGCCGGCCTGGTCTTTTCCGGAGTGCAGCTGCAGTGGATCCGGCCGCGCTATGACACCCGGCTGCACGTGGCGCACCCGCCCTCGCCGGAACAGGTGGAACAGGCCTGGCAGAAACACCCGGACGCGGCCGGGGCCTTGATTTTCAGCCCGACCCCGTACGACACCTGCGCCGACATGCTGATGACCACCAGCCCGAACGTGATGGTCTACGCGGCGCTGGACGGCAAGGAGACCCGCGACGTTCATGCTCAATTTGCGCAATCTTCCTTTTCCTCAGGAGGGCGCCTGGGTAATGGCGCGGACCACTGGGGCTGAGCGGGGGAGGCTAGCTGGCCTGGGGGCGGCCGGTAGGCTGGCCGGGCGGCGCGGCTCGCGCTGCGATGTGCCATCTGGGGAGTGGAGCCGCGATGAGCGAGCCCGGCTACCACGACGCGCTCGGTGTCTTGTGCCGGGACGCCGGGGCTGACCTGCACCGTGTGCTCGCGGTGGCGTACGAGCCGGTGCCGGCCCGGGATCCGGTGGTGTACCTGGCTGACTTCGCGTGCCAGATGCTGGTCCCGCTGGCCGCCGGCGCGGCCGGGCAGGAGGTGGCGGGGACGATGGCCGGCCGGGCGTTCACCACGGGCCGGCCGGTGACCAGCGACCGGGACGGCCCGGTCCGGGTGTGGGTCCCGGTGGTGGAGCAGACGACCCGGACCGGGGTGCTGGCGGTTACGGTGCCGCACGCCGGGCCGCAGATCCTGGCGCAGGCCGAGCTGCTCGGCGTGTTCACCGGCCTGGTCGTGGCTGCGGCCGCGAGGGTCAGCGACGTTCCGCACCTGCGGCGGCGAGGCCGGGCCATGTCGCTGCCGGCGGGCATGCAGTGGGATCTGCTGCCGCCGCTGAGCGCGCGCACCGCCGGCGCGCTGATCGCCGGGGCGCTGGAGCCCGCTTACGATATCGCCGGGGACGCGTTCGACTACGCCGTCAACGGCGCCGACCTGCATCTGGCCATCTTCGATGGCCTGGGCACGGTCTCGGCTCGACGCTGCTGACCGGCCTGGCCGTCGGGGCGTACCGGCACGCCCGCCGGGACGGGGCGCCGGTGGCTGGCATGCACGCCGCCATCGACGCGGCCCTGGCCGGGCACTACGACGATGTTTCGTTCGCCACCGGCATCATCGCCCGGCTGGCCACCGGGTCAGGACGGCTGGAGTGGTCGTGCGCCGGGCACCCGCGGCCGCTGCTGCTGCGCGGGCGCAAGATAGTCGCCGAGCTCAGCTGTGATCCGGTGCTGCCGTTCGGGCTCGGCGACCGCGCGCCCGAGCCGCGCGTTGCCGAGCTCGAACCGGGTGACGCGGTGCTTTTGTACACCGACGGGGTGACCGAGGCGCGGACCGCGGACGGGGAGCTGTTCGGCCTGGACCGGCTGGCCGACCTGCTGGAGCGGGAGGCCGCCAGCGGCCGGACGGCCGAAGAACTGCTGCGCCGCCTGGTGCGGGCCGTGCTCGAGCATCAGGGCGGCGGCGGCCTGCGCGACGACGCCACCCTGCTGCTGGTGCAGTGGACCGGCACCTGACCGGGCGCCAGCCGCACTGGTCAGCACGGGAGAACCTGCACCGCTCCACATTGCCGTTACCGGTCTGACCTGCGGGTTCGGTGAGTCGCATACCCGGCCGGCGGTACTGGCTGATCACGCCGCCGGGTGCCTTCCGGTGCTGCGCAGGCGCGTCAGGCGGCACGACGGCCGGCTCGTCATGACCGGGTGCGCCAGGCTCCGCCTGGCACACCCACTGCCCGGACGCGGGTGATGCTGCCGCCGCCAGGGCCCCCCGGGCGGCGTCCCAGGCGCCTCTGGCCGACCGGGTGATTGCAGGCGAGCGCCCTGGTGCGCTGACCACGGACGTTCACCGGAACCCGCCGCAGCCCGACGACGAGGTCTGCTTCTTCCAGGCGGGCGGCATTGTCTTCGGGTTGTGGACCGCCCTGGGCGGTCGCGGGGCCACCGGCGTCGAGCTCGCTCACAACGTCCGCTCGCCGCACGAGGTGGCCGGGGTCCTGCGCGAGGCCGAACGGGCCAGAGGAACCATCCGCCGCACCGCGGCCGCGATGGACTGAGGCGGCACCTCGGGCGCCTTCGCCGACCCGACGGCAGCGTCTGGGAGATCGCCCGCAACCCGGCTGGACGATCAGGGAAGACGGCACGGTCCGGATCTAGTCGGCCGCCTGGCTGGTGCGCAGCGAGCTGATCAGCCGGCTCGACCGGACACGGGCGGTTCCCGCGTTCGCTGCGGCCGGGCTCAGGCACCGGCCAGCTCCTTGCGGTCGTCCCGCTCGGCTATCACCACGGCGAGAGCGGCTTGCAGGCTGGCCTGGACCGCCCGGCTGGTGCCACGGGGCTGTTGAACCTTCCTGATCGGGTGACGGGCATGGTGCCGGGCGACTGCCCGGTCATCGTCAGGTCGGCGCGTCCCCGGGGGTGCGCCGGATCCTTGAGCCGATGGGCGCGGGCATTCGGAAGCGGGCGTTTGCGCGGGGGCCCTGTTCCAGGCTGGTGAAGTCAGGGATCGCGGCGGCCCCCAGCGAGGAAGCCGGGCTGCTGGAGCTGTTCCAGCTGCAAAACGACCAGGAGCCCTGCCTGGAATGCTTCCGCACCGGCCGGCCGTCACGGATAGGGACCGAGCCAGGTCCGTTTGACCCGGGGATCTGCGCATCGCCCGGGTGCTGGCTGATGTGGCCGCCATCAGCCTGCGACACGCCGTGAATAGTGAGCTTGCGGCCGGGTAGAGCTGCTGCGAGTGGGCGGATTGCTGAGGCTAGGCGGTCGAGGTGTGGCGGAGAGCGGCTTGTGTTGTTGCCCTTAGTTCATGCCCGCTGATCGCTGCGTGCGCTGGCCCGGTCCCCGACTACGGCGCTTACCGGCATGCGGCCCTGAACACCGCCATGGCGGTGGTGAGCGATCTGGCCAGCGCGCAGCTGGCCGCCAGGCTGGGCTTGCGCGGGCAATCGTTTCCGGCGTTCACGGACGGCAACATCACCGACGCCGAGGATGATGCTGACTCGGTCAACTCGACGTTCGGCAGCCGCCAGCCGCCGGACTCCCGGTCCGACGCGCTGCGCCAGAAAATGCTGCAGGCCCTGTCGGATGCGACTAGTGCGCTGACCGACCTCCGCATCGCCGTGCGGATGGACGACCGGAAGCAGGTGACGAAGGCTCTGGCCGAGGTGGGCGGGGTCCTGCGGCATGTCGAAGACATACAGCAGGAGCTGCAGTGAAAGCCGTCATGAGCATGACGCTCGGAGTGATGACGGCGATCGGCGGCTTCGTTGACATCGGGAACCTGGTCACCAGCGGCATCACCGGCGCCCGGTTCGGCATGACGCTCACCTGGGCCGTGCTGGTGGGCACGATCGGCATGGCCCTGTTCGCCGAGATGGCCGGCCGGGTGACCGCAGTGACCAGGAAGCCGATCTTCCACGTGGTCCGCGAGCGGCTCGGCGTCCGGGTGTCCTTGGTCAATGCGGCCGCCTCTACCTTGCTGAACGTGCTGACGCTGGCCGCCGAGCTCGGCGGCGTGTCCCTGGTGCTGCAGATGGTGACCGGGATCAGCTACCTGATCTGGGTTCCGCTCGCCGGGCTCTTCGCCTGGCTGGTGATCTGGCGGATGCCGTTCCAGTGGATGGAGAACATCTTCGGCCTGCTCGGCCTTGGCCTGATCGTGTTCGTGGTGGCGCTGTTCCGCCTGCCGACGGACTGGCCCGCGATGTGGCATCAGGCCACCCACCCGGCAGTGCCCGTCGGGCAGCCCGCGCCGACCTGGTGGTTCTATGCGGTGACCCTGATCGGCGCGTGCATCGTGCCCTACCAGGTGATCTTCTTCTCTTCCGGGGGCCGCGAGGAAGGCTGGACCAGCAAGAGCATGACCGAGATACGGTTCAACGCCTTCATCGGGTTCCCGCTCGGCGGGCTGCTCAGTCTGGCCATCATGGCCGCCGCGGTGCCGGTCCTAGAGCCGCACAGCATCCAGGTCAGCCACCTGAACCAGGTGGCGGTGCCGGTGGCCGCCGCGCTCGGCCGGGCCGGGCTGGCCGCCGTGTTCGTGTCCTTCTTCGCCGCTACCTTCGCGGCCACGGCCGAATGCGCCCTGTCGTCCGGCTATTCGGTGGCGCAGTACATGGGCTGGTCCTGGGGCAAGCGGCACCCGCCCGGCGCGGCTGCCCGGTTCCACCTGATCTGCCTAGCCAGCGTGATCGCCGCGACCGCGTTCACGCTCACCACTATCGATCCGGTCACCGTGACCATCTTCGCCGTCGTCCTGGGGGCCGCGGCGGTCCCGCTGACCTATTTCCCCATCCTCATCGTGGCCAACGATGGCCGCTTGATGGGCGAGCGGGTCAACCGGCGCTGGGCCAACGCGGCGGGCACCGTCTTCATGCTCATCATGGTCGTGGTATCGCTGGCCAGCCTGCCCCTGCTGCTGCTCACCAAGGCCGGGCAGTGAACGGAGGACCGCCATGACCCGATGGGACGAGGACGAGTTCACCGCCAACGACCTGCTGCTGGACCGCGAGCTCATCGACTCCCGCGGGATGCCCGCGGGCCGCGTCGACGACCTGGAACTCACCGTTCCCGGGCCCGGCGAACCGCCCGTCCTGACCGCGCTGCTATGCGGCCCGACGGCGTTCGGCCCGCGCCTGGGCGGCCGCCTGGGCACCTGGTGGCAGGCCATCGGCAGCCGCCTGCGGCCGGTCACCGGCTCCTACCCGAACCGCATCGTCGTGGAGCTCGTCGACTACGTCGACCGGCTCGAGATCACGCTGCTCACGCCGCGCGAGAACCTGGATTCCTACCGGTTCCGCCGGTGGGCGGAGGAGAAGGTCATCGGCCGGATCCCCGGGAACACGAAATGAGGACCTCCGAACTGATCGGCTGCCAGGTCTACGACGCGGAAGGACAGGTCGTCGGAACCGTCCACGACCTGCACTTCAGGTTGCGAGTCCAACCCGACGGCAGCCAGGTGTGCCAGCTCGACGCGCTGGAGTGCTGTGGCATAGGACTCGGCCACCGGCTCGGCTACGGAGAGCATGCCATGAGCGGGCCGTGGCCCTTCCCGCAGCTGTTCAAGTACCTGGCCCGCCGCTCGCTGGCCGTCCCCTGGTCCCAGGTCACCGCGGTTAGCCGCCCCCGGATCGACGTCTCCGCACGCCGCGACCAGCTACGGCCCGCCAGGAGACAAGGGAAATGACCCAGACCGGCGGCCTCGTCGTCCTGTTCGCCTGGCTCATCTTCGCCGGGCTCCTCACCATCCTGGCCTACCTGCTGCTCCGTCACGAGCAAGATCCGCTGCAGGATCTCACCCGCCCAGGCACAGACGACGGCGTCCCGGCTGACACGAAGCCCGCACCGGGCAGCCGGGACGACAGCTGAGCTCCGATCAGGCAAACCAGCGCGGTGAGAAACGCGGATCGGCGTGCGGCTATCGTGCTCAGATGACGCGCATCGGGTTTACCGGCGTGGGCCGGATGGGCTTGCCAATGTGCGCGAACCTGGTCCGGGCCGGGTACCAGGTCACTGCTGGGGACGCGCGCGGTGAGCGTGAAAGCGCGGTGACCGGTTGCAGAGCGCAGTGGAAAGGCACGGCGGCCGAGGTGGCCGCGGAAGCGGATGTCCTCATCACGGTGCTGCCTGGCCCGGGTGAGGTACATGACGTGATGGCCGGGCGTGGCGGCGTCCCGGCCGTCCTTTCCGATCGATATGACCAGCAGCTCACCGGAGGTGGGCCGGGTACTGTTCCACGCCGCGGATGATCGCGGCATCGGCGTGCTCGAGGCTCCGGCCGGCGGCGGCGTGCCGGAGGCCCGGGCAGGGAAGCTGCAGCTTTCGTGGGCGGCGACGTTGCCCTGGTCGAACGTCACCGCCCGTTGCTTGAGGTGCTGGCCGACCGCAGCGCATCACGCATGTCGGCGGCCACGGCGCCGGGTACCTGACCAAGCTGCTGGTCAACTTGCTGTGGTTCGGTCAGGCCATCGCTACCGCCGAGGCCCTGCTCCTGGCCCGGCACGCCGGGATCGCGTCGACGTCCTGCGCCAGGCACTGACGGACAGTGCCGCGTCCAGCGCCTTCATCCGCGACAACCTCGGCACGCTGCTCGCCGGTGACTATCTGACGGGGTTTACCGCTGCTGCGAGGAACTCACGACGGTAACCGCGCTGGGCCGGGAACATGACGTGCCCTTTGAGCGGTCCGCGCTCGTGGAGCAAATCCACCAGCGTGCCCTGACCCGGTACGGACCGGCGGACGGGAACTCCTCGCCGTAGCACTGCTGGAAGAACAAGCCGGGATCCGGCTGCGCCACGGCCCTCCGCGAAGGCCGGCGACACGCATGACATGCGAGATGTCCCTGCGCGACGGAACCCCACCGCCGCACCACGGCGTCGCGGCGCG